>Ga0123356_10007296_pt1 | contig 11034 bp, 12 predicted proteins | sample TergutEmb28metaG_2_FD_92546 | JGI IMG/M metagenome (GOLD analysis project Ga0123356, IMG submission 92546) | Embiratermes neotenicus P3 segment gut microbial communities from Petit-Saut dam, French Guiana - Emb289 P3 | ecosystem: Host-associated > Arthropoda: Insects > Digestive system > Gut ... | reverse complement strand
CGATGTTCTCCGGCAGAAAATAATCCGCTATCTCCGGTTCATTGGCAAGAAATTGATTGAGGTCATAGAACGCCCCTTCCGGAATGATCACTTCCTCAAGCCACGTCTGAGGTCCGCCCTCAATAAGAGCAGGAGGCATACCTTGATTCACAAGCTGTTGGATCTTGTCCGGATAATCATCCTGTGGAATCTCCTCAATATGAACTTTGTATACACCTTCATATTTTGCGTTAAAGCGTTCTACCTGAGGCAGGAAAAAAATCGCGCCGACGTTTGCGCCGACCTTATAGTGCGGGATAGTGATTTCAATCGGACCGGCTGCAGGTGCCGGGGCATCAGGTGCCGGGGCGGGTGCATCCGGAGCCGGTGCAGGTGCCGGCGCCGCAGGTGTTGCAGGTGCCGGTGTATTGCTTCCGCATGCTGTCAAAGCAAATACCAGCGTGAAACATACAAGGATAATACCAATTCTCTTCATTTCTTCTTTCTCAACCTTTCTGTAATGTTTTTATTAATCATTTCAGGGCTTTACTTATTTTTTCCCTAAAAGTGATTTCCTCGCCGTAAACGTAAATGCTTATATTGTCTGTTCCCGTTATATTGGTTATCAGCAGTTCTTCTTTGGTAATTTCTACAGAGAGCTTCTGCCCTCTCCAAAAGATATAGAAGTGAAGCCTTTTCCAAGTATCGGGCAGAACCGGAGATACTTGCAGTCTGCCGTCGATCATACGCACACCGCCAAAGCCGTATACAGCCGATTGCCATATCCCGCCAATAGACGCTGTATGTATCCCGGCATCCGATGTTTTCATATTCTCACCTAGATCGATCACAGTACAACGCCGGAAGAGTTCTTCAGCCAAAGCTCCGTTTCTCATATCCGCGGCCAAAACAGCATGGGTTGAAAGTGACAAAGAGGAATCATGCAATGTGCGCGGTTCATAATAGTCCCAGTTTGCTTTTTTTACATCAAGAGAAAATAAGTTTTCCATGAGCAGAAAAAGTATGAGCACGTCCGCCTGCTTTGATACTTGAATGTTGTTTACCTGCTCAAGATTATAATCCCGAAACAGCTCTCCGACATGTGTTTGATTTTTATATTTAGTCAGGTCTATGTCCTCAAGCTCGAGATACGTTTTATTTTGCGGTAGCACCATGTCTTTATCTCTTGGCTTGGGAAGATAGATTTTATCCAGTACCTTCTCGAACTTCTCAAGCTGCGTTCCCAGATCAAGCTTCTTGCTCAGACTCTCAAGGAGAATCGGATCGGCATCCTTGAGCACGCCATAGTACTCGATTGCTTTTTTTATGTTCCAATGCGCCATATAGTTTGTAAACGCGTTGTCGTCGATATGCTCTTTATACTCGTCCGGACCCATTACATCGTTTATATGATACTTTCCGTCACCGTCATCATACTCAAGACGGGATGCCCAAAAAATCGCAGTGTCGAAGATGATTTCATATCCATACTTTTTCATAAAATCTTCGTCGCCGGTCACCATGTAATACTCCCAGGTACCAAATGCAACATCAGCAGATATATGTTGCTGGATAAAACCTGACCATATCTTGGTCCGCTCCCCTGTGACAATATCTGCCGCTCCCCACACGGGTGTCACTTCACCGTCTTCTAGTCCTGCGGACTCCCAGGGATACATAGCGCCAAGAAAACCGTTTGCTTTTGCTTTTTTATGAGCACCACCAATTGAGAGATAACGATACTTGCATAAATTTCGTGCAACCTGTGGCTGCGTGAATGTAAAATACGGTAGTGTAAATATCTCGTTATCCCAAAATGTGTGCCCTTTATATCCTTCCCCCGATAAGCCTTTAGCAGCTATGCTCATTCTCGCATCATGCGCTGGTGTCATTATTTGCAAATGATATTGAGCAAACCTTAGAGCCAGTTGGTCGAAGTAATTACCAGATTCTATTGTGACCGGTATACTGTTCCAAACAGTTTCATCCCAACTTTTTATACTTTCATGGAGGAGTGTCTCGAAGCCTTTTATGCTCTGCTCTTTCAGCTTTTTAAGACTGTATTCCTGAAGCTCTTTTGTGCTTTTGCTTTTTTGTTCCGGGTCGTTTGATGTCGTTATATAAGAAATTTTTGTAAGCTCCAGTGTTTCTCCTTTTTTTATCGGGATATTGTAGACGCTCGCTAGCTTACGCCTGTCCATAGTTATAAATGGCTCCGCTGAAGATTCCTTTCCGTTTATTTTAACTCCGACTCCTGCGCTCAGCACGAAGTCTATCCTGTGCTCAGTTGTTGTCTGGACATATTGCATGAATTTTTTGTCGTAAAAGCGCTTTTCCCCCTCGGAAAAGTGCTGTGTTCCCGAATTCGTTACAGATCCGTCAATTCCTGTTTTTATGAGTACATTTACATCTTTATCCACAGATATTGTCATTTTCTGCCCCATTGTGTGCAGGTCACTTAATGAAACAAATCTCTGAAACTCCATTTTAGCTGTTATTCCGGCAGGGCTTTTCCAGGTAACATTACGCTTTAATAATGCAGTCTTGAAATTCAGGCTGCGTTGATAATTGAGAATTTCCCCCGTTTCAAGATTAAACTCTTCTCCGTTAAGGCGAATATCAACTGCCAATAGGTCGGCAGCATTCGGTAATTCTGTAACTTCATTTTCATCAAAGCGGTTAAAGGTCCCCGCAATAAACATATTCCGCATCTGTCCCGTGTAACTTTCCTCCAGTGCGGAACGAACGCCCATATATCCGTTCCCAAGGCAGAAAACAGCTTCATATTTCCCTTGAAAGTCTTTGTTAAATGCTGTTTCATAGACTTCCCACGCATTTTTCTTGTCATACTCAATTGTTGTTTCAAGGCTTCCCTCGTATGCGTTCTTAAAACTTGGCATAGTAATCACTCTCATTATGTATACTTTATAAGGTGTATTCTACAGTAGACAGGATAGAAAGGCAATCGTTATTTGCTGTTATTGGAATTATCATTAATGCAAACTTTCACATATTATTTACTTGGATTGAACTTTGTACTATAATGTAAACATATTTTTTGGGGGGATTTTTATGTTAATAAAAACCGGTGCTAAACTGGTTATTCTTTTCCTGTTCGCTATGCTGACAACAGTAATTGTTTCAGCAGATCTTTCTATTACGCGAAATATGATTGGAGCATTAGGTGATTTTGACTTTGAGTTTTGGAAAGAAAGCGAAGGCGATGGAAAAATGACTGTATACAGGGACGGAACCTTTGATTGTACCTGGGAAGATGCCGACGTCATATTGTTCCGTACCGGCAAAAAAATGGGTAATCCCGGAGGCAGAAGGACAAGCAATATATTCAAGCATGACGAACTTGGTGACATCTATATCAGCTACGCAGCCGATTATAAGCCGGACGGCAACTCCTATCTGTGTGTTTACGGTTGGACTGTAAACCCGCTTGTGGAGTACTATATTATTGAATCCTGGGGAAGTTGGCATCCTAAAGGCGATGATTTCATGGGTTCTGTGAAATTAGATGGCGGTACATATGATGTTTATGTGACAATACGCGAAGAGGAAGCCTCGATTAATGGGACCCAGACATTCCCGCAATTTTGGAGTGTACGCACAGATAAACGCACCGAAGGAACGATTTCTGTTTCCGAGCATTTTAGGTTGTGGGAAAAAATGGGCATGGAGATGGGCAATATGTTTGAGGTTGCGTTCTGTGTCGAAGGCATTCATAGCAGTGGTGAAGCAAGTGTTTATAAGCACTTACTTACGATTGGTGATGATACGTATGGCGAAGGCACTCACTTTAATGAGAAACAAAGCAACAGAATAGAAATAAGCCCGGTGATAATTTTTTCTGTTGCAATAGGTATTCTTGTTATCGGAGTCGCAGTTAAAACCGTTACTAAAAAAGACTGAAGTGACTACTTAAAACACGTTGCATTAAAATCGACAATAAAATAAACCGGCCGGTATGATCGGCCGGTTTAATTATGTAGAAAGAACCGGGCTATCCAAATATCTTTCGTGCGACATGGACACCGGCTGCACCGGCTTGCGCAAGTCCGCGGGTTATGCCTGCACCGTCGCCTGCACAGTACAGTCCTTTTATGGCTGTTTCAAGGTTTTCATTCATATCAGGGCGAGCGCTGTAGAATTTTGCTTCAATTCCATAAAATAATGTGTGCTCCGATGCAAAACCGGGTGTTACCTTGTCCAATGCTTGTGTCATTTCTATGAGGCTTATCATAGTGTTATACGGCAGTACAAGCCCCAAATCGCCGGGCACTGCTTCTTTTAGTGTGGGCTCAAGAAATCCCTCAGCTATGCGTTTCTCTGTGGAGCGCCTGCCGCGAATGATATCTCCGAACTTCTGGATAATCAATCCGCCGCCCGAAAGGTCGTTAGCACGTCTGCATATATCACGAGCGTACTCGTTTGGCTTATTAAATGGTTTGGTAAATACATGAGATACTAACAGCGCAAAGTTTGTGTTTTCTGAACCGAGACCGGGGTCGAAATAGGCGTGACCGTTGGCTGCTATCACCCCGCTATGGTTCTCAACAACAACATAACCCGATGGATTTGCGCAAAATGTTCGCACAACCGAGCCGGTAGAAGAGTTGAAGATCAGTTTTGCTTCATAAAGATGACTATTGATATCCTGCATTACGACGTTGGCTGTTTCTGCCCGTACACCAACGTCAACCTGATTACAAGCAACGGGTATACCATGCTTACTCAAAACATCTGAAAGCCATACAGAACCGTCGCGCCCCGGGGCTATAAGGATTTCTTTCCCCTGAAATTCACGGCCGTCTTTTGTGATAACTCCGATCGCCCGGGTTTCATCTCCTTTTTTTACCGTCAAAATATCTTCTGCCTCGGTTTTAAAGATCATCTCTATTTTAGGTGTCAGAGCATCATAAATGGATTTCATAACACGCAAATTCATATCTGTGCCAAGGTGACGTACTTTCGCCCGTAACAGCTTTAATCCTGCACCATAGACCTTGCGTTCTATCTTGTCAACTTCTGCACTTTCAGGGTCTGTGATATTGGTTGGGGCTCCATTTTTAAGATTAATATCATCAACATAGTTAATTAGCTCCAGAAGCTTTGTTGCGGGCATATACTCACCCAACCAGCCGCCAAATTCAGCTGTAATATTGAATTTACCGTCAGAAAAAGCACCGGCGCCGCCAAATCCGCAGGTGACAGAGCAGGCAGGTAAACACCCCGAAAAACCGTCCTTCCCTTCGGACATTGGGCAGAGTCTCGCCTTTTTGCTCATAATTGGACATTTTCTGTTATACACATCATATCCGCGGTCAATCATCAGGATTTTGGCATCCGGAGCAAGCTTTACAGCTTCCCACGCAGCATATATCCCGCAAGGACCCGCTCCTACAATTATCAGATCATACATTATTATTACGTCCTTAATTTTTAGTGGATTTCAAACCTTAATTTATCATAATATTCTTAATAAGTCTACAGCACTTGACTGTAGTCGGCACCGGCTATATAATTACGTATGAAATATCACAGGAGGACAAACCATAAATGAAAAAACTCTTTTTATTGGCACTTATCGCAATATTGTGCTTTGCTGCAGGCTGCGCAGGATCTGAAGCACCGGCAGTCGCACCTGAGCCTGTTCCCGTATCTGCCCCCGCACCACAATCAGATACCCCTGTTCCGGACATTATAACCGGGACGATTGAAATGGAAGACGGCGGTGTGATGACCTTTGAGCTTTACCCGGATATTGCTCCGGAGTCTGTAAAGAATTTTGTATTTCTAGCACGTCAGGGTTTTTATAATGGACTAAAGTTCCACCGCATTATCACCGGGTTTATGATCCAAGGCGGTTGTCCGGACGGTGATGGCGGCGGTAATCCGGGCTATTCGATTCTTGGCGAATTCGGGGATAATGGTGTCGAAAACAACTTAAGTCATAATCGTGGTGTGATGTCCATGGCACGCGGTAATGATTTCAACTCAGCAGGCTCTCAGTTCTTTATATGCCATGGTGATCCTCAGTTTTTAGATGGAGCCTATGCCGCATTTGGTATGGTAACAAGCGGAATGGATATCGTTGATAAAATCGCAGGCACACCGGTTCAGGATTCTAACGGTAAGGTCGCTCCGGCAGATATGCCGGCGATAAAATCAATCACTATAGATGGCGATTTTGCAATGGACGAACCGCAAAAGCTGAAAAGATAACCGATTGTATTATCAAAGAAACGGTACTTCTGTTTTTTACATTGAGCGAATTCCGGCGACAAGGCGGAACTGACCGAAATGTAAAAAACAGAAGTACCGTTTCTTTGCTTATTTTAAACTAATTCTATTATTGCGAGCTCTGCTCCGTCGCCGCGGCGCGGACCGGTTCTGGTTATGCGTGTATATCCTCCGTTGCGGTCTTCATAACCGGGAGCCGTTTCTTCAAACACCTTCTTGACAATATCTTCACGTGTCATAAAAGATAATGCCGAGCGGCGCGATGCAAGTGTGTTTTTCTTGCCCAATGTAATCATTTTCTCGGCAAGTGGTGCTATCTCCTTGCAACGTGTCACTGTTGTTTCAACTTTTCCTGTATCAAGAAAGTCGGTAACCTGCTGGCGAAGCATCGCCATACGTTGATCTGTAGGTTTCCCAAGCTTACGTGTACCGGGCATATCCTTTTCCTCCTAATTCTCTTCGCTCTTTAGAGACAGTCCCATCATCGCAAGTTTATGCATGACTTCTTCAAGCGATTTGCGTCCAAGGTTTCTAACCTTGATCATATCGTCTTCTGTTTTTGATATAAGGTCTTCGACCGTATTGATGTTGACGCGCTTGAGACAGTTGAAGCTTCGGACTGATAAATCAAGTTCTTCAATCGTCATTTCGAGTACTTTGTCTCTTTGTGCTTCTGCTTTCTCAACAACCGTTGATTGGCTGCTTATCGACTCAGAAAGATCAGTGAACAAAGTGAAGTGGTCGCATAATATTTTCGCTCCGAGTGATACTGCGTCTCTCGCCGTTATCGTTTCGTCTGTCCATACTTCTATCGTTAGTTTGTCGAAGTCAGTGACGTTACCAACACGTGTGTTTTCGACTGTATAATTGACCTTGTGAACAGGCGTGTATATGGAGTCTATCGGTATTACTCCTATATCTTGCTTCTCCGGTTTATTACGTTCCGCAGACATATACCCGCGTCCATGATCTATCGTAAGTTCCATGCTTAGTGATGCGTCTGCACTTAGTGTGGCAATATGAAGCTCCGGATTTAGTATTTCCACTTCACCGTCAGCTTTTATATCTCCTGCTGTAACGATACATTCCCCGTGTGCTTCAATATAAACTGTTTTAGTTCTTTCAGCATGAAGTCTTGCGACTATACCTTTTATATTAAGGATGATTTCTGTGACGTCTTCCTTAATTCCCGGAATTGTTGAAAATTCGTGCAGTACTCGTTCTTTTCCTACTATTTTAACTGTTGTGACTGCCGTTCCCGGCAGAGAGGACAGTAATATTCTGCGCAATGAGTTGCCTAATGTTGTTCCGTATCCGCGTTCCAACGGTTCAATTACATACCTGCCGTATGATTCATCTTCAGGTGATTCTATGCACTCTATACGCGGCCTTTCTATTTCAACCATGGAATACCCTCCTTTAATAACCTGTATCCCTACTTAGAGTAGAGCTCGACTATGAGTTGTTCCTCGATCGGGATGTCTATATCTTCTCTGGACGGTACTGTCGATACCTTTGCTATCAAAGCATTTGCATCGTACTCCAGCCATTTTGGCGGAACTCTGGAGGAATTTGCCTCTATGACTGATTTCAGTTTGTCAAGACCCCGGCTTTTTTCTTTAAGCGAGATTATCATTCCCGGCTTTACAAGAAAAGACGGAATGTTGACTTTCCTGCCGTTTACGAGGAAGTGTCCATGCAGTACAAGCTGCCTTGCTTCTGCACGGCTCATTGCGAACCCGAGCCTGTAGACTGTATTATCAAGCCGTGTTTCAAGTATTGCCAATAGGTTTTCACCTGTTTTTCCCTTGCGTTTACTTGCCATATTAAAGTATCCGCGGAACTGGTTCTCTAAAACACCATAATACCTCTTTGCCTTTTGCTTTTCACGTAACTGTAGACCGTATTCGGATGTTTTTGTGCGCCCTTGACCGTGTTGTCCCGGAGGATACGGTCTGCGGTCTGCTGCGCATTTTTCTGTATAGCATCTGTCGCCTTTGAGAAATAGCTTTTGCCCTTCTCTGCGGCAGAGGCGGCAGACTGCATCTGTATATCTTGCCATATTTCGCTATCCCCCTCTTTTATACTCTGCGTCGTTTTGGCGGACGACAACCATTATGTGGAATCGGAGTTACATCTTTGATCATTGTGACTTCAAGACCCGCTGTTTGTAGTGCTCTTATCGCAGCTTCGCGTCCCGAACCCGGTCCTTTTACAAATACCTCAACTGTTTTTAGACCGTGTTCCATCGCAGCTTTCGCTGCTGTCTCCGCTGCTGTCTGTGCGGCAAAGGGAGTCGATTTTCTGCTTCCCCGAAAATCCATTCCGCCTGCAGATGCCCATGATATGGCGTTTCCATGTACGTCGGTCACCGTTACCATAGTATTATTGAAGGACGATCTTATGTGGACTGCGCCTTTCTCGATATTCTTTCGTTCGCGGCGCCTAGTCCTGGTTTTTTTGCCCTTTGGTGCTGCCATGAATAATACTCCCTCCCTTTACTTCTTCTTATTGGCTATCGTACGTTTCGGTCCTTTACGCGTACGCGCATTTGTTTTGCTGCGTTGTCCGCGCACGGGGAGACCGCGTCTATGACGAAGTCCTCGATAGCTTCCTATTTCTGTCAGGCGCTTTATGTCCAGCGCAACTGTTCGGCGCAGGTCGCCTTCCACCATATAACTTTTGGTTATGCACTCACGTAGTGCGGTTTCTTCCGCTTCCGTAAGATTCTTCACCCTTGTATTCGGGTCAATACCTGTTTCTTTAAGGATTTTTTTTGCGCTCGTCCTGCCTATTCCGAAAACATAAGTCAGTCCGATTTCTACTCGCTTGTCCTTTGGCAGGTCTACACCGGCAATACGTGCCATATTATGCATTCATCCTTTCCATTTTATCACTTACTATCCCTGTCGTTGTTTGTGTTTCGGGTTGGTGCAAATAACAATAACCCTTCCATTGCGTTTAATAACTTTGCATTTCTCACACATGGGTTTTACTGATGGTCTCACTTTCATCTTGATCTACCTCAACTTTTCTTCTAACAATCGGGCTAAAGCCCAACTCTCAGCTCTTTGCTTTTAGCTTATTTACTCCGCCAGGTGATTCTGCCTCTTGTCAAATCGTATGGTGACATCTGTACTGTCACCTTGTCACCCGGGAGTATCCTGATAAAGTTCATACGAAGTTTTCCGGAGATATGTGCCAAAATTGTGTGCCCATTGCCGATGTCTACGTGGAACATGGTGTTAGGCAGTGAATCAATAACTGTTCCTTCCAGTTCAATCATATCATCTTTTGGCATTTTGGTTACCTCCTTCTTCGTATCTTTCTGCATATCCGGTCAAGAATCGCCTGATTTCGTTATTTGTGATCTTCCCGTCTCCTGTGAGCTTTTCCATTATGAGGCTGTCTGCTTTATCTTCAAACTTCAGGTGTTTATTTTTTTTACGTTTTGGTTTCTCAATCCTTCGCCCTTTCCCGTCGGCGATCATAGAGTACAACGCATCTGTTTCAATTACGATGAATCTTTTTCCCGCATCTCTTCCGTTTAGTGATATCACTATGTCTGATACATTCATGGCATTCCCTCACAGACAGTGAGTATCTCCGGTTCACCCTCGGTAATCAGTATCGTGTTTTCATAATGTGCGGAGTTTTTCCCGTCGGTTGTTACTACTGTCCAACCATCGTCAAGCACCTTGATATCTGCGCCTCCTGCGTTTACCATTGGTTCTACCGCCAATGTCATTCCCGGCACTAGACGTGGGTCTGCTTTTTTCCGTGGCACCTCGACATAGTTTGGTACTTCGGGCGGTTCATGTACCTTTGAGCCAACTCCATGCCCGACATAGTCACGCACAACCGAGTAACCATTTGTCTCTGCACATACTTGTATAGCTCTTGATATATCTGACACCCTGTTTCCGGCTTTAGCGTTCTTTAGTCCCTCGTAAAAACATTCTCGCGTCACTTTTATAAGGTTCTCCGATTCCGGACTTCCTTTGCCCGCTATGAAGGTTGCGGCGCAGTCGCCGACATATCCGTTTTTTGTCGCTCCAATATCTATACTAACTATGTCGCCTTGCATCAGCTTTCTTGATGATGGTATTCCGTGTATCACTTCTTCATTTACCGAGATGCAAATACTTGCCGGATAGTCCCTATATCCTAAGAATGAGGGTATGGCTCCCTGGGATTTGAGAAACTCATGAACCGCTTTGTTTATACTCCTGGTGGTTGCACCGACTGTCACCATCTCTCCGGCTAAATTCCGGGCTTTTGCGGCGATTATGCCGGCATTGCGCATCATTTCAATTTCACGTGCGGTTTTTCGTTTTATCATATTCCCAGTATCTTAAGCACTTCGGCGGTTTGTTCTTCAACTGTAGAATCCCCGCTAACCACTAGCAGCTTGCCTTGTGCTTTGTAGTAATCAATCAGTGGTTCTGTCTCTTGGTGATATGCTTGGAGCCGGTTACTGATTGTCTCCGCTTCATCATCTTTTCTTATTATCAATACCGCTCCGCAACTATCACATACGCCGTCCTTAATCGGGGGCTTTTTTTCTACGTGATATATTATGCCGCAATCAGGGCATGTGCGTCTGCCGCTGAGTCTCTTTATAATGACCTCATCGGGGACCTCAAGTAACAACACTGTATCAATAGTTACATTTTGTGCATCCAGCGCTTCCGCTTGTGCCATCGTCCTTGGCATGCCGTCGAAAATATAGCCGTTCTTACAGTCATCTGCCGTGAGCCGTTCTTTAACAATGCCGATTATAACGTCATCCGGAACAAGATT
>Ga0123356_10007295_pt1 | contig 11035 bp, 5 predicted proteins | sample TergutEmb28metaG_2_FD_92546 | JGI IMG/M metagenome (GOLD analysis project Ga0123356, IMG submission 92546) | Embiratermes neotenicus P3 segment gut microbial communities from Petit-Saut dam, French Guiana - Emb289 P3 | ecosystem: Host-associated > Arthropoda: Insects > Digestive system > Gut ... | reverse complement strand
GCACCACATCGCCGGCAACAACTACCGTAACGGTTATCGTGTAATCGCCTGCTGCCGAAAGGTCGGCCACATTAGTTAAGGTATGGGTAACCTGTGCTGCCGGAACGACCGTACCGCTATATGTTTCGGTAGTGATTGTTCCGTTTACGTTCAATTCAATGGTAAAATTAGAGATATCAAAAAGACCATTATTCCTTATCACCACAGTTACCGGTTCGTTGTTGGGAAGATTTACATGTTTCCCTGCTGTTGGCGATGTAATTTGCACTAATTCAGCATCAATATAGGTATTTGGGTTAACGATTTTAACCGTACCAATCAAAAGCGTGCTCATATTCGTAGAGTTATGATGTCTGAAAGCGATGTAAACCGGCTGACCTGCATAATCTTCTAAAGACAATGTTACCGTTTTTACAGTGGCAGAGGTAAGTGTTTCTGCGTGAATAGAAGTAAAATCAGTAAGATCAGTACCTGTAGTAGAAACTAATACGGAATAATGTTCCGCAAATTCTGCTGCGTCTGTTGCTCCTACTTTGAATGAAAGCGTGTAGTTGCCGTCCAGCGTGATTTTAGGGGTAACCAACCAGTTGTCCGGTGTTAGCACAGAGCCGTATCCGTAACCGTAAGGATCATAGTAAGAATCGGATGCCGCGTAATTTTCTTCGTTTACCGTTTTGTCGTACCAGCCATAATCGTCATTGTCGTCATCAATATTTTCCCAGCAATCGGGAATACCTTCGCTAAATTCTTCCATCCAAGGTAATGTGGTTACCGGACAGTCGTTTGTGGGATCCCAAACTTTAACATCATCCACATACCATGTGTCGGCGTAATTGCCAACATATTTGAAAGCGATATAAACCGTTTGACCGGCATAGTCGCTCAATGGAATCACTATTTTTGTCCATGGCTCTGATACTTCGGGAGTATATATTTGCAATTGCTTCAGTTCTATAAAATTAGAAGTGGCTGGGTTGCTTCCTGTGGTAGATAACCATATTCCGTTGTATTCATTATAGCTGGGATATTGATGAGAGGACCAAAACAACAACTCAAAGTTTCCGGTAGCAGGAATGGCTAATGGGGGTGTAACCAACCAGTTATTGAAATCTCCCGATGCGTAGTAATGCACCGCGCAAGCAGAGCCTTTGTGGGCAATATATTCGTTTCTTGTCCATTCAACTCCGCTTTCGGCAAGTTTATAGGAGCTCCAACATTCGGGCGGGAAAGTGGCATTTTCAAAACTTTCCGACCAGGGGAAAGAAGAGATTGTACATTCATTAGATACAGACGCAGGCTCTCCAAACAAGCCGATAACCTCTGCTTCGCTACCGATAGAGCCTCTATCGAATGCAGCGCCATTAGCAGGCGCAAGCTCAACCAATCTCCCCTCATCATTGTTATTGCACATTGCCCAAAATAGCCGTCCTGTACTTTGATCAAATGCCATGCTTTGAACATAATAGGGTTCAATTCCTGTCGCGCCGATTACAGTGGCTACCCCCGACGTTTTATTTACCGTACATAAATTACCGGCGGCATCAACCACAAACAGTACGCCGGCAGGGCTGCAAGCCAGCGTAATCGCATGTCTTCCCAATGTACCTACGGTGGTCATCGCGCCTGTTTCCATGTTTATGGTAACAAGATTTGAGGGATCACTTGACGATGCGGCAACAACCCCATACATAACTTGGGTCGTAGGGTCGTAAGTCATATCTCTTGGCGCTGATGAGATGGGTTTTACAAAAACATCTGTCCATGTATCTGTCGAAATTTTAATAAAACTTTTAGGGGTAATAATCGGTCCGTAAACGGTTACGGAATACGTATAGAAAAATCCGTTCACCTCTGTTCCTGCGTACAAACTGGCGGATGCCTCTGCCGGCACATAGTTGTTTTCGCGGGTAACATTCACAGGCTGATTGGATTGAAACGAAACAAACCCTTCAGGAGATGTTTCTTCTGCATCATAAACCCGATAGCCAAACAGTTTTACCACTTCCGCAGGAAAATGCGCTATGTTTTTGATTTTTGTGTTATTATCGGGTATTTGATCATTAGCTACTTCAAGTGTAACTTTAATGGTATAAGAAGCTATTGCAGAAAGATTTAAGTTGGTATTAAACGTATATTCCGCCTGACTCATACTGGCGATAGAAGCCGTGTAAGTTTCAGTAACAACTTCTGCTCCGTTGAGTTCAAGTTTCAAACCAAAGTTTGCCAATGGGTCGCTGCCGTTATTTTTAATTAACACTTTTACCGCTTCGTTTGCACCAAGCCCTTCGCCGGAGTTGGAGGTAGTAATCTCTGCCACTTCGCCTTCCACATAATTGCTAAAATCCCATATTTTAACATCATCAATAAACCAACTGTCCGCATAATCCCCTGCATATTTGAATGCGATGTAAATATTTTGTCCGGAATATGCACTACTTAATGGAACAGTAATTTTTTTCCATTCATCAGATATTTCACTGCCTGACAATTGTTTAAGTTCTGTAAATGTGGAAGTAGTCGGGTCGCTGCCGGTGGTTGATACCCAAATTCCATTATGATAACTGAAGTCTGCCCACATATTAGAAGACCAAAATTCAAGCAGAAAGTTTCCGGGGTTTGCAATTGCTATTTGTGGGGTAACCAACCAGCCTTCCTGCATTCCATAGTCATAATAGTGCACTGCGGAGCCGTTTCCTGTATGATAGGCGCCGGATTGCGCCCACGTTGTTGTGCCTCCGGCAAGGTTATACACCGACCAACATGCCGGCGGAAAATTATCATCTTCAAATCCTTCTGTGAATGGAAACGTGCTGATGATACCGCAATTCAGCGTAGAGAAAGGGGCTCCGGTAGTTTCAGCGCCGTTGATAGCATCACACATAGCGGCTACTTTCCACGTATAGGCGGCACCCAAGTTCAATCCTGAAACGGTAAGTGTGTTGTTGGTAGTAAAGAGTTTACGGTCAGTCGTTCCGTCGTTTACGGTCAGCAGAAAATATAAAGGGGTAGCGCCTTCCCAAGAGAAGGTAGCGGAGGTATTAGCGGGAACAACTGACAAATTGGTGGGCTGTTGTGCCGTACAGTTTGTAACCTGCATTACCATACGGAGGGCAACGGCGCCGGTGCCAACAGAAGCGGTCATTACGGTTAAATTGCCGTTGGAGGCTCTAATATAGGTTGTTTTAGCCGGATTGGCATCAAACGAAACGGAAATATTTTCGTAGGTTATTTGGTTTACACACAGGAAGTAATTCCCCGGAGCGAGCGGGGTTGCCGGAACGGTAACAAAAGCAAAGCCCGCAGCGTTTTTTATTGCCATTTGGGTAAACAGAGGCGTAGCATTTGTAGTTATCTCATCCGTCATGGCATACAACGAGATGCTGTAATTTTGAGTACCGGAGTTCTCAAAGCCAATCACTACTTGAGAAAGAGTAACTGCTTGGCTGATATGGTAAATATGCCCGAAACTAAATGCCGAATAATTTACTGTTCCGTTATTACAAGTCGTTACATCGTCAATAGCATAAAGATTTTGTGTGCCTTTATAAGAAAAAGTACGCACATTATCTTCCGGAAATTCATCCGGTTCGTTTTGGGTGACGGTATAAATCATTGTATTTTGCCCTTCGGGAACAGGAATAGTTGAGGTCAGTGCTAATTCGGCTGTTGCGCCGGGGGCAAGCGAAGCGATCGGGTTGGAAACTCCAACCGGCGCGCCGTTTAAGTTAACCGATAAGGCAACGTTGGTTTGTGCGGCAGTTCCTGCATTTTTTACTTTTCCCGAAGGAAGAATTTGTGATACGGGAACTTGTGAATAAGAATAATTCGTAATATTTTGCAAGTTATTTGGCACCCCACTTTGCTCTACAGTAACGGTAATATTGTCCATTGCAATCATACTTGCGTATGGCGAGCAGGCGTGCCAGCCTATAAAATAATCTTCGGTCGTAGTGGGAGTAAAAGCTACTGATACTTGTGCCCATGGTATATATTGGATACCATTGTTGTCAAAAAGGAGCTCGGTCATACCGGCTATGGTTGCCGATGTTCCTATTTTCAATTCTAATCTTTGTCCATTTGGACAAAACATCCAAAAACTTATACTGTAAGTACTTCCTTGTGTAAGTCCAATTCCCGGAGCGATCAGCCATGCATCGAAAGGTCCGCTATCAGCGCCAATTCGTGCCAGCATATTTCCACCGCCACCACCACCTGTAAGCGGCGGCACACCGCTGGTGTTATACGGATCTCTGACCCATGAAGTTGTTCCCGGAGTAATAGTAGTCCAACCGGTGTCAAAGTTGTTTCCTGAGCCTGTTTCAAAACCATGCGTAAAAATTACGGTTTGTGCATTTATCGCAAATCCAACAAATGCAAAAATTAAAAAGAATACATTTTTTTTCATAACGTAAATAAATTAAGTTGCGAAAATAGGGGATTCTTACAGTGAGGTTATTGTAAAACCTCATCTTTTATGTTGAATTGTTAAATTCGACATAACCTTATTACCTAAATAATGTTTTGGGCAGTGCGGTATAGTGTATAAGTTTAAGTCATTCTTTCTTCTGAAGCGCGCTCAGCGCATTCTTAAACTGATAATAATATGATCGCGAAACTACTAACATCCGCTCACCAATAGATACTCTGTTTTTTAGAATCTTATCAACATAGTTTAGATTGATTATAGTGGCATTGTTAATACGAACAAAGTAGGAGACAGGAAGTTTCATTAAAGTCTCTTTAAGAGACGCCTCATGAAAATAGAGCTGATTGGTAGCTGTTTCTATGGCAATAAATTTCTGTTCTTTTGTAATGACTGTAATAATGTTTGTTTTAATTTTCGTAGTAACTTTCTGGTATCGTATAAAAAAGAAATCATTTTCCTTGCTTTGGGAAGATCTGGAGGGTTTATACACAATAGGACTCTCGGCAGCCACTGTCTCCAATTGATAGGGAGTGTTAATATCGGAAATGATACGGAGGATTTTGTAAATTTTGCGGGTTAACGCATCGTTGGTGAATTGCGCGGGGATCACATCAAATAAGCCTTTATCAAGCCAAAAATGAGGATTCTCTTTCGAGGTGATGATGCCCAAAATAATCGGGGGTTTGTGAATAAGTTCTAAAATGTCTGTCTCTTCGCTTTTGCGTTGAGATAGATCCAGAATTAAGATTTCGGGGCGAAAGTAGTTCATTCGCTCTAAAAAATCTACACGTTGGTTAACAAATCCATAAAATTGAATGGATTTAAATTTTGACAAACAGTCAATTACCTTTTTTTCAAGGGTTGCGTTTTGAATAAACGCGAAGCATGTTACGGGTTTCATAATGATTTTATTTTATTAAACTGCGCGGCAATAATATTATATTTTTTTTAAATATCAAGCAAAAGTTCATTTTTTTTCAAAAAAAATCGTTTGTTTCCGTTTTTTTTATATATTTTTGCGCACTGATTTTATAAGATATGTCAAGAAAAAGGATTTTGTACGTTACTCCTGCCATTTTTCCATACTTACCGGAAAACTATATCACTTCTATTTGTAGATACTTGCCGCAAGGAATTCAAGAAAGAGATAATGAAATTAGAACGTTTATGCCGAAGTATGGCTTGATTAATGAACGTAAACACATGTTGCATGAAGTGATCCGGCTTTCAGGGCAAAATATTATTATTGAAGACAACGACTATCCGCTCATTATAAAGGTAGCTTCCTTGCAATCCGTTCGCATGCAGGTGTATTTTATTGATAGTGAAGATTTTTTTAGGCGAAAAGCGCTTTATTCAGATGAAGAAGACAATTTTTTTGAAGACAACGACTCCCGCGCCCTGTTCTATGCAAAAGGAGTCATTGAAACGGTGCGCAAATTAGGATGGAACCCCGATATTATTCATTGTCACGGTTGGCTCAGCGCTTTAGTCCCTGTTTTTATCCGTACCGTTTATAAAGACAACCCTCTTTTTCAAGATGTCAGAGTTGTTACCTCTGTCTATAATGATTATTTTCCTGAAAAATTTTCATCTCCTTTTTTGAAAAAACTAAAAATTACCGGTATCCCCAGAAAATTTTTAACCCATTTTAAAGGAGTTGCAGGATATGATACCATTCTAAAAACCGCTATTGATTTCTCTGATGCAGTAGTAGTAGCTCATCCAAATATTACAACCTCCTTGAAAAAATATTTAAAAAAATATGAATACCATACACTTATACACCATGAAACTGATGATTACTTAGAATATGTTGATGAATATAACCATTTTTATGAAGAACTTTTGGAACTCGCTCCGAGAGAATTTTAATTTTCTATCTGTTTATTGTCTGCTTCTTGTTTTATCACTCCCCATGCTCTTGGGTTTTCACGGGTGTCAAAAAGAACCGGGTTCAATTGGGCTAAATTTAAGAGATCGCGACAACCTGCTGAATGCTGTTTTTACAGATACTATCACATTAACAGCACACTCAGCTCTGGATGACACATTGAATACAAGAAACTTAACTGACAATTTTCTGGGCTTTATCAGAGACCCTGTCTTTGGGATAACCTCTACCGGAATTTTTACCCAGCTTATACCGAGTGGAAATAGCGTCAACTTCGGCAGTTCGCCGCAACTCGATTCTATTGTTTTAGTACTCAGATATTCAGGTAGTTTTTATGGCGATACACTAAACCCTTTTATTATTAAGGTTCACAGGTTAACGGAAGATATTTCTTCCATAGCGCCTTACTATCAAAATCATCTCTTTGCTTATTCTTCAGAAAATTTAACTTACCAATCCGAATTTCATCTTTATCCTAAACCAAGAACGAAAGTAAAATTAGACACCATTGTAGAAGCACATGCACGTATCAGATTAAGCGATGAACTTGGAAATCTATTGCTTAGAAGCACGTCGCAAATATCATCAAACGAAGTTTTTATAAGGTTTTTTAAAGGATTGTATATCTACGCAAAACCTCTTACAAACAATGGATCTCTTGTCAATTTTAATTTGAGAAACGCGATGTCCGGGATTCAGCTTTATTATAAAAATGATACAATACCCAGACAATTTCAGTTTAAAACCAATGAAACTGTGCGCGTTAGTAATTATGAACATGACTATGAAGCCGGAAATCAAAATTTTGTTAATCAAGTGATTCGTGGCGATTCCTTATTAGGAAAAGAGATGCTTTATGTGCAATGTATGGGTGGCGTGAAAACAATCATTAACTTCCCTCATATTAAAACATTTAAAGACAAAAATATAGTCATCAATAAAGCAGAGTTGGTTATTACAGACATTGGCGATGACCCCTCTGCCTTCCCGCCACCAAATAGATTGAACATCAATAGGATTAGCATAAAAGGAGATATTGAGGCTCTACCTGATGCCGGTACTTACTATTGGGGAGGAACCTACAATGCAACTACCAAAGAATACAGATTCCGCATTACTAGATATATACAGGATATTATTCTAAGAGAAGACTACCGTTCCTGCATTTATTTAGTGGCAGATAGAAAAGCAGCGGATGCCTATAGATTGGTTTTAAACGGCACCCATCCGGTTGATCCGGCTTCAAGACTAAGATTAGAAGTATATTATACAGAATATTAACCTCTTTGCATAAAAAATAGTATGTGCGGAATTGTAGCCTACACGGGAAACAAACAAGCCTATCCAATCTTAATTAACGGGATTAGAAGGCTGGAATACAGAGGATACGACAGCGCCGGCGTTGCATTGTTTCACAAAGAACAAATTCAGCTTTACAAAAAACAGGGAAAAGTTGCCGATCTTGAAAATTTCTGCACTACTAAAAATGTTGAGGCTTTTACAGGAATTGCACACACCCGTTGGGCTACTCACGGAGAACCCAACGACGAAAACGCTCACCCACACATTTCGGAAAATGGTTCTTTAGCCCTAATTCACAATGGTATTGTAGAGAATTATTTAAGTTTGAAGAACGAACTCATTGAACGTGGTTATATCTTTAAAAGCAATACAGATACAGAGGTGTTGGTACATCTCATTCAAGATATTAGAAAAACTGAAACTGTTGGACTTGTTGATGCCGTGAGAATGGCGCTATCGGTAATCGTTGGAACTTATGCTTTAGCCATTTTGTCAACGGAATACCCAAAGCAGGTTATTGTGGCAAAAAAAGGGAGCCCACTACTTATTGGATTGGGCAACAATGAATTTTTTGTTGGTTCCGATGGCGCTCCAATCGTAGAATACACTCAGAAGGTAGTCTATCTGAATGATGAGGAAATGGCTGTAATACATCCCAATAGAAATTTGGAAATCACTAATATTCGTAATGAAAAACAACGCCCTTTTATTCAAAAGTTAGAACTGAAATTGGATCAGATTGAAAAAGACGGTTTTGAACATTACATGCTTAAAGAGATTTTTGAGCAACCTAAAGCTATTGTGGACAGCATGCGTGGGCGATTAAATACTAAGAAAGATGTGGTTTCTCTCGGCGGAATTATTGAATACGAAAGTAAAATGCTTAAAGCCCAACGCTTTATTATTGCTGCCTGCGGTACCTCTTGGCATGCCGGCCTTGTGGCTGAATATATCTTTGAAAGTTTGATTCGTGTGCCCGTTGAGGTAGAGTATGCCTCCGAATTTAGATACAGAAATCCCGTTATTAATGAAGATGATGTGCTAATTGTCATCTCGCAATCGGGAGAAACCGCCGACACCCTTGCCGCCATAGAGCTAGCGAAAAGCAAAGGCGCCACCGTAATCGGAATTTGCAATGTAGTAGGTTCAAGCCTTGCCCGTAATACGCACGCAGGCTCCTATACACACGCAGGTCCTGAAATTGGAGTAGCTTCAACCAAAGCATTTACCGCGCAGGTTACCGTACTTACACTCATGGCATTAAGTTTGGCAAGAAAAAAAGGAAAAATTCCGCTATCCTTTTACTATCAATTGGTAAATGGTTTGGAAGCTATCCCCAAAAAAGTTGAAGCTATTCTTCAAAATAATGATGAGATAAAGAAAATTGCGCGCTATTTTATAGATAAAAAAAATGCAATCTATTTAGGACGTGGCGTAAATTTCCCCGTAGCCTTGGAAGGCGCATTAAAACTGAAAGAGATCTCCTATATCCATGCGGAAGGATACCCCGCAGCAGAAATGAAACATGGACCTATTGCCCTCATTGACGAAGAGATGCCGGTGGTTGTAGTTGCCACAGAACAAGAATCTTACGAAAAAGTAGTAAGCAACATCCAGGAGGTGAAATCCAGACGCGGAAAAATTATCTCTATTGTTTCCGAAGGAGATGAGGTAGTGAAAAGCATGTCCGACTTCTGTATTGAGATCCCTAAAACTGAAGAGTTGCTATCGCCATTGGTGGCATCTATTCCTTTGCAACTCCTTGCATATCATGTCGCTTTACTTCGCGGCTGCGATGTAGACAAACCTAGAAATTTAGCAAAATCAGTATCTGTAGAATAATATATTATGGTAAAAAAAATAGTTCAACTTCTTCTCTTCCTTGGGCTTGGTGCTTTTTTTATTTGGTTCTCCGTTAAAGACTTAAAACCGGAAGATGTTCAAATCATTAAAGATAGCGCCGCAGGAATACTCAACTCTCAAAGTATGCTTTTCATTTTCCTTTCAATAATATGTGGCGCCGTTGCGCACTACTTCCGCGCCCTGAGAAATATTTTGATGATTGATCCATTGGGGTATCGTGTGCGTAAAACCACTGCCTTTTACTCTATAATGACAATGTATTTAGCTAACTTAGCCGTTCCACGTCTCGGAGAAGTATTGCGTTGCACCTTTTTGCAACGTTACGATAAAGTGCCTTTTCAAAAATCGTTTGGCACTGTTGTCATTGATCGTGTAATAGACTTATTGATATTCGCCGTGCTCTTTGTGCTCATTATCTTTCTGAATAAAGGATTGTTATCGGAGCTAATCATTAACAAACAGGAAGGAATTACTTTAGGCTTTTGGATAAACGAAAAATTTGCAGCGTTATGGGCAATGAAAATCTATCTGCTTATAGGAACCATAGCAGGAATTATTATGATTTTTCTATTTTTAAAATACCTGAAAAAAACAGCCAAAAGTAAATCTAAAATAATCGAAAAAGTTAAAAATATTATCGTTGGCTTATGGCAAGGACTTGTCTCAATCAAAGACTTAAAACATCCTTTTTTGTTTGTTGTTTATACCATTGCCATTTGGGTGTTTTATTTTTTGGGAACCTATCTGTGTTTTAATGCTTTCGACTTTTTGCAAAATTTAGGACCCATGCCTGCCTTTGTAGTATTGGTTGTTGGCGCCATCGGATTTATGATAGCGCAGGGCGGTTTGGGAGCTTACCCGCTTATTGTTGCCGGAATATTAGTGCTTTACAACGTAGATTATGCACAAGGCTTAGCCGCCGGATGGATAGGGTGGGTAGCACAAACAGTAATGATTTTAGTGGTTGGGTTTGGGGTGATGATTCTGGCTTCGTTTTTGAAGGTGGAAGATCGGAGAATGGTTAGTGATTAGTGGTTAGTGGTTAGTGGTTAATGAGTTTAAAAATTTAAAAATTTAAAGATTTAAAGATTTAAAGGTAATAAGTATGTGCAAAATAAAAAACACTTTCTGCTTTCTGCTTTCTGCCTTCTGCTTTCTCCTTTCTCCCTTCTCCCTTTCTGCGCAGCAACCGTTCATTGATATTGACGAAAATGCTCAAAACCGAATTATGGTTGCCACAATTCAAAGTTGTGATTATTACATCCATTTGAATGTAGATCAATCATCTATAATAAAAAACAGCAACCAAATTCCTGCTTATGCTTTATATAATAATCTGTGGGATACCTTATTTATAAGAAGTGAAATGATTGAGATCCCTTTTTATGATGATCAGTTGAAAATTATGCTTATACAAGAGGGAAATACCCCGTTTGCGTTTCCAACTTCAGGCACAGTTTCTTCAAGTTATATTAAAAATAGAGGAAGACAGCATACGGGCGTTGATTTCTCTGTTTCGAAAAGAGAACCGGTAGTGGCTTGTTTTGATG
>Ga0123356_10007294_pt1 | contig 11038 bp, 9 predicted proteins | sample TergutEmb28metaG_2_FD_92546 | JGI IMG/M metagenome (GOLD analysis project Ga0123356, IMG submission 92546) | Embiratermes neotenicus P3 segment gut microbial communities from Petit-Saut dam, French Guiana - Emb289 P3 | ecosystem: Host-associated > Arthropoda: Insects > Digestive system > Gut ... | reverse complement strand
TGACGGAGTAGTTGGCGCTTTGCAGGGAAGAGGGCAAACCGGAACCGGCGCTGTAGAGCATCATACTCATTTGCATGTGGGAACTCTTATTGCCGATGATAAAGGACTCAAAGAACTTGAGCGGAAAATGAGACCTATACGCATAGCGGAAGACCGCAGAACGGGGATTGCATGAGCGCATTGCCGAATCAGATACGTATATTTTATCCACCGTATACGGAGCAGACTGTGTTTACACCTGAGGCTTTTGGGAGGAAGTTTGATAAACAGAGACAGATCATCTCACGGGAAGAGAGGGCGGCAAGCGGACTTTTGAGGCGTGATTTGATAGCGATAAAGCAAGTCTTTACGTTGACCTATGAGACGATTGATCAAGAAGAACTCGATAATTTTGAGGATTTATTTGATCATTATTCTCATGCGGTTTTGAAACTTGAGTTGAGTTACGCAAATACACGAGGCGGAGCTGGGGAAATAAGGAAAGAAACCTATGATGTACTCATGGGTGATTTTGGTAGTGGTCGTGTACTTGCAGGGCGCGGCGGACTTTGGGAGAATGTGACGATTGTGTTTACTGAGGTTTGAGAGATTGATTTGTAAACAAAAACGGTGTTGAAAAAAGTATACAACATATAAATACGTAATTTCGCAAGGAGAAAATATGGGGCGGATTGAACCTAGAACTGATTGGGTGCCTGGGGATGGGATTTTGGCGGATGATTTTAATAGGATTGAAGGGAATATCGAATTCCTTATCAACAAGGTTGATCAGCTTCACACTATTCCGCCACCACCCAAAGATGGAAAAAATTACGGACTCGTTATACAGAATGGAGAATTGGTGTGGCTTGATAACACGAATAATGCGTACGGCTCGCATGGTTCGGATTTTTATAGGTTTGTAATGTCTGGGAGAGAGTTGCCGGAGGAAAACCCTGGATAATATCTATATATCAACATAAAGCAATTAATCTTAACAATCAATAAAAACAACTATACCGGAGCTATGACAATATGACCAAGTTAAATTTTTTCATTTTAAGAAAGAGTGCGGTTTTCACGTTGGTCGCTATATTACTGTTAGGTTGTTCGGATAGGACTAATCCAGTTGTTTCGGATGGAAATTTATCAGATGAGTTGCCATATAGTATCAATAATTTTCAACCCCCTAAAAATTTTGTAGCGATTTATGAACCAGAAATGGTACTCGTTGAAGCAGGTACATTTATTATGGGTTGTCCGCCGGAGCATGAGGATGATTGTCATGAAGCTTGGAAGCCTGCACATGAAGTGACTCTTACTAATAATTATTACATAGGCAAATATCAGGTTACTCAGAAATTATGGAGACTGGTAATGATGGGAACGGAGCTTGAAGACCCATCAGCATTTAAGGGAGATAATCTTCCGATTGAAAGTGTAAGTTGGGATGATATTGTAAATGAGTTTCTTCCAAAGCTAAATGCACTGGCAGGCAAAGAATACCGTCTTCCTACAGAAGCAGAGTGGGAATTTGCTGCTCGCGGCGGAAATGAGAGTAAAGGCTATAAATACTCCGGTAGCGATGATCCTGATGAGGTAGCTACGTATACTAATGGTCAAATATTTTACCCTAATCCAACCACTGTGGTAGGCAGTCTTAAGGCTAATGAGCTTGGAATTCATGATATGAGCGGTAATGTTCTGGAATGGGTTAATGATAAGTATAGTCGTTACACAGCGGATCCCAAAACCAATCCTGCTGGCGCAGAGATAAGCTCTCAACGTATATCCCGTGGTGGCGCTTGGAGTAATGCTTACGAGGACGCGCTAAGGGTTTATGCTCGTGTATCCACAATATCAAATCATCAATCAAGTACGTATGGATTCCGCTTGGCCATCTCCCCAAGTACCAACAGTATAAAAGAGAGGCCTCGTGAGATACCACAGAGATAATAACTAAAGCCAACATAAAAGGAGAAGTATGATCAAATTAGATGTTTTCATATTTATAAAAAGTATGATTTTCGCGTTTACTACAATGTTATTGTTTGGTTGTTACGATAGAACAAATACTGTCGTTTCGGATGTAAATTCACCAAGTGAGTTTACGTACAACTTCAATAATTTTCAAGCTCCTAATGATTTTATGGAAATTGGTGAGCCTGAAATGGTGTTTGTTGTAGGTGGTAAATTTACTATGGGTTGTACACCGGAGCAGGGGGATTGTGGGAGTTATGCTCCTATTCGTGAAGCAGTTGTCAATGATTTTTACATTGATAAATATGTGGTTACTCAGAAGTTATGGAGAGAAATAATGGTAGGAACAGAGCTTGAAGCCCCTTCAAGATTTAATGGAGATGACCTTCCGGTTGAGCATGTAAGTTGGAATGATATTGTAAATGAGTTTATTCCAAAACTAAATGCGCTGACAAGCAAAGAATATCGTCTTCCTACAGAAGCTGAGTGGGAATTTGCTGCTCGTGGCGGTAATGAGAGTCGAGGTTATAAATACTCTGGTAGTGATGATATTGATGAGATAGCCTGGTATTTGAATAATAGTAATGATAAGACACAGCCTGTTGGTACTAAAGCTACTAATGAACTTGGAATTTATGATATGAACGGTAATGTTTGGGAGTGGGTTAGTGATTTGATGTGGAATAATAACCGCGTCGTTCGCGGTGGCGCTTACTTGAGACCATCGGATGAAAACATAATTTCTTCTCGTACCAGCGTCCACCAGGATACTGGCTATCATGTGGTCGGTTTCCGCCTCGCCCTTTCCCCCACTCCAAACAGCATAAAAGAGAGGCCACGAGAAATACCGGAGAGATTCAATCAATGAATGACGAAACCGAAAAGCTCTTAAAAGTCGAATCAAAAAAAATTGTCCGCCAACCCATTGCGAAAGTAAAGATATTATGGGCAGGAAACGGCATTGATAACGTGCATGCAGAAACGCCTGAATCAAATAACCGTACGTCCATATACAGACAAGTTGTAAATGGTATAGGCAGACAAGAGAGATGGGCGTTTTGTCAAACCACAGAAGCCCCTGAACTTGAGTCAAAAGTAACTCTTGCAGATGGTATATGCGCCATGCCGAAGGTCACAGAAGATGGTTTAAACGCCGGTGGTTTTCTTGTAGGGTGGTGGGGTGACGGCCAATCCATCGCAAACGCAAACCGTCAATTCCCCATACCGCAAATACTAAAATTACGCTTTCCCCCAATGAGCATAGACAAAATTCGTTTAATTGGTTATCTTTCCGGTGACTTGGAAAAACAGGAGTGGCCGGTTGATTTTGACGTTAAAGCCTATACCGGAGATGGTTTAACGCTCGCTGAGTATAACGATGGAACACCGGCGGTTGTACAAATTCGCGGTAATGATAAAGCACGCTACACCGGAGAGTTTAAAGAGGGGCTTACCGGTATTACGCATATAGAATTTATAATTACCTCTTGGAGTCATATTGGCGGATTCGTTAAGATTACGGCTGCTTTTGACGATTTTACACGTGAATACACGGCTGATGACATAATGTCAATGTCAATTCTTGAAGAGGCAGAGGGTACAGTTGGGGCGTTACCGATAGGCGGTATATCCTGTAATGAGCTTTCTTTAACTTTGCAAAATTTGACAAACCAGTATTTTCACGGCAACAAATCGTCCTTGTTTTCTGCTTTGACCCGCGCAAATCGCCGTATAGAGCCGTATATCGGATTTATATTAACAGATGAAAAAGGCGAGCCTCTTAAAAACGAACACGAAAAAGAGTTCCCGGCGGCTTACGCCCCAAAGGGCGTATACTGGTCTGGGGACTGGAGCGTACCGGATCAGGGAACAGGAGTTTCAACTACTGCTGTTGACAGATTGGGGCTTTTACAAAACATAGAGTACAGAGGTGTTGGGCATTTTGCTGATACGTCTGATGACTGGAAGCCGGAAAAAGCGCTATTGTTAAATACCAATTTATATGAAACTGCAGTATGGGTACTTGAAGATTTACGGCTCAGTTATATGCCGGACTTAGTTTTCTCTGTTGACCCCGACCTTAAAGAGATTAAAGTACCTCTCGCTTTTTTTCCATGTATGTCATACTTTGACCTTATAAAGACAATTGCGCAGGCGGGGCTTGCGTACGTATATATGGATACGCCAAGTAATGGCGAACGCAAAAACGCGGCGGACGAATTTAACATAGATTGCGTTGACGTACTGCGCATAAAAAGAATAGGTGATTTTATACCTTCAGATGATGATTTTAACAATACTGCGCTAATGCTAAGCTCAGAGCGTATTACGCAAAACGATATATTGACAAAAACAACACAAGCGCGCCGGTCTGATTTAGTCAATGCCGTAAATGTTGACTATGAGGGATATGAGATTGATGAAATTACAGGTATGCCGGAGCCTAATGTTAAAATCAGCGGCAGAGTTCTCAAAATAAACGACAGCTCTATACTTGATTACGGTAGGCTTGAATACGAATACCCCAAAAACAACCTGATACAGGATGAAAAGCACGCGGAGGATATAGCTAATGCTCTGCTTGCCGGATTCAGTGCAATGCGCCGCTTAGGGGAACTCTCTGTATTTGGAGACGTAACTTCAAAAATCAGTGATGTATGGGAGATTCCCGAATACTGCAAGGACGGCGTCGAAATACGCGGCCATTATGCTGTAACACGCATTACTACAGAATACGATGGAGCGCTCAGACAATCAGTATCGTGCCGTATGGTGAGCGATGCTCAAAGAACTTACAAAATAAGAGTCAATATTACAAGCAGTACGGTGCAGAACGTTATTGACATAAGTGCAGGAAACTATGCAATTGTTGGTAATAACAGGATTGATTTTGACGGTAATTACTTTGAATTTGAGGGATATAGAGGTACGTACACATATACAGCGTATATACGTGGGATACCGGCTGTAAGCGGAACAATTAATGTGGAATAATTCAATAAGTTATATAGTTATAACATTGAGACTTTAAACACTGGAGGATACGCGATGAGCGTTATACAAACAAACATCAACATCGAGCCGCAAATGCTTGTTTCAGAAGACAGTGGCAATCTATTGTCAATAGGGACAGACCAGAAGCTGTGTGTGCAGGATTCAGAAATGGGGACAGGATATGTCCGTAAAACCGGCGACATGATGACCGGCTCGCTAAAATTTTATAATGAAAATCATTACATAGGTCGCGCAGGAAACAGTCTTTGCATAATGTCTAACAGCGGGATCGAATTAAATGGAAATTATCCTTATAGTAACGTATCTCCTTTTGTCGCACTTCGAATTGGTTCCGAGTTTGTATTTTGTGGAAATATTAAGATGGGGGGGAGTGAAAATATAAGCGATGTAGGCACTCTTTCGGCTCAGAGAATCAATGCTGTCAGTGAGATTATTTGTAATAATGACATTGATGGCAATACCCTAAATGCAAGAAGTCGAATTGATACCCCATACTTGGAGGTTTCAGACAATATAGTTGAGGGTGGTATTGCTCTTTCCGACAAATACGCAGCAAAAAATCATACTCACAGCGGCGGTACTACTCCAGGTAACGAAGAAGATTTACTATCAAGTATCCCGCATGTGATTACGATTTCCGGAACTCAGCTAAATCCTGTGGTAGGCGGTGATGGTGCATCAATTCCCGGCAATAAAACATTTTTGGTTATTGATTCGAATATTGGGAGTAATGCGACAATAAGCATGTGGACACCTTTAACGGGTCGCATGTTTTATGTTGTAAATAAATCTAATCATTCGGTTACTCTGCTATTGAGCGCGACACAAGGAGGAACACAACAAACACTCAATATAGATCCTAAAAGGGGCATTCGATTTCTGATTTCACAGATAGGAATATCAAACCGTATTGAGCCGCAGCTGTCCTTTAATGAAAATGTATCTTAATTATACACTCAACGATTAAATAATCAGGGATGACAAATGAAATACCGCGTAGAATTTCCGATAAAATTCGACTGCAATCTGCGGTGTTTCTACTGCTTTCATTCCGACTATCACAACAACCGCCACCCTTACACGAACGGCAAGCGGTTCGAACGGAAATTTACTCTCAAGCAGTGGGAGCAATGGCGTGATAAGTTTTTACCTGATGCAAATGAGATACTCGTTATGTTTTCAGGCGGTGAGCCATTTATCTCTGAAAACATCATCTTGTGCCGTGAATTCATGGAACATTGCCGCAACCCAATATATCATTATGAATTTCTGACAAACGGCCTGTTTAACAAAGAAGATGCTGAATTCTTGCGCGGACATATCTCTAAAATCAGGCGTATCGGTTTTACTTATCACCGAAAAATGGTACAAAACAAGCCTTATCTCATAGAGCGGTTTTACGACAATCTCAACTATATCAAAATTTTGGATATTCCGGTCTATGTTAAAGAGCTTTTACGTGTTGAAGATAGAGACGCAATCCTTGAACACAAGCGCTGTCTCAAAGATAAATATGGAATTTCACTAAAAATTCAGGATTACAAGGGAGATAAGCGCGGACTTGATTTCAGTGAACAGCGGCAATATACAGACATAGACCGCACTCTTGTCGATATGGAGTATAAGCACGCGGCGGGTTTCCCCTGCGCCTGTCTGCGTGGGTATCACGGAATTGCTATTCGGGGGTATGATGAATATAGCGGCAACGTAATAGCCTGTTGGCATGATCCGGTAATAATCGGTAATATTCAGGATATGCAGTTCAATCCAAACTTTATAGTCAATGTTTTGCCGGACGGCACAAAAGATGTTAGCGGCGTACCTAAAAAATACGCGGGGACAAATCCGAGAGATTTACCTGTATGTTTATCAGGAAACGATAATAGCTATATTACAATTTTTTCAACAGCGGCAATGGGAGGCAGGATGAGCTGGGCAGAAAACCGGATCAACGAACTAAAAGCAGAGCTGCAAAGAGCGAACGACGCCATATTGCAGCATCAATCTGAAATCACACGTCTTCAACAAACCGCGCTTCGTATTGCAGGCGCTGTAACCGTGCTTGAGGAACAGATACAATATGAGAACGAGCAGGCGGCTATACAAGGCTGAAAATTAAAGCCCGCTGCTACTAATAAAAATGTTATAAACGAAATATCTTGTAACAAAAACGTACATCTATTATATTTATCAATTGCAGTGGCATTAGCGCAGATGGATAGGACGGGCATAAAGTGCCCGTTTTTGTTATCTGCGCGTTTAAATTTCTACTATTGTAGATTAGATTACTTAACCCATAGGGCGCAAAAACAGCCATGTCTACTTTTGAAGAAGTGAGACCGCTTGTTGAATCTAAGACCGCGCAATTAGGGTTTGAGCTCTTTGAATTGCGGTTTTTTGGAGCCGGCCCCCGCTCAATTATGCGTATTACAATTGATAAAGAGGGCGGTATTTCAATTGCCGATTGCGAGCTTGTCAGTAAAGAGATTTCAGCGCTTCTTGATGAGCAGAATTTTTTTGGAGAGAAAGCCTATACTCTTGAGGTTTCTTCTCCCGGAATTGACCGTCCGCTTAAAACGGAGCGTGATTTTAAAAGGGTCATTCAAAAAGACGTGGTAGTTCACTTAAGTGAGGCTGTAAACGGTAAAAAGAGTGTGCGCGGTAAAGTATTAGATTGTAAAAACGGTAATCTGGAGATTGAAATCAACAAAGTTTCGGTTTCAATACCTTTAATAAACATAATCAGCGGTAAAGAAGAGATCCGGTTCCGGTAATAATCCATTTCGGCAACACGGAGAAAGGTTAGTAAAGATGAAAAGGAAAAGCAAAAATGAGGCGCTCAAGGCGCTTGACATTGCGGCTTCATTGGGCGCGGTGACAAAAGAGAAAAGCATCAGCATGGATTTGGTTCTTGAAACGCTCAAGGATGCACTTACCACTGCCGCCAAAAAATATCTTGGCACTCCTGTAAACGTTGAGGCTAAAGTTGACAAAGATAAGGGAACTATCGAAGTTTTCACCCGTCAGACAGTGGTAGAACTCGTTGAAGACCCTGAAAATCAGATATCTCTTAAAGACGCCCGTAATGAGGACGAGGATATTGAAGTGGGCGATGAGCTTGTGCAGGAGCTTGATATAAACGTATTCGGAAGAACCGCTATACAAACCGCAAAACAGGTAATCGTGCAGAGAGTGCGCGAAGCGGAGCGTGATAAAATATTTTCCGACTACAGCGAAAGAATCGGCGAACTTGTTACAGGAACTATTCAGCAGATAGAGAAGGGTAATATACTTGTCAATCTTGGGCGTACCGAAGCGCTTATGCCTTACAAAGAACAAATCAGAAAAGAGCACCATTCGCAGGGCGCTTCTATTCGAGCCTGTATAGTTGACGTTAGAAATAACAGCAAGGGACCGCAGGTTATTATTTCAAGAACCTGCCCAGAATTTCTGGCGCGTCTTTTTGAGCTTGAAGTACCGGAAATTTATGACAAGACCGTACGTATTGTAAAAGTTGTGCGCGACCCCGGACACCGCTCAAAAATCGCGGTAACCACTTCGGATACAAGAGTAGACCCTGTAGGGGCATGCGTTGGAATGCGTGGAAACCGCGTACAGGCTATTGTCCGCGAGCTTTCAAATGAGCGAATTGACATCATCAACTGGACAGATGAAATTTCACTTTTAGTACGCCGTGTTTTTTCACCCGCCGAAGTCAAGAGAGTAATACCTGTCGGCGACCATAGAATTGTTGTTGTAATAAATGAAGATGATCTGGCTCAGGCTATTGGACGTGAAGGACAGAATATCCGTCTCGCTTCAAAAATGCTTGATAAAGAGGTTGATGTATTCGGTGATGAGGAGTTTGCAAGCCTAAGCGATGAGCAGCGCGCCGCCGCTCTGAGTGACCCGTATGAAACCGCCGCAAATCCTGAGGGCGCGGAGGAAAATTCTGACAATGAAGAGAATGTTGGGAATGAGGCCGTTGATAATGATACAGAATCACAGCCGGAGTCTGATGAAAATTCAGAATCAGATATCGGCAATACACATGAAAACAAGGATGGTTAGCCAAAAAACCTCTATTTTAGATTTATAATTGATTGGCATAATGGAGAGACGGAATACTTTCCGTCTGTACGGTACAGAAATAGGCAGTTAAAAAAATTGATAGAATTGGAATACCTGAATAGAGCTCCCTGGTTGGTTTTAGCATATTAAAACTGCCGGAAGTTAAGAATCGAGAGGTAAAGAATATGGCTAAGGAAAAAGTCTACAAACTCGCACAGGAATTTAAAGTATCCAGTGAAGCTCTGGTACAGATGCTGCGCGGAATGGGCATTCCGGTTAAAAGCCACATGAGTACGGTGGATGAAGAGCTGCGCGGAGAAATAAAGAAAAAATTTGAGCAGGAACGCGCTGATATTAAAAAAGAGTACGAGCGCAAAAAACAGATCATGGCAAAAGCGCGTGAGGTGATTGAAGAACCTCCCGCCGCACCGCCGGCTCCGGCCGCGCCGCAAGCAGCGCCGTCTGCTCATGCGGAACAGTCTAAACCTGCTCAGACTCAAGCCGTGTCGGCTCAAACCGCACGGTCTGGGTCTTATCAGCGTCAACAGGAGGGTGCTTCCGGTCAGCACCAAAGACCCAGAAGTCCCATTCGCAAGTATCACGAAAGAGAATCTTGGGCAAAGGGATCAGGAACCGGAACATTTACCCCGCCGCAGCAACAGCCAAGCGGCAGTCCAACAGGCGCGGCGGCGGCAAAGTCTGCGGCTCCTCCGGCAAAACCCGACAGCGAAAATAAAAAAGCTCCTTCAGGTAAAGCTGCACAGCATAAAAAGAAGGGCGGTAAATACAAAAATGAGCGTCCAGAGACAAGTGAAATTGACTTAAAGGCAAATATTAAAAAGACCCTTGCCAAGATCGGCTCCGGCTTTGCCAAGAAAAAGTATAAGAAAGAAGCTGGCGCTAAAGAAGATGAGCTGGAAACAACAAAGAAGATATTAAACGTAGCTGAGTTTGTAACCGCAAATGAACTTGCGAACATGATGGACGTCGCGCCAAGTGAAGTTATTACCAAGTTTTTGGAGCTTGGGGCTTTCGTCACAATAAATCAACGTCTTGACTTTGAGACTATTGAAATGGTAGTGGATGAGTTCGGATACACCGCGCAGCTCATGGAAGAGTACGAACCGGAAAAAGAACCGGAAGAGATAGAATCAGGAACTCTTCTGCCGCGCGCTCCCGTTGTAACCGTAATGGGTCACGTTGATCACGGAAAAACCTCTCTTCTTGACTACATCAGAAAAACCAATGTTATGGGGGGAGAGTCCGGCGGCATTACTCAGCATATAGCCGCTTACGAAGTAAGAACAAAACACGGCCCGGTCACGTTTCTTGATACACCCGGCCACGAAGCTTTCACAGCCATGCGCGCCAGAGGTTCGCAGATCACAGACGTTATCGTGCTTGTTGTTGCGGCGGACAGCGCCGTTATGCCGCAAACACGTGAAGCTATTGACCATGCCAAAGCCGCGAACGTTCCATTAGTTGTCGCCTTAAATAAAATTGACCTGCCCACCGCAAATCCTGATAAAATCAAGGGTGAGCTTGCTAATTACAATGTACTTGTTGAGGAGTACGGCGGCCAGACTTCCTGTGTGCAGATTTCCGCAAAAACAGGGCTTGGTGTAGACAAACTTTTAGAGGTGCTTGCGCTTGAAACAGAAATTCTTGAGCTAAGAGCGACTCCCGAAGGTAAAGCGCACGGAGTAGTTATAGAATCTAAACTTGACAAAGGCAAAGGCCCTATAGCGACAGTGCTTGTGGAAAAGGGAACGCTTAAAAAAGGCAACGCCTTCGTTACCGGAATACACAGCGGACGCGTGCGTGAACTTTATAACGAACGCGGGAAATTAGTAGAAAGCGCGGGGCCAAGCCAGCCTGTTTTGATACTTGGTTTAACAGGTACGCCTCAGGCCGGAGACTCTTTCAAGGTAGTTGACGATGAGAAAGAGGCAAGAGAGATAAGCGCCCGCCGCCGTCTTGCTCAAAAAGAGCG
>Ga0123356_10007293_pt1 | contig 11038 bp, 9 predicted proteins | sample TergutEmb28metaG_2_FD_92546 | JGI IMG/M metagenome (GOLD analysis project Ga0123356, IMG submission 92546) | Embiratermes neotenicus P3 segment gut microbial communities from Petit-Saut dam, French Guiana - Emb289 P3 | ecosystem: Host-associated > Arthropoda: Insects > Digestive system > Gut ... | reverse complement strand
CGGATTGTTGCGGACCTATCAATTGTATCCATCGCTGACAGCATCATGGCGGCCGAATGAGCGATGTAGTTGTTGTCCATCGCGATCGCAACATTTACGGTGGTTGTCGGTGCTGTCTTTGGCGTGCCCAGGCACCAGACCTCCTCGCCGTCGCCAACCCTCACGCCGGCAAACCATTGAAGCCCATGCGGGCGAAGAAGCTCCTGGTAGAAGGGACTGCGCGCCATCGCCTCCGGCGTCGTAAAATCGAATTCGCACGCGACACCGCGCCGCATGAGAGCCGGAATGGCCCGAGAGCGCTCATCTCTCTCCACCCAATTTTCTCGGATAAAAGCGTCGATGGTCGGCAGCATCGATTCGCTGCTCGGCATCGCTGGCGTCGGACCACGAAGGGGAGTAAGGGCCGCTCCGAAACTGTCCGTCGCCTGGGCGGCGACGTCCATTGCGGCGTCCCAGCGCGACGGGTCCACCGCCGCCGCCATGAAAGCTTCGGTCAGGCTCCCAAAATCGCCGAACGCCCCCGCCATTGGTCAGCCTTCCGCCCACGATGACAGCGCGCGGCGTCAAAGGCCTCGGCGAACGCGCTAAACTAAAAGGCCAAAGGCTATGATTCTTGGTGCGCAACGTCATGTCCCAAATGGACTATGTGGTGTTCTGCCGGCGCAGCTCTGAAAGACACCTACCAGAGGGAGGCGCGGCCAAGGCTTGGCTTGGCTTGCGGGTCGGTTGTTGCGCGCGGATCGCTCCGAGGCCGCACAGCGGAAAGATCTTCGTCAAATGTTCCGCATAGTAGCGACGGCTGCGGGCGTTTCCGATTTCGACGCGAAGCTCCTGATGAACCACTCCATCCCCGGTGTGAACGCGGGGTACATCACCTGGCACAAGCTTCTCGAAGATCATTTGCGCCGTCAGCAACAAACGGTCAGCACCGCCGTATTTGCTGCGCTAGGCACACCACCTGCGGAAAATCGAGTTCTTCCGGCGTCGTTCGGCCGGGAAGTCGCCGGGCGGGCAATTTCGGGCTCCGACGTCAAGGGCCTCGAATCCGACGCGCGGGCGTACTTCTGTTCGAGAAGCGGCGTAGCGATGAGCGCGATGATGCGGCAGAGTATGGCGCTCTTCGGTACCAGTCAAAAGAGGAATACCAAGCGTACTCTGTGCGCCATGCAAGAGTACGCCCGGCAAGCCATTGGAGCGGCTCCAGGCCTGGGAACGGTAGCGCAAATGGCAATGCACCCAAGTTCTCCGCTAATCGCCCAGATCCGAAGTCGCCGGTGACGATCGCATTGGATCTTGCGAGATTGGCGAAAAGCCACGTGGTGAGAGCTCCAACGCTCCTATAGATGGAATTTGCGCAGAGACGTCGCCAATAGAAACAACGTCGCGTGCGAAGGCCCCTTCGGAAGTACGACCAAAGATGAACCTTTCGGCGCCGCTCTCGAACTCGTCCCCCAAGGCGACGCATGTGGCGATCATCCTCCTGCCGCGATTCACCCTACTCGGCCCAGGCTGCATCGTGGATACGTTGCGCCTCGCCAACCGGGTTGCGGGCCGCGACCTCTATGGCTGGAGCGTTGTTGGTCTCGAGCCGACCGTCATATCCTCGAGTCATGTCGCGCTGAATGCGGACCGGACCATCGATGACGTTGCCAGTCTCACGCCGGACGCGGTTATCGTTTGCGGTGGGCTCGATGGCCATCGCTATGTCAATCGGCGCGTGCTCGCTTGGCTGCGCGACCTCGACATCCGCGGGGCAATCACATGCGCAGTCTCGACCGGCGTCTGGTCTCTAGCCAAGGCGCGCTTGCTGGACGGCCGTCGCTGCGCGGTGCATTGGGACGATATTCCGTCCTTTTCCGTTCGGTTTCCGCTCGTCGACATACGGCGTGATATTTTTGCTCAGGACGGCCGCAGGCTCACCTGCTCGGGCGGAACGGCCGTGATCGACATGATGCTGCATCTCCTTAAGCTGCAGCACGGCAAGGCGCTAGCCGACGATGTCGCCGAACTCCTGATCCATGGAACCCGCGCCGGCGCCGACGAGCAGCGCCGAGGCGCTGACGCTGAACCCTCGGTTCCGCGTCCGCTCCGGCGCGCCATCGCGCTAATGCAAGATCACGTCGAGCCGACGCTTTCGATCGACGCGCTCGCTGCGCGCCTCGGGCTTTCCACGCGGCGGCTGGAACGCCTGTTCGGCGGCGCCTTCGGCATGCCGCCGAAGCGCTATTACGACCTCATCCGGCTTCATCGCGCCCGGAAGCTGCTGGTCGAGACCGATCTGCCGATCACCGAAATCGCGCTTCGATGTGGCTATCTCTCACCGACCCAGTTTTCCGCCCGCTTTCGCAAAAGCTTCGGACTCTCGCCGCGCCGGCAAAGGCAGGAAGGGCTTTTATCATGAGTTGCCCGAAAGAAGATGTTTCTGTCGCTTCTCGATAGGTGAATGCCTGTAGGCTTGTCACATCATGACAATGGGCGACGGAACAGGAATGATAGTTTGAGTCGAGGGTTCGACGCGGTCTCCACCAACGGCAAGCAGCTGACGCCACGCGAGTGCGTCCAACTGCTCGTAGTCGGCGCCGGGCCTGCGGGATGCGCGGCGGCGCTCGAGGCCGCCCGGCTTGGGCTCGAGGTTGCGCTCGTCGATGAGAATCCCATTGACCCAGCGTTGATGGGGCTCGATGTTCCCTTCCATTTCGGCGGGCGGATGACGGGCGCGGTCCGCAATCGCAACGCGATGACCGAAGCGATTGTCGCCAACGACGCGGCCCTCGGCGACGTCTTCGAGGCCGGGGTTGACGTTCGGCTAGGCGTCGCCGTCTGGAGCCTCGTCGCGCCGCGCCCCGGCGTCTCCTGGGTCGGGCGGCGCTCGGCCGGGCTGACCGACGGCGCCAAGAGCTGGTTCTGCGGTTTCGACGCCGCGATCCTCGCGACGGGCCGGCGCGACGTAGGCGTAGCGTTCCCGGGCTGGAATATTCCTGGCGTCATGGGCGCGACCGCAGCCTGTCATCTGCTTCGGCGCTACGACGCGCATGAAGGCCGAACATTCATCATACTCGGCTCAGGCGCGGAGGCGACCGTTCTTGCCGAAGCCCTCCAATCCGCAGGGCGCACGGTGGCGGCGATTGTCGAAGCTGCGAGCGAGCCTATAGATTCCGAGGGCTGTCGCCGCCTCGCTACGTCGGACGCAAAGATCCTTGCGGCCAGCATGATCCGCCGGGCGTTAGGGAGCGACGGCGTCGAGGGAGCGTCCATCATTCGCCTCGACGACGCGCAAAGCGAAACCGCGATCGCCTGCGACACGATCGTGCTCGCGACCGGCGCCGCGCCGGTGATCGAGCTCTTCGATATCGCAGGCGCGGCGATCGTCTTCCGGCCGGAGAGCGGCGGCCATGTTCCATTGGTCGACGCGGACGGACGAACGGCCGAGCCAATGCTGTTCGGCGCCGGCGATTGCATCGGGATCAAAGCCGATCCCGCGGACAGGGCCGCAGCCGAGGGCGTGCGCGCGGCGCGTGCTGCTGCTGCGCTTGCCGCCGGCCCGGACGCAGACTGGACGAAGCTCGTCGCAGAGACCATACCAGTGGAGCAAGCGCCCTCACCCCGACTTCTCTGGGCACGGGCCGCGCAGTTGGTCGCCGAGGCGAATACCCATCTCTGCCAGTGTGAGGAGGTTTCGCTCGATGACCTTCTCGGCGTTCGGCCGCCGCGTTACCTCAATTGCGACCAGCCGGCGCAGAAGGCGCGCGATCTTGCCTCGCTGGCGAATGAGTCAGGATCTCCGTAATGCCGCATCTTCCCAATCGCGCCTTGGGCTTCCAGACCCGCGCGATTCATTCCGGTTACAATCCGCTAGAGGACAGAGGCGCCGTGGCGCCGCCGATCTACATGACTTCGACCTTCGCATTTCCCGACGTCGAAGCCGCCAATGCGGTGATCGCCAACGAGGCGCCCGGCTTCCTTTATGGCCGCGAACACAATCCGACGCAGGATCTGCTCGAGCGCCGAATCGCCGATCTCGAGGGCGCGGCGGCGGCCGTCGTCACGGCCTCGGGCATGGGCGCCATCGCCTCGCTGTTCCTGTCGCTGATGAACTCGGGCGACGAGATCATCGTCCATGAGACGCTCTACTCGAACACGACGGCGCTGACCGAAGAGGGTTTGCCGCGGTTTGGCGCCAAACTGGTCAAGGTTGACCTCTCGCAGCCGGAGGCGCTTCGGCGCGTCATCACGCCGAAGAGCCGCTTCGTCTATTTCGAGACCCCGATCAATCCGACCGGCGACGTGCTTGACATCCAGGCGCTGTCGCAGGTCGCCCATGCCGCGGGGCTCACCGTCGTCGTCGACTCGACCTTCGCCTCGCCGGCCCTCCAGCGGCCGCTCGAACATGGCGCGGATCTCGTCGTTCATTCGCTCACGAAATACATCAACGGCCATGGCGACTTGCTGGGCGGTGTCGTGGTCGGCGACGCTGCCACGATCCACGCGGTCCGAAACCGAGGGCTGCGCTACATCACCGGTGCGACGCTCTCTCCCATGGCCTGCTTCCTCGTCCTCCGTGGCCTCAAGACCCTGCAAGTGCGGATGCGCCAGCATAGCGAAAACGCTCTGGCGTTGGCCGAGATGCTGGCCACCCATCCGGCCGTACGTGTTGTTCGCTATCCGTTCCTTGCGGCCTACCCGCGCTACGAGATCGCGCGCCGCCAGATGAGCGGCGGCGGTGGGATGATGTCCTTCGAACTGGAGTCCGGCTGCCACGGCGCTGTTCGGATGATGGACCGACTGAAGCTGATCGCTCGCGCGGTGAGCCTCGGCGACGTCGAATCGCTAATCATGCATCCCGGAGGGCTCGCTCAGGCGCAACAAAAGGACCAGACTGGCGCTGAAGTCGAAACCGGAGTTACGATGGATCTGATGCGGCTCTCGGTTGGCCTGGAAGATGCTTGCGATCTGATCGACGATTTGAAACAGGCGTTGGATTTCTAGCTCTACGAGGCTGGGTTCTGTGGAAGGGAGAGAACCATGAAGGAAAAAGGGCTCGCGATTGTGGCGACAGATAGCGCTTCCGCGGAACGCCGACTGAGCCGCCGCGATGTTCTACTCGCAGGCCTCGTGTTGCCCGCCCTGGGCGGCGGCGTCGGTGTCTCGTGGTTCTTCTTGTCCGATCCCGCGAAGGCGGCCTCTCCGGGTCAGTGCGTGGTGGGCGTGACGCAGGAGGCGGTGAACTTCAACCCGCTGCTCTATGTGAATACTGGCGTCGAGACGGCAGTCGAAATGACCGTCTTCGATTCTCTGTGGAAGATCGATCCTCAGGGGAAGTTCATTCCCAATCTGGCGACTGAAATCCCGACTGTAGAAAACGGCGGCATCTCGAAGGACGGCCTCACCTGGACGATCAAGCTGCGTCCTGATGTGCTGTGGCACGACGGCCAGCCCTTCACCGCCGATGACGTTGCCTTCACGCTCGACGTCATCATGAATCCCAAAGTGACGGTGCGCAGCCGCGAGGGACATGAGCACGTCGAGCACTACGCCGCCAAGGACAGTCACACGATCGAGATCAAGCTCAAGGACAGCTTCGCCCCCTATCTCGTCTCCTGGCAGAAGACGAGCGTCATCCCGAAGCACATTCTCTCGACCGTCCCCGACATCAACACGGCGACCTTCAACACCAACCCGGTCGGAACCGGCCCGTTCAAGTTCAAGGAGCGGGTGGCGGGCAGCTACATCGCTTTCGAGCCGAACCCGAAATATCACGGCGGCGCGCCGAAGCTGACGTCCCTCGTCCAGAAATACGTGCCGGACCAGCAGACGCTGTTCGCACAGTTCCAGACCGGGGAGGTTGACGTTTACGATCTTCAGGGCATTCCGCCGCTGCTCTATCAGCGGGCGAAAGCGCTTCCAGGCTCGAAGATCCTCCTGAACCCCAATCCCTTCGTCGAGTTCATCTACTTCAATTGCGGCAAGCCGCAGTTTGAGGATAAGCGGGTGCGGAAGGCGCTGTATATGGCGGTCGACCGGAAGGGGTGGATCGACGCCGTTTATTATGGCGTGCCTGTCCCGACGCTGAGCTATCTGCCTCCGAACCACTGGGCCTATAACAAGGCGCTCGTCGACCCTGGCTACGATCCGAAGAAGGCGGCGGCGCTCCTAGACGAGGCCGGCTGGAAAGTTGGGGCCGACGGGGTACGCGCGAAGGACGGGGTCCGCCTAGCCTTCAGCATGTCGACCACCGCCGGAGCCAAGGCGCGCGAGCAGGCGCAGCAGCTCCTTCAGCAGAACTTCAAGAAGATCAACGTCGACATGACCATCAAGAATATGCCCGCATCTGTCGTGTGGGGCGACTATACGGTCCAGAGCCAGTTCGACACGTTGATGGTGGGTTGGGACGCGCTGCTCTATCCGGACCCGGACTACGGCGACCGCATCCGCTCCACGGCGATTCCGGCCAAGGGAGGCAGCGGCTCCAACTACGTCCAGTACCAGAATCCGGAGATCGACGATCTCTGCAACAAGGGCGTGGCGGCCACCAGCCTCGACGAGCGCAAGGCGATCTACGACAAGATCCAGGCGATCCTGCTTGACGAACTGCCCTTCGCGCCGATCTTCTCTTACCAGACTATCATTGGGGTCCGGGATCGCGTGAAAGGCTACGAGGTGAATCCCTATCTGACCTCGAACGCCTGGAACACGGCGGACTGGGCAACCGCCTGAGCGGTCGGCCGTGGGCCGCTTCCTGGTCAACCGCCTGGCCCAATCGGCGGTTCTGCTTGTGGGCGTGTCGGTTATCGGCTTCGCGCTGATGCATCTCGCGCCGGGCGGGCCGCTCGCCATGTATACGCTGAACCCGACGGTGACCGCGCAGGACATTGCGCGCATCAAGGTCCAGTTCGGGCTCGATCAGCCGGTCTGGATCCAATATTTCAAATGGGCGGCGGGCGTCTTCACCGGCAATTGGGGCTACAGTTTTTTCGGCGGGCAACCGGTGCGCGACGTCGTGTTCGACCGGATACCCGCGACTTTCGAGCTGATGGGATCGGCGCTGTGCTTGTCGCTTCTCATCGGTGTGGCGATCGGAGTCCTGTCGGCGATGAAACGCGGGTCGCTGCTCGACCACGCAACGGCGGTTGCGGCGATGCTGGCGCTGTCGCTGCCGACCTTCTGGTTCGGCCTGCTCTCGATCTTCATTTTCGCGCAGACTCTGGGCTGGCTGCCGGCAGGTGGGAACCGCAGCACCGACGGCGGCGGTTTCCTCGATGCGCTGCGACATCTAATCCTGCCGGTTGCGGTCCTCGCGCTCGTTCTGGTCGCGCAATGGAGCCGCTACACGCGCTCCTACATGCTCGAGATCCTCAATCAGGACTTCATCCGCACGGCGCGGGCCAAGGGGCTGCGGCCGAGCCGCGTGCTCGTCAATCATGCGCTTCGAGCCGCGCTGGTGCCGCTGATCACGCTCGGAGGATTGCAGCTCCCGCTGCTCGTCGGCGGCGCGCTCGTGACCGAGACGGTGTTCAGCTGGCCCGGAATGGGCCTCCTCTTCGTCAACGCGCTCGGCTCTCGCGATTATCCCGTTCTCATGGCGATCCTGATGGTCGGCGCCTTCGTGGTCGTGCTCGGCAACCTGATCGCCGACATTCTGATCGCGCTGGTCGACCCGCGCGCGAAGATGACGCATGTCTGACTCGGTTGTCGGAACGCTCCCAGTCGCCGCGCCGCCACGCCGCCAAGCGTGGCGCCTCTTCTTCCGGCATCGGCTCGCCGCGCTCGGCCTGCTGGTCATCGTCGCGCTCGTGCTGAGCGCGGCCTTCGCCTCGTGGCTCGCGCCATACAATCCCGACGACGTCGACATCGCCAACCGATATGCACCGCCGCTGTCGGCGGGCCACCTGCTTGGCAGCGACGACCTCGGACGCGACGTGCTCACGCGTCTTATGTACGCGGGCCAGATTTCGCTTTTGGTCGGCGTCGCCGCGATGGCGGTGACGGTGATCGTTGGTTTCGCGATCGGCGCCTTCGCGGGCTACCAGGGCGGTTGGGTCGACATGGCGCTCATGCGACTCACCGACACGATGCTGTGTTTCCCGAGCGTGTTCTTGCTGCTTTTCGTCGCAGCTTTCGTCACGCCGAGTCTCGCCTCCATTTCGCTGATGATCGGCCTCACTTGCTGGATGGAGTTGGCCCGGGTCATCTACGGCCAGATCCGCGTCCTCAAGTCCGCCGATTTCGTTGCGGCCGCCCGCATGGTGGGCGCGCCGGCCTGGCGCATCATCCTGCGGCAGATTTTGCCGAATGTGATGGCGCCCATTCTTGTCGCCGCCACGCTCAACACCGCCAACGCGATCTTGCTCGAAAGCTACATCAGCTTCCTCGGATACGGCATCCAGCCGCCGCAGGCGAGCTGGGGCAACATGCTGACCAACGCTCAGAGCGACTTCCTAGTCGATCCGTGGCTGGCCGTTATGCCTGGTCTAGCGATTACGCTTGCGGTCACGAGCTTCAATTTCATCGGCGACGGGCTTCGTGACGCACTCGATCCGAAGATGCAGCGACGATGAGCGGCTCGGCGCATCTGCTCGCAGTCGAGGACCTCACGGTCGCCTTCGGCCGCGCCAAGGCTGTCGACCGCGTCTCCTTCACGCTCGACGCGGGCGAAACGCTTGGCCTTGTCGGCGAGAGCGGATGTGGCAAGTCAACGACGGCGATGGCGCTCATGCGGCTGTTGCAAGGCGCGGAAACAGGCGGACACGCGTGGTTCGATGGCTTGGACCTGATCGCCGTTGACGAAGCGCGCATGCGCGAGATCCGTGGCGCAACAATCGGCATGATCTTCCAGGACCCGGCCACATCGCTTCATCCGATGATTCCCGTCGGCGACCAGGTCGCGGAGACGTTGCGGACCCATCGCGGCCTCGGGGCCGCCGAGGCGCGGGCGCGAACGATCGACCTTTTTCGCAAGGTTGGCATCGCAGCCCCCGAGGATCGACTGCGCGTGTATCCGCACGAGTTGTCTGGCGGCATGTGCCAGCGCGTCATAATCGCAATGGCGATCGCCTGCTCGCCCCGTCTGTTGCTGGCTGACGAACCGACAACCGCGCTTGATGTGACCGTGCAGGCGCAGATCCTCGAGCTCCTGCGCGGCATCGCCCGCGACGGCGGCATGAGCATGGTCCTGATCACGCACGACCTCGGCGTCGTCGCGGGCGTAACGGATCGTGTGGCCGTCATGTACGCCGGCGTCATTGTCGAGACCGCGCCGACCGACCGGTTGTTCGCCGATCCGAAGCATCCTTATACCCAAGGGCTGCTGCGCTCTATCCCGCGTCTCGACGCCGGATGGGACGAGGAGATGCCGACCATCGCCGGCACGCTTCAGGACGCCCACGCTGTCGCGGGCTGCCGTTTTGCGGCGCGCTGTCCGCTCGCCACCGAAGTCTGCCGCGAGGCGCCGCCGCTGCGGCCCTTCGGCGAAGACCACGAAGCTGCTTGCTGGATGGCTTCGTGAGCGAAGCTCTCGTCGAAGCGGTTGGCCTCGTCCGTCATTACCAGCTTGCCGGAAAGCGGCTTCTGCGCGCTGTCGACGGCGTTGATCTTGCGATCGGCCGCGGCGGCACGCTCGGCCTCGTTGGGGAGAGCGGAAGCGGAAAGAGCACTCTTGGGCAAACGCTCGTCGGCCTGCAGAACCCAAGCGCCGGCGAAGTGCGCTTCGCGGGCGAGACCGTCGCCGGCGCCGGAGGCGAGACACTTGTCCGCTTGCGCCGGCAGCGGCAGATCGTCTTTCAGGACCCGTCCGGCGCGCTGAATCCGCGCATGACTCTCGGCGATACAATTGTCGAGCACCTGCGCGTTCAGGGCTGGCGCCGCGCTGAAGCCCGCGCGCGGACCGTCGAGGTTCTGTCTTTGGCCGGCCTCTCCGAGGCCTTTTCAAGCCGCTATCCGCATGAGGTGTCCGGCGGACAGCGCCAGCGCGCGGTCATTGCACGAGCGATCAGCACTCATCCCACTTTCATCGTCGCCGACGAACCCGTATCCGCGCTCGACGTCTCGACGCGGGCGCAGATCATGAACCTGTTGCGTGAGCTGCAGAGGCGAAACGGGCTTACAATGCTGTTCATTAGCCACGACCTCAGCGTCGTCGCGCATATGTGCCGCGAGGTCGCCGTCATGTATCTGGGCCAAGTGGTGGAATGCGCGCCGCGCGACTCGCTGTTCAACACCCCGCTGCATCCGTACACAGCTGCGCTTCTATCTGCGATTCCGTTGCCGGATCCTGCTCTAGAGCGCACCCGGACAAGGATCGTTCTAAAGGGAGAGACGCCGGACCCGTCAGCCATCCCGAGCGGCTGTCGCTTCCACACCCGATGCCTGCGCGCGACCGAAGTCTGCGCCAGGCTTGAGCCAGAGACGCGCATGCTTTTGCCCGGCCACACGGTCGCCTGCCATCATCCGCTCGACGCCTGAGACGGGCCCCTGGCGCGCAGGAACCCGGCCTAGAACCCCTGAAACCGGCTAGAAGTAGTATTATACTAGCGAAACCTCCCACAAAAACGGGGGTGGTTTTCAATGAGCGCTTTCAGTTGGTCGTGCGCTTAGCGAGCCCGCGTTCTGCGCGGCTCAAGCGCGCGGCGGACGAAACGGAGGCAAGGGCTGCGCTGTGGCGGTGTGCCACGCGGGGCGCGGATTGATCCGCTTGCCGCCGCTGCTCAAGAACGAGCAGGACTTGCACCTGTTTGAGAAGCTCGCATATTTGAGCCGGCGGGAGCGGTAGAGTTCTCCCTCCTTCGCTTGCGATCACGGTTCCACGAGCCCGCTCCAATAAGGCGAGCGCCATGCGCGCCCAGTCGGTTCTCATCTCTGGCGCCGGGATCGCCGGTCCGACACTCGCCTTCTGGCTCAACGCCGCGGGTTTCAAGACGACGATTGTCGAGCGGGCGCCGGGTCTGCGCGCCGGCGGATATGTAATCGACTTCTGGGGACTTGGCTACGACATAGCCGAACGCATGGGGCTCGCGGATGACCTCAAGCGCGTCGGCTACAGCAT
>Ga0123356_10007292_pt1 | contig 11038 bp, 10 predicted proteins | sample TergutEmb28metaG_2_FD_92546 | JGI IMG/M metagenome (GOLD analysis project Ga0123356, IMG submission 92546) | Embiratermes neotenicus P3 segment gut microbial communities from Petit-Saut dam, French Guiana - Emb289 P3 | ecosystem: Host-associated > Arthropoda: Insects > Digestive system > Gut ... | reverse complement strand
ATCGCAGCAGCGGTATCGACGATCGTTATCACTCTTGTGATACTTACATTCGGCGAGATAACGCCGAAGTGCATGGCAAGGGACCGCGCCGAAAAACTGGCGATGGCGTTCGTCCGTCCGGTCTCCATATTCATGTTCATCGTCACCCCGCTGAGCGTCCCGTTCGTCGGATTAAAGAAATTACTGACAAGAACGATGCCTGAGGACGATACACCGTCAATGACCGAAGATGAACTGAAAGTGATGATAGACGAGATCGAAGAAGAAGGAACAATAGAGAAGCATGAGAGCGATCTCATAAAATCCGCTATTGAATTTGACGACATAACGGTGGAAGAATTATTCACGCCCAGAGTGGACGTCGTCGCCATAGATGTCAATTCCGATAAAAATCAGATAAAGAAGACATTCCGTGACAGCGGTTTTTCCAGGATACCCGTATACAACGGAACGATAGACAGCATTGTCGGTGTGATATACAGCAAAGATTTCTACAATCATTATTTCGAGTCGGACAAAACAAAGATAGACAGCATAATACGTCCCGTGAGATTTGTTCCCACGACGGTGAAGATATCCGCCCTTCTGGAAGATCTTCAAAAATCGCAGATGCACATGGCCGTTGTCGTTGACACATACGGCGGCACCGCAGGTATCGTTACGTTAGAGGATATCGTTGAAGAGTTGATCGGAGAGATATGGGACGAAAGTGATGAAATTGAATACGAAGTAAGTGAGAACGCCGACGGAAGCTACAGAGCGCTGGGCGGTGCGAACATTCACGACGTGATCGAAGAGTCCGGAGTTCAGTTGGATCTTGAAGGATTCGACGGACATACGGTAAGCGGTTTCATATTGTTCAAGTTGGGCCATATACCGTTGAATCGCGAGACGATAGAACTTCCGGAAGCGGAGATAACGGTGAAATCAATAAAGAACCGGCGCATCAAAGAAGTGACGATAGTCAAAAAAGAGAAAGAACCGGAGACGGAAGAGGAAACGGAAACGGAGAAAGAAGGAACGGAATGATCCGTCTGCCGTTCATATCGCCGTCAGAGCAGCGATCTCAGGAATGTTGCCATATTGTTCATCGCAACTTCCTTTTTCGCCGGGTGCGATACTATCTTGCATGTTACGGAAACAACATCGCCATGGTTAGCCGTTTCATATTTTCCGAGCACCGCAGCCTGTTTATCCAGTCTCAGGTAGAACGTACAATCGTCGTCTATCCTTTCATCAAGAACATCCAGAATTCCGGTGATGATGTCATTTCCTAATCTTTTGAACAGTTCTGCGCATTCTTTATCGTTCTTCAACTCCGCAGAGAATATGATCATCTGATTCCCGTGATGTCCGTCGCTTATCTCCGCATCCGGTTCCGGCATTCCGGAGATGTTCACCAGAAGTTCATGAAGTCTCTCCTCATCCTCGGTCGCGTAGCAGAACAGACGCACCTTGACCCAATGGAAGAACCCTGCCATGTATCCATGTAACGGTCATCAGGTGTTTATCGTTTCGCATCAGTGTCGGCGAACATGATGAAAACCTTTTTATTATCCGTCCTTATTGGCAGTCCAACCTGCGGATCCGTAGCTTAGATTGGCTGGAGCGCCCGGCTGATAACCGGGAGGTCAAGAGTTCAAATCTCTTCGGATCCACTCTTTCTATCAAATTCGTAAGCATCACGGTACAGTATAGTGTCCGTTAGGATACGATAACGTCTTTTGTCGATGTTCGAATACGTCACATATTTATATAGAGCATTTATTCAGCATCCTAATGACCAACGACCTTAAGGAGAAGATCGCGGGCGAGATCGCATTGTCGAACGATCCCGGGAAGACCATGAGAAAATGGAGGGAAGAATTCTCGGTATCGCAGAACGAATTGGCAACGGCGATGGGAATGTCGCCGTCGGTCATAAGCGATTACGAATCCGGAAGGAGGCGTTCACCCGGAGTAGGCGTTGTGAAGAGGATGGTCGATTCTTTCATAGAGATAGACGCATCCCGCGGGTATCCTACAGCATCGAAGTTCAAGGCGGTGAGGGAGGACTGCATAATAGCAATGGAAGAACTGGGTTCAGGAATATCATCAAAAGAATTCATCGAATTGATGAACGGTACGATCCTGAATCCTGACACCGAAGGCAGAAGGATATACGGCTACACGATCGTAAATTCAGTGAAGGCAATAATGTCGCTCAGTTCGTCCGATTACCTGAAGATATACGGATGGAGCACCGAACGGGCGCTCATATTCACTGACGTTTCACTGGGAAGATCGCCGATGGTGGCGATCAGGGCGCATCCGCTGACCCCCGCGATGGTCGTTTACATAAGACCCGGATCGGTGGATGCATTGGCAATAAAATTGGCAAAACTGGAAGGGATACCGTTGGTATCCACGGACATGGGTCTGAATGAACTTACGGTAAGACTTAAAGGCTTGAAGGAAGGGAAATGAGATGGATATCGGAATAGTGAGTTACGGAACGTACATACCGCGCTACAGGATAACTCCTGCGGAAATAGGGAGGATATGGGGAACGGACGGCGAGGCCATGGGAAAAGGGCTGCTGATACATATGAAATCGGTCCCGTCACCGGATGAGGACGTGATAACTATGTCAACGGAAGCGGCGAGAAACATGATGTCCCGCTGTAATATAGATCCGGCGGACATAGGAGCGATGTACGTCGGTTCGGAATCCCATCCGTATGCTGTAAAACCGACGGGAACGATAGTCGCGGAAGCGATATACGCTACCCCGAACATGACAGCGGCCGATCTTGAATTTGCATGCAAAGCAGGTACGGCAGGCATACAGATGTGCATGGGATTAGTTGGTTCAAAGATGATAAGGTACGGTGTGGCGATAGGCGCTGACACGTCACAAGGCGCTCCCGGGGATGCGCTGGAATATTCTGCGTCCGCAGGCGCGGCCGCATATCTGATCGGTTCTGAGAAGGTCATCGCTGAGATCAATAAAACGTTAAGTTACACAACCGACACTCCCGATTTCTGGAGAAGGGAAGGAAGCCCGTATCCGAGTCACGGAGGCAGGTTCACGGGAGAACCGGCGTACTTCAAGCACATAGGTTCGGCGGCGAGGATGATGATGTCCGAAATGCAGACGAAACCTTCTGATTATCAATACGCGGTGTTCCATCAGCCGAACGGAAAATTCCCTACGAGGATAGCAAAGGAACTCGGATTTGAGGATGTTCAGATAAAGGACGGACTGCTGACGCCGTACATAGGGAACACATACAGCGGCGCAGTACCGCTGGGGCTGGCGGCAGTTCTGGATGTTGCGAAGCCCGACGACAGGATATTAGTTGTCGCATACGGTTCCGGCGCCGGAAGCGACGCGTTCGACATATCCGTCACGGATGAGATAGAACAATACAACAGATCGGCTGCGCCGACCGTCGCAGAGAAGATGAGGAACACAGTTCAACTGGATTACGGAACGTATGCGAAGTTCAAAGGCAAGATACACATGGGAGTGAAATTATGAGAGATGTGGCGATAATCGGCGTAGGCGTAACAAAATTCGGAGAATTATGGGACGCATCCTTCCGCGACCTCGGTATACAGGCCGGATTGAAAGCGATGAACGATGCGAATCTCACGGATCCGAAGTGGATGGAATGTATCTGGGTAACATGTCGTCCGGACGTTTCATAAATCAGCACCATGTGGGTGCGCTCATTTCCGACTATTCGGGAATGGCAAGCCGTCACGTGTCCGCAACAAGGATAGAGGCGGCCGGTGCATCCGGAGGAGTTGCATTCAGACAAGCCGTTATGGCGGTCGCGTCGGGAATGAACGACATCGTTGTGGTGGGCGGTGCGGAAAAGATGACCGATGTCACCGACGAGGCGACCAATGAGATATTGGACTCTGCGACGGATCAGCAATGGGAAGCAACGATCGGAACAACATTCGCATCGCTGAACGCGATGATAGCGAGAAGATGCATACACGAAGGCATCGCCACCAGAGAGGAGATAGCATCAGTGGCGGTGAACAGTCATGCGAACGGTGCTTTGAATCCGGATGCGCAGTTCCGTAAAGCGATAACATTGGACACGGTACTCAAAGCATCGCCTGTCGCGGACCCGTTGGGAGTATTCGACTGCGCACCGATATCCGACGGTGCCGCAGCGGCGGTACTGTGTCCGCTGGATATTGCGGAAAAATATACGGACACGCCCGTAAAAGTGTTCGCATCAACGCAGGCAAGCGATACACTGGCACTTTTTCAAAGGAAAGACATAACAACATTCGGCGCAACCGTCGCAGCGGCAGAACGTGCATATTCGATAGCGAAGATAAGACCGAAGGACATCTCCGTAGCGGAAGTTCATGACCATTACACGATAGAAGGCATACTCGCGATGCAGGACCTCGGTCTGTTCAAGAAAGGCGACGCGGGAAAGGCATTCACGGACGGTCGTATATCGATAGGAGGCAAGATAGCGGTGAACACCTCGGGCGGTCTGAAGGCCAGAGGTCATCCGATCGGAGCGACGGGAATAGCGCAGATAGTGGAAATAACAAGGCAGATAAGAGGCGATGCCGATAAACGGCAAGTGCCTAAAGTAAAATACGGACTGACGCACAATGTGGGCGGCACCGGTTCGGAAGTTGTCGTGAACATACTGGGGGCGGTATGATGTCTGTTGCAAGGCATTGGAGAGAGATACCCGGAAGATACAATCTCATAGGCACAAGATGCGCCAACTGCGGCAAGATATTCTTCCCCAGACGAAGCATATGTCCGGAATGCAGAAGGTCATCGCTCGGAAAGATGGAACCGTATAAACTGAAGGATGAGGGCACCGTTTTCACCTTTTCGATAATACACGAGGCATCGGCGGCCAACAGCATACTCAAACCGTATGCAGTGGCGATGATACAGACCGACGACGGCGTTCTGATAACGGGTCAGCTCGTTGACGTGGACCTTGATAAAGTGGAGATAGGCATGAAGGTGCGAGCGGTCCTGCGCAAATTGGGCGAGGACGGTCCGGCAGGGATAATCAACTACGGATACAAGTTCGCCCCCAAACGCTGAGAAAAAACAAATAAAGGCCTCCGTGAGGCCTTCTTCAAACCTTTTCCAACGTCCTCATTGTTTCTGGATATCAACGGCAGCGACCATTTCCAATACGGCACCGCCGTAATTTTTACCAAGAACGTTCAGACCGAGGTTCTTCAGTTTCTCTTTGGTGCATTTCAAAAGATCATCATCTTCCGTTGCGTCAATATCACCGAGACGAGGATCATCCACATCAAGAACGGCGGCAACGATACTCTCACCGGAAGGTCTCATCTTCGCCAGCGCTTTGGATATCTGTCTTTCGCCTGCGGCGTACAGTATCGTTTCCGTGAGCAGTGTCTTAGAACGGTTCGTACCGTACGCGAACGCACGCTCCGCGTGCATGAACGCCGACAGGATATGATCCTTTCCGCATACGAATTCCGAATTCAGTAAAATAACGTCGCCGCCGAGTTCTCGGAAATGCTCCACGATATCACTGAACGGACGTCCGCATCTGATGCCGATCACATTGATACTGACCATGAGGACGGTTATAGCGTACACGTTTTAATCATTGTCTTCCGTTTTGTGAAAGCGTCTGCACACATGCATTTGAAAAGAAAGTATATCAGTGACCCCGTTCATCACCCGTTCAATACTGATAACAGGACAGTGCGGACAAATGAGCGGAAAGTGGATAAAGATCGCGGCACCAGCCACAATATCTAACATCGGACCGGGTTTCGACATATTCGGAATGGCATTGAAAGAACCTTTTGATATCATCGAAGGAAGGGTGACCGATGGCAAGGACATAATCATTTCAGAGATCACCGGACCGGGCGCGGAAACCATCCCGACGGATCCGGAAAAGAATTCCGTCGGTATCGCCGCATCCGCCGTCAAAAGGAGATGCAATTCGAACGCAGGGATGGAACTGAGAGTAAAGAAGGGAATAAGGCCGTGCAGCGGTATCGGTTCATCGGGTGCATCAGCGGCCGGAGGCGCTTACATAGCGAACATCCTTTGCAACGGAGAACTAACGGAAAGCGAACAGATATTGTGCGCCACGGAAGCGGAAAAGGTAACATCCGGAGGATCCCATGCTGACAATGTCGCACCGTGCATCATGGGCGGTTTCACGATAGTACGGTCGTATGATCCTTTTGAAGTGATACGCATAGAACCGCCGAAGGACCTCGGCGTCGTCGTTGCGATGCCCGACGTGATGGTATCGACAAAGGATGCAAGAGCAGTTCTTCCAAAGGAAGTGTCCGTAAAAGATCTCATATTCCACGCAGGCAACTCGTCATGTCTGGCACATGCGATGCAGACCGGTAACACAGAACTCATAGGAAGATCCGTTCAAGATGCGGTCTTTGAACCGGCGAGGACGCATCTCGTTCCTCATTTGAAAGAGGCGGAAGCGACCGCATTGTCGTCGGGCGCCATAGCATCGTTCCTCGGAGGGTCCGGACCGTGTGTGATATCATTCTTCCGTATGTCGGAGAACAACGGTAACGAGATAGCGAACCGCATAAAGGAGATGTACGCATCGAAAAAGATGAGATGCGACACATGGGTCACGGGATGGGGACAAGGCTGCAGGAGGCTGTGAGATGGCGGCGCACAAGATAATATGCTGGGAGTGCGGCAAGGCAACGGATGACCTTTACGCAGACACATGTCCGAAATGCGGCGGCCTTCTGATGATAAAGATGGATCTTGAGCCCGTCAAAGAAATGAGGCCGAAGGACCTTCACAAAACTCCGCTTGGAGTATGGAGATACGCACCGTTCATGCCCGTGAATCTGAAGAACAAGGTCTCGATACAGGAAGGCGGAACCCCGTTATACGAATGTTCCGCATTGGGCAAAGAGATAGGCATCGGTAACATATGGGTGAAATATGAGGGTGCCAATCCGACAGGTTCGTTCAAGGATCGCGGAATGACCATAGGCGTTTCTCACGCGGTCGAGATGAACGCCGGAACGGTCGGGTGCGCATCAACGGGAAATACATCCGCAAGTTTGGCGGCATACGCAGCCAAAGCGGGACTGAAATGCGCAGTGTTCCTGCCATCAGGCAAGGTGGCGGCCGGAAAATTGGCACAGGCGATGTTCTTCGGTGCAAAAGTGATATCGGTCGACGGTAACTTCGACGATGCTCTGAGAATTGCGAGAGAACTTTCAGAAGAACGTTCTCTTTATCTCCTTAACTCGATAAACCCGTACCGTCCGGAAGGTCAGAAGTCCGTGCTCTTTGAGATAATGGATCAATTAGCGTATGACATTCCCGATAGGATAATACTTCCAGTAGGCAACGCAGGGAATATATCCGCCGTTCACAAAGCACTCATCGAACTGGAAGAGGTGGGATGGATAGACAGGATGCCCATGCTCACAGGCATCCAAGCGGAAGGTGCGATGCCCATAGCAAGAGCGTTCGCTTCAAAAGAATATGATTTTGTTCCGGAGAAACATCCGGAGACCGTAGCAACGGCGATAAGGATAGGCAATCCGATAAGCGGCAAGAAGGCGCTGAAAGCGATATACAGCACCGGCGGCCACTGTACCGCCGTTTCCGACAAAGAGATACTTGCGGCACAGAAACTTCTCGGAAGACGGGAAGGCATCGGTGTAGAACCGGCAAGCGCAGCGTCGGTCGCAGGCGCGAAGAAGCTCATGGAAGAAGGCGTGATCGACAGGAACGAAAGGGTCGTGTGCATCTGCACAGGGAACGCGTTAAAGGATCCGGACACAATAATATCGTCATCCGAACCGGTGATCAAATGTTCAAGGGATCTGTCAGAGATCAGAAAGATACTGAGATCATGATCAGATATCCAAGGAACTCTGTCTTCGCTTACGGATGTCCTCTGCCCGTCCCGTCTGTTCCTTAAGACTCGCAGCGACGGAATTCCCTATCCTCGGAAGTATTGCTATTCTATCAACATCAGCATCGGCAACGTCCTTCCTTCCCTTTATTCCGGCGTCGTATAACGTACGCGCTCTGGACCTCCCTATGCCTCTGAACGCCACCAGTTCGATGAGTTCGTCCTTTATGCCGTACCTTACACGCGTGAGCAAAGGTCTCAATTGTTTGGCGCATTCCGGTCTGAATATCACGGATAACTCATTCATCGCGTGAAGTATCCACTCCATCGTGTCAACTCTTGAACGTATGTCACCCGGTCCTATTCCTAATTCTTCGGTGATAGTTTCCTCGTCGACCTCGTTCATCCAATTCTGCATCAGATATGCAACCTTCAGATCGGAAAGGAAATAATCATACTCGGAATAGTCATCAGGCTCTTCCGCAAGCAGATATCCGCGGTATTCGTCCGCCAGTCCTTCAAGCACCTCGATATCCGCTTTTTTCGGATAAAGGCCGAGAACGTCAGGGGTTGACGCGACCGCATGCAATATCGCGAACACAGGTGTATCGGAGTTCATTTTCAAAAGAGAATCACGAAGGATGATCGCCGATTCCGGGTCTATGTACAGATCCGATACTCTTTTGCCGAACGGGGTCGCGACAAGTCTTTCCGTATCTTCGATCATCTTTTCCGAGACAAGATGTTCGACCACACGTTCAACAACGTTCTCGACACCGTACATCTCCGAACGGTGTCCGAAGAATGTCGCGTCAAGGAATTTGATGATGTCCTCTTCCGAGGACGCATCCTCTGTCGCAACAAGACCCAGTATGTGACTTCTTAGTAATGCTTCATTCCCTAATTTGGAGATCACATCCTCAGCGTCCGCGGAAAGATAATCTCTTATGAGGTGATCCTTATCATACGCCGTCTTGGCGATAAGTATCGCCTCGCCGTGCGTATCGTACCTGGGCCTTCCGGCACGTCCGCACATCTGTTTTATTTCCATCACAGGTATCGGGGTGTATCCGGAATTCGATTCGTAACGTTTGGTATCCCTTACGATCACACGCCTCGCCGGCAAGTTTATTCCCGCTGCTAACGTGGGTGTCGCGACGATGCACTTTATCCTTCCGCTCTTGAAACCGTCCTCTACGAATTTTCTCTGCTGATATGTAAGACCTGCGTTATGGAACGCCATTCCGCATTTCGCGCACGCGGCCAATTTCTTCCCCAGCGCAGTGGATCCGCTTTCCCCCTCGAGTATCGTTACATCATCGTCGGAAAGTTCTGGTGATGATATCTTTCCCATATCTTTTGAGTATTTTACAGCCAAGGATTCTGTCGAACGGCGTGCGTTCACGAAAATGAGACACTGACCGCCGTTATTCACCGTGTCTCTGACAAGGGACCATATCTCATCCTTTCCCGCATCCACTGCCAGCGTATCCGAGTCACTGAAAAGTATCTCTCCGTTGAAGTAAACGCCCTCCTTCAGCGGTATGGGGCGCCACTCACTTGTCACAAGTTCCGCATTAAGCCATTCCGCGAGTTCGCGTGCATTCGATATCGTTGCCGATAATGCAATCATCTGCATCCCCTTGTTGCGTCTCATCATCTTTGTCAGTGCGACCTCAAGTGTCGGTCCTCTCGACGGATCGTGAATGAGGTGTATCTCATCCGCGACCACAAGTCCGACATCTTCCATCCATCTGCTTCCGTGCCGTAACAGCGAATCCGCTTTCTCGGATGTTGCCACTATGATATCTGCGTCACCCATGCCTCTTTCTTCGGAATCGAGATCACCGGTGCTCATCACGGTCTTGAATCCTAGGTGAGAGAATCTTTCGATATCATCCCTCTTTTCGGCGGCCAAGGCCTTCAGCGGAACGATGTAAAGAACTTTCCGGTGATCGACGAGGATCGTTTTCAACGCTGCAATATAACCGACCAGTGATTTTCCGCTTGCCGTGGGAACAGCGACAACGACATTCTTTCCTTCGATCGCTTTAGGTATCGCATCTGCCTGCGGCGGAAATAACGATACGTAACCCTCGGTCTTCAATGCACCGATGATATCGTTGGGAAGTTCCAGTTCGTCCGTTCTCATCGTAAGGGCAGATACATTCATCTTTTAACGTCTTTCCGATGCAGAAGCTCGTTAAATTACTGCGCCTGCGCCCCTGCGAGCCTTTTTATACGTGCGTATTCATCCCATGGAGACGGAGATGCAGGATGGAGAATGAAGACCGAGCAGTAGCATCATTGGACGAGTGGATAGAGGAACAAAGTTTCAATACCACTGCTGACATAGAGATACCGGCCACGATGGCCGACAAAGTTATCGGTCAGGAGAAGGCCGTTGAAGTGATAAAGAAGGCCGCTTCTCAAAAAAGGCATGTGATGCTCATAGGCGAGCCCGGAACGGGAAAATCGATGCTCGCCAACTCAATGATAGAGTTCCTCCCGAGAGGCGAACTGCAGGACGTGATAGCATATCACAATCCGGAGGACATCAACGAACCGCTCATACGTGTATTGCCGGCAGGACGCGGAAAACAGATCGTAGCGGAACAGAAATCGATAGCCGCTGCGCAGAAAGCGCAGAAAGGAAGTACTTTGTTCATCTTCATGGGTCTGGCGCTGGCACTCGGAGTGATAGGTTTCATTGTATATCAGGAGCCGATGCTCATACTCGCGGCGCTCTTCGCATGCATACTGTTCTTTTTCATATTCAGGACCCCTGGTCAAAGACAGGAGATAATGATCGTTCCGAAACTGCTCGTAGGGCATGACGAAGGCGATATGCCTCCGTTCGTCGATGCGACAGGTTCGCACGCAGGCTCGCTCTTAGGCGATGTGAGGCACGATCCGTTCCAAAGCGGCGGTCTGGAAACACCGTCGCATGACCGTCTGGAACCCGGGGCGGTACACAAAGCATCGAAGGGCGTATTGTTCATCGATGAGATAAACGTCCTGAGACTGGAATCACAGCAATCGCTGCTCACGGCGATGCAGGAAGGAAAACTGTCGATAACGGGACAGAGCGAAAGATCATCCGGCGCACTCGTGAAGAGTGAACCGGTACCGTGCGACTTCATACTGGT
>Ga0123356_10007291_pt1 | contig 11039 bp, 7 predicted proteins | sample TergutEmb28metaG_2_FD_92546 | JGI IMG/M metagenome (GOLD analysis project Ga0123356, IMG submission 92546) | Embiratermes neotenicus P3 segment gut microbial communities from Petit-Saut dam, French Guiana - Emb289 P3 | ecosystem: Host-associated > Arthropoda: Insects > Digestive system > Gut ... | reverse complement strand
TTGCGAGTACATATTTACATCTTTTACAGTAATACGGTCATCGGAAGAATGCTCAAGTTTTGAGATTGTGGCTTGTGAAACGCCAGCCATTTTAGCAAACTCCGATTGAGTAAGACCGTTTTTAACCCTAAGAACCGCTAATGAACGGCTAAGGGAATGGTTTTCGATTTCACGGTCTATCTCTGCCAGCTCTTTTTTGTTAAATCCGAGCGGCTCACCGAGTTCCGATACTTTAGAAATCTTTTTAACCATTTTTCAACTCCTCTAATTTTTTATACGAAACCTGTATATCATCGCTTTGAGTATTTTTATCGCCTATAATCAATATGTACAATTTCTTTTGAGTCATATCAGGATAAATATAAAGCCGTAACTGAAAACCTTTAACTGGCGGCCTTTGATCAATCGCAAAAAGTCCTCTTTTTTCATCATGTACAAAACTAAAATATCTCTTCAACTGCTCAGGATGCTCCCCTGCTTCCAATGCGGTTTTGTATGTTTCCAAGTTAAGAAAAACATTCGTAACTTCCCTGCAATGCTTCTTCGCAAGATTTTTTTGTCTGTGACCGGGATATGTGTCGTGAATCAATATTTCCCAATCCAAAGACAAAACCTCGCAGTTTTATTACGTTTAAAATATACGTATTATTCCAATATGGAATAAATCTAAATCCTTTCCACTAATATATGCAACTGCAATCGAGGAAAAGTTGTGCCACAACTGCTTTTATCGCGTCACCAACATTTACACCAATTTAAGAGGTACCGCAATTGCTAATATCTTCAAATATTTTTTGTTAGGGACAGAACTGCTTTTATTGCGTTATGAAGGCGTATTTTCTAATCCGGGACGGGGTTTCCTTTATTGCAAACATTTTGTAGTTAGATGAGAAATTGGGCACAAGCGAACTGCTCAGTTGTACTGTTAGGATGGTAATACGGGGGCGAAATCACCGTTCATGAAAAAGGAGCCAGTAATCGCGCGGCGTTAAGATTAGGGAAGCTATTTTGTATTAACGCGGACACAAACACATTTGAAATATTAAAAAAAGCTGCGGTCATCTTTGCGAACGAAAACCCCCGATAGCAGTATATCAGTTCATGAAAGAAAACATGAGCATATACGCTATCAGGAAGATGGCCGAGCCTTTTGAACCAAGCCTATTCTTGAGTATTTTAGGTATTATATTATGCCGATAATGCCGATACTGGTGTGAAAGCGTACACCGGCTGAGGTTCCGGTGTGCAGAGGAAACCCTGCATCCGTTTGAGTGCGTAACCCTTCAGATTTATACACTCGTTTTGCGCGTTACGGATTTGCTCCTGAACTTTTCTGCGGTCGGAGCCGCAGTAATTCACGAACATACGGGTTTTTTGATTACACTGGGCTTTCTGAGAGCAGTGGGCGCATGAAATTTTCATGAATTGCATTCATCGCTCCTTATTTAAAGGTATAAAACAGCTCCATATTATAAAAGATAACACTCAATCCGTTGTATGTCAATAGAAAAATACCACTATATTTTGGGGATACACGTAGATTATTATAAATTAGCGGATTGCGTGTATAAGCTAACGGCAATCTTTAGATAGGCTTGTGGAGTTCACGTAAAATCAGTGACATAAGATTTCAATTGAGATGGATTTTTCAACCTGTTTCATATCAAAAACTGGGATGATCCAGAAATAAGAGCCGCGATTTCTCAAACAATTTTCATATCACTGATTTAGATATTTATCTTTTCCGTCTTACCTTTTTGTATCTTTATATAGATCTATGAATAAGATAAAAAAATTAAACGCCGTTTTCATAATGCTGCTATTTTTCATTGCGGCTTCATACGCTTCTGAAAGATACAGTATCTACGGCGATATGGCGTCAGAAGTTTTGGTGTCGCCGCGTTCTGCCGCGCTCTCTTCTTCAGACCTCGCAATTAACGGCGCGGGGCCTCTTATTTCTAACCCGTCGCTTACTGCGGTTACAGCGCCTCCGATTCTTACGCTGAGCTATTCATCTTACTACGGCGATGTTTTCAGTACCTCAATGCTTAATTACACAAGACCGGTTGGGGAGCGAGGCGGTTTTGGGGCGAGCGCCGCCTATCTTCTTATACCTGGTATAGAGGATACGCGCGGAGTTGATATCAGCGCTATTGACACAGATGACATAGAGGTATTTACAGCGTCTGACGTTTGGACGCGGTTCTCTTACGGCCGCAGGTTTGAAACGGAAATAGCTGATTTGCATTTTGGGGCTGCGCTTAACGCGAGGCGGCGGCGTCTTGAGAAGATCTTTGCTTACGGTATGGGCGCTGATCTTGGAGCAATGGCGCATTTTAAAAAACAGTCGCTTTACACCGCGCTTTTGTGGGAAAATGTAAGGCACAGCGTAGTCCGCTGGCAGGAGTCGGATTATAATGAAAAAGTGCCTCAGCATCTTCGCTTGAGTCTTGCTTTTGAGAGAGATAATCCCTATCTTTACGGCCGTTTCGCGTTATTTTATACCTCGCCGGATCTGCTTTTTAATGAGGGGATTAACTATCAGGGGCAGCATAACAGGCATGTAGACGGACTTCGGGAAGAGGACAGGGAACCGAAAATTTCAAATGACGCGTCTGCTCTTATTAAAGCCGGCCGTTACGGTGCGGAGTATACGATAATGAACACGTTGACCTTGCGGGTCGGTTTTAACAATTACAGTTATTCTATGGGAGCGGGGCTTAACCTTTTTAACAGCCGCGCCGGTGTTGATTTCGGCTATATGAGCCACGAACTTGCGGGTACGGTGAAGATGAGCGTTACGTATAGGTGGTTTTAACAGCAGTTCCGCATTGTTATATAGTGTCACCGATAAATCTTACACCAACTGCACGCAGTACCGTGAGGCTGCTTAGCGGTACAGTGCAAAATTTATCGGTGAATTGGTATATCTACTGCGTTGAGTACATTTATTTCAAACGGAACAGTTATAATAGCTTCTTTTAGCTTGCGTAAGCGGTGTCCCTAATATTTATTTTATATGTGATATGGTGTCTACTTATTTAATTATAGAAAAACGGCAATGAGCGCAGAAACAAGCAGTACATACATAGTGTTAGTTGTTGAGGATGATAAGCAGCTTCTCTCTTCGGTATCTGCTTTTTTGAGCAGTTCTGGGTTTAAGGTAATCAGCGCGGCTGACGGACTTCAGGCTCTGCATATGCTTGAGCAGATAACTCCCGATATAATAATAAGCGATGTTCAGATGCCGAATATGGACGGCATTCAATTTCTTGAGGAACTCAGGAGAAGTAAAATTGGTGTTCCTGTGATTATTACAACGGGACATCCTGATATTGATACCGCGATAAGATCTATCCGTACCGGCGCCAGTGATTATATAGTTAAGCCCTACCATTTTGACTTGTTGATTGAGAAGATCCACACCGTTATAAAATCAAGCAATATGAAAAGAGATAATGTTGTGCTTTCGGAGCTTGTGTCACTCCATGAAATTGTCTCTACTCTCACATCCACGCACAATCTTGAAGATCTTCTTGACGTTACTCTTAAACAGTCTCTCAGAACCTCCGGTGCTCAGAGCGGTTCTATTCAGCTTTACGATAAAGAAAACGGTGATCTTGTCATAGTAAAAGAGCATGGGGTTGAAGTCAGTAAACGCCGCTCTCCTTTAAGCGATATGAATGAGTGGGTTATTTCTAAATGGGTGTTCAAAAGCGGAACTCCGGTGCTTATAGGCGGCGATCAAAGAGAAGCTCCCTTGACGGAATTAGAGCTCAAAAGAGATAATGTCGGCTCCGCCATATCTGTTCCGCTCAAAAAGGCTGATGAGGTGATTGGGGTTTTAAACCTTAACCGCGACAAGGGCATGGAGCCGTTTTCCGCTATTGACCTCAATGTTGTAGGGGTGCTCGCGTTTCAGGCGGGAGTCGCTATTAATAACGCGAATCTATACACTTCGATAAATCAGAAACTTTACGAACTGTCGTTTATAGGCACTTATTCGGAAACGTTGATGGGGCTTGTGGATAAAACTGCGATAATCAAGTGCCTTTTTGACACGATTCAAAAGAATTTCACGATTGACTTTGTAGGATTTTTAATGCCGCAGAAGCGCAATTATGAGTTTTTGCACTGGTCGCGCGGCAAGCTTAAAGATGAGTTTGTAAGAGAGACCTGCGCACGGGTAGTAGTTGAATACAACCGCCTTAAAAATTACAATATAGCGCTCAAAAAGGTGACAAACAAATATTTAGATCTCAAGTGTTCCTTTGAGGAAGAGGTATCGTATCCGTTTGCCTTTGAACACATAATGCAGATGTCGTGGGAAGATATGAATTTTGGCTGCATCGTGTTTGGGGCGGGCAGGGAGCTTAGCAACCCGAATGAAAAAATCACGCTTCTGTCAAGTCTCGCAAGCCAGACCAGAATAGCGCTTACAAACTCAAAACTCTATACCGACATGAAAGAAAACTATATCCGTACGATTAAGGCGCTTGCGATTGCGGTTGACGCAAAGGATAGATACACTCACGGACACAGCGAAAATGTTCAGCAGTACGCCGAAGAGATAGCGCTTGAGATGAACGTTGATGAGAAGCTTACCGGTGTTGTAAAAGACGCCGCTTTGCTCCATGATATAGGTAAAATAGGAATTCCAGGCCACATCCTTAATAAACCCGGCCCTCTGACGCATGAAGAGTTTAACGGTATAATGAAAGATCACAGTACTCTTGGCGCCAACATTGTAAGGGATGTTCCTTTTCTCAAAGAGCTGCACAAGCTAATACTGCATCACCATGAGCATTACGACGGCGGCGGCTATCCGCTTGGGCTTGCCGGTGACGAGATTCCTATGGGCGCCCGCATTATCCATCTTGCGGACGCGTTTGAAGCCATGACCTCCACAAGACCCTACCGCTCAAGTCTTGGCAAAGATGAGGCGATAAGGCGTCTGCTCAAAGACAGAGGCAAGCAGTTTGACCCGGAAGTGGTTGACGCGTTTATGCGCATTGTGGAGAGGAAAGGCTGGGTTAATTCGGAAGATAGAGCTGAAAACTTAGAGCTTAGAACTTAGAAAAGTCAAAAGATAACAATTTGTTCAATACTAAATACTAAACTCTCATCCCTCAAGCTTCGCCTGTATTTCATTGAAAAAGTTATCAAGAAATTCCATTCTGTCCGCATCCTGTTTTTCACCTATTTTCCCGTCGAGAAATTCCTCTGGGATTTCGCTTAAAAATGGACATGGCGTTACTGCTTTCATGTTGCCTCTAAAGAGTTTTTGGCCTGGATATGTCAGGTACAATTGTTTTCTCGCGCGTGTCATTCCTACATAGAATAAACGGCGTTCTTCTTCGATGCTTCCTTCCGCGATTGCTCTTGGCGAGGGCATAACTTCGTTTTCAAGTCCCGCGAGAAAAACAACGGGAAACTCAAGTCCCTTTGATTTATGCAGAGTCATCAAAACGACGCCTCTTTTTTTCTTGCCGTCTTCCTCCTCTTCTTCATCTGAGGAGATTAGAGCAAGTTCATGCAGATATCCTGCAATTGTTGGTTTTTTGCTTGTAAATTTATGTTCGTATATCTCAAGACCGTGAATCATCTCTTCAACGTTTTCAACGCGCCTCTGCGCCTCTTCTTCCTCTTTGTAAGCGCGTTTTAACAGCTCAATATATCCGCATTCAGCAAGCAGCGTGCGCATTGTTGCTGATAACTGTCCCGTTTCAAATTTGTCATTGTATCTTTTATAAAAGTCAATAAATTCATCAAGTTTTTTTGATTGCTCTGAGGCGATACTATCTATTTCATGATGGCGCAGCATTGCGTCCCATATACTCATTTTCCGCAAGCCGGCAAGATCATCAAGTTTCTCCATTGTAGCGCTCCCAAGTCCTCTTGACGGAACTTTTAACACGCGCTCCAAGCTGAGTTCATCGTGAGGATTTGCGAAGAATCTCAGATATGATATTATATCTTTAATCTCTTTGCGTTCATAGAAACTTGTTGCCCCGACTACCACGCATGGTATCTTTTTTTGGCGCAGAGCATCTTCAAACCGGCGCATCATAGAGTTTGTGCGTAAGAGGATTGCGTGATCTGTATATCCAAAAGAAGTATGCTCATTATTGTCAAATATCTTTTGAGCTATCCACTCTGCTTCGTCAACCTCATCATCCCCTTTATAATGAAATATCGGATCGCCGTCTCCTGCCTGCGCTGTGATCTCTTTATTTTTGCGGATTCTGTTGCGTGATACTACGGCGAGAGCGCCTGATAATATTTGGTGAGTTGACCGGTAGTTTTTGTCAAGGACTATTGTTTTGCATGATTTATAATTAGTAGAAAATGAGATGATATTTTCGATCTGCGCTCCGCGCCATGAGTATATACCCTGATCATCATCCCCAACAACCATTATATTATTTGCGGGCGCGCAGAGCAGGGAAGCGAGCTTCATCTGTACTGCGTTAGTGTCTTGAAATTCATCTATTGAAATAAACTTGTAACGTTTACGATAATCAGCAAGAATAGAAGGATTAGAGCTTAATATTTGCAAAGGTAATAGTAACAGATCATCAAAATCAACAGTTTGACGCTTCATCAAAATTTTACTATATGTATTATAAACGCGAAAAATCTTGCGTTCTTCTGGATTGTTTTTGTGATATTCGTCAGGATTGAGGGATGCGTTTTTTGCAAGACTTATGCGGTTTGCGAACTCTTCGGGATCCTCAGTTTTAAGCCCTCTTACACCTTCACCGCGCATGATTCCTTTCAGCACTGCACTGCGTTCGTGTTCGTCAATAATTGTAAAGTTTTTCGTTAATCCAACTGCTTTTCCATGCTCACGCAGTATCTTAACTCCAAGACTGTGAAATGTGCACAGAGTCATTTTTTCCGCCGCTGATTTTGATGTTGCCTGAGCAACGCGCTCCTGCATCTCTTTTGCGGCTTTATTTGTAAATGTGACCGCGAGAATCTCTTCCGGTTTGCACAGTTTTTCCCCCACAAGCCGCGCGATACGCGCTGTGAGCACGCGGGTTTTACCGCTTCCTGCTCCGGCAAGTACTAAAAGCGGCCCTTCGTTGTGAAGGACTGCTGCTTTTTGGCTTGTGTTTAGACCTTTTGTATAATCAGACATTATTTAGTTAGCTTTCTGTAATATTTAGTACTGATACCGCTGATATTTATGTATCAATACATCATTTTAAAAGAGAGATGTGTGCATATAAAATACTAATATGTGAGGGGCATTGTTGTCATATTTATGCGAATAAAGGAGTTAGTGGATTATTTGTTATTTCACAATAACTGATCCGTCAAATATGCCGTTTCCGTCTTTCATTCTGTAAAGATACAACCCTTTAGACTTCACCGGGATAAACAGATCAGCGGTCTTTCCATCCGGTGATATTCGCTTGACTAACGCGCCTTTCGCGTTGAAAATTTCTATTTGTGTTGATGGTGATGATGCCGGTATCAAAAACGATATCCCATTTTTACGCGCCGTTACTGTTGGTAACTTTCTATTCTGTTGCCCTGTTATCCTTGACGTCTCCGGCATTGATTTAATACTTGTTGGATAATGCTCCTCCCATTGCTCCATGTGGACTACTCCGGCATGGTCGCGCGAAGCCCATGCCGCATAAGAGATGGTTGACGGGGCGTAACCGCGCCTGCCCAAAGTGTCCCACTTCATAATAAGTTCACCCTGAGAATCATAGAGCGACACACCGTAGGTTCCTGGATTTGCAAATCGGTGGAAGGTGAACTCAACTTTGTAAGTTCCTGCGTCATAGATTCCCGGCGCCTCAATATAATTGCCGTTGCTGCTGCTTAGCGCGCCGAATACGCCTTTATTGTATCTCAATACTCCGAAAAACGCGCTCTCGTTGCGCTGTTTGAAATTGGATTCGGTTATATTCGGCTCATGGACGGCAGGCCCGATCATTACCGTATCATTTGGAATATCAAAGAGTGTCAGGTACATACTAAGTGTGCCGCCATCCCTTATTGTGTCACCAAGCGACGTCCACACCCACTCGTTGCTGCACATCAAATCGCGCCTGCCGAGTGCAAAAATTTTTCTGCCCATGAAAACACGCTCATTTACTGACGTTGCGTCATTCCATACGGCGGCGCTAAAATTGTATATGCCGGGAACAGTATACTCGGCAGATGCTTTCATATTGTCAACTATTACGGGATTCCCTGCCGCAAAATCAACATAAACGCTGCCCGGACTGACGTTTTGGCTCGCTGTCAGGTCAGCTGTGACAGTGAAAGGCACCTGTCCGCTTACCGCCGAAAGTTCATAGAGCGCTTGCGGATAGGGTGATGACTCCGGCTTTGATACTACTAAAAAATCATCATAAGTAATATACATATCCCGGCTTGGCGCCCAACTAAGATCACTCCCGCCAAAAAATGTAGATATGTAAAATAGATCAATTTTCAATGTGTCTATATGCCTTATGAGTATGTTCGTCTCTTCCATAGACAATTCCCCGTCAAACCACGAGCGTATAGTCCCATCGGCGATACCCGGTGTGTTCATTATGATCTGCGTGTTGACACGGTGCCACTTTCCGGGTACGAACCGTTTTTCAGGTTTCACCTTGTCAAAGACCAGATCTTCGCCGAAACCCTCGTTTGTCACATAGTACATATACTGCGTCGCTGTCCCCTCGCGCCTCCACATAATTCGCGCGCTCCAACCGTTATAGCCGTTAGCGTCGTTGCCGCCGGTTATGCACCGTCCGCCGCAGAGTCCGGGCAGTTTGCCGCCTTTTACAAAGTCGAACCCGTCTCCGTCGTCATCGAACTTAACCCAATAACTCGCCCACGCGGTATCAACAGCCTCCTTGAGCGCGGCGCGTATTTGAATGGTGCTTGCGGATCCGATTTGTCCGGCAGGGTAGAGCACACGCAGCGCGTTTCCCGCGCCCTCTCTCCCAGTCACAATAGTGCCGCGTCCCGGAGCGTCTAAAGTATCACTGAACCATGTATAGCCGCTGTAGTGAAAGTCCGCCTGCGCCATCGCTTTTGTATAAGGGCCAAGGGGATGATTGTCAAAATTAACATGAAGCAATACCTCAGCGCATACAAGTATTGGGATCAGCAGTACAAAATTCATCATTATGGCAAAAAGGGCGGCTGAATTAATTTTTATACGCATATTCCAGAGATACCTCCATATATAGATCACACGATTAAATGTTGCGTCGTACCGTCCGAAGACCTCACGGCTGCAGTGTAGTCTGAGGGCGGTGCGGCGCAATATTTAATCGTGTCTTCAATATAATAATTGTAATACCTTTTCGTGAAAATTGCAATATGAGAGTTTTTTTCTTAATAGTTGGTATATTATTTGCGCTACATTTTCACTTTGTTTCTGTTTTTCCGCTTAAATATTTACTATTTTATGTCCGGCTATTTCAAATTTATAAATTTATGATTGATTATGATAATTGCCTTTTAAGTTATTACTAAATACATGACAAAACAATTGCGGGGGAGAGTAAGTTAATGAACAGGGTTGAGCTTGCGGTCAGGACGTTTTTTTGGATTTTTTTCAAAAAAGATTTTAGGGATAAAATCGCGCCATTTTTCGAATATGACGAAAATCAACTTTCTATTGAAGAAAAAGTTAACGAAGAGGAGAGCGCCGCGGTAGTTTTACCTCTTCAAAAACAGGCAAACCGTTCCGACGCTATCGCGCTTCTTGCGCTTCTTCAGCGGGAAGGACGGCTTGTTGATTTTCTAAAAGAGCCGATAGACGCATATAACGACGCGCAGATAGGCGCCGCGGTGCGTGATGTCCATAGAGACTGCGCCGCTGTGCTTGAACGTTCATTTGGGATTGTGCCTCTTGTCGAAAACCCAGAAGGCTCACCAATGCAAATCGTCTCAGGATTTGATCCTGATGAGACACGCCTGACAGGTAATGTTACAGGTAATCCGCCATATAATGGGGTATTGAGACACTGCGGATGGAAAGCAGGCAAATGCGAATTGCCGCAGTGGCAGGGTAAAGAGGAATCATTAAATGTCATCGCTCCGGCAGAGGTTGAATTGTAATGGAAAATTTAAAAAAACGATACGCGATAGGTATAGATCTTGGGACTACAAACAATGTTCTTGCATATAGATCTCTTGATGATGAAAATTCCCCGATAAACCTTTTAGAGATACCGCAGCTTACGGCCGTCTCCACAATTGAAAACAAGCATTCGCTTCCTTCATTCTGTTATATAGCCGCGGAATCACAGAGCGCTCAGGGCGTTTATGATCTGCCTTGGGATAAAGATAATCATCGTGATTACGCGGTCGGCGAGCTTGCGAGGAAACAGTCGGCGGATGTGCCGGCGCGTACTGTCGCGGCGGCGAAATCTTGGCTTGCTCACTCGCGGGTTGATAGAAGAGAGGCGATTTTGCCTTGGAACGCTCCTGAGGATGTAAAAAAAATATCGCCTGTAGAAGCGTCAAAACGGTATCTTTTACACTTGGTTGACGCATGGAACAATAAGTTTCCCGACGCTCCGCTTTGTCAACAGCAAGTCGTACTTACAGTTCCCGCCTCTTTTGACGCAAGCGCCCGCGAGCTTACTATGGAAGCGGCGCGTCTTGCGGGTCTAGGTGATGATCTTGTTTTGCTTGAAGAACCGCAGGCCGCTGTATACGCGTGGCTTGCCGATATTGGTGATGGTTGGCGCAAAAAGTTAAAAGTTGGCGATAATCTGTTAGTTTTTGACGTTGGCGGAGGCACAACAGATTTCACGCTTATAGGCGTGGAAGAGGAAAACGGCGACTTGACGCTTAAGAGAATTGCCGTAGGCAATCATATCCTTGTGGGCGGCGACAACATGGATCTCACAATAGCCCATGTCGCGCGTAATATGTTTGCTGATAAGGGGATAAATCTTGACGCGTGGCAGTCTGTCTCTCTATGGCATTCCTGCCGTAATGCTAAAGAACATCTTCTTGGCGTAGATGGGCCGGATGTTTATCCTGTCACAATATTGGGCAGGGGATCA
>Ga0123356_10007290_pt1 | contig 11039 bp, 6 predicted proteins | sample TergutEmb28metaG_2_FD_92546 | JGI IMG/M metagenome (GOLD analysis project Ga0123356, IMG submission 92546) | Embiratermes neotenicus P3 segment gut microbial communities from Petit-Saut dam, French Guiana - Emb289 P3 | ecosystem: Host-associated > Arthropoda: Insects > Digestive system > Gut ... | reverse complement strand
TCGCTGTCGATTGCCGCCGTGTGATTGTTGCCCGCCGAAATCTGCGTGAATTTCGTTTGGAATCTCAGCGTGCTGAGTATGGGCTGCGCGTTGATTGTGGGCTTGCTGATGTCCGCGCTCGCCGAAAGCAGGGCAAACGTGAACACACCGAACAGCATCACGACAGTGAGTATTGCCGATAACGCTTTTTTTCCTTTTGTTTTCATGGTATTTCCTTCTTTCTTGATTAATAAATTTTGTTTTTACACCATGGAAAATTTGACGCGTTTTTCGGGGTTCATCATACGCGTCAAAATCGCCGCCACTTCGCTGCGCCTGATGGTCGAAGCGGGGTTGCACTCATGGGTCGCCGGGTCAACGCCCTGCAAAATGCCTGCCCGGTACAGCTTGTATATCGCCCCCGCCTGCGCGTGCGCCATCGGTACATCCGGTATCGACCCGCCCGGAATCGTGTTGATCGCCGCGAGCGCCTCATCGGGCAGCGCGCTCGCGAATATCTCCATGTAGCCCGCCCTCGTGGCCGGCGTGCCCCATGCGTAGTCCTTGTTTATGATGCCGTTTTTCTTCGCGTAGGCCACATATGCGTCATACCATTCGCCCGCTCTGGGCACGAGCGTGACTTTGCCCTCGGTGTACAGCTGGTGCATGCAGGCTGCGAGTTTGACCGCTTCCGCGTATGTGAGGTTGTCGCCGGGGGCAAACGATGTGTCTGATTTGCCGCTGATAAGCCCCAATTGCCACGCGATTTTCACGTCGCTGTAGTACCATTCGCTCTCGGACACGTCTATAAAATAGAACTCTTCGGGCGGATAGGGAAAGATTATTACCGTTTCTTCCTCCGTTGTCGGCTCCGGCGGCTCCGTCGGCAGATCTGTCGTCGGTTCCGGCTCTCCCGTCGTCGGCGGCTCAGTTGTTTCTATCGTCGGCTCCGCTATGCTCATGCCGGTTATCTGGACAGGGACATTTCTGTCTGTCGACGTGCCGTCGCCCACCTGCCCATAGTTGTTCCATCCCCACGCCCAGATGTTGCCGTTGAAGTCGAGTGCCACCGTGTGAGCATTGCCCCCCGCCGCAACCTGTTTGAATCTCATCTTGCCTAATATCAGCACCGGCGTGTTTTTGTTTTCCGTCGTGCCGTCGCCCAGCTGCCCGAAACTATTCCAACCCCACGACCAGAGGCGGCCACCGCGGTCGAGTACGACCGTATGGCCACCCCCCGCCGCAACCTGCGTGAGAGTCGCCTCGGTTGAGATTCGCTTCGGCACAGTTGTGTCATCATTCGTTCCGTCGCCCAGCTGCCCGTTATAGTTATACCCCCAGGTCCAGAGGTTTCCGTCGGTGTCGATTGCAGTAGTGTGGGGGCCGCCCGCCGAAACCTGGGTGAATTTCAACTTGGTTGCTATCTGCACCGGTACGGTACGATTTGTCGTCGTGCCGTCGCCCAGCTGCCCGTTATAGTTATCTCCCCACGCCCAGAGCCGTCCTTCGCTGTCTATCGCCATTGTGTGCCTGAAGCCCGCCGATACCTGTGTGAATCTCACATTGGATAGTATTTGCTGCTGCGTGGTTTTGAGTGTATTCGTGCCGTCGCCGAGCTGTCCGGAGTTGAACGATATTTGCATCGGAGCGCTTTTGAGTGTTGTCGTGCCGTCGCCCAGCTGCCCGGACTCGTTAAATCCCCACGCCCAGAGCCGTCCTTCGCTGTCGAGGGCCATCGTGTGAGCGCCGCCCGCCGATACCTGTGTGAATCTCACATTGGACGGTATTTGCATCGGCGTGGTTTTGAATGTTGTCGAGCCGTCGCCCAGCTGGCCGGACTCGTTTGCCCCCCACGCCCAGATGCTGCCGTTGGCGTCGAGTGCCATCGTGTACATACCGCCAGCCGATACCTGGACGAACTTTACCAAGGCTCTCGGTATGTCTATTTGCGCCGGAATGTCTTTGTACATTGTCGTGCCGTCGCCGAGCTGCCCGTTGAGATTCCACCCCCACGTCCAGATGTTGCCGTCGACATCAAGCGCCGCCGAGTGATATTGGCCCGCCGAAATTTGCGCGAATGCGGGCGTGTCTTCAATTGCGCCCGCCGAAAGCAGGGCAAACGTGAACAAGCCGAACACCAGCGCGAAAGTGAGTATTGCGGATAACGCTTTTTTCCCTTTTGTTTTCATAAATACCATTTCTCCTTTGTTTAAATTTACACGAAATATACTGTTTTTTCATTATATCACACCATGCCGGGCCGTGTCAATAATATGCGAAAAAAAAGCGAAAAAAAGTTGGAAGCAGGGGCGGCCATTGGCCGTCCGCAAAAGAGGAACTACCCCAAAATGGGGTAGTTCCACCTAAGGCCGCCGCCACTAAAACGCGGATATATCCTATGACATATTCGGCATATCAAATTCACGGTTTTACGGCAAATTTTTGTAAAAATCCACATCCTTTTCCATTCTGGTCAGCGCTTTGTCTTCACACTGCGCCCACACAGACGCGAAATCGGCGTTTTCTTTTTTTGCGGTTTTGACATAAGTCGAAAACATGCCGCCCCAATCCGAAACGTATCCCAAATCATACCGCCTTGTGCGGAGGATAATATCAAGCATTTCTTTTGATTCCTCATCGCGCATGAATTTGCCCTCCAAAGCCGTCGTATAATAAGCAGGGACAAGCCAGTTTCTTGATTCGGCCGCCATCGCTTCAAGAACAAATCCCGTAAAATCCATGTCCTCGTCGGACATTGAAACAGGCACCCCTACCATGCATGCGGTTACATGAACCAAATGCGCATAATCCGCCTGATTTTCGTCAAGCTTGGGAAACGGCAGCACGCCGAAGGGGGTTTCCATATTGCGCCGCCTGATAACGCACTGCAAAACTTCGCCGTAAAATAACGTGCGGTCTTCCTCAAAAGGCTTTGCCAGCGCGGCAGCCAACTGATCGTTGGCGGGCGGATTGTAAGTAAGCGCTTTATCCATTATCATGATCGACTTTTCCATAACCGTGGAAATTTTTTCGTTATTCATCGCAAGCTGCGGATACCCCTCGCCGTCCATAACCGATACGCGCATGCCCGAGCCGAAAAATATGCCGTCGTACGTGGTGTCGTGCGTAGCCAGGCCGACTTGATCGTCAAGTCCGTTGATTACTCCGTCGCCGTTTAAATCTTTAGTCGCGCCTTTCATCATATCGTACATTTTATCTATCGTCCATTTGTTGTTTCGCACGACATCGTACGGGTTTTCAAGCTGGAGATCCTGCAAGACATTTTTGTTGAACATCAGGATCCATGTCGCGTCGTTTGCCATAACAGATAAATCGCCGGTCATAAAAAAGATTCTTCCGCCGACTGTAAACCCATATACCGAATTCTGATCCCAATATTCGCGGGTCAGATCCAGATGCTGTATTTTACTTAAATCGTTCAGATATCCTTTCATCGCCATATTGTTCGTTTCCTGCGTGTTGCACATCGTCACAAAATAATCATTCGATCCGGCTTTTATGGATTTTTCAGCCTGAGTCTGTATATCCCCCCCGGCGCCTGTCTTTTTGATTTTGAAATTATACCTGTCTTCTAAAATAGCGTTGCGTTTGTAAACCGCGTCGTTTACGGGTTCGGCGTTTTCTTCTTCAACGGCTATGTCCTGAGATTCCCATTCCTGAAATGCCGGGCCCCTCACCAAAAATGTGATCTCTTTGCCTTGCCAATTCATATCCGGAAGATTCGGCGCAGTCAATTTAACTTCTTCCGCCGCTTCCGCGTTTTCGTCCGTTTTTGATTCCGGCGCGTTGTCGTCGTTCGCGTTGTTATCTGCTCCTTTGCCGCTGCAGGCCGCCGAAATCCCGATTATGAATATCAATGTCAATGCCAGTGAGATTGCGCGTATAAATTGTTTGAAATACAAACTTTTCATGGTATATTTTCCTCCTTGTTTAAAATCATCAAAAACAAAACCGTTGTTTTCCCCCGAATTTGCGTCATCCTACGGCATGGTGAACTCGACGCGCTTGTCGGGGTTCATCATACGCGTCAAGATCGCCGCAACTTCGCTGCGCTTGATGTTCGACCCCGGGTTGCACGCGCGCGTCACCGTGTCTACACCCTGCACAATTCCCGCCCGGTACAGCTTGTATATCGCCGATGCCTGCGCGTGCGTTGAGGGCACATCGGGTATCTTACCGCCCGGCACCGTGTTGATCGCCGCGAGTGCGTCGTCGGGCAGTGCGTTGGCGAATATTTCCATGTAGCCCGCCCTCGTGGCGGGCGTGTTCCACGCGTAATCCTTGCTTATGATGTTGTTTGTCTTCGCGTAGCTCACGTATGTGGTGTGCCAGTCGCTGCCTGTCCCGGGCACGAGCGTTACCTTGCCCGTGGTGTACAGTTGGTGCATACAGGCTGCGAGTTTGACCGCTTCGGCGTATGTGAGGTTGTCATCGGGGGCAAACAGTGTATCTGATTTGCCGTTGATTAGCCCCGATTGCCACGCTGTCTTCACGTCGCTGTAGTACCAATCGCTCTCCCGCACGTCCGTGAACGGGAATGGCTTGGGCGGTATGGGCTCGGGCTCGGGTTCAGGATCAGGTTCCGGCTCAGGTTCTGGCTCGGGCTCAGGGTCCGGCGTGTCGGTGGGATCCGGTTCGGGCTCCGGCTCGGGCGTCGTGTCCATGACCGTGAGCGCGAGCGTCGGGTTCGCCCCGCCGTTGAATTCGAATGTGATCGTGTGGCTGCCCACAGCGAGCTTTGCGAGATATGCCGCCTTCAGCGTCACCGTGCCGCCGGAGATCGTGAAATCCGTGTGCCCCAGCAACGTGGAATCGCCGTTTTTGATGTTTTGCAGGGTGTATCCGCTCGAATCCACCGTCACCGCCATATCGCCGCCGCTGTTCTTGTCGAAGCCCGCTGCCGTGGGAAATACGGTGGCATCGGGCGTCGTGTCTATGACGGTGAGCGCCAGCGTCGGGTCCATTCCGCCGCTGAACTTGAATCTGATCGTGTGCCCGCCCACTGCGAGCGTTTGGAGGTATGACTCCTTCAAAACCACCGTGCTGCTGCTGAGGATCACGAAATCTGCGGTGTTCTGGAGCATATATTCGCCGTTTGTGATGCGCAGCGGTGTATGCCCTGCCAGATCGACGGTCAGGGTGATATCGCCGCCGGTGATTTTGTCGAAAGCCGCGGCCACCGGGTTTACGGTGGCGTTTATCTTGACGGGATCTTTTCTGTCTGTTTTCGTGCCGTCGCCGAGCTGCCCGTACCAGTTTATCCCCCACGCCCAGAGGCTGCCGTCGCGGTCTACCGCCATCGTGTAAGCGCCGCTCGCTAAAACCTGAACAAATTTCGTTCCGGATGCTATGTTCGTCGGCCAGTTTCTGTTATCTTTCGAGCCGTCGCCCAGCTCCCCTGAAGAGTTGCTCCCCCACGCCCAGAGGTTACCCACGCGGTCTATCGCCATCGTGTGAGCGCTGCCAGCCGAAACCTGCGCGAATTTCGTCCCGGAGGCTATTTTTGTAGGCACGATTATATTTGCCGTCGAGCCACCGCTCAGCTGCCCGTGTTCGTTATTCCCCCAAGCCCAGAGACTGCCCTCGCTGTCTATCGCCATCGTGTAATTGCGTCCCGCCGAAACCTGAATAAATTTCGTTCCGGACTCTATTTTTGTCTTTGTCGGAGCGTTTCTGTATTCATGCGTGCCGTCGCCCAGTTCTCCGTAATAGTTACACCCCCACGCCCAGAGGCGGCCGTCGCGGTCTATCGCCATCGTGTGACCATAGCTCGCCGAAACCTGCGCGAATTTCACTTCGGACTCTATTTGTACCGGAGCGGTTTTGCTATCATTCGTTCCGTCGCCCAGCTGCCCGTAATTGTTAATTCCCCACGCCCAAAGGCTGCCCTCGCTGTCGAGTGCCATCGTGTACTCGAAACCCGCCGAAACCTGCGCGAATTTCGTTTCGGACTCTATTTTTGCCTTTACCGGCGTGCTTCTGTTTGTATTCGTTCCATCTCCTAACTGCCCTTTATCGTTCCGCCCCCACGCCCAGAGGCTGCCGTCGTCAGCTATCGCCGCCGTGTGCTGATAGCCCGCCGAAACCTGCGCGAATTTCACTTCGGACTCTATCTGCACCGGAGCGGTTTTGTCTGTCTTCGTGCCGTCGCCGAGTTGCCCGGCCTCGTTCTTCCCCCAGGCCCAGAGGCTGCCGTCGTCAGCTATCGCCATCGTGTGTTGATAGCTCGTGCTGACTATGGGGTATGCGCCGCCGTCTGCGCTCGCTGTAATCGGCGCAAAGGCGGATATACCGAGTACCAGAGCGAAAATAAGAAGCGCGGACAACGCTTTTCTGCATTTTGTTTTCATGGTAACTTCCCTCCTGTTTAAACTTAAAAAATCATCAACCGGTTATGGCCGCCATTATGTTTTCGAGTTTCTTGCGGACGGCGTCCCCGTTTTTTTCATATATCGACGAGAAAGTATAATTCCCCTTGTAGACGGCGTCCAATATGCGGCTGTCCAAATTTCCGTAATCGTTCGCCACCCCCAGGTCTATAACGCGGTTTTCCATGATGTAGTCTATCATCTCCACCGATTCGTCGTCGCGCAGATATTTCCCGTTTATCGCTATGTCAAAATACACCGGCAACACCGTCTGCTTTGACTGATACGCCATTTCCTCGAGTATTATGCCCGCCGCTTCGGCGTCGGGGCAGTTCGCCGGAACCGAAGTCAGCGAGGCGGCCCAGTGGTGCACCAGCGAAATATACTTTTCCTGCTCTTCATCGTATTTGGGCATCGGGACGACGCCGAAATCATTCGCCATATCGCGCAGCGCCCGCACGCACAGCAGAGTCTCGGTGAAAAAGAGCGCGCGGTTTTCGGCGAGCAGCACGCGGCCGTATTCCGGATTGCCCGAATTGTTCATTGAGCCGTGCGAGTTGAACCCGACATTGATTTTGCAGATTTCGGTCACTTTTTCGAGGAGATTCGCCGCGCGCTCGTCAAACTCCTTGAAGATCAGATTGTCGTTTTCGTCTTTTTCCACATACCTCAGGCCCGCCCCGATATAAAAGCCGGTTCCCATCGAGCCCTGGCCCGAGGTGCCGTACCGGTCCTCCGCGTTCATTTTGGCGTCGTTGTTCACATCCACGACATAATCTTTCGTCAATGCCGTATAATTGTCAAGCGTCCAGGTGCCGTTTTTTACCATTTCATATATATTGGCGGGATCATACCAGTTGTCCGTCAGCATTTTTTTGTTGAACATCGCTATCCATGTCGCTTCATACGCCATCACGTTGGCCGCGCTCGCCGCGTAAAACTGCTTGGCGCATATCGACAGGTTTTTGTTCAGGGCGCCGTCCCACCAGGGCCTGTCAAGTCCGATATGCGGAACCTCGCATAAATCCAAAACCAAATCGGCGGTCGCTATGGAAAAACTTTCTATGGCGTTGGCTATCACCGCGCTGTACAGCGAGTCCCCCGCTTTCACGACTTTTGAAACCGTGGTGTGCATGGTCCCCACCGGGGTCGGGATCTCTTTTAGCGCGGTGTTGTATTTCTGCTCCAAAAGACGGTTCCTTTTGTATATTATATCATTTACGGGTTCGCCCGTTTCGGCTTCCGCGTATATATCTATGGCGTCCCATTCGTACGCGTCGCCGCCCCGGACCAAAAAAATCATCTCCGCCCCGCCCAAATCGTATTCCGGCAAATTCAGGGAGGGCGCCCGGGCCGTCTCATCCGTGTCCGGGTGTTCTGCCCGGTTGTCTGCCGTGTTTTGTTCGTTTGAATGGTTATCTACCGCCGCGGGGCCGCATGAAGCCGCCGTCAGGGCAAAGAGCGCCAGAAATACAATAAGCGATTTTTTCATAGGTATTACCTCACAAAAGCATGATGAAATATCTTGGTTTTTTTCATTATATCACATATATCACAAGCCGTCAAGCCGTGTCAACAATTTTAAATCGTTAAATCGGGCGCCGCGAAAAATATTTTTATTTTATCTGTTGAATTTTGCGCTTTTTTATGGTATTATGATATACGGTATAATAAAAAAACTTTTGTGGCGGAGGCTTGTGGTGGAGGATATTTTTTTTCAGTCATCGTGTGATTCCCCTGTAAAAATCAAAACAAATGCCGTAAATTTATTTTACGGCGGTTTTCAGGCGTTAAAAGATATAACATTTGATATTTTCGACCGCAAAATCACGGCGATCATAGGGCCGTCCGGCTGCGGGAAATCGTCGCTTCTGCGCCTTTTCAACCGCATGAACGATCTGGTTCCGGGCGTATGCGTACAAGGGACCGTGTTACTTGACGGAATCTCCGTCTACGACAAAGGCGCCGACGCGACCGAGCTGAGAAAAAAAGTCGGCATGGTTTTCCAAAAGCCCAACGTTTTCCCCATGAGCATCTACGACAACATTGTAATAGGCCCGAAAAGCCACGGCGTGAAGAAAAAGGGCGAACTGGCGGAAATCCTCGAAAAAAGCCTCTCCCAGGCCGCGCTCTGGGACGAGGTGAAGGACAGCCTCAAAAAACCGGGGCTTTCGCTGTCGCCGGGGCAGCAGCAGCGCCTTTGCATCGCGCGAGCGCTCGCCATTATGCCCGATGTGATACTGATGGACGAATCGTGCAGCGCGCTCGACCCCGAATCCACCATGAAAATCGAAGATCTGATGCTCGAATTGGTAAAAAAATACACGATCCTGATAGTCACCCACAGCATGGAACAGGCCGCCAGAATTTCGGATATGTCCGCTTTTATGATGATAGGTTCCGACAGGGTGGGCACATTGGTGGAGTATGCGCCCACCACGGAAATGTTTTCAAACCCAAAAGACCCGAGAACGGAAAACTACATCACCGGAAGGTTCGGCTGACAGTTGACGAAAAAGTGCAGTGTTAGGGCAAACTCGACGCGCTTGCCCGGATTCATCATGCGCGTGAGGATCGCCGCAACCTCGCTGCGCCGGATATTCGAATCGGGGTTGCATTCGCGCGTCACCGTGTCTACTCCCTGTACGATGCCCGCACGGTACAGCTTGTATATCGCCGATGCCTGCGCGTGCGATGTCGGCACGTCCGGTATCGACCCGTCCGGCACCGTGTTGACCGCCGCGAGCGCGTCATCCGGCAGCGCGCCGGCGAATATCTCCATGTAGCCCGCCCTCGTGGCGGGCATGTTCCACGCGTAGTCCTTGGCGATGATGTTGTTCGCCTTGGCGTAGCTCACGTATGTGCTGTGCCAGTCGCCGCCCGCGCCGGGGGTCAGGGTGACCGTGCCCGTGGTGTAGAGTTGGTGCATGCACGCGGCGAGTTTGACCGCTTCTGCGTATGTGAGGTTGTCGCCGGGGGCAAACAGTTTATCGGATTTGCCGTTGATGAGGCCCGACTGCCACGCTGTCTTTACGTCGTCGTAGTACCAATCGCCCTCCCGCACATCCTCAAACGGGAACGGTTTCGGATCCGGTGTGTTGACTGCGGCGTTTATTATTTTTACGGGAACCTTTCTGTCTGTATTCGTGCCGTCGCCAATCTGCCCGTAATTGTTCCATCCCCACGCCCAGAGGCTGCCGTCGCCGGCGATTGCCAGCGTGTGATAGGCGCCCGTCGAAACCTGCGCGAATTTCGTTTCGGAGACTATTCGCGCCGGCTCTTTTTTGCTTGTCGTCGTACCGTCGCCGAACTGCCCGTACTGGTTGCGTCCCCAGGCCCAGAGGCTGCCTTCGCTGTCTATTGCCGCCGTGTGAGCGCCGCCCGCGGAAACCTGCGCGAATTTCGTTTCGGAGGCTATTTTCGCCGGTTCTTTTCTCTTTGTCGTCGTGCCGTCGCCGAGCTGCCCGTAATCGTTGTTCCCCCAGGCCCAGAGGCCGCCGTCGCTGTCTATTGCCTCCGTGTGAAGGTCGCCCGCGGAAATCTGCGCGAACTTTTTTCCGGACGCTACTTTCGCCGGCTCTTTTTTGTCCGTATTCGTGCCGTCGCCGAGCTGCCCGTACAGGTTATCCCCCCAGGCCCAGAGGCTGCCCTCGCTGTCTATTGCCACCGTGTGAAAGGCGCCCGCCGAAACCTGCGCGAACTTCACTTTGGACGCTATTTTTGTCGGTTCTTTTTTATGAGCTGTCGTGCCGTCGCCGAGCTGCCCGTACTGGTTGCGCCCCCAGGCCCAGAGGTTTCCCTCGCTGTCTATTGCAACCGCGTGATCGCCGCCCACCGCAACCTGCGCGAACTTCACTTTGGGCGCTATCCGCGTCGGCTCTTTTTTGTCATCTGTCGTGCCGTCGCCGAGCTGCCCGTACTGGTTCCATCCCCAGGCCCAGAGGCCGCCGTCGCTGTCTATTGCCACCGTGTGGCCATACCCCGCCGAAACCCGAGTGAATTTTTTCCCGGACGCTATTTTTTTCGGCGCGTTTCTGTTATCTGTCGTGCCGTCGCCCAACTGCCCGTAATAGTTGATCCCCCAAGCCCAAAGGCTGCCCTCGCCGTCTATTGCCACCGTGTAACTGTAGCCCGCGCCGGCTACGGGGCCGGCGCCGCCCTCCGCGCCCGCCGAAAACGGCGCAAAGGCGAACAATCCGAATACCAGAGCGAAACCAAGCAGCGCCGACAATGCTTTTTTGTTTTTTGTTTTCATGATATACATTTCCCTCCTGATTTGACAATCGTCGATAATAAAATACCCCGTTTTTTTCGTTGTTTTCATTATATCACACAGCGTCAAACCATGTCAATAATTTTGAATCGGGCGGCGCGAAAAAATATTTTTAGTTTATCCGATTTTATCTGTTGAATTTTGCGCTTTTTTGCGATATAATGAAAAAAACTTGTCAATGGTTTGATATATATTTAAAAATTTACACATTCAGGGTATTTTGATGAATTATTCGTTTGCAAAAAAACTGACCGCCGCCCTCATATCGGTTTTGTCCGTTTTGACCGCCCGAGTTTGAGGTAAAAAAAGTAAAAAAAGGCCGAAAAAATGGTTGACAAACGGGAAAAATTGTGATACAATAAGATAGGTTGACAAGGTGTCATCGAAAAAACGAGTGC
>Ga0123356_10007289_pt1 | contig 11039 bp, 8 predicted proteins | sample TergutEmb28metaG_2_FD_92546 | JGI IMG/M metagenome (GOLD analysis project Ga0123356, IMG submission 92546) | Embiratermes neotenicus P3 segment gut microbial communities from Petit-Saut dam, French Guiana - Emb289 P3 | ecosystem: Host-associated > Arthropoda: Insects > Digestive system > Gut ... | reverse complement strand
GCCGAGGTACCCCAGCGAGCCGCACAGCAGCCGCGAGACATCGAAGCCCGCCACATTCTTCATGACTTGTCCGCCGAAGCGCAGCTGCACGCCGTCGCCGCCGAGCAAGGTGGCGCCGAGCACAAAATCCCGCGCCGCACCCGCATAGGCGCGCCGTGGTCCCGCGAGGCCTGCGGCGATCACGCCGCCGAGCGTCGGATCGCCGGCGAACGCGGGCGGCTCGAAAGCGAGCAGCTGACCCTGTTGTGCAAGCGTCTGCTCGATCAGTGACAGCGGGGTGCCGCAGCGGGCCGTGAGCACGAGCTCCGAGGGCTCGTAGCCGATGATCCCGCGGTGGGCGCGCAGCTCGAGCACCTCTCCCTCGAGCCGCTCGCCGTAGAAGTCCTTGGTGCCGGAACCACGCAAGCGCACCGGCCGGCAGCTGTGATGCGCCTGCATCACGCGCTCCCGGATCTCCTGCAGGGCATCCCCGGTGGCTGTCTGCGTGCTCATCTACGCTTCTAAAAGCGTGGCAAGTCAGGATGCGGCAGCGCTCCTGCACGCACGTGCATCTTGCCGTACTCGGCACAGCGCGCGAGCGTCGGGATGGCCTTGCCCGGGTTCAGGAGGCCTTGCGGGTCGAACGCCGCCTTGACGGCGAAGAAGGCGGCCCGCTCCTCGGGCGAGAACTGCACGCACATGGAGTTGAGCTTCTCGAGCCCGACCCCATGCTCCCCCGTGATCGTGCCGCCGAGGTGCACGCAGCGCTCCAGGATCTCCGCCCCGAAACGCTCGGCCCGCTCCCATTCCCCGGGAGTGTTGGCATCAAACAGGATCAACGGGTGCAGGTTGCCATCTCCGGCGTGAAACACGTTCATGCAGTTGAGCGCGTAGCGAGCCTCCATGTCCTGGATCGCTTCCAGCATTGCGGCCAGGTTCTTGCGCGGGATGGTGCCGTCCATGCAGTAGTAGTCCGGCGAGACTCGCCCGGCGGCCGGGAATGCGTTCTTGCGGCCCGACCAGAAGCGCAGCCGTTCCGCCTCCGAGTGCGACACCGCGATCGCCGTGGCCCCGTGCTCGCGCAGCACCGCCTCGATCGCGTGGACCTCGGCTGCGACCTCCTCGGGCGTCCCGTCGGCCTCGGCCAGCAGGATCGCCTCCGCTGACAGGTCGTATCCCGCCTGTACAAAGGGCTCAACGGCGGCGGTCGCCTTGCGGTCCATCATCTCGAGCCCCGCAGGGATGATTCCTGCGGCGATGATGGCCGCCACGGCCTCCCCCGCAGCCCGCACGTCGGCGAAGGAGGCCATCACCACCTGTGCCCGCTGCGGGCGAGGGATCAGTCTCACCGTGATCTGCGTGACGACAGCCAGCAGCCCCTCCGAGCCGAGCACCACTGCGAGCAGATCGAGCCCCGGTGCGTCCAGCGCACGGCTGCCGAGCTCCAGCAGCTCCCCCTGCATCGTGTAGGCGCGCAGCGCAAGCACGTTGTGCAGGGTCAGACCGTACTTCAGGCAGTGCACGCCGCCGGAGTTCTCGGCGACGTTGCCGCCGATCGAGCAGGCGATCTGCGAGGAGGGATCGGGGGCGTAGTAGAGCCCATGAGGCGCGGCGGCCTCTGAGACCTGCAGGTTGCGCACGCCCGGCTCGACGCGTGCCTGGCGCGCCGGCACATCGATCTCCAGGATCCGGTTCATGCGCGCCAGCGACAGCAACACACCTTGAGCGTGGGGCACTGCGCCCCCCGAGAGGCTCGTGCCCGAGCCGCGTGCCACCACCGGCACTTGCAGACGAGCACAGGTGAGAAGCACCTGTCGTACTTCTTCCTCGGTGCGCGGTAGAACGACCACACGCGGCACCTGGCGAAAGACCGGCAGCGCGTCGCACTCGTAGGCCCGTCGCTCGCTGAGCCGGGACAGAACGCTGTCCTCGGGAAGGAACCGACGCAGGGCGGCGTCGATGTCGGGTGAGTCGCTCATCGTGATCCGGCCAGGCTTGCAGGGGCTACGAATGGGGTGTCCATCGTGACATCAATCCGCCCCGGACGCGGGCTGTCCGCAAGCCGCGCGTCCAGGGGTGGGCAGGCCTTGAGCCTTCCCGGATCCTACCTGCCCATACGCGGGGCGGGGCGAGCGGCGGGAATGAATTCTGCGAGCAGGCACATTTGTGCCTGCGCGCTGGCCTGAACTCTGGCTGCTCCTGGCCCTGGGCGGCGGGGGCGTGCTGTGGGGGCTTCACAGTGTTGCCACGGCACAGACTTCCCAGGCGCAGGCATCGAGCGCCAGCGCAGCGTCGTCGGCGTCCGCTGCGGCGCAGGCGCTGCCGATCAGTGCTGACTGGGTTCTCGGGTACGTGCACCACCTGGTCGACTGGTACCGCCATGTCTCCCAGATCGAGCAGCTCCCGGGAGCCAGCGAGCATGGGGTGTCGCGCGCTCGGCTCGAGGATCAGGCCGGCACGGCGTTGCGGCTCGCGTTCGAGCTCGCCAACGCCGCCGCGCCGCTGGTCCCTGCGGGCCCTCAGCAGGGCAAGCACCCGAGCCCGGAGGCGAGCGTCATGGGACAGCTGCGCCAGGCCACGAGCACCCTGAACGAGCACGCCGCGGCACTGCAGTCGGAAATCGATGCGCTGAGTGCCCAGGTCAAGGGCGCCAAGGGCGCCGTGCGCAAGAACCTCCTGTCCCGCCGCGATAGCCTGAACGCCTCGCTGAACTTGGTTCGCGAAGGACAGGCGAGCGTGCAGCAGATGCGGCTGTTCGCAGCGGGGGCGCCGACCGCAGGTGTGGAGGCCCAGAACGGACTTGCCGTGCAGTTGGCCGAGCTTCGCCGCAGTGTGCCCGAGGTGCGTCCGCCCGGCGCCCAGCCTGCGGCGCCCGCCGAGCAGGGGGCCACCGCATCCGCTACGTTCCGTCCGGAGGCAGCCGGTCTCCTCGCGCTGGCGACGCAAGGGTTCGCCTTGTTGGGGACCGAGCGCCAGATGGCCGCACTGGGCAAGCAGACGGATGTACTGCTCGCCGAGACCCAGGAGCTGCGCGTGGCGGTGGTAGACGAGGCGCGCGAGATCATGACACTGAGCGTCGGCGCGCCCGGCGAGACGATGAGCACCGCGCAGCTCCTGGCCCAGAAGCAAGAGATGGAAGCGCGAGTTGCGCGCTTCAAGACTCTCGCGAGCGTGCTGGTTCCGGTGGGTGAGCAGGTGCTCACCCTCGAGAACGCGCGGACCACGCTTGATGAGTGGAGCAAAGGCGTCGCTGCCAGCGTGGTCAGCGTGACTCGCTACTTTGCCCTGCGGCTTGGCCTGCTGCTCGCCTCGGTGTTTGCAGTTCTCGTCATCTCGGAGCTGTGGCGCAGAGCCACGCTTCGCTATGTGCGTGATCCGCGCCGACGCCGCCCCCTTCTGATCCTGCGTCGCCTGGTCGTGGGTCTTGCACTGGCGCTCGCGCTCGCCTTCGGGCTTGCCTCCGAGGTGGCCTCGCTCGCCACCTTCATGGGCTTCCTGACCGCCGGTATCGCCGTCACCTTGCAGAATGTGATCCTGTCCGTGGTCGCCTACTTCTTCCTGATCGGCCGCTACGGCGTGCAGGCCGGCGATCGCATCACGCTCGCCGGCGTCACGGGTCGTGTGGTCGACGTCTCGCTGCTGCGCCTGTACCTGCTCGAGCTCGCCGGCACCGATCTGCACTCCACCGGCCGGCTGGTTGTCATCTCCAATGCCGTCCTGTTCCAGCCGGCGGCGCTCTACAAGCAGATTCCGGGAGCCGACTACCTGTGGCACACGATGACCTGGACGGTCCCTGCGGGCGTGGATGTCGAGTGGTTGTCCAAGCGGCTCACCGCCGCGGCCGGATCGGTCTTCGATCACTACCGGGGAGCGCTCGAGCAGCGTCACGCCAGCATGCAGCAGCACATCGATTTCGAGACCGCGCTGCCTGTGCCGCAAGTGCAGGTGGAGCTGGCCGATGAGGGCGTGCGCTGCGCGGTACGCTATCCGGTGGCTCCGGAGCAAGCCGCGGCCATCGACCAGGAGATGCTGGAGACCTTGCGCGCGGCGCTCGAGGAGAACAGCGAGATCAAGCTCCCCGCGTCCGGAGGCGTGACGTTGAAGTCAGAGGTCTGAAACACGAAGCGGCTCAGCTCGGTGGACTTGCCCCAAGCCCGAGCCGTTGTCCTGACCCGATCCCTCGGATCGGAAGTTGCGACAGGGTGCCGCTGTTGTGCCAGGGATGTGTTCACCCGAGGGCGCCCGAGCAAGTCACAGCTGTAAAGCTATCTGCGCCACACGACACTGGAACATCATGCCGACAAGCTGAGAGCGGTCTGAACGTGATGCAAATCGCGTGAGCCCACGCTCAGCCGATCCGCATGAGCTGTCCGCGGCTCACGCTCAATCTGTTCACGGAGATTGGCGCGATGGCAGTGCGGATGCAGCCATCGAGAAGGCAGCCGACCTGATCCCAAGCGTGAGTGCTTGGCTTTAGCGCAGCAGGGCGAGTCGCGCCAGGTTGCTCTGCACGGTGACATCGTGGCAGCCGCTGCGCGCATACCACAGGCGCGTGGCAGCGACGAGCCCCGTGCTGATCTGCGCCGCATCCCTGTAAGCATCCTCGGGCACGCCCCGCAATGCCGCGCCGAGCTCCTGTGGGGCAGTGCGAGCCAGCCGGTGTAGCCGCAAGCGCGTGAGCGCTTGGCTTGGCACGGCGCTCTCGCTGCTGTGGAGCTGGCAGAGGCGCTCAGGGTTGCAAGCACAGCACCCGGCGCGCACCCATTGCTGACACCACTGGCTCACTCGCTGCGCTGAGGAGCGCAGCTGCGGGTCCGCGAGCGCCACGGCAATCTGGGGCAGGTCACAGGCCTCCCGCCGGGCGGCCTGCCAGCGTCGCCTATCCAGTAGGTGCTCGACATGCGCCAGGTAGCCCGCCAGCATCCGCGAGCGTGAGGGCGGGAAGTGCCGCGCCGTGGGGAGCGCCAGACTGCCCTGGGCGCGCTGTTCTGCCATCATTGTTCCCTTCCCCGCAGGCTCGAAGAAATATCCGAACCGTGTTCTGGCGACCTGCGCCCGGTGAGGCAGGTCGGCTTCAATGCTCGGTCTGTGCCAGCTCCAGTAGCCCGTCATCGATGTTCGTGTCGCCGCGGCGCGGGCCTGCGCTGCGCTGCAGGCGCATCTTGAGCAACGCGCCGCGTCGCGCGGGCTTGACGCGCCGCTTGCCCGGCGCGGGTCCTGCGGCTTGCTTGCGTGAGGCGCCGCGCTTGGCGGCACGCTGTTTGAGTTGGCCAGTCGCTGCGTGATTCGTAAGCTCGCTGCCGGCGCTCACTGCGCTGCCGTTCCCGCGGCTGGCACCGCCTCCCCGACGGCGCGCCTTCTTCCAGGCCTTGCGGGTCGCCTCGGCCTGCTTGCGTGCGCGCTTGGCTTCCCGCTTGGCTTCCTTCAGGCGCTTGCGGGCACGCTTGAGCTCCTCCTTGGCGATTCGCACTCGCTGCCTGGCAACGTCAGCCTGCAGCCGAGCGCGCTCGACGGGCTCTGCCGGGGCATCTTGCGCTGCAGCAGCTTCGGTATCTGCGATCTCGCCCCCGGTCTTCATGCGCGCTCGCCTTGCGAAGTAAGCGACTTCTTCCAGTTTCACACAAGCGCGCCCCGGTTTCCAGGGCCCGAAAGTTATCCACAGAACTTGTGCATAACTTTGTGGAGAAACGGGGACTGAAGGGTCAAAGAAGCAAGCGCAGCAAGGGGTTGCATCAAGGTGCGCGAGTTTTAGCCAAGTGGCGATTTCTTGATCGATCGGCGCCCATCACTTGCAGCGCTTCAAGCGCTCGCAGCGAGCATACAGCCACGCTTGATCGTGGAAAACATCCAGCAAGCGCCTCCTGCCCGTACTGTATGCCTGGCTCGCCCCCGATGTTGGCGTGCGCAATTGCTGGAGCGCATCAAGGACGCCATGTTGCGCGCCGTCAGCGCGATCGCCTGAATAGGTTGAGCTACTGATTCGGGTGCACGGCGAGCTCACGGCCAAGGCGCCGTCTAAGGCGTGCGCGCGCGGCACCACGTTAGGGAGCCAGCAGGTATACGTTCGCTCGATTTGAGTGCGCGCACAGTCACCAGCTCCACGCCCGGAGGAGGGAGCTGCTCGAGAACACGGATGCTTCCTGAGGACTGGATCTCCGTGTCAAGAGCTGAGAAGTCATCGCGGTCCGTTATGCGGCAGCGCTCGAGCCAGTAGCGTCCGGGATGGTCCAACTTGATTGTCAGGTCGAATCCCGCGTTGTCGTGATAGTGGATGGTGCGCCGTGTCAACAGCTGCACGTCGAATGCGTGGGGAACGTGCAGGACATCACCGCTCTGGCGGGCACCCATCGCTGCCGCTGGGATCTCATAGTTGCTGATGAGCACCTGCAGGCGCTGGCCATCCGCGGAGCGGCCTGCCTGTACCGCCAGCCCCTCCTGGTCGGCACCTTGCACCGCCAGGCGTCGGGTCGTCTCGCGCATCCTGCCCAGGGCGATCAGAGCCTGTCCGGTCTTGTCCGGCGTCTGGCCGTCTGCGCCGAACACGTTGTCGCCCCGATAGAGCGTGGCGGCGTCGATCGGCGCATCCTGCATGTAGATCAGGGCCGTGGTGATGAAGGCCGCGCGCACCAGCGGGGTAGGGGGCGGGCTCACCAGGCCGTAGTTCCATTCCGTGAGGAACGACTTCGACTGACTGAGCCCGTGCTGATCAAGGCGCATGCGCAGATCGTGTGCGATGCGGTTGAAGTCAAGCGGATCGTAGGAATCAGTCGCGTACCAGTGCCATGAGTAGAAATCGAGCGGCAACTGTTGGGCGCGAACGTAGTCGAGGAAGCGATCGCGGTAGGGGGAGTCGTCGTTGGGGGCCGCGATCGCCGGCCCCCCGACCTGCGCCTGGCTATCGGCCTGCTTCACGGCCCCGGCGAGCTTGCCGTAGAGATCGTAGTACTGCTGCGCCGTGCCGGACCAGAAGACCTGGCCGAGGTCGGGCTCGTTCCAGATCTCCCAGTAGCGGATGCCCGCGTGCAGGCCGCTCGCCCAGCCTTGGTTGTAGTGCAGCACGATGTGCCTGGCAATGGCCGCATACCGAGCGAAGTCCTCCGGCGGGCGCGAGTCAGCACCTTCGCTGCGGCCCAGCCGGTAGATCACCTGCGCGCCCAGCTCGCGGATCGAGGCCATGATCCGATCGCTCGGCCCGAAGCGGTAGCTGGCGGGGCTATCCGGGTCGGCCGCCAGATCGGGGAAGATCGTGAAGCGCTCGCGGTCGGCATGAATCAGTGCCCGGGGAATCGCGAACCGGGCATCGATGTCCGTGGGGCCGTAGGCATCGTGGGTGCGCACGAGATCGATCCGCGCCCAGCGGTAGCCCTTCGAGGCGTCCACCGAGTCCTGCATGTTCCAGCCGCCGAAGGTGAAGTACTCCGGCTTGTGCCCACCCGGTCCGGGTGCTCCGTTCACGCCCTGCAGCGAGCGCAGGGTCCCGCTCTGCACGGTCGCATCGACCGTGAGCCTGCGTAAGCCTGGCGTACGCGGTGTCTCACCGTGAGCGAGCACGGTGAGGGCCAGGCAGGTCACCGCCAGGATGAGGCGTCGTTGCACGCTTGAGGGATCTCCAAGGGGTCCTAGGGACTTAATAACCCCCTGCGCGCCCGGGGGTTTCGTGGGCTTTCCGCGGGAACCGGCTGCCCCTACCATGGCGGTGAGCTAGAGAGCGCCAGGCAGCGCGCGGTGAGAGCGATGAGCAAACGACTCCCGACCCTCTATATCCCGCACGGCGGCGGCCCCTGCTTCTTCATGGAGCCACAGGCGGGCCTGCCGCGCGACCTCTGGGACGGCATGGCTTCCTACCTGCGCGGGATCGGTGCGGGCGTGGGCACGCCGCCTGAGTCGGTGCTGGTCATCTCCGCACACTGGGAGATGGCCCATCCCACCGTGGGCACGAATCCGCGCCCGCCCTTGCTGTTTGACTACTACGGTTTCCCGGAGCATACGTATCGACTGACGTATCCGGCCCCGGGCTCGCCGCGCCTGGCGAAGGAGGTGCGCAGCCTGCTCGCGGCTGCCGGGATCGAGTCCGGTGAGGACCCGGTGCGCGGCCTCGACCACGGTGTGTTCGTGCCCTTCAAGCTCATCTATCCGAATGCCGATGTGCCCATGGTGCAGCTCTCCCTGCAGCAGAGCCTGGATGCGGCCACCCATTTCAGGATCGGCCGGGCGCTCGCACCACTGCGCGAGCAGGGCGTCCTGATCGTCGGCAGCGGCATGAGCTATCACAATCTGCGCCACATCTTCAGCACCGACGCAAGGGCCGTCCGGGCGGCCGAAGAGTTCGACAGCTGGCTCGGCGAGGCCGCCACCGACCCGGACCCCGCGGCGCGGGAGCGCAAGCTCGCGGCCTGGGCCGGCGCGCCCGGCGCCCTGGCTGCGCACCCGCGTCCCGAGCACCTGATCCCGCTGATGGTGGCGGCGGGCGCCGCCGTGCAGGATGCTGGTCGCAGGACCTACAATGAGCCCCTCCTGGGCAAGCCGATCTCCGGCTTCCAGTTCGGCTCCTCGTAAACGACGCGACGCTCACGGACCGCAGCTCGCATGTTCCAGGCACGCTCCGTTCCATCCCCTGCTGCGCGCTCCACCCTGATGGACTCTCCTGGCATCACTCGCCGCCGCCGTCCGAGACGGCCGTTCCTGTTGCCCCTGTGGATCACCACCCTGGCTATTCTGGCGGCGGTGGGCGTGGCCCTCCTCATCCTGCACTCGGCGAACACCACGGTCGTGGTGCTCGTTCATCCAGTGGAAGGGCCGGCGGATGATCCGTCGCTCTCGGCGCAGGGCGAGCAGCGCGCGCAGCGCCTGGCGGCGATGTTCGGTAGCCAGGCCCAGATCGGCCGCCTGGATGCCCTCTATGTGACCGACACAAGGCGTTCCCAGCAGACCGTGGCACCGCTCGCCCAGATGCTGCGCAAGCAGCCCGTGGTCGTGCCCAGTGACGACCCGGAAGGCACCGCAGCGCGCGTGATGGAGGAGCACAAAGGTGACACCGTGCTCGTCGTGGGAACGACCGCGATGATGCCGGATCTGGTCCGTCACCTGAGCGGCATGGAGATTCAGGGGGGGCAGGAGGATGAGGGCTACGTCGTGAGCATCCCGAGCATCGGACGCGCGAACTTGCTTCGTTTCAGGTATTAGAGCCCGATCAGGAGCACGTTTTGGCTGCGCCTGCGTACCCGCTGCCATCACGTGCCGCGATCGCAGCACGGACGAACTCCTCGTGCTGCCCAATGCGGAAATCGGCCAGCAGGTGCCCGCGTATGATGCGAGCCTGATCCATGAGATAGGTGACGCGCCGCACGCCCAAGCCGAGCGGTCCGCGCACATCGTAGAGACGGATCACGAATCGGTCCACATCTGCCAGCAGTGGGAAGGGTAGCTGATACTTCTCCCGGAACCGCCGATGGCTGTCCGCGCTCTGCGGGCTCACCCCCGCCACCTCTAGCCCGGCCGAGCGTAGCCTTGCGTGCAGGTCGCGGATCCCGCACGCCTCGCGCGTGCAGCCCGGGGTGAAGTCGGCAGGGTAGAAGTAGAGAATGAGCGGGCCATCGCGCAGCAGGCTGCTGAGCGAGACGTTCTGCTCGTCCTGGTCCGGCAAGGTGAATTCCGGTGACCGCATCCCCACTGCGAGCATGGCCCCTCCCGCTGCTGGAACTCTCTAATAATGGCAAGCATAGCTGGCGGGCGGGCCACAGCGATAACTGGATTGGAGCGGCTGGGGCACAGTGCTAAGATCGCCGCCCTTGCCGTGGGGCAGTAGCTCAGCTGGGAGAGCGTCGCGTTCGCAATGCGAAGGTCGAGGGTTCGATCCCCTTCTGCTCCACCACTCATGTCACTCACCCTTGCGAGACCGAGCAGCCCGAGAAACCGTAAGCTGCGCCGTGTCCTCAAGCCCGCGCTACCAGGCGTGCCGAGAGCGTGCTGGAAGTCCAACCCGAGCATGCTGCGGGTGTTGATCCACCCCAACTTTGCATCAACTACTCACCGACAACGGATAGCTGCGCACCGCGCGCTGCCTTGACGTGTTTCTTACGTGAGCCAGCCGGCGCGCTCCGCATGCGCACGCCTGCGATGCACGGCTTGGCCGGGGAAGATCCTCGGCGGGGGTCGTTGGCGCCGCATTGGGCGTGAGCCGGCAGCTGCGTCTTGCGTAGTCAGGATCAGGATCAGGTTCTGGCGCCGCCCGAGCGCGCTACCTGGTCGATGAATCTCGATGCATTATTCTGCATGGTCTGCATGCTGAGCCCGGGTGAGGCGAGGTCGTAAACGACCCGCTCTGTGCCACGCGAAAAATGGCGCCCGGACCAACGAACCCCCAAATAGCACATTCACTGGGTGTGCCCACAAATAGATAGAGCCGACGCCGTCACCGCGTACTCTCAACGGTCGTCCTCGCCGGTCCGCGGTGAGGCGAGGGCTGTCATGAGCATGCGATAGGCGCGCGGCACGCTCTTTGACGTGAGGGACGGCGTCCCAGGCCGCAAGGCGGAAGCCCTGCCAGGGGGCCTACCGGGGGCCACCCATGGAACGGACTTCTGGCTTTCGGAACCGCGGACCTGCCAAATGCTGGCCACGTCAGCTGCGTCGGCGTTGACCGCCGCGTGGTCTGGAGGTGGCGCCGAAAGCTCCCGCGCGCCCCGCAGTGTGCTAAGGGAACGCGTGGCCGCGGCTGCGGTCATAAGATGGGCCGCCACCTTGACCCTCCGGCGCACCTTGCTGCCGGGCTGCGTGCCGATGCAGTGTGGTCGAAAAACCAGCGTACTCGGCAGCCAACAAACTCCGTACCAGACTGCGACTGCGATGCGGTCAACGAATGGGGCCCTCTGCGCGCACGATGGATTGATTCTTCCCTCCCGATGGAAATTCGCCGCCCCTGTGCTGGCACGATTACACCAGGACGTAAGGCCGTTGTGAGCGCGCCACGCGTTGGGTGGAGACGCCGAGGGGGACTGGACGCTGTTCGGGACGTTCCCGGCTGCAGGCTTTAGTCCTTCCCTGACCTCTGCCTTCATGTT
>Ga0123356_10007288_pt1 | contig 11041 bp, 8 predicted proteins | sample TergutEmb28metaG_2_FD_92546 | JGI IMG/M metagenome (GOLD analysis project Ga0123356, IMG submission 92546) | Embiratermes neotenicus P3 segment gut microbial communities from Petit-Saut dam, French Guiana - Emb289 P3 | ecosystem: Host-associated > Arthropoda: Insects > Digestive system > Gut ... | reverse complement strand
CCATCATGGAGCGCAGGTAGTCTGGGTCGCGGTTCCGCAGAGGTAGCCGGATGAGCAGTGGTCCCTCATCTGTCTCCGCCAGCCACAGGCGGCTGCTGTAGCCAGACGGACCCGGCCGTAGCGCCGCCATATTGATACCCGCCTCGGCCAGCAGCTGACGAACACAAGCTTCGACGATCAATTCGTCATTCGTGGGCATGGTCTGTGGGCTGAGGACCTGCGGCGGGGTGGTGCATCACGTCAGCCTCCGTCCCAGCCCATCGCATCGAGCAGGCCACGCACAGGAGCGCCAAGGCCACTGCCAGGAACGCGATGGCAAGGGAGGTTGCACGGGCAAGAAGGCCGATCAGGGCCGGCCCGGTCAGCACGCCGGCGTAGCCCAGGGTGGTTATGGCCGGAATAGCGAGACTTTCTGGCATGGTCTTCTGTCGTCCGGCCAGTGAGAACATCACCGGCACAATGTTGGCACAGCCCAGGCCGACCAGCGCATAGCCGAATACGGCGCTCTCCCAGGCGGGCATCGCAGTAACAATCAGGAAGCCGATGCAGGCACAGGTGCCTCCGAGCATGACCGCCCGCGGGCGCCCCAGGCGCTGCACCAGCCCGTCCCCCAGCAGCCGGGCAAACGTCATGGTCAGCGAGAAGGCGGTGAACCCCACTCCTGCCCGCGAGGCTTCAAGGCCGCGCACCTGGTGGAGGAACACCGCGCTCCAGTCAAGAACCGAGCCCTCCGCCAGGAACAGGATGAAGCACTGCACGCCGATGACGACCACTGCCCCCCGGGGCCACGCGAGCAGGGGGGCGCCGTGCGCCACTCGGTCGGTCCGCCAGTGCGGGGAGGCGACTGCAGACAGCACAAGAGTCACGGCGACCACCAGGAGGCTGGCCGCCCACGGTGCGATGCCAGCGGAGAGCGCCGCGGTCATGCAGGCGGCGCCCACCAGGCCGCCGATGCTGTAGAAGGCGTGGAACCCGGACATCATCGGCCGTCCGATCTCGCGTTCCACCATCACCGCCTGCATGTTGATGGTGCAATCCATCGCGCCGATGCTGGCACCGAAGAGGAACAGAACGGCACCGAGCAGCCAAGGTGAGCCGATGAGCGTCAGCAGGGGCAAAGTGGCGCAGGTGAGGAGCACGGAGCTCAGCAGCACTTTCCTGAAGCCTTGCCGGGCGCTCAGCGCTCCGGCCAGTGGCATCGACAGCAGCGCGCCGGTTCCGAGGCACAGCAGCACCAGGCCCAGGGTCGCCTCATCCAAGCCGGCGTGCGCCTTGGCGAAAGGAACGATCGGAGCCCAGGCGGCGGCCGCAAAGCCGGGGATGAAGAAGGCGGCACGCGTCGAGTGCTGCTGCGCACGGGGCGGGCTCGGTGTGTGGAGGGTCATCGGCGCATTTGAATCGTAAATCGGGCAGCAGCATAGTGACGAAGCGCAACAAATCACCTGTGTCACAAACACGAAGCGCGCTTGCGAGTTAGCCGGTGCAAGCCGTAGCTCGTGCAAGATTTGGGCAACCGCTCGCTCCACGCGGCCGGCGCCCTGCCCGACTGCCGCGACTTCGGCACGGAAGCACCTCACCGCTGTACCGAACTATGCGCTTTGCAGCACCAGCTGGAAGCTGTAACTTGCTAGGCAGGCGCTCTCGCGCAAGGCGACCCAATGGGAGCCGTTCGAGGTCGAGCTTGACGTCGGACTACCTCCAAAATCTGGTGACGACGCTCGCAAGTGCGGAGTGACCCATGAAATGCTGGCAGTGCTCCCTCGCGCGTGCGGACGAGGCTTCAGCTTCAGGTCGCTGAGTATTTGAGGCTGCATGGCGGCCTCGCATTCGTAGGTCCCGTAGCGCCAAGTTTCGAACCGGCATCGACCGCCGAAGTTCCGGTTCCTCCCGAACTCCTGCGCCGTGCGCGCCACATCTGGGCGATGGCGGATACGCGTGGAGGTCTTACCGACTGCGATGTTGAAGTCTCTCCCGAGGTGAGTTGCTGCGCCACAGTGTTGTCGTCCTTGTTCTTCACACAGAAATGGCAGCAGCTCTCGATCGCGAGGACAGTGCAGCGGCCCCGCTGACGGGCGGCCCTGTTGCTCCCGCGCGACATCCAACGCGGGGTGGAACATAGTCGCCCTCGACGAGGGCTAGGAGGGCTGCGGCGGCGACCGGGAAGTTCGAGGAGTCTGCGATGCGTGCGGACGGCCGCTGTGCCAAGCCCCACGCACCGGCGATAGACGGCTAGTCCGGGCCCCGCCCTGCAGGCCAGGGGCAACTGCGCCTATCAGTTGCTGTGAGTGAGCCACTCCCAGGCAGGCTGCACCTCCACCCATCCGTCCCCGGAGCGGATGCTGTCGCGTTGGTCAATCGTGAGAATCAGCGCCTGCCGGCTGCCAGGTAATGCAGTGCCACGCATCGCACCGCGCGCTTCGCGCTCAAGGTTCTCATCGGTCAGCTCCGCGCACACCTGGATGGCGTGCGTGTCGGTGACAAAGTCGCACTCCCACCCGTCCTTCTCCCCCGCGTAGCTCACCGCTTTTCTATCCCGCCGCAGCGCCAGGAACACTGCATTCTCCAGCCGGTGTCCGATATCCTCTGTCTTCTGTGGAGAGTTCGCACGGCGCAAGCCATTGTCGATCGCATAGTACTTATTCGGAGCCACGACACGCTTCTTGAAGGAAGAACTGAATCTCGGCAGCGCGAAAAGAAGATAGGCGTCCTGCGCATACTCGAGGTAGCGCGACGTTTGAGACACCGTGGGAATCTCCAGCGACTTCGTCAGCTGCTGCATCGAGAATTGCTGGCCGGTGTTGGCCAGCAGGAACAGCACCAGGTTCATCAGGTGGCGGCTCTCGCGTAGACGGTGACGGATGGCGATATCCCGCTGCACGATGTCACGCAGCAGCTCCTGCAATATGAGGTCGTTGCGCTCGCGTAGGAAGCCTGGGAACCCGCCATCCCCGAGAAATGCCTGCAGCGAAGCGGCACCTGCAGGCTGCTGCGTGTAGGCCAGGTACTCGGCGTAGCTGAAGGGGAACACTTCAAAGGACAGCTGCCGGCCGGTGAGCTGCGAGCCAAGCTCGCGCCCCAGTAGCGACGCGTTTGAGCCTGTCAAGCAGACGGGGCGTCCGCGATCCAGCAGGGCACGCACCAAGCGCTGCCACCCGTTCACTTCCTGCACCTCATCAAGAAAGATCCTGGTGCCGTCGGGCGCAAGCTCGTCGATGAGCGCGAGCAACATCGGAAACTCACGCGCTGTGAGGTTGTAAAGTCTCGTATCCTCCAGATTGCAGTACAGGAAGCGCCCGCCCTCCCTCATCAGCTGACTTTGCAACACACTCTTGCCGGCCCGCCGCACTCCGGTGAGAACCAAGGCCAGGCTTGAGTGCGCCGGCAGTGCGCTGACCAGTTCACGCTTGACAACCCGGCCAGGAACGCGCGCGGGGTGTTGAGCCAGCAGAACCTGCCTAAGTATATCTTGTGATATCACACCAGTGTGATAACATAAGATACAGACTGTGCGCAACGCCATCCAGCGATTGCTGCAGCCGGCGTGTCTGCAATGCGCCAAGCCAAGCGGCCACATCGATTGCAGATCACCCGCACTGAGATCAGGCAAGCCGGCACGGAGCACAACCGGCGCGCGCTTTCGAGATTTCCGATCATTCTCCCGAGCGCAGCGGTGCGGGCTTGGAAACCCCGATCGTCGCGTCCTCCCCGGGACTACGTGTCTCCCCGCGACGTGCGTTGGAGATGAGCGGTCGCGACCAAAGCCCGACGCTCAGGACGTATCCGAAGGTGAGATACAGTACGCCCATGCCGTTTCGCAGGCCGACAGTATCCGCCACTTGCCCGATGAGCAGCGGCACCAGCGCCCCACCCATGATGCCCGTGCAGAGTATGCCCGCAAACGGGCCGTGGTGACGGGTGACCGAGTTCAGGCCCAGGGAGACGATAGTAGGCCACATGATGGAAGCGAAGAACCCGACACCGGGTAGTGCGACTTCAGCCACCCGAGTGGGCCCGAAGAGCCCGAGGGTTAGCAGGATCAGCGCGCCGACCGAGAATCCGACCAGCACGGCGCGACTGTCAAAGAGCTTCAGCAGCAGCATTCCGATGAAGCACCCGGCCGTCATCAACCCCCAGAACCAGGCCACAGCCGTGGCCCCTGTTGTGTGCGGATCGAGACCGTGATACCGGGAGAGGAATTCCGAGATCCAGTCCGCCGTGCCCTGCTCGCAGCCGACGTAGGCGAGCACCGCGACGAAGTACGCCCAGACGGTGGGACTGCGCAGCAAGGTCGCGTACATCGCAGCGCTGCCGGATGACTCCCCTGCGCTGCGGACGACTTTCGGCATCCTCATGAACACCATCAGAAGCGCCATGGTGGCCGTCGCGAGTGCGAAGAGCCAGTACATGGACACCCAGGCAAGTTCCCTCGGGGTGATCCAGGCGAGAATACCCAACAGGCCCTCCTTGGGGCCCGCAAGTGCCAGATGTGTGACGAGATACGAGTAGACGAACGGACTGACGAATGAAGCGAGGCCAAAGACGAGCTGCGCAAAGGCGGAGTTAAAGGCGAAGTGTTCCTCCCCACCCGCGGTCCGCAGCAGTGGATTGATCGCCACCTGGAGGGCCGCCATGCCGCCACCCATGATGAAGAGTGAGGCCGCCGCCACGGGGAAAATCGGCTGCAGGGCAAAAGCCAGCGCGCCGCCTGCTGCGAACAGGAATGCAGCGATCATCAGGGGCTTCTCTCCCCAGCGCTCTACCCAGAACCCCGCCGGGATCGACATCACTCCGTACGCGATGAAGAACGAGAACGGCATGAATGCCGCCATGGCGTAGGAAACCTTGAAGCTGGTGATGATGTCGGGTACCAGGGCACCAAGGATGTTGGTGAGGAACGAGATGACAAAGAAGATCGTCAACACCAGCGCAACGAGAAACCTTGATCGTCCCGTCATGACTCGTCTACCGACTACTCGGTGTCCGTGATCTTTTTCGCCCGCTCGAACGCACCCGCCTCGCGGCCGGCCAGCGCTGCGAACGCCAGGGTCATCATTTGTATCGGCAAGATCTCGAGGATGGGCCGGATCGCATCCGTACCAGGCGGGAGCCGGCACGGCATGATGACCGCTCCAGTACCTATCTCCGTCACGCGCTGACCGCCAATGGTGAGCTCCTGGGCAAGCTTCTGATTCAAGGCGCACGTGCGAGCATCCCCCGAGAACACGCACGTCAGGATGTTCGCCCGCGCCATCTCTATGGGTCCGTGCCGGTATGCGGCGCTGCTCATCCCTTCGGCATGCATCTGCACGCTTTCTTTCAGAATCAGGGCACCGGTGAGGGCCGCCGCGAGTGAAGCGCCGCGCCCGACCAGGAACAGGTGCTCGATCCCTTGCAGATGCGAGGCCAGGCCCTCCACCCGCTCCCGCCAGCTACTGAGGTACTCTCGAGTCTGTTCGACGGACGGCGCCAGCGCATCGAGCAGCTCGCCCTCTGGCTCCTGCGCAAACGCACCGGCCAGCCATCCGAGGGTGAGGAGCGCGGCCACGTAGGTCTTGCAGGATACCGAGTGCTCGGCACCTGCATGCGTAAAAAGGGCCAGGTCCGCGCTTGCGGCCAGGGGACTGCCTGCAGTGTTCGTGACCCCGAGCACCGTCGCCGCACCTGCAGCCTCAAGGAGACGCACCGTCTCCGCACTGGCCCCCGACTGCGAGACGGCGATCACCAGCGTATCCGCATCGAGTGCTCCCGCCGCATAGTGCACGAGCTCTGCGGTCTCCATCAGAACGCAAGGGAGGCTGAGGTCCGTCAGGCGCAAGTGCAGCCGGTAGAGGGCGTACAGGGAGGAGCCCATGCCGGTGAGCACGATGCGTTTCCAAGCCCGCGAACCCAGCAGCGAGCTAACCTCCGCGCGACGCCCGGCACGGGAGAGCCATTCGAGAGTCGCCGCAAGCGCGGTCGGTTGCGCCTGAATGTCTGCCCAGTACGGGCCTTCGATCACTGGCAGAGTCATGGCGCGCCGCCGGCCGGCGCATCAGCCACGCCACCGCCTTTCCGATCAGCGTCGCATCGTTGCCTCTCGCGCTGGGCAAGACCGGCGCAAGAGGGACAAGCTCCACGAATTTTGGGGACCGCGCTCGTGGACAAAGCTGGCACTCCTTGGATCACGGGCGCAAGCTCAGCTTGAGTCTGTCTGAATAACCCGGGCCACCCACGCTCAGTTCGGCACGCCAACGGCCAATGCAAGGAGCCCCGGACTGCAAGCCTGGTCAAGCCATTTCTACTCACCACCGCCACTCCTTCTGCAGGCGCTCTCGCAGGAAGGCGACGAACAATCGGACGCGCGGGGCCAGATGTTGCTTGTTCGGATAAATCGCGTGCAGGGGCGCTGCAGGAATGGAGTAGGCCGGCAAGATCCGCACCAGCCTCCCGCTGGCAAGATCGTCGCCGACGTCCCAGATCGATTTCAGCACGATGCCCGCCCCTTCCAACGCCCAGGCGGTAGCAGCCATGCCGTCGTTGGTGAGCAAGCCGCCGGAGACACGGACCGTGATGTCCGCGGCACCGCCAAAACGCCATTCAGTATGCGGCTGGTCGCCAATTACGATGCAGGAGTGCTGTGTGAGATCTGCGGGGCGCTTGGGCGCTCCCCGGTGTTTGACATAGGTGGGCGAGGCGCAGAGCACGCGGTAGTTTGCGGCGAGCTCCCTTGCGGTCAGAGAGGAATCAACCAGGCTGCCGACCCGAACGGCGATATCGAACCCGTCTGCGACTAGATCGACGACTGCATCGTCGAGGTCGAGCTGCACCGTCAGTTGTGGATGGCAAGTGTGGAATTCGGCCGCAAGGGGCGCCATCCACTTGCGCCCGAAATGGGCAGGCGCGGTGACGCGCAACAAGCCGCTGACCTTGCCGCGACGCTGTGCGATCAAGGTCTCGGCGTCCTCTACCTCAGCCAGGATCCGGAGCACATGGGTATGGAACACCGTGCCCTCGTCGGTAAGTGTCTGCCGCCGGGTCGTTCTTTGCAGCAGCCGGACGCCAAGATTGGCCTCGAGCTGGGCCAGGCGTTTGCTCACAACAGCCAGAGACAGATCGAGTTCCCGCGCCGCAGCCGACAGGCTGCCGGCGGACACGATCCGCGCAAACGTCGCCAAGGCTGGCAGGTCGTTGATCATGCCGGCAATTCTCGACGATCTGGAGAGAGTCCATCAACTGAAATGATGTATTTGCCCAGCACTCGGAAATATAGGATGCGCCGCAACTCGATGATCCCCGCCATCGTGAGGTTCGAAATGAGCACCATCAACGACGTTGATCCCGGGGCTGAGTTCAGCCCTCGCCGCCGCCGTTTCTTGACCCAGGCTGGCACAGGGGTGGGCCTGCTGGTAGCCAGCGCAGCACTGGCTTCACCCGCGACCCCATCCAGCGGGACGGCTGCCAGTACGCAGACCGCGCAGCCGAACCCTGGCGAACTCTGGCCCAACGGCGCCCGCTTGGTGATCTCCGTCTCCATGCAGTTCGAGGCCGGTGGCCAGCCCACGAAAGGCACAGACAGCCCATTCCCGAGGGTCAACTTCCCTGCGAGCTTGACATCCGATCCGGCCGCAAACACGTGGTTCGCCTATGGCTACCGCGAGGGAATCCCCCGCATGCTCGATCTGTGGGACCGCCATGAGGTCAAGATCACTTCGCACATGATAGGCGAGGCGGTCAAACGCCACCCCGAGCTGGCACGCGAGATCGTGGCTCGTGGCCACGAGGCGGCTGCCCATGGGCCGAGTTGGAGCTCGGAGTACGCCATGAGCCGAGCCGAGGAAGAGAGATTCATCGAGCTGGGTACGAGCATGGTGGAGGAGATCACCGGCAAGAGACCCATGGGCTACAACTGCAACTGGCTGCGCCGTGGCCCCAACACTCTCTCGCTGCTCCAGGAACTCGGCTATATCTACCACGTCGACGACGTCAGCCGTGATGAGCCGTTCATCGAGCAGGTCAATGGCAAGGACTTCGTGGTTGTGCCGTATACCCTGCGCAACAACGACCTGGTGCTGATCGAGGGCCGCAACTACTCGCCGAGGCAGTTCCTGGATCAGGTCAGGATGGACTTCGACCAGCTCTACGAGGAGGCGGGCAGCCGCCGCCGCATGATGTCGATCAGCGCCCACGACCGCGTCAGTGGATCGCCGCAGATGGTTCGAGTCTGGGACGAATTCCTGACTTATGCCAAGAGCAAACCCGGGGTTTCGTTTATGCGCAAGGACGAGATCGCACAGTACGTCCTGCAGAGTCCGATCACACTGCGCGAAGCGGAAACTATCTGACCCTGACTTCTGGAGAAAGCCATTGTATACGTTCAAAGGTCAAACAGTAGCGGTCGTCGGCGGCAGCTCGGGCATCGGAGCCGCGGTGGCCAAGGCGTTCGCCGCCCTCGGAGCCAGCGTCGCCATCGCTTCTCGCAACGGTGGGAAGCTGAAGTCAGCAGCGGACGAGATCGGCGCCGGTGTCCGCGCCTCCCAGCTGGACACTACTGATGCCGCTGCAGTGGCGCGGTTCTTTAGATCCACCGGTCAATTGGACCACGTTGTCGTATCGGCCGCGGAGACGGCGGTCGGGTCGGTCAAGAAGCTGCCGTTGTCGGACGCACGCGCCGCGATGGAGAGCAAGTTCTGGGGCGCGTACCACATAGCCTGCGCCGTGGACATCGCCCCAGGCGGCTCCCTCACGTTTGTGTCCGGCTTCCTCGCGGTGCGGCCGAACCCCTCCGCTGTGCTGCAAGGTGCAATCAATGCCGCGCTGGAATCCCTGAGCCGTGGCTTGGCGCTGGAGCTGTCACCGGTACGGGTCAACACCGTTTCGCCCGGCATAGTCGATACCCCGTTGTGGGCAAAGATGGACGAGTCGGCGCGAAATGCCATGTACGCAGAGACGGCCGCAGCCCTCCCGGCCAAGCGCATCGGCAGGCCAGAAGACATCGCCAACGCGGTGATCTACCTTGCCGGGACACCATTCACGACGGGATCGACGGTGCTGGTCGATGGCGGTGGAGCCATCGGTTAAGTCCGGCCGCGCAGGGGCAGGCGTCCGTGGGCGCTCCCTCACGGACGCGGAACCGCCGCGATGAGAACTCTGAGCTACATTATCGATTCCGTAAGGACCCGATCCGGTGCGTTGTCTGGCTCCCGCAGAAAGAAACGTGGGGTTCGGAAGCGGCTGCCTCGTCCGTGGACGTGCGCCAGGACTCGCCGCAAGCAATCACCGCAATTCGCGATCGCGGTGACGAATTGATCGGGTCCAAAGCTCCACGCTCCGGATTATCGCCGGAGCGCGCTTTGCCGACCGCCGCAGGGTCAAGTGAAGATCACCGGCGCTGTGCTCGGCGTTGAAGCCCTCGCGCTTCCAGGGCGACGGATCACACTCGACTCCTATCTCGGCGCGCACGTCCCCATACCATTGTCCTCGGACTTCCGAGCGCTGCCAAGTGCAGACCGACCCCGCTCGCCTCCGATGTGGCAGCGAGCTGGCCGGAATGCTCTTGGTCCTGCAGGTGCTCGCGTTTCGTTCGTGCCGGCGTGCTCGCAATGAGCAGGATGCGAGACGATGTGATGAGCCACTTGGGCCCAGCTGGGTCGCATCGATTTCCTTGGCCCAGTCTGGCAGGGGCGTTGACCTTGGGTGGGAGGTACGGCCGAGAGGCGGATTGACCAGCACCGCCACTCCCGAATCGTGCGCAGCCTTCAGGACTTCCCAGCGCGGCCCTCAGTAGTCGACCTGAATGAAGTCCACCGGGCGCCTCTTCAGGACCTCGAGCATCTGCAGGTGTGATCATCCGGGTGCCGAGGGGGCCAGAACGCGCGGGCGAAGCCCTGCACGTTCTGGCCCCCTCACCGTCTTCTAATGCAGACAGGGACACTACAGTGTGGATTGGATCACTGACTGGCGCCCGCTTGAACGGCCCCCCATCAGGACAATCCCCTGATCTGCCGCTACAATGAAGGCGGATACGGGCGGGTCTCTAAGATAACCAATAGTGGCCAGGTGCCACCGTCGTGAGTCGCAGCAACTGACATGGGTCACATCACTGCGCGCTTGCGCGGCAGGCCGAGCACGATTCGCTGCCCGGCGCGTGCGGCTTGCCGTTTCCATGGCATCCGGGTGCAACCAGTGCTGAGAGGGCTACAATAATGCGAGAAATGAAGATCTGCGCTGGCCTCAGCGCGGTGAGCTGCCTATGCTCCTGCGTGGGTCTGACCCAGATGCAGGACACGGCCGCGAAGTTCGACGAGGGCGTACACAGCACGACTGAGGCGGAGAGTCGTCTGCTCCACAGTGTACAGGCCGCACAATGCAACCGCGACTTCTACAAGGCTGGGTTTGATTTTGCGACGGCGGAGCGCGACAGCCAAAGCCACCATTTTTTACAAGCGCAGTCCAAGCTCGACATGAGGGTCGGCCAATGCACCCACACGGAGCTGACCGACGATCAGCTTGCGCTGCGGATGAAGCTCATGGACACTATCACGCTATATGCCGACTCGATCCAGGCGCTGACCAACGGAACGGGGGACACAAACCTGAGCAACGAGTCACAGAAGGTTGCGGCCAACATCCAGACGCTCGGTACTCAGCAAAGCTTCGCTCCGCAGGCCACGATGACCGCCTCCGCGCTAAATGCAGCCGTGGTCGCCGTCACCTCGCTAATTCTTGACCAGCGCTCCCACAAGCACGTCAAGCAGGCAGCCGCGCAGATGCAGAAGGATCTGGAGAGCATTGTGGAGGAGCTCAAGGCTGAGAATACTGCAGACGGAGTAGGTCTGGAAAACAAGGCCGATGGGTTGACCAACGAGATGAGGGCGGCAGTCTCCGCCTCGCGTGATCAGCTTGGTCCTGCCAGTTTCCTAGACATCGTCTATGCGAGGATCACCCTTGATTCGCTCGTCATAAGCCCGCCGGACATTGCTCAGATGAATTCGGCACTCGATGCCATTGTCGCCGCGAATGCAGCGCTCGCGAGATCCGCCAAAGGCGGCGCGGTCCCCGAGGT
>Ga0123356_10007287_pt1 | contig 11042 bp, 7 predicted proteins | sample TergutEmb28metaG_2_FD_92546 | JGI IMG/M metagenome (GOLD analysis project Ga0123356, IMG submission 92546) | Embiratermes neotenicus P3 segment gut microbial communities from Petit-Saut dam, French Guiana - Emb289 P3 | ecosystem: Host-associated > Arthropoda: Insects > Digestive system > Gut ... | reverse complement strand
CACCCGTACGTACACCCCGGCCGAACCCGGTGCATGCGTCATGGCTTGCCGCATGCGCGGCGAATTGGGCGAGGAATGTTGCTGTTGTTCCTTGCACTCCGGACTTTCGGGCACGGCCGTGCTGGCAAATTCGTAGACCGTGCTGTAGCCGCTGGTACCCTCGAGAACCCGATAGCGGCGGGCGTAGATCACTCCCGGCACCTTGCGGTAGCCTGGCACATACTCCCCACTGTACCACGCGTTCCACTCCGCATCGACCTCGGCGGGGACGGACATCCGGCCAATCTGCAACACCGGCGCCATGCCACGCTCCGGCATTTCTATGCCGTCCGGGTAAATTTGTTCCCCGACAACGCGTGTCAAATTCTTCCCAATCACCGACGGCGAGACTTTCTGTCCCCACGGCGTCCGCGGCCGGTTGGTAAACGCCGGTGTCTGCATCACCGCGACACTTTCCAGTTCATAGCATGCCAGGTACTGCGGACCACCCTTGACTGCCTCGTAGCGGGCCGCTGCGAGAATGCCGGGCACCGACAGCAATTCCGGTAGATGTTCCTTATTATACCACTCGTTAAATTCCTGCGCGTCCTTGGCGTCGATATCAACGTACACCATGAAAATCCCGCGACCTTTTTGTGGCATGTTTCCATCTCCTCTGTGAAGCGTAGCCGCGATCGGTTTGCCTCGTCTCGTTAGTACCCGGTCCTCACGCCGGGGGCCCAGGAGAAACACGAGACCACCGACTGGGGAGCCATCTTAGCCGACATTTCCCCAACTCTGGAGTGGTTGAGCGCGATCCTCGGTCTCATCTGGGCACCGCAATGACATTCGGGCGCGACCGACCTCGGCGGCGCACTTTCATAACCGCGGCCCGCGCCGAGCAATGTGACGCTGCGGCCCCGGTTACGATAGTTCCCCACGTCCAGTCCGATGAGCGGCGGCAGGAAACGGAGCCATGCCAGTCATGACCGAAGGAGTGCGCGAAAGCGACACCAAGGAGCGCCGAGCGACTAACGTGACCACGCCTGTCGTCGACTCTACCGATTAGATAAGTGCGTCAATTTACGACGGCATTTGGCCGAGATAGTTGGGCTTGCCGACTTTGACGCCAGTGCTGCGAATGATGTCGTACGCGGTCGTAGCGTGGAACTGCACCTGCAACATCGCGAAATGGTACAGGTAATTCTGACACTTGAACTCGCGCGGCTGGCCACCCATCGGGACCGTGATGACGGTATCTTCCTTGCCGTCGAGCTGATCCGCGCGCAGCCCTTTCAGGAAGTCGACGGTCTTGTCGATGCGCGCCTGCATCTCGGCGAAGCTGCTGTCCTGGTCGACGAAGGACGGCAGGCTAATCCCGGCAACCCGGCCCGCTCCGCATGCATGAGTGCAGACCTGCCGCACCTGCCGTTCGAGCGGGAACATGTCGGGAAAGAGCCGCAGGTTCAGCACTACGGTGGTATCCCATTTCTGGGCCGTGGCGTGCTCCTCGGCCTTCTGCAGCACAGTCTTGAGGCCACCGAGCAACTGCAGGCATACCGGCACAAAGCCGCTGTACATCGTGATTGCCATGAGACGCTTTCCTTGTTGTGCTCAGAAAGATTGCGGGCGATCTTAGCCCGTGCCATCGAGGAGACAAGCCGGATAAGGATGCCGCTACCGCACCTGCGGCAATTCTATGCGCACTGCGCGCCGGCGCGGGGTCGAACGGCCTGGCCGGGTCGGGTCCTGCCTTGCCGCTCTGGGTGGTGAGCGGTCGTTCGCCGCGCGGCAGCAGGGCGACGAGGTTGCGCCGAAATCCGACCTTCTGCTCTTCAACCCTGCGCGTACAGTGATCGCCACCGCGCCATTGACACACCGGGCGGGACCGCATCGCCACGAGGCTTCGGAAGATCGGTTGATCATTCATTTTACAGATGGCCGCAAGTTTGTGTTCGAGGTTTGCGATCGTCCGGTGCTCCGCTTCATCTGCACGTTGCCTGACGTGGCGATGAGGTCACAGCTGCGTGTACCGCGACAATCAGATTGTGAGTACCAATCCTTATTGTCGGCGCACAACTGCCTCACCCCAAGCCCCGATGAGCCGCGCCATCTAAACGATCACGGCCCTGCAACGGCGTCGGATAGACCGAGGCCAGAAAGTGAAGGAAGGGTGGCAGTGGAGATGGCTTCGTTAACCGCAACCGGCGGGCATGTGCTACGCATGTAGGGTGCAGGAGGCCGGGGGCAGATGGCGTCATCGGTTTGGGGGCGTTGAGCGCTGTCCCGGCCAGTGCCCGGCAAATTGTCCATGTGGCAATTGCGTACTCCCTCATGAGACCGCACGCTTGATGTCGATTGCGGCGGGGATGGATCACCGAGGTGCGCTCTGCGCCGCTCTCTTGGTTCGGCCGCCAAGCGAGCACCAGCAGCAGGCTCGGAGCCGCTACGGTCGACGAGTCAGGCGAAAGCCGGCATCACTTCCGTTGCGAACAAATCGATCGAATGTCGCGCCTCCTCATATGCCATCGTCCCGAAGGCAAAGTCGCAGACGAAATAGCTGGCACCCGCCGCCTCCGCGACAGCGCCGACATAGTCGCGGACCTGCCCGGGCGTCCCAGCAATCCCATGACCATGCGCCTGGAGCGCGCCCCATTCCTCTGGCAGCGCATCCTTGAGCGGAAACGGCACGCCGTACTTCGCCCACAAGAGTTCCATGTGCCGCCTCCAGGGTCGATACGTCCGAGTTGCGATCTCACGCGCCTCCTTTTCGCTCTCGGCGACGACAATGTGCCGGTTGATCCCCATCATCGGAAGCTCCCTCTCGTCGCGACCAAGCTTCTCCCATTCCGATTTATAAAGATCGATGATGGCGCGCGCCGCTGTGGTATCTCGCAGCGTGATGATATGGGCGCCGCGTTCGGCCGCCCAGGGGATGCTGTCCGGCCGGCTCGTGCCGTACCAAAGTTCGGGATACGGTTTCTGCAGCGGCTTCATGACGATCGGGACGCCATCGAAATCGTAATATTTGCCGTGAAACGTCAGGACGTTCTCAGTCAGGCCGATGCGGATCGCCTCGAAGGCTTCGCGAAAGCGCTCCGTCCCGGTCGTAAAATCAACACCGTAGAATCCGACTTCAATTGGCGAGATGCCCCGCCCGACGCCGTAGAGGAACCGCCCTTGGCTCATCTGGTCGAGCATGCAGACTTCGTCGATGATGCGCAGCGGATGATAGAGCGGCAAGAGATAGACCATCGGCCCAATTTTTAGCCTTGTCGTGCGCTGCGCGACGGCGGCGAGAAAGATACCGGGGGAGGGCGCATAGCCCAAGGGCGTATTGTGATGTTCGGCGAGATGGTACCCGTAAAAGCCGGCGCGATCGTAGGCCTCGGTGAGGCGCAGCCGCTCCGCGAAATGCTGCGCGAGCGGCCGGCTACTGTCGTCGAGATGATCAAAGACCCCGAAGCGCATACATCTCCTCCTCACTTTGTTACAGCGAGCCACGCGAAGCGCTCCGCGCTGCCCGTCTCACACTCGGCCAGAGTCTGTTGTCGTTGCGTTCCTCGGCGCCGGTGGGAACCTGGCGCAGGAGCAGCAAGGCCACAAATCTCACAGCCGCCGAACCGCTGATACAGAGTCCGACCGCTGCAAGCCCACTGTATCCGAGCAGGAGCTGAGCCGCATAGGGTGTCAGCGACGCGCCGAGAATGCCCCCCAGGCTGTATGCTGTCGAGGCGCGGGGGTACCGTACTTGAGGTGGAAACTGACTGGCAGCAACGCGCCCATCGATGCATAGACCAGACTCGCCGCCCCCAATGCCAGGCAGAAGTAGACCAACGCATCAGTAGCGCTTCCCGTGCCCAGCAACGGCCGCATCGCACAGCCGGAGACAGCCGCCAGGGCCAAGCCGACCAGCAACACGGGGTGGCAGCCGAACCCGTCCGACAAATTCCGAGGCTAATTGCAGCAAACGGGACGAACCGGCACGTCCCACTCATGTTCGCTAACGCGATAGCCTCGTCAGCCGAGGTATTGCTATCGGCGATGGAGAGACCGTCACGACCTCGGGCCGTTGCTTCGCCGCGTTTGGTGCGCCTGGGACAACCGGCATCAGGTCAACGCGGCGCCACGTCGCTCAGGAATCAGCGCTAGCATCGCCACCAGATCAATGATGTAGATGAGGGCGAGCAGACTGACCGCGGTGGGGAACCCGTGCTTGGCTGCGATCGCGCCGACCACAACCGGGCCGAAACCGCCGACGAGCCGGCCGATGTTGAACAATACATTCTGCGCGGTGGCGCGGGCCTCAGTAGGATACAGTTCGCTCATCAGCGCGCCGTAGCCGCCCAGCATGCCGTTGACGAAGAAGCCCATCACAGCCCCGCCGACCAGCAGCGCGCCTGGCGTAGAGAGCTGTGCATAGACCACCACCATGAACGCGGCGCCCAGCATATAGGCGAAGAACGAGGGCCGGCGGCCGAACCGGTCGGCGAGCATGCCGAAGGCCCAGATTCCGACGCCCATCCCGAGGATCGTCGCGCCGGTCCAGGCGGCGGTCTGAGTCAGTCCGAAATGTAGGTGCGCGTTCAGGTAGTTGGGCAGCCAGATCATCACGCCGTAGTACCCGAAGTTTTGCACCGAGCAGAGGATGATCATGCCGAGGCTGACCCTCACCGTCGCCGAGTCGGCGACAAGCAGGCGCAGCGACTGCGCCTGGTTCCTCGAATGGCGGCGCTCGAATAGTTCCGGCTCATGCAGGCGGCGGCGGATCAGAAAGGCGACGAGAGCCGGGAACACGCCGACCGCGAACATCCCACGCCAGCCAATATGAGGCAGTAGCGCAGGGGTGACCACCGCCGCCGCCAACACGCCGGTCTGCCAGCCGAGGCCGACATAGGCCGAGACGCGCGCGCGTTTCGACGCCGGCCAAGCCTCGGCGACCAGCGTCATGCCGATGCCGAACTCGCCGCCCAGCCCTAGCCCGGCGATGGTACGGAAGACGATCAGTTGCTTGTAGTTCTGCGCCAGTGCACAGAGGCCGGTGAAAACCGCGAACAGCACGATGGTCCAGGTCAGCACCCGCACTCGGCCGAGATGGTCGGAAAGTGTGCCGAACGCGATCCCGCCTATCACTGCGCCGAGGAGGGTGAACGTTAGCAGCGAACCGACCTGCGCCGGCACTAGGTGCATCTGCGCGGCGATCGGTCCGAGCAGGAAGCCGAGGATCAGCAGGTCAAACCCGTCCATCGCGTAGCCGAGAGCCGCACCGAGCAGGGCGCGGCGGGCTTCGGGCGTAACCGTGTCGTCGGCAAGGCCGGCCAGAGAAGGGGAAGGCATTGCGATATCTCTTCACGCCAATATCGCAAGAGGGCACGCTGGTTCGGTACAGTGGCAACCCGATCCGGTCAATCGTTAGCCCGACGGGCTGGCGTCCGCAGTGCCACGCCACCCGCATATTCCGAGGGTGATTGCGGCAACCGGGCGAACGGGCACTTATCCGCTCATTTGCGGCAACGCGACACACGGTCTTCGCGTGGGTGCCCATATACGTGAGCGACCTAGGTCGTTGCTCGCATCGGAACACCACGCGGTTCTCCTGAGGTGTCCAGCCGCTTAGAATGACAAGGTCGTTTCAATAATATCAGATGGTTGCCATTGCGGATAAATTGTGGTGCGCCGGCACAATCCGGCAAGGAGTAGGTGGTGCAAGTCTACTACAGTGAAGGAGTAGCGACCCATACTGGCCCTGAGCCGTGCGTTGGCATCCGCGAGGGTGACGGCGAAGCGTCGGCAGGGGACCGCATAGCCCAGTGAGTGCTTTCAACTACATCAAGGATTGGGTGGAGAAGAAGGTCAGGCGCCGTTTGGCGCATGGTCGGAAGCGAAAGGGCTGCGGCTGGGAGCAGTGCAGTAGGCCGTGGTTGTGGCTGTTCAACAGCTATCGGGTGCGCCGCGGCGGATCGACAGCTGCTCTGGCGTGATAGGTCACATAAGCCTTGGACTGAAGCAAATGGGGGCGCGCAGTGCGGGAAAGCCGCACGCTGCATGAGACGTGGGGGGGCTGGAAACGTGGGTCGGTCGGGATGTCTCGGCCTACGACGCCCCGGTGGCGCTCAGAAATGGGCGTCCCGCGAAAAATTGCCGCTTGGAGTGACAAGTTCGTAACGGCGGTGCCGCTGAAGCGCGAATTTCCACGGCGCACGTTGCTGCAACGTTGCGGAGGCTCAAAGACGTCGATGGCGCCGGGAACCTCGGCGAACAATAGGCCCCGTCGCGGGAGGCCTTGATGTATTGCTGCTAATTCGAGAAATTTCTGCTGGAAATTGCTCACTTCCAACGGCAGTACCGCCCTACTGCCACCGCAATTCTCGGTCCAAGGGGCAACGTGACAGCCGTTTCTGCCTTTGCGCGGCATCGCGGACCGGAGAGGATGCGCTCACTCCAGCGCCCAGCGCAGTGTCCGTGCGAGTCCTATGGTTCCGGCACGAATGATGGGAATGCCGAACGTGGGATTGGAGAGCCCGTGCATTTGGCGTGCCCAACCAGGCAGGAGGTCGATGGCGGCCTGCATCCCGAGCGCTTGCACCGGGGCCGCCACCCAACTTGGCGGAGGTCCGGTCAACACGAGTTGCGCGACCTGACGTGCACGCGCATCGCACGCGAGCTGCGGTCTCATGGCCTCCATCAGTTCCCGCGCCTCTCGCCTGCCGCGCGGGATCGGATCGGCTCCCAGCGCACCGGCAATATGCGCCGTCTCGGCAAAGTACCGGTCCTGGTCTGCGGCGGACATGCGGGGTTCCGCATAGCGAACCCACGCATTCAGGAAGCTCGTCGTCTCGGTGACATGCACCCAGGCCAGGAGAGATGGGTCTGACGCGGCATAAGGGATGCCGCTCGGCAGCGTGCCCTGCACCCGTTCATGGATCCGCCGCACACGCGCGATCGCCGCGTCGGCATCAGATCTGCTGCCGTAGGTGGTAACGGTGATGAAGCGTGCCGTACGGCTGAGACGGCCCTGCATATCGGCTCGGAAGTTCGAATGATCCAACACTCCGGCCAGCACCGCCGGGTGCAGCATCTGGAGCAGCAATCCTGAAATGCCGCCCACCATCATTGTAGTGACATCACCGTGCACTCGCCGCACGACCGCGCCGGCCGGGAAAAGCCGTTCCTCAAATTGCACCCTCGTCGGCTGGCGGACCCGCGTCTTGTGACCCTGCGATCTATCGCTGAATAACGAGACGACCTGGGCCGCGACTGCCTCTTTGGCCAGCTTGGCGACGGAGCTCGCCAGGCCGGGCGGGGATGCAGGCGCTGCGCGGTTTGCCATCATGCGCACACGGGGAGCGTCCTCCCCGCAGGAGCCGAGGACGGAAGCAGAACTCTCATCGCGTAGTAGATAGATGCCGTCACGGGAAGCGCTAGGCCCGCCGCGCCCAGGTTGGTTGAGCCTTCCAACGACAGGGCCGTCGCTTGAGCGTTGAGACTCAGCGCCGTCACGATCACGTTTCTGTGTCACGATGCGAGATGGCCAGCAAGGACAGTGCGCATGGGATCGAGGATACGTCGCTCTCGCTCCGGTGCCGCGTTGCCGTCAACCAGGGTCATCGGGGCGGGTGCCTCGTGAGGTGACTCGGACCCGCGGCGTCGGACCAGTTCGCCGCCGCAGGACGCTCGCCCATTCGAAGAGGTTTTAATCTGGAGCGTTTACTCCTATATTGGTCTGGACTTCGGGGCTGTGTGGCCCTGAATCTCAGGATTCCGCGCGATGGCAGTGAGAGAGAAGGGTCCGATAGCGAAGCGAACTCGTGGCCGACCCAAGACGTTCGACCGCTCGGTTGCTCTGCATCAGGCAATGAAGCTGTTCTGGGAGCGAGGCTACATCGGCACCTCGTTCGACGATCTGATCGCCGTCATGGGCATCAATCCGTCAAGCTTCTACAACGCTTTTGGCAGCAAAGAGCAGCTGTACCACGAAGCGGCGGAGGCCTACGCGGCGCAATCCCGCAAATGGTTCGTCGCCGAGCTCGAAGCCGCCACCGACACCAGGACCGCCTTCCACCGATTACTGCAAGCAGCCGCGCGGGAATTCACGCGTGACGACTTGCCTGCGGGCTGCATGATCTCTCTGGCATGCATGCATGTGCCGCCGGCACTCAGCGGCGTGCGCGACATGGTGGCTGCGTATCGTTGCGGAGCACAAGCGGCGATGGCCGACCGAATTCAACGTGGCATCAAGGAAGGCGACGTGCCGGACAGTACGAACGTGCAAGCTCTTGCGGCCTTCTACAGCGCATTGTCACGTGGCATGGCGGTCCTGGCTCGCGATGGCGCGACCCAGGATCTCCTGCTGGAGATTGCCGACATTGGGATGCGAGCCTGGCCTCCTGCACCGCCCCCACAGCCGAAATCCGCAAAGCTGCGCCGCATTCTGCGACGTTCCCGCCTGCTGTAGTAACCGATGTCAATTTGCGAGTGCTGGCTCGGCTAATCCTTGACTGAGGGTCATCTGGACCCCAACTCCGCGGTTATAGGAGCGATCGCTCCAGTTTTCCAATTGGAGGAGGACTGTGTCAGCACGCCCGCGGGCGGGCTTGCCGGTCCGAGTGAGATGTCATGAACGAAGTCACGCGGACCGCATCGGATCTTGGTGAGATCGCTCGCGCCTCGGATGGAAGGAAGCGTTCCCGGACTAGCAGGCCGATTGCTCTTCTGGTCACCGTCGCAATGGGAGCGCTCGCCGTAATTTGTGGCGGCCTGATCTGGCGCGGGCAAAGTGCGGCCCCTGCTCAGGCGCTGCCGCCACCGCCCCAGGTGACCGTAAGTCGGCCCCTGCAACAAACCGTCCAGACCACGGCTCGTTTTCTTGGCCAATTCTCGGCCGTCGACAGCGTCGAACTGCGTGCGCAGGTCGGCGGCACGCTCACCGCGATAGATTTCCGCGATGGCCAGATCGTGCGCAAGGGTGATTTGCTCTTCGTCATCGATCCGCGCCCCTTTCAGATTAAGCTGGACGAGGCCGTCGCCCAATTGAACAGTGCGGAGGCGAAGGAAACCCTGAGCCAAGTGGAGCTTTGGAGAGCGCAGCAGCTCAAACAGACCAGCTTTGGCACAGCTGAGACGGTGGATCAGCGTGCCGCGGATGTGCGTAACAACCGGGCAGCCATCGATGCCGCCAAGGCGGCGATCAGGGACGCGACACTCGACCTCGAGTTTTCGCGCGTCACCGCACCCTTCACAGGACGAATCGGCCGGCACCTTGAATCGGTTGGGAACCTGGTGAGCGGCAGTCGGGGCGGTGCCGGCCCAACGACGCTGCTCGCGACGATTGTCTCGCTCGATCCTATCCATCTCGATTTCGACATGAGCGAATCGGACTATCGCGCCTGGCAGCGCGCTAATCCGCACGCGATCCCGCATGCTGATGTCGCGATCAGCCTCGACGGAGATGGCAGCTTTGATCGCCACGGCACGCTCGACTTCATCGATAACGCGGTCAATCGCAGCAGCGGGACGATCCGTGCCCGCGCGACCGTTGCAAATCCTAACCTGACGATCACGCCGGGGCAGTTCGCGCGGCTTCTTGTGAACCTCGGTCGACCAAAACCGGTGCTGATGGTGCCAGCAGCGGCGGTGGTCCCTGATCAATCGCAGCATTTGGTGATGACGACTGCCCCTGATGGCACCGTCATTCCAAAGGTCGTAGAGGTCGGCGAGCTCGATCATGGGCTCCGCGTTATTCTCGGCGGCCTTAAGGCAGACGACCGCGTCATCATTGACGGTCTGGTGCGTGCACGGCCCGGAACGAAAGTAACGCCGGTCGGCGGCACCATCACGCCGGCTCCTGCTGGTGCAAGCTAGGACGACGGCGATGCGCTTCACGCACCACTTCATCGATCGTCCCATTCTCGCGACGGTGATCAGCGTCTTTCTCGTGCTGATCGGCCTCGGCGCACTGGTGATGCTGCCGGTTGCGCAATACCCGGAGATTGTGCCGCCGACAGTACAGATCACGACCACCTACCCCGGCGCCTCGGCCCAGGTGGTCAGTCAGACGGTGGCGACGCCGCTTGAGCAGGAAATCAACGGCGTCGAGGACATGATTTACATGAGCAGCCAGTCCACCGGCGACGGCAAGCTCACCATTACGGTGACATTCCGTATCGGCACGGACCTGAATGTCGCGCAGATGCTCACCCAGAACCGTGTGCAGGACGCGCTGCCACGGCTGCCGGAGGACGTTCAGCGCCTCGGCGTCCAGGTGCGTAAGGCGACACCGAACATCCTGCTCGCCGTGCACCTCTATTCGCCCGATGGATCGCGCGACAATCTTTATCTGTCGAATTATGCAACCCTACACGTGAAGGACGCGTTGGCGCGGCTTCCCGGCGTGGGCGACGTGCAGCTCTTTGGCGCTCGCGACTACGCGATGCGCATTTGGCTCGATCCCGACAAAGTGGCTGCCTACAAGCTGAATGCCGACGAAGTGCTCGCCGCTTTGCGTGCGCAGAATGTGCAGGTCTCCGCTGGTATTCTCAACCAGCCGCCGGTGGCGGGGGCCCCGGCCTATCAGCTCAATGTGCAGACGCTTGGCAGACTCACGACGCCCGATCAGTTTGCAGATATCGTCCTGAAAAACGATGGACAGGGGCGTGTAACCCGTCTGCGTGATGTCGGCCGCGTCGAAGTCGGTGCAGTGGATTATGGCTCCACGGCCTACATGGACCGCGACGAGGGCTTGCCGCTGCTGATCTTCGCGCAGCCTGGTGCCAACTCGCTCGAGGTGGAGCACGAAGTCCTGTCGACGATGCAGGAGCTGAAGAAGGATTTCCCGCCCGGCGTCAGCGACGTCATCATCTACGATCCGACAATCTTCGTGGCTAAGTCCGTGCATGAGGTGATGACGACGATATTCGTCGCGATCCTGCTCGTCGTTGGTGTCGTGTTCCTGTTCCTGCAGACCTGGCGTGCCTCGCTCATTCCAGTGATTGCCATCCCGGTCTCGCTGGTCGGCACCTTCATCATCCTTTATGCACTTGGCATATCGCTGAACAATCTCTCGT
>Ga0123356_10007286_pt1 | contig 11044 bp, 6 predicted proteins | sample TergutEmb28metaG_2_FD_92546 | JGI IMG/M metagenome (GOLD analysis project Ga0123356, IMG submission 92546) | Embiratermes neotenicus P3 segment gut microbial communities from Petit-Saut dam, French Guiana - Emb289 P3 | ecosystem: Host-associated > Arthropoda: Insects > Digestive system > Gut ... | reverse complement strand
CCGCAACCGATCGCTTCGTGCGGGAACGCCCCTGAGTGATCCGGGACGAGCACCACGCCTCCCGAGCCCACATCGAGGTCTTTTGCGGACAGCGGTGCTTGGTCGAAAGGCGTGAAGTAGTCGAGCAGGGTAAGGGTTGGACTCAACCGTACGAAGCTATCGGACAGATTCGAGGCACCGTCCCAGGTGCCGTTCGCGGTCATGGCATAGACATTGCCCGTCGAATCGGCTGCCAGGCCGGATCCCGACATCCAGATCGCACCTTCTGTCCCGGTAGGGGTGGCGTTCCAGGCTCCCACTTGGACCAAAGAAGTAGCAGAGAAGGCGACGATCCATCCATGGTATGGCGCTGGTTCTCGGAACGAGCCGAAAGCAACATAAACGTTCCCGTTTGCTAGCAACAAAGCTGGCCGCTGGAATTGGAATCTTGCTTGGAAACCGGATGGGAACGTGATTACCACCGGACTTCCGCCTTGCTCCTGCCCAGATGTCACGTTCAAGGCATGCAGCCGGAAAACAACGTTGCCGCTCTCGAGCGTCTCGCTGACAACGTACAAAGTTGCCGTTGGAGCATTAATTACAGGCGTGCCGGTTATGCCAGCTTCGGGAATGAGTCCACCCTTGGGGACAGTACTTCCGCCGGGCGGGATGAGACTTTTCTGCCACAATGGAGATCCGCTCTTGTCGGCGTCGAAGGCGTAGACCGAGTCGTGTTCCGTTGCTACAAGAACTACATTATGTGTTCCACCGGCGATGGAGAGATTAGATAGATAGAGAGGCTGGGCAAAGACATATCCGTCAACCGGCTGATTGAATAGAACCCCAAAGTGGGCGGAGTTCACATTGCTGGGTGTCAGAGTCGTCTCGTTTAGCTGCTGCCCGGTTCGCAAATTGTCATTCTTCCAGGTTGTGTAATTAAGGGTTACCTGTCCGCCGACGGGGTTTGCCTGTCCGGGGACGGGGTTCGTGTTGGTCGCCATTGACACCGGTCGTGATTTCCCACAATTCAAGGCGCCCACCAGGAAAACAAGGCAGAGAAAACCCCATCCGGCTCTGGTTATGCCCTTCTTCAGAAACACCGTGGCCAGTTGTCGTCGAAGGGAATCGATGTAAGTGAAGGTAACATAAGTGGAGGTCATCGGCGAGCCACCTCGTGTCATATCGCGGTGTACAGAACGAGACATGCTTACCCTCCCGAAACGGTTGGCACCTAGGTTGTCGCTGGAGTTGGCAGATGCTCTCAGCGTTGATGGACAGGAATCCGCCAAGGAGGCAAACACGCTAACCACGCCGCGTCTCTGCGAACATAGGAAACTCCTTGATCGAGATTTACCTGAAGGGGCGCTAAGCCGGACTTAACGGAGAACACTATCTGCAAGGCCGTTACTGGCTAAGCGCAACCGGTTGTTCGCCTGGTGGTCGGACCTCATGCTTGTTGTCCCTACAAGAATGCAGCTAGTCTGCTTGCATTCGGAATGCCAAAGTGGCCACATTTTGGTGATACTGAAATCAAACGATTTGGCACAGGTCTCAGTGGCAGTTTGCTTGCTAGTCTGCAAATGCCTGCATAGGTTCTGTACCAGATCGCCCTGAAAAACCTTGTCCGCCTTTTCCAGTCTGAGATAGCGGCGGCAAGTAGCATCGGGATGAAGATCGAAGCTATGGTCCGACTTGGGCAGCTTTGCGATGTCTGCGCAGCAACTGTTCAGTGGAATCTTCACAAATCCCGCATAAAATGGCCTTCTAAGTCGGTTGCGGAATAATTGCCTAAGAGAATTGCCCGCGGCCGTTCGTGGACGATAAAGGCGACGCGGAACGGCCGGCATGCCGATCCGCTGGCCTTCTACCTACCTGCCTGGCTTCTTCCCGGCTTTCTTCCTTTTCGCCAGCTCGGCTTCCGAGTACATGCTGCCCCGGCAGCTCCTGGCCCGGCAGAAACACGGGGCCGGATCGGTGGGATCTCCGTCGTAGAGGTTATAGTCGTAAACCAGTTCCTCGCCGGCGCCGATGTTGCGCATCGCACGGATGAATACCCGCCCCCGGATTTCCTCGGCTTCGCAATTCGGATCGCATGAGTGATTGATGAAAGCCGCGATACTATCGCCATCGATCACCTGGTCGCGGTCGGCGAGGCCGAACAAGTAGGTTCGCGGCGAGTGCTCGTAGAGATCGTCGGCTTGGGCGCCGGTCAGCCGAGGGCCGGTATATTCGGCAATGAGCGAACGCTTGCGAATGGGCCGGGTGGTGTAGACGCCGTCCGCGTGGATTTGGGAACGCCGTATCACGAGCGACATTCCCTGAGATTAGCATTCTCGAAAGAAGAATCGAAGGACTGTCGATTTTCGATCGGGCAGTGTAGAGTTACTTTTCGCGTTCCGAGGACGCTCGAATGAAAATTGTCGATGCCAAGGTCATAGTTTGCTGCCCGGGAAGGAATTTTGTCACCCTGAAATTGACCACCGAGGATGGTATCTGGGGGCTTGGGGACGCGACCCTGAACGGACGGGAGCTTTCGGTTCGAAGCTATCTGACGGATCATGTGCTGCCGTTACTCATCGGCCGTGATGCCCGCCGCATCGAGGACGTCTGGCAGTATCTGTATAAAGGCGCCTATTGGCGGCGAGGCCCGGTGACGATGAGCGCGATCGCCGCGGTGGATACGGCCCTGTGGGATATCAAAGCGAAAAGCTTGAATGTCCCGCTCTACCAGCTCCTGGGGGGAGCGTCGCGCGAAGCGGTGCTGGTCTATGGACACGCAAGCGGCGCGGACCTCGACGGAACCGTGCAATCATTCGCCAGGTTCCTGGACTTGGGCTACAAGGCCGTACGTGCGCAATCCGGGATCCCCGGCCTGACCGCTGCGTATGGGATCGGGCGCGGGGGGATCGCCTACGAGCCGGCGGACAAAGACGCGCCGAAGGAGAGCCGGTGGTCCACGGAACATTACCTGCGGTTTGCGCCGCAATTGTTTGCGCGCCTGCGCAAGGAGTTTGGGCCGGAGATACACATGTTGCACGATGCCCATCATCGGCTGACTCCCATCGAGGCGGCGCGGCTGGGCAAGGAGCTGGAGCCTTATCATCTGTTCTGGTTCGAGGACCCGACCCCTGCCGAACTCGAGGAAGGCTTCCGGCTGATTCGCCGACACACCACGACGCCTCTCGCCGTCGGCGAGGTATTTAATACCATTTTCGACTGTCAACTCCTGATTCAGGAGCAATTGATCGATTTTATTCGCACCACCGTGGTTCATGCGGGCGGAATTACACACCTCAAGAAGATCGCAAGTCTGGCGGAAATTTACCAGGTTCGGACCGGTTCTCACGGCGCGACCGACTTAAGTCCGGTTGCCATGGGCGCGGCGCTGAACTTCGATCTCTGCGTGCACAACTTCGGAATCCAGGAATACATGCCGCACACGCCTGAGACCGACCGCGTGTTCCCGCACTCCTATTCCTTTCATGACGGATCCATGCATCCGGGGGAGGCGCCTGGAATTGGCGTCGGAATAGACGAGGAACTGGCCGCCCAATACCCTTATGAGCGGGCCTATTTGCCGATCAGCCGAAAGCTCGATGGGACGGTCGACAGCTGGTAGGACCTCCGATGAGCATTCAAACCGACGGGCGGGCTCAAACGCGCGCTTCTTTGGAAGAGGAGTGAAGGTCAAACGCGGGGAGCTCGAGTGAGAGAAACTGCCGCGCATTTTCGAAACAGATGTTCCGCAGGGCTCCTCCCACGAGATCGAAGTCGTTCGGCAGCTCTCCATTTTCAAGTTCTTGCCCCAGGAGATTCGACAGCACGCGGCGAAAATATTCGTGGCGGGGGAAGGACATGAACGAACGTGAATCGGTGACCATGCCCACAAAACGGGACAACAAGCCGACATTCGACAGGGTATTCAGTTGCGCCTCGATGCCTTCCTTCTGGTCAAGGAACCACCAGGAACTCCCGAACTGGACCTTGCCAGCCGCCCCACCGTCCTGAAAGCACCCGGCCGCGGTGGCAAAAACATAGTTGTCCGTCGGGTTCACGTTGTACAGGATCATTCTCGGCAGTGCTTTTTCGCGGTCGAGCAAATCAAGATAGGCGCATAAGGGTTCGGCCTGCGGCCAGTCGCCAATCGAGTCGAAACCCGTATCCGCGCCGAGCGTCTCGATGGCGCGGGAGTTCACCGAACGCAGGGCGCCAAGGTGCAGCTGTTTCGTCCAGCCTTTTTCGGCGTCCAACCGGCCAAAAAAGAGCATGAGTAAGGCGGCGAAATGCTCGTATTCCTCGCGGGTGGCGGCATGCCCGGCTCGCGCTCTGAGAAAAATCTCGGCAGCTTTCTTTTCCGTACACGGACTCGCGTAGCAATAGGGCAGGCCATGATCGGAGATCCGCCCGCCTTCCCGGTGAAATGCGTCGTGCCGCTGTTTGAGCGCGTCGAGGAAGTTCCCGAACGAGCGGATGTCGATGTCGGTGACCGATTGTAGTCGCTCGACCCAGGCGTTAAACGCCTCGGGCCGGTCGACGTCGAGGGATCTGTCCGGACGGAATGTCGGATAAATGCGCAAGTCGCGTTCGCGTGAATTTACCTCGCGGTGAGGGCTGAGGTCGTCACAAGGATCATCGGTGGTGCAAACCGCAAGTACCTGAAATTTTCTAAGAATTCCTCTCGCGCTGAGCTCGGGCGTGCGCAGCAGTTCATTGGCGGAGTTCCAAACCGAGCGGGCAGTGGTTTCATCGAGCACGCGGTCAAACTTGAAGTATCGCTTCAGCTCGAGGTGGGTCCAGTGATAGAGAGGGTTGCGCAGGGTGAAGGGCACGGTCCTCGCCCAAGCCAGAAACTTTTCATAGGGAGTGGTGTCGCCGGTTGAATACCGCTCGGCAACGCCGTTGGCCCGCATCAAGCGCCACTTGTAGTGGTCGCCAGCAAGCCAGATCTCGGTCAAGTCGCGAAACTGCCGGTCTTCGGCAATTTCACGCGCCGGCAAGTGGGAATGAAAGTCCAGAATGGGCGGATCTTCCGCATAGTCATGAAACAAGCGCCGCGCAGCTCGCGATTCGAGAAGAAAATCGGGGTGGACGAAGTTCACAAAGACTCCCAACGTCAATTAATTGTATATTCGAACAAAAGCCGGGCCGATAAATTTTCGGCGGGTCGTCGAGGGGGCAGGCGCGGCATCCTGATCATAACAGGCGCCCCCAGGCGACAGCACGAATCCCGGTTTTCAGGAGTCCTTGAATCTTACAATGAATGAGCAGGGGGACATACGATGGCGAATCAGTTTCAACCGAAGCCTGAACACAAGTTTTCCTTTGGATTGTGGACGGTCGGCAATCGCGGGCGCGACCCCTTCGGCGATTTCGTGCGGCCGGTCATCCGGCCCACCGAAATTGTTTCGATGCTGGCCGAAGTAGGCGCCTGGGGGGTGAATCTGCACGACAACGATCTGGTTCCGATCGATGCGAGCGCGAACGAGCGCGACCAGATTGTCCGCGAGTTCAAGAAGGCCTGCGCGGACGAAGGGATGGTCGTGCCCATGGCCACGGTTTCGCTGTTCTTTCATCCGGTCTTCCGCGACGGCGCCTTTACCTCGAACGACCCCGAGGTGCGCGCCTATGCGGTTCAGAAGACCATGCGCGCCATGGACTTGGGGGCGGAACTGGGGGCAAAGATTTTCGTCCTGTGGGGAGGACGCGAAGGAGTCGAAACCGATGCCTGCCGGCGCGCCGATGAGGCCGTCAAACGCCTGCGCGAAGCCGTGAACTATCTCTCGGAATACAACATCGACCAGAAGTACGGCTATAAATTTGCGCTGGAAGCGAAGCCCAACGAGCCGCGGGCCGACATCTACATGGCCACCACGGGCCATTACCTCGGCTTCATTCCGACCTTAGACCATCCGGAAATGGTGGGTGTGAATCCGGAGGTTGCGCACGAAACCATGTCGGGGCTGAATTTCATGCACGGCGTTGCCCAGGCCTGGGAAGCAGGAAAACTGTTCCATATCGACCTCAACGATCAAATGCCGGGCCGCTACGATCAGGACCTGCGGTTCGCCTCGGCGAATTTGAAAGCCGCGTTCTGGCTGGTGAAATTTCTCGAGGATGTTGGTTATTCCGGTCCCCGGCACTTCGATGCCCATGCCTACCGGACCGAAGACTACGAGGGGGTGAAAGATTTCGCCCGGGGCTCGATGCGCAGCTATCTCATCCTGAAAGAAAAGGCCGCTCGATGGAACGCGAACCAGGAGATCCAAGCGATTCTCCGCGAGGTGAGCGCGGCCACTCCGGGGGTTCCGCCGGTTGGCAAGTATTCGAAGAAAGGCGCAAGCGAGTTGCTGTCGCATGAATTTGATAAAGATGGAATTCTCAAGAAACGCCTGCCCTATGAGCGGCTGGATCAGCTGACCATCGACATTCTGACCGGCGTTGACTGCTAGACGTTGACTGCAAAGAGAAGGTTATCGTGATCTGGAGGTGTCCTTGGCCCAGCTCAGCGATCGAGCCCAATCCGACGGCAATGTATTAGTGGGGTTCTTGAGGCGCCCGAAGACCGAAACAGCCGCGAACGGAAGCGGAAAGCTCGCCGATCGAAGCTGCTCGGGTCGAAGGACAGGGTTGGTGGCGCCGTACAGCTTCTCCCTGATTGTTCTGTGCTCGCAGCTGGGTTGCTGTCTCTGCCTCAACCGGCTTCCTTGAAAACAAGGAAATCGGCAAAGCAGGAATCTCCAGAGCCAGCGATCCGTGGAAATCTTGCTTGACAACGTTCATTGCGTCTCCATATACATAGTTCGAGACGCGAATTTAATCAGCTCTGATTTTGGGGTTCCCCTCAAAGGCCATTATGCGGAGGATGAACTTCACCGATACGCAGGTGGCCACGAGCGAAACTGCCCGTGGCATTAATCGCGGCATAGTTCTGAATCTCATCCGCCGCCGTCAGCCAATCTCGCGCGCTGATCTGGCGCGCGTCTCCGGCCTGCAGCGTAGCACGGTCTCTTTGATCGCCGAACAATTGATCCGGGAGAAATGGGTCATTTATGGCACCACCGGGCGGCTTCCGCGCGGCCGGCGTCCCACGTTTCTGCAGCTGAACCATCACCGCGCCATGCTGGTGGTGGATCTTCGCCCAGAGATCACGACCATAGCAGTCGCCGACGTGAATGGCACGTTCCTCGCGCAGCAGGGAATTCGAACCCCCGCAGATCCGGATGCCGCCAGTGCGGAATTTTCCGCGGAGATCAGGCAGATGGTGGAGCGTCATCCGAATCTGATCTTCGAAGGCATTGGCATCAGCGTACCGGGCCGTTTTGACGAAAGCCGTCAACGGGTGGTTTTCGCTCCCAATCTTCATTGGCCTCAATTTGACTTGAAACTACCGCTCGAGAAAGCGACCGGGCTGCCGGTTGAGCTCGAAAACGCCGCGAACGCCTGTGTGCTGGCGGAGGTATGGTTTGGTCACGGAGAGAAGACGCGCGACCTCACCGTGGTGACGGTTTCTGAAGGCGTAGGCGTCGGGATTTTCAGCGAAGGCCGCTTGGTCCGGGGGCTAAACGGGATGGCCGGGGAGTTTGGTCACATGCCGCTCGACATAGAAGGTCCCCATTGCAGTTGCGGCAGTCGGGGATGCTGGGAGGTCTATGCTTCGAACCGGGCTGCGCTGCGCTATTACGAGTCGGGCGGTGCGAGCGGCCTCAGTTTTGACGAGCTTCTCCAGCTTGCCGAAAGCGGAGACAGCCGAGCGCTCGAGGCCCTCGATCGCATGGCGCATGCGATCGGACGGGGAACTCGGATGATTGTGGCCGGCATTGCCCCGGAGGAGATTGTGTTCGTCGGCGAGTTTACAAGGATGTGGGACCGGCTCGGACCGATTATCGCAGCCGAAGTCGCGGCATCGGTGCTCGCGGGTGCTCCACCAAGCGTACGGCCGGCAGCTGCCCAGCCAAGCAGCGCAAGGCTGCGAGGAACGGTGGCGCTGGTTCTGCAAAAACATTTTGGTCCCTCGGCGGCGGTCGAGAAACGCAGAAATTTACGTCCTTCCCGACGCACCGGGGCGAGAGTTTAGTAATGAAGTAAAGGAGTTATCCGGAACGTTCAGCCACCAGCCGGCGCGGTAAAAGCTGTTTCCCGCCAGGAGGTCATCCATGTTGATGCAAGCTGCAAAGGCTATAAGGAGTTATAGTTCGATTGTCAAACTAAATCACACTTTGTTCTTGATATTGCTCGGACTCTCGCTCGGTGTGGGAGCGATCGCGCAGGTGCTCTATGGATCCCTCACCGGGACGGTCAGCGATCCTACCGGAGCTATCATCGCCGGCGCAAAGGTCGAGGCGGCGGAAACGCACACTGGCGTGACTTCCGAGACCACAACCGATCGTGCGGGAATTTATCGCTTCACTACTTTGCTGCCGGGGACATACCGGATCACAATTTCCGCGGCAAGCTTCGCCAATCAGGTGATGGAGAACGTGAACGTGAACGTGAACTCCATAGCCCGCGTAAATGCCAGACTTCAGGTCGGACAAACGAATCAGAGCGTCGTCGTGACTACCGAAGCGACGCCGCTGCAGACGGATCGCTCCGACGTACACACCGATCTTACCGAGGCCATGGTCCAGGGCCTGCCCGCCATTTCCTCCGAAGGGAAAAGTTTTCAAGCGCTTTACAAGATTATCCCGGGGGCCTCGCTTCCCATGGAGAACAACTCCGCCGGCGGAAATCCCCAGCGGTCCATGACTTCGAACATCAATGGCCAGTCTTCGCAGCAGAACACTACCCGTATTGACGGAGTGCCTGACCTCTATCCCTGGCTGCCCAACAACATCGCCTATCTGCCGCCCGAGGATTCGATTGAATCCGTGAATGTGACGACAAACTCATTCGATGCCGAGCAGGGGACCACTGCGGGTGCGTGGGTCAACGTGGTGACCAAGAATGGAACCAATCAGTTCCACGGCGATGCGCACGAACTGTACACCGGCAATGCACTCTCGAACCTCAACTATTTCAACAATAAGCCGGGCTTTCGCAATCCGCTCAATGTGTTTAATCAGTTTGGCGGTGCTATCGGCGGTCCGATCAGGAAAGATAAGCTGTTCTTTTTTGGCGACTGGGAGTCAACCCGGCAGTCGCAGGCTCCGTCGGCGAATTTTCAGACCGTTCCTTTTGGACCGCTGACGTACCAGGCGGGGACGGGCGCGGGTTTTTTTGATTTCGGCAGCCTGCTTCCCGCCGGCACCAATATCTACGATCCCAACACGGGAAATCCCGACGGCTCAGGACGTTCGGTCATAACGTGCAACGGTGTTGCCAACCGAATTTGTCTCAACCGGGTGGATCCGGCTGCGCTCAAAATGCTTTCCCTGATCCCGGCGCCGAACGTCGCGGGCGCGACCTCGAACAATTACTTCGTCGCCAAGACGGGATTCTTTCATCGCGACGATTGGGATGGAAAGATCGACTATGTCCCCAATGCGGCTTCCACCATCTTTGGCCGCTATAGCTTCTCGCGCAGCAACATTTTTGACCCGCCGGCACTGAGCGCCGCTGGCGGAAACGCTACGCTCGGGGGCCAGAATGGCAACTCGTTTTCCCGCATTCAAGTTGTGGGTCTGGGTGGGACCTATGCCTTCAACTCGAATCTGCTGCTTGACGCTAACGTCGGTTACACCCGGCAGCGTATTGACGCGGAAGATGTGGATATAGCCCAGAACCATGCTTTTGGGTTGAACACTCTGCGTATCCCCGGCACCAACGACTGCTTTACGACCGGATGCACGGCCTCGATTGGGAACCAGCTCTATTGGGGTATTCCCGCATTTCAGTTCAATAGCTTCTCCAATCTCGGCAATGCGAACACCGGGAATCCGTTTTTGTTCCGCGACAACCAGTACGTAAGCAACGTGAACATGACCTGGGTCAAGGGCAAACACCAGATCCGTTACGGGTTGGAGTTTGGTCACACTCAGCTCAATCACTTCCAGCCACAAGGCGGGACTTTCCAGACCGCCCGCGGCACCTTCGGGTTCGGCGGTGCGGGTAGCGTCTCGCCCGGCGCGGCCACGACGCTGCCTGGGGCGCCGACCGACGCGCAATACAACTCCTATGCGGCCTTTCTGCTCGGTCTGCCGGACCAGGTCGGCAAAGCCGTCCAAAACGCCACCACGATTGCGCTCCGCTGGTCGACGTGGGCCTGGTACGTGCGCGATCAGTTCCAGGTGACGCCGCGATTGACCCTTACCTATGGACTACGGTGGGAATACTATCCGATGGCCTACAGCGACATCGGCGGCGCGCGCGTTCTCAATCCTCAAACCATGACGGTTCTCGTCGGGGGTGGAGATTCCGGTATTCCCGTCAACAATAACATCGACGTTCACACCGGCTTGTTCTTGCCGCGAGTGGGGATCAACTATCGTCCGCTCGCAAATACCGTGATCCGCGCAGGCTACGGTATGAGCGCGGACCCCAATAACTGGCGCTTCCTGCGTAATTCGTTTCCTGCCGATACGGTCTCGACCTTTACCGGAGCTAGTTATCCGCAGGCATTGAATTCCCCCTTCGCGCCGGGCGGAACTCTGACCGGCCTGAACGCCGTCGGTCCTTACAGCTACCTGCCGGCAGGTATCCCGGGAGTGCCGATTTTGCCCAATACTCCGGGCATCTTTCCGTTGCCGGCCAACACCGGCACCACTACCATCCCGCGGGATTTCCGGCGTGGATATATCAATACCTTCAACCTGACTCTCGAGCAGCAATTTGCCGGATTTGTGGCGGACGTCGGTTATGTCGGCGAGCGTGGAATTCGGCCTCTTACCAACCTCAACATCAACCCCGCGCCCGGAGGCGGCGGGCAGAACGGGCGCATTTTGAATGCCCGGTTTGGCAGCAGCTGGTCCGATATCAATCAGCTGACGCCGATGTTCAACAACTATTACGACTCCCTGCAGGCGAAACTGACCCGGCGCATCAGCGGGAACTCGATCATCGGCTTCGCTTACACATTCTCGAAAGCTATCGACTACGAAGACGACGAAGAAATCAACTTCATTTTGTT
>Ga0123356_10007285_pt1 | contig 11044 bp, 9 predicted proteins | sample TergutEmb28metaG_2_FD_92546 | JGI IMG/M metagenome (GOLD analysis project Ga0123356, IMG submission 92546) | Embiratermes neotenicus P3 segment gut microbial communities from Petit-Saut dam, French Guiana - Emb289 P3 | ecosystem: Host-associated > Arthropoda: Insects > Digestive system > Gut ... | reverse complement strand
TCAGTTCTGTACTTGCAGCGTGGTGCGAATCGGCAGCCCTTTGGCAGATCCAGAGGATGTGGGACCGCTCCCGGAATGGCGTCGAGTCTTTCGCTTTGCTTACCGGATAACAGCGGTATTGATTGCAGCAGTGCTTCCGTATACGGATGAGAGTAGTTTGTTACCGGCTTGAAGATATAGTCAACGGGTGCGATCTCCACTACCTGACCGCAGTACATGACCGCTACTTCGTCCGCCATTTGGTTGATTACACCCAGATCATGTGTTATGAACATGATCGCTGTATTAAACTCACTTTTCAGGTCATTCATCAGGCGCAGTATCTGTGCCTGGATAGTAACATCCAGAGCCGTTGTAGGTTCGTCCGCTATCAGCAGCTTGGGATTACATGCCAGTGCCATTGCTATCATAACTCGCTGGCGCATACCTCCTGATAGTTGATGCGGGTATCTTTTTATCATTTTATCCGCATTAGGTATCTTAACAGCTTCAAGCATCTCAACTGAACGTTGCTTTGCTTCTCTGCCTGTCATTCCCTGGTGCAGCAGAAGCACTTCTCCAATTTGTCTGCCGATCGTAAAGACCGGATTAAGCGATGTCATCGGTTCCTGGAAAATCATAGAGATTTTATTCCCGCGTATGTTGTACATCGCCTGAGCGTCAAGGTCACTTATTTTTTCTCCCTCAAAATAGACCGCACCCTCGTGTATTTTCTGGTTTTTTTCAAACAGCTTCAGTATTGAAAGTGCTGTCTGGCTTTTTCCACTGCCGGATTCTCCTACAACTCCGAGTGTCTTTCCTTCTTCTACACCTAAGCTGACTCCGTCAACAGCACGGATAAGTCCACGCTTTGTTTCAAAGTATGTGTGGAGATTTTCTATTTCAAGCATTCTTCTATTTATCATGTTCCACACCTACCTTTCTTCGGATTTCGGATCCATCGCTTCACGTAGTGCATCACCGAGCATGTTGATAGAAAGTGCTGCTGCTACAACGAAGATCGCCGGAATGATCCAACGCCACCAGTAAAATGCTAAAACCACTGAATTTTCGGCACTTGTCAGCATATTGCCCCATGATGGTGTCGGTTCTTTTACACCGAATCCAAGGAAAGACAATCCTGCTTCTGTCAGTATCATATCCGCATACATGAGAGTGACACTGACAATAACGAAGTTGATAACATTCGGTAGAATATGCCTGAGCATTATTGCATGCTGCTTGATACCGAGTGCCCGTGCCGCAAGTACGAAGTCTTTTTCACGTTCGACCAGAAGCTGGGCACGTATAAGGCGTGCAAGCGGTGTCCAGCTCAGAACACCAAGAATAAACATGATAAAGTAAAGCTTTGTTCTCTCATCCATGTCAAATCCGATGACAAACGATAACGTTATTGCGATAGGAAGAAATGGCAAAGCGTCAAAGACATCTGCAACTCTCATCAGTGTATGGTCGACCCAGCCTCCAAAATATCCGCTTGTCAAGCCGACGATTATCGCTATGACCATAGCGATCAAAACAGCTATTACACCGACAGTCAGTGAAATACGTCCACCATGCATGACACGGGTGAATATATCTCGTCCGAACTGGTCGCTGCCCCAGATGTATCCCTTATTTCCCCACGACGCTACGATATTACCCTCGGCGTCTGCTGCGTAGAATTGGAAAGCATCACTGAATACTCTTGTAACACCAAGATTGCTTATATTTCTGGGTAGCTTTAGCTGAGTCAGTTCGCTTGCTCCCCATGCGAAGACTTCTCCGTCGTCTTTTACTACAACAAAGTTCTTGTATCCGGAGTCAATATCTACAACATTATCCGGAACCAAATCCTCCGGCATTAAATGCAGACCATCTATCGAGCTGCCCCACAGGTACAACTTGCCGTTTTCATCTCTTGCCAGAACATTACGGCTTGTCGATACAACTTCAACTACCTGAACAGAACCATCTGTGAGTTCTGTGGGTACATTATCAAAAAATTCGGTGCCTCTTGAACCAATCACTATTAACGAACCGTCATCAAGTATAAGCGCCATATTTGTATCGCCCGCAGCGAAATCAACGATTCTCCCTTCTGCGCTGGTCGGCACAAGGAAGTTGCTTACAGCTTGTCTGCTGCCCCATACATAGAGATGGCCGTCATGCCCCAACGCAACTGTCCATAATGAACCTGCTCTGATCTTTACAAATTCAGAGCCGCGTATATCGATCATTCTTTGAATCTCATTTGGTACTATTGTCTGGTCGTGTGCAGAGTGACCCCAGCCGTAGAAATTTCCTTCATCATCCAGGCAAATCACAAATCTCTGTCCTGCCGAAACCTCTACGATATTTGCATTTCGCACTTCATCGGGAATGTCAAAAATCCTATCGGAAACACCCGGCAACCTTCGATTACATTCAGTTCCCCAGACGGTCAGATCACCATCATCTGTGAGGGCTACACTGAATGAAACACCCGATACTATTTTCACAATGTTTTTATCGTTTAGTTCTCTTGGCATTGTTAAGAAGTTTCGTGATGGTCGCAAGTTCATATTTGGAAGTTCAGTATATGTACGCTCAAGAGGGTTTAAATATGAACCGCCAAAAGAGAATAATAAAACCGCCAGTAAGCCGCAAAAACCTATTATTGCAAGCTTACTGCGCACCAGTTTCAACATGACTGTTTTTGTTGGTGTACGGATCGCTTCTTCCTCAAGAACGTTTACATCAAGTTTTTCTCGAACAAACAGTCTTTTAAACATGGACAGGAAGGATTTTCCGACTTTTTTTCCTGTGTTATCTGAATATGACAAATTCCTTCCCCCCCTACTTAAGTTTTATGCGTGGGTCAACAAGCCCGTACACAATATCTGCTGCCAGCACGGCAACCACGTTGATAAATGCAAACATCATCGTCAAAGAACTGATCAGCATCTGATCTCGTCCATTGACAGCCTGTATCAGGAGCCTGCCTATCCCATGATACTGAAATACTTGTTCGGTAATTGCAGAACCTGCAAGAAGCGAGAATAATGTCATAACGATTATCGTAGAAACAGGTATCAGCGCATTGCGAAATGCATGTGAGTAAATAACTACTTTTTCGCTAAGCCCCTTTGAACGGGCTGTGCGTATATAATCCTGTGAAAGTGCGTCTATCAGAGCATTACGAACATAACGGATCGCACCTGCAAGGCTTATTATCGTAAGTGTTAAAACCGGCAGCACCAAGGTCCTTACCCACTCTAGGTACAGGTCGTTGCCACTAAGCAGCGCTGAGTTAGGCATACCACTGATTGGAAACAGCCCTAAATGTATCGAGAAAATAAAAATCAGCGTCAAAGCAAGGAAAAACGACGGTATCGAGTATGCGGCAAGTGAAAACACCTGCCATCCATTATCGAAGATCGACCCTCGCTTTACTGCCATCCTAATTCCAACAGGCAATGCGATCAGTAGATAAAAAACATTGATACAAGCATTAAGGATAATCGTATTCCTTAGTGGTTCTCCTATGGTTTCATTTACCGGGCGTCTTAATAAAGTCGAATAGCCGAGGTCTCCCTCGACTACCATATTATAGATCCAACGAAAATATTGCTCATGTAAAGGTCTGTCTAATCCGAGTCTTCTTTCCATTGCTGCATACTGAATATCATACTGTTCACCCCTTAATGTCGTAGGAAGCATAAACCTGACAGGGTCACCGGGCATTGCTTTCGTAACCCCGAATAATATTATTGAAATACCTATCAACAAAGGGATCAATATAAGTACGCGTTTAAGTAAATACTTGCCCAAACCTCTCACCTACCTAGTATATAGTGTTAATATCATGCTTAATCGTGAGTCGGGGGGAGGTAAAACTCCCCCCGACTTTAAGGTATACTATATGGTTGTGAAAGGTTTATCCTGCGAGTGATATTGCGCAGATGTCCTGGTACCAGCTTGCAAACGGGGTTGTGTTTACGCCTAACACTCTGTCGTTAAAGAGGTCAAAGTACTCGTTTGAATAAAGCGGCAGTGCAGGAAGCAGATAGTTCCAACGTACGACGTAGTCAAACCATCTTTCGACATATGTCGCATTGTCGCCGGGTTCTGTGCGGATGAGTGTGATAATAAGATCGTCAAGCTCGGGATCTGACAGGTTGTTTGAGTTGACCCAATCATCAAGGAAATCTGAGTGCCATGATGCTGTGTACGGGTCAAACGGCACGTTAAAGCCTGTTCCCATTGAGAATGTGCTGAAGTAACGCTCTTCATCCGGCAGAAGGAATCCAAAGTAGAATTGGTCAAGAATCGTATCCCAGTCCGGATATTCAAAGTTGTACTGAATTCCTGCTAGAGGTGTGTTTCTCAGGAACTCAATTTCAATAACAGCACCGATTTCAGCATTTGCTGCACCGTGGTTGATCACTAGCATTTCTCCACGGCTGTTATGGCGCATGTATGTGCCGTCTGAGTTTGCCTGACTTGCATCAAACGGAGTTCTTCCGTCTTCTTCAAATCTCCATTCGGTTTCATCAAGATATTCATTTGCTCTATCAATACTCAGGTTGATCGGAATGAGTGTTTCCTGAAGTTGTGCTCTTTTCATTTGATACATCCATTGTGCTTCGCCGGCTTCTGTATCTACAAGACCGCCGTAGCCGTCAAGCACTTGCTCGAGCAGTGCGTTACGGTCAACAAGGCATGCGATCGCCCAGCGAACATTTCTGTCTGCTGTCGGACCCCAGGAGCATTCAAAGTTCATCAGACCATAGCCGTTACGCAGGAAGCTGTGGTGGCTGAATCCTGGTTCTGCTCTTACACGCTCGATTTTTGCTCCGATTATTTCTTCGGGCAGATAGTCGACTTCGCCTGCAAAGAGTTGGTCGACGTCTGTTGCGTCAGAAACTTCGATTTGCTGAATGAACTCTATCGACGGTGTTCTTCCGAGGTGGTCGCCTTTAAAGTGGGGGTTTCTTTGCAGTGTTACTATATTGTTTGTAAAGCTTACAAATGTATAAGGTCCTGCAACTACTGTGGGTGAGAAACGCTCTCCGCCCGATTCTGATATACGCTCGGCGTCTGCTGTGATGTCGCCGTCGAATTTCGATCCGTTTTCATCGGAAATTATATTGATTCCGGGGAAATATGAGTGCAGTGGAAGCGGATCTGCAGATACCATCACAAACTCACTAAAGTTCGGTAATTCTTCTGCACGGATCGTCAGTGCGTATTGAAACTCACCAAGAAGCCGAACACCTTCATAGTATTCGTTTTCACCATCCAGATATTCGTCTGTTCCAACCAGATATTGCCCAAATGGGGACCATCCGCCTACTTCCATAAAAGCAGGTGCTTGTGACCAAAGGTATTGTGCTACATAATCTTTTGCTGTCATTGGTGTGCCGTCTGACCATAAAAGGTCATCTTGCAATGTGAATGTATAGGTTTTGTTGCCTTCGTCATCAAGCTCTGTTTCAAAGTTTTGTAAAACAGCCGGGTTCATAACAAGGTCACCTTCATCAGTGATCATGAATCCTTGTTTATAGCCGTGCAAAAGGATTTTAATGCTCATGTCATATGCGCTGTTGCCCCATCCTTCGATGAAGTCGCCTGTTGCTGCTACACCGTACCCAACGGTCAGTGTATTGTTAACAGGTTCGGGTGCAGGTTCGTCCGTTGCCGGAGCATCCGGCGTTGCAGGATCGGCTGCGGGCGCTGTCGGGTCTGACGGTACGTATGGAATGTCCGGCTCTCCGCATGCCGCAAGGATTGCAAACAGCATTGCTGCTGCAAGAATCAGTGCTAAGATTTTTTTCATTTTAATATTATCCTCCTATTTCTTTTTGTCGTTAACATATTTAAATGTTTGACTTTAATTTAGTTATGCCTAATGCTGTTGAACCCAAATTTAGGCATTATGACATAACGTTCTGTACATAATACCAGTAAACGCAACCAATTTCAAGAAAAAAATGAATAATCGCACGCCTTTTATGAATATTTTTGTTAGGGTTTTCAAGATTTCGCGATGCATTTGATAACCATAACGTTGAAACCATGCCTCCTAATCATCAAGTGATATTGCTTTTGCCGGGCAGAACTCGTGGCAGCAGTAGCATCTTATGCATTCTTTCTCTTTGATTATCGCTTTTCGTTCAATCATTTTTATACATTTCATCGGGCATATGCGTGCACAGTCGCCGCAACCTATGCAGTTTTCCAGGATCGTTGGTATGTTGTCATTTTTGTTCTTTGTGGCAGGTTTGAAGTTTGATCTGAGCGTTTCAGGGTCGTCGCCAAGCCATGTCAGCTCGTCTGGCTCGATTGGAGCAAAGCCGCGTGAGTTGGCGTCTTGAAGCGTACAGACGCTGTCGATACGAAGTCCCATCAGGTGGCATTGTGCAAGGTCGACTGCATACGGTGATATCCCGCCAACTATAGCTCCAAGTTGCTTTGGGTCTCCACCTGCCGGTCCGGGTCCTTCCATGCCTATAACCGCATCGAGGATGCAAAGTCCCGGTTTGACGCTTTCGCATACATCAACAAGCATTGTTGCAAAGTCTTCGCGTTTTGGATATTTACGATGCAGGATCGGCTTCCCCATGCCCGGTATGCATCCAAACAGGTTCTTGACGCATCCTGTCATTGCCTGAAAACCGTGTGTTTTTGCTTTTGCTACTGTTATAACGAGGTCGGCATCCAGCACGGGTGAGAGTATTTCAAATTTTTGGAGGATCCGTCCTTCGGGGTAGGTTACTGTTCTGCTTTTTGTGTCAAAGCTCAGCTTGGCTCCGCTTTGCTTCGCTGCCTGCTTCATTCCGCTTTTTCCGTACAGTAGTCTTAGCACCATTTTTGTATGCGGTCCGCCGGTCGAGTCTATCATTGCGACTTCTGCTCCGGCTTTTACAAATGCTGTACATATTGCTTCTATCACAGTGGGATGTGTTGTTGCTGCATGTTCCGGGCTGCGTGGTACAAGAATGTTGGGTTTAACAAGTACTTTTTTGCCGCCGTTTAGTATGGCTGTAGCTCCGCCGAAGGCTTCCAGCACACGGTCGACGGCTTTATTTACTTGAGCTTGTTCATAATCGCTGCATTTTGCAATAAATACACGTTTTTCCATTATGTCCTCCATTAAATGCTATGTCAGGGCGTCTCCCATCCTTCTAAAGGCAGTCTTTGTATTGCACCGAAGATTTTGGTCTTTATATCTTTATGCTCAAGACTTAGTGTTTTCAATAGTGTTTTGATTTCTTCGCGTTTGCTTACACCGTTCATGGGGCATGGATTTTGTACTATTGTTAGTTTCTCTTTTTCTACAAAGTTGATGATAGCTTTTTCTTCGACGTACAGCATCGGTCGTATTTGTGTTACGTCTGTTCTGTCGAGAAATGTCACCGGTTGGAAGCAGTGCAGGCGTCCTTCGTAGATAAGCGATAGCAGGAATGTTTCAATCGCGTCATCGTGGTGGTGTGCCAGTGCGATTTTTTTGATGCCTAGCTCTGTTACCATATTGCAAAGTGCGGCACGGCGCATTTTTGCGCAAAGTGAACATGGGTTCGCTTCTTTGCGTTCGTCGAATACGATGCGGATTATTTCTGAGCGTGTTATGGTGAGCTTTACGTCGAGTTTTTTGCACAAATCTGCTATCGGGGTAAAGTCCATGCCTTCTATACCCATGTCCAGAGTCACTGCGTGAAGCGTGAATTTCTTTGGATGGTATTTTTGGAGGTTTGCCATGGTGCAGAGGAGTGCAAGCGAGTCTTTGCCGCCGGATACTCCGATGGCTACTTCCTCGCCTTGGTCTATCATTTCATAATCATCGATGCATCGACGCACGGGTCCTGCGATTTTGTCCAGCATTAGGTACCTCAATCCAGTGCTTTCTCTTGAAGCAGTATAATTGCAATTTCTTCGCTCGTATGCGCATCCTTGCGCATAACTCACGCGCTCCGCCATCCTTGGCTACGCTTATCGAAATTCAATTACACAGACTTCAAGACGCACTGTTCAATAAACAATTCGAATTTTGACATTGAGCATTCGGGAGTATTTGCGAGCATTCGGGAGCTTTTGAGAGAATGCAGAGTGTAGTTTAATTTTTTATAAATAATGTCTTGACACTTGATTTTGCTTATGTTATATATAGGAAGCTTGATTTTAAGCATTATTTATACGAGCTCTACTCGTATTTTAAGGAAGGATAAGAAAGATGTCAACTACACTTGCTAGAAAGGATACTGTTACGCGCAACTGGTATATCCTTGATGCTGCGGGTACTCCCCTAGGTCGTACCGCTACGGAAGCAGCGAATATTTTGCGCGGAAAACATAAAGTCGACTATACACCAAATGTCGATTGCGGTGATTTCGTTATCGTCATCAACTGCGCTGATGCTGTTCTCACGGGTGATAAGCTCAACCAAAAGTTCTATCGTCGCCACAGCGGATGGGTCGGCGGTCTCAAGGAGACCAGTTACAAGCGTATAATGGAAACAAAGCCGGAGTTTGCCATGACACAAGCTGTCAAGGGAATGATGTCAAAGAACACACGAGATCGCGGTGCGATGAAGCGTCTGCGTGTTTTCAAAGGTGCGGAGCATACGCATGAGGCTCAAAAGCCTGTAGCATGGTCACGAGAAGCTCAAGGAGGTAAAGAATAATGTATACAAGTAAGAAGCCGTATTTATATGGTACGGGCAGAAGAAAGTCCTCCGTGGCAAGAGTCCATCTTTTTGTTGGCGGTACAGGTACGATCACGGTAAATGGTCGTGATATAGATGAGTATTTCGGACTTGAGACGCTCAAGTACATCGTAAGACAGCCGCTGAATACTACAGAAATGGTCGGCAAGGTCGATATCATTGCAACTGTTAAAGGCGGAGGTGTCACAGGGCAAGCAGGTGCAATACGTCATGGTATTTCACGTGCATTACTGCTGGTCGATGAGAACTACAGACCGGCTCTTAAGGATGCAGGTTTCCTCACACGCGACTCCAGAATGAAGGAACGCAAAAAGTACGGTCTCAAAGCTGCACGCAGAGCTCCTCAATTCTCGAAACGTTAATTATCATATAAAACCAATAAAGAAGCCGGTTATATATATAGCCGACTTCTTTTTTTGTTTCTACTGCTACTCAGTCTCTTCGTATGCGCAGACTTTATTTCTACCTGCGTCTTTTGCTTTATAAAGCGCTTCGTCAGCTCGTCTGATAATCTCTGCAATGCTGGTATCATCTCCGGGAATTATGGGAGCAACACCTATGCTAATGGTCACATTATGGACTGATTCTCCATCATCACCGGGAATCATCGCTGTCTCAACATTATTGCGTATCGCTTCTGCGACTTTTAAGGCACCATCGAGCTCTGTTTCAGGAAGCAGTACAGCAAACTCCTCGCCACCCCAACGAGCAGCAATATCTGTAGCGCGTTTCAACGAAGTTGTTATCGCACCGGCTACAGTCTGCAGTGCTATGTCTCCCTGCTGATGCCCGTGGGTATCATTATATATCTTGAAATGGTCAACATCGATCATCAAGATACTAAATGGCTTTTTATCACGCTTTCCGCGATTCCATTCACGGATAATATCACGGTCGAATTGCCGTCTGTTCGGTATATTAGTCAGCGTGTCTATAAAGCCGAACTTTTCTATCACGCGCATTTGTTTCAGTATCCTTAAATGGGTCTCAACTCTAGTTTTTACAACGATTTCATTAAATGGTTTTGCTATGTAATCGACTGCGCCAAGTGTTAGACCTTTTACTTCATCGTCCGGTTTTGACATTGCAGATATGATTATCACAGGGATAGAGTGGGTTTTATCGATCCTTTTCAACTCTGTGAGGACTTCGAAGCCATCCATACCCGGCAACACGATATCAAGAAGGATAAGGTCCGGGTGTTCCTTGCTTGCCATTTCCAACCCTTCGGGTCCGTCTTGTGCCAATATGACCGTATGCTCATCTGCAAGTATACGTCGCAGGACTTCCTGGTTTAATTTCGAATCTTCAATAATGAGTATTTTATTTGAACCTTTTTCCATTTGCTAACCTTCCAATAACTCTTCAAGTTTCTCGACGACTTGCGAATAGCTCATTAGGTCCGTTTTGTTCTTTAGCCATGCAACTAACCCATCGTCCGATTCATACTCATATTTGCAGATTTTATCCATGATCTCATCGACTTCATTCATGTTATATTTCCTGCAAACGTCAAGCAGTTTTGATAACATTTCAGTATCAGGCTTATCCTTTATCGCTTTACCAACTTCATTATCACTTATCACAACAAACTTGTCAATAGCGTCAATAAGCTCGTATGCTGCTTTAACAAAAATATGATTGCGCTCAGCCACAAAGCTCAAATCGTTTTTATTCGCTGCCTCTTCAAGATCTGCTGCAATCTTAGCTAGTCCATATGCAAATATTGATGCACTCGCACCTTTGATGTTGTGTATATTCATTCTGTACTGAATAAGCTCATCTTCGGCGACATTCTCCATTTCTTTCAAGTGCAATCGGACGCTTGTTGAGTAAGATTTCAGCACTTTGCTATATGCCTTTTCGTCACCATTGTACTGGTCAATGCCTTTTTCGATATCTAATCCTGCGATACTCCCACGTGATGCTTTTTTAGTGTTTTTATCTGTCATCATGGAGTCTCCTTTTTCATCAGTTATTTGTCATTTTTATATGCGCATATTTATCATTTATACATCGAATTTTACATAAAAACAAGAACTTTCTTTTTCGGCTTTTTATCAGTGTTTGCAACGTTTAAAACGGTATAAGTTTTAAAACTTTCAGCCCATCCGATTGGTGTTTTGATGAAGGATTTAAAAATCGCTCTGAATGGTTTTTTGACAAAATTTTGTTTGACTTTTTATTTTGGTTGGAGTATAATCAGCCGAAATAAAGGCGATGACGGAGAGAAAGATATCTTCACTCAGCATGTACGGCGCAGGTTTCGGGGAATCCGAAGAATCAAAGTGCCGACAAATAGAGATACTGCGGTTGGTGTAAGCAGGTGCTGACGGATATGTAAATACACTCCCGAGC
>Ga0123356_10007284_pt1 | contig 11044 bp, 8 predicted proteins | sample TergutEmb28metaG_2_FD_92546 | JGI IMG/M metagenome (GOLD analysis project Ga0123356, IMG submission 92546) | Embiratermes neotenicus P3 segment gut microbial communities from Petit-Saut dam, French Guiana - Emb289 P3 | ecosystem: Host-associated > Arthropoda: Insects > Digestive system > Gut ... | reverse complement strand
CCGCGCTGCTGGATTTTCAGGCAAAAGCAAATCTTGATTGGGTTGGCTGTTTTGCATATTCACGGGAAGAAGGCACTGCCGCTTATTCCATGAAAGGACGCGTCCCTGTTAAAACAGCAGAAAAACGCAAACAAATAATCGAAGAGCGGCAAATACCAATAACAGAAAAAAATATGGATCGTTTTGTCGGGCAGACTTTAAAAGTTCTGGTCGAAGAAAAACTTGAACCTGCTGCAGATTCGGGCGATGAGCCAATCTGGCTTGGACGGCTCTACTGCCAGGCGCCGGACATCGACGGCTCGGCAGTTATCGTTGGCAACAAAAAAATAAAACTGGGCGCGCTTACCTCTTGCAAGGTTGAAACACGCCGCAGTTTTGATCTGGAAGTACGGACCTAACTATTTCGTAACTGTGTAGGTATCAACAACTTTCACAGAAAGATTGTCCTGCACTTCGTATGATTTAAATGTAACAGAGTTATCTGATACATCAATTTCAAGGAACATCGGTTTATAATCCTGATGATAAAAGCTTACAGGATACGGAACTTTACCGGACATTAATACTGCGCTGCCTGTAGTTCCATCTTCAAAGTACGGATACTCGGTATTGTCCTTGATATCCGGTACAAATTCTTCGTAAAATTTTTGCCCACTGGAAGAGTTAAGCGTAAAGTAAACTGTTCCGCCGGACGAAACTCTCTTACCGTCAGTCATCGGGTAGCTTCTGGCATAAATGTGGTCATGTCCTGCAAGCACAAAGTCAACTTTATACTTATCTATCATTTGCTGGAAACCAGCTTCAATATAATACTGAATGTCTTTGTCTGCGGCATGGTCGGCAAGACTTGCAACAGATTTGTGAGTCTGTACAAACAGCCATTTGTACTGCCCTGAGTGAGCATCGGTAGCTGCTTTAAGTGTTGGATCAAGTATTTCATTAATTACTCTTGCTGCTTCGTCTCTGTTTCGCGGATATGGAGCAGTATTTAGCACTACAAATAATGCATTATTATAAAGGTAAAAATAATTTCCTCTGGATTCCATTTCGTGCCGTGAGCCGCTTTGTCCTGTCGGAACTGAAGTAAAAGACTGCTCATTCGGAATATTGTAATGATGCACAAAACCATAATGGCTTCTGGATTCATGGTTACCCATTGCCGGCGCAAAAGGCACGCTTCTGAGAGCAGCAGGAGCAAAGAAATTTCTATATTTAATTTCGTGCGGTTCAAGCGCGTTCTCAGGTCTTCCAAGATCGCTTATAAGATTTCTGTCAATTGCATCGCCAACGCCGGCAATGAATCTAACATTTGGAACCTGTCTCATAAATGCATTAACAGTATCCTGCCAGCCCTGCGCCGTTGTTTTGGAATTGTTCTTTTCCATGAAACCACCGGGTACGCCTTCTGAAGTCGGCGAAATGCCTGGCTCTGTCAACTGCGGGTCACCTACAGCTACAAATATAAATCTGCCCGCTGCAGGTGTTCTGTATGTATAAACCTTGCTAAAGTCTGTTCCGTTACTGGACACACTGTAAGCATATACAGTATTTGGCGTAAGACCGGTAAGTGTCGCCTTGTGCGAAACTTTTCCTTCGCTTGCACTTGTGCCTGTTGCGGTTACTGTCTGGACATTTACAGGGAAATTACCGTTTCTGACACTTGAATTAACAGCGAACTTAACCGAACCGGAATTACCGTCTGCAGTATTTCCATACCAGGTAATGTTGATTTCGCTTGTATTGGAACCGGGCGTAAGAGTAAGAGTTTCAGCCTCAAACGATACTGCGGTATCACGAATTCCTGATGCAAAGACATTGGCTGCCAAAAGCATAAGTACAATTAAAAGCAATGAAAGTTTTTACATTTATATCCTCCAGTAGTATTATGCTGATATCATGAAAAAGCTGTATTAAAATATTGTTAAAGCGCCGTTAGAAATTCATTGAATTTTGCCGTATTACTGCACTATATAAATAACAAAATAATAGATATAATAAATATATGATGTATCTAAAAAGGCAGGCGACTGGAAAACTTCTGCTGCTTTTAATTTTATATCTTTTTCTAATAACAGGATGCGCAAGCAACAAGTCTGCAGCGCCTGCAGAAGAAGAACTGCTTTATTATCCTGTGCGGCACCTGGTGTTTATCGGTATTGACGGCTGGGGCGGCGCGTACACGTCAAAAGCAAAAATGCCGGCAGCAAAGCAAATGATGGCAGAGGGCGCTTCAAGCATGAAAATGAAATGTATAATGCCAAGTAATAGCTGGGAAAACTGGCTGGCGTTTTTTAACGGCACGCCGCCCGAACAAATTAATTCAGATCAGTTTCCATCAATATTTACAATTGTTAACGAAAACTATCCTGCAAGTAAACCTGTCTTTTTCTTTGAATGGAGCGATCTGGACGAAATATGTTCCAGTGAAACTGCAGAAAAAATAAGAATCCTGTCTGATATTGAATCTGCGCAAAAAGTAGCTTCATATATTATAGAAAATAAACCGGTTTTTACCGCAGTTGTGTTTAATGAACCTGACGAAACAGGTCACAGAGACCGCTGGGGTTCCAAAGCTTATTATGATAAACTTACTGAACTGGATGGTTTAATTGCTATAATAAAACAAGCGGTAATAGATGCAGGAATATACGAAAATACTGTATTTGTACTGTCCTCTGATCACGGAGGTACGTTTTGGGGGCATGGTTTTAATATTACCAAGCAGCGGCAAATCCCCCTGATTATTTATGGCAAAGGGATAAAACAAGGGGTTAATATTCCCAAGCCAGGACTTATTTACAATATTGCACCTACGATGGCAGCTATTCTTGATCTGGAAGTTCCGCCTGAATGGACAGGACAAACTTTATGGAGTGTATTTAAATGAAATCAATTATTACCAAAACATGTTTGTTAATCGCGCTTTTTGCTCTTTGTTTTAGTTTACTCTCTTGCGCATCAACCGCTTTTAACTATTCAAAATCAAGCATGATCCCGGATGATTTTTTCGGTATCTCTCCGGATCGATCTCCTTTACTTCAGGAAGATTTTAATCTGCTTGATAACTTTAATGCAACATGGATAAGGTCCACAATAAGATGGACAGGTGTAGAACCGGAAGAAGGACGATGGGAGTTTGAATATTGGGATAATTATATTTCCAAAGCGGAAGCGGCAGGTAAAAAAATCATACTTATTCTTGGCTTTGACAGTAGATGGCTGTACGAAGACAATAAAGAACAAAGAAATCTGGGAGAAAGAGAACTACCCTATTTTTTAAAATATGTAGAACAAGTTGTAACCCGTTACGGAACAAGAGTAGCCTACGAAATATGGAACGAGCCGAATTGGGTTTTCTGGTACGGCTCAGATGAAAACTTTTTTGCGCTGTCTGCTGCGACTGCAAAGAGAATAAGGGAACTTGAACCGAATGCGATTGTTCTTGCAGGTTCAACTTCGCGCGTAGATAAAAAATTCACCCGTGGAATGTTTAGATCCGGCGCTATGGAAAATACCGATGGTTTTTCTGTTCATCCCTATGGCGCTTCACCCAACGGTACAATGAGGCAGATAAATAAACTGCAAAAAATATTTAATGAATTTAATTACGACAAACCAATCTGGGTAACGGAAGTTGGTTACTCAACAGGTCCCATTTCATTTTGCAATATAAGAGAATATCCGGACTATATTGTAAAAACATTAAGCGGTCTTGCAACCAGAGCCGATGGTGTCAGAAATCTTTTATGGTATGAGTTTATGGATACTTACAATCCCGGCGAAATTAAAAACCGGCTGGATTTTGAAAATTACTTTGGACTTATATACCCCAACAGAACACTTAAACCAGGCGCGCATGCATTTATGCTTACCGCTAATCATATAGCCGGAACACAGTACAATCCGGATAATCTAACAAGAGAAAAAGTAAAGAAAAGTGTAACAAGTTTATATTTTACAAAAGAAGACGGAACCAATACACTAATCCTCTGGAAGAACGGCGTTGGAAGAAGAAATTTACGGCTTACAGTTCCGGGAGCAATAAGTCTTTCGCAGTATAATATACACAACGGAGAAGCAAATCTCCTGCCGGAAAATCCGGTTCTGAAAGTAAAAAAATCGCCAATTATAATTACATGGGCAGAAGGTTCTGCTCCGCGGCTTACAAAAAAATAATTATGCAGCCATCTGTCCATTCCTGTCTTGAACCTCTTAACCCTGAACAACGGCGGGCTGTTTTACATACGGGAAAACCGCTTTTAATACTTGCAGGCGCAGGTTCGGGAAAGACAAGAGTTATAACTACCAAGATTGCCTATTTAATAGGCGAAAAAGGAATGGATCCGCGTTCGATTCTTGCAGTGACATTTACCAACAAGGCGGCAAGGGAAATGGCAGAGCGCGCCCGACAGATTGATTCGCGGGCAGGTGACGCTATGCTGCGCACCTTTCACTCGTTTGGAGCATGGTTCTTGCGCCGCAACGGGAGTCAGGCAGGTTTGAATTCAAACTTTGTTATTTACGATGATGATGATGTCACATCTCTTCTTTCGTCCATTATGGAAAATACTCCAAAACCAGAAGTAAGGCATTTTGCGCACAATATTTCGCGTGCTAAGGATTATTTTCTGTCTCCGGATGATCCTGAGCTTGCAATAATAGATCACCATAAAAAATTTCGCGATGTCTACAAGCGGTACGAAGAGCGTTTGGCGCAAATTGGCAATGTTGATTTCGGTGACTTAATAAAAAAACCAGTGGAGATTCTTCGCAGCCAGCCGGAAACAGCGCAGCGTTTCAGAGACCGGTTTTCGGTAATAATGGTAGATGAGTATCAGGATGCGAACGTGGCGCAGTTCCAGCTTCTTAAGGAATTATGCGGTCCAAATACATATGTATGCGTAGTAGGCGATGACGATCAGTCTATTTATCGTTTTCGCGGTGCAGAAGTAAAAAACATTTTAGAGTTTCCGGAACGCTTTTCCGGCGCAGATGTAATCCGGCTTGAGCAAAATTATCGCTCCACTACTCCCATTCTGCAAGCCGCTTCTTCTGTAGTGGACTATAACCGCGGACGGCTTGGAAAAACACTGCACGCAGAAAAAGGGAACGGACCTTTGCCGGTGCTTATTTATTTGAAAGATCAGGACGAAGAAGTAGCGTTTTGCGCAGATAAAATAAAAAGTTCGGTAAAAAAGAAAAATACTGTATGGTCAGACTGGGCGATTCTATACCGTACTAATGCACAATCTGCCGGATTTGAAACAATGTTTTTACGCAAGGGGATTCCGTACCGCATTGTTGGTTCGTTAAAATTTTACGAACGGGAAGAAATTAAAGATGCGATTGCATTATTGTCGTTTCTGGTAAATCCTCGCGATGAAGTAGCATTTCGAAGGGTTGTGAATAAACCGGCAAGAGGCGCAGGAAGCGTCACAATAGATAAAATCGTAGATACTGCGATTGACGACGGCATTGATTTAATAGAAGCAGGCAGTAAATTGGAGATCTCCAAAAAAGCGCGCAAAGGACTGGATGAATTTTTTAAAGTTATAGAGGATGCCAGGGTTACTCTTTCCGAAGACCTCACACAGAGGCACAAAGGCACAGTAAAAAAGAAAAAAGATTCTAAAGAATTAAGATCCGGCGAAGGGCTTTCTGTCTGTATTGAACAATTATTAATTACTTCCGGAATTGCCGAATATCATAAAATGCAGGATGAAATTACAGGGAATTCCAAACTAGGCAACTTGCAGGAATTATTAAATGCAGCAAGTGACTATAAAAATAATAACGAAGGACTATTGGAGTTTCTGGAAAACATCGAACTGGATCGCTCCATGGAAGAGAAAATAAGCAATCAGGATGATCCGCAGGATGCGGTAACGTTGATAACTTTTCACAATACAAAAGGTTTGGAATTTAAACATGTAATCATGACAGGTCTTGAACAGGGTATCTTTCCAAGAGAAGATAAAAAAGATGATGAACTTGAAGAAGAACGGCGGCTGTTTTATGTTGGAGCCACACGCGCTATGGATGAACTCTATCTGACATCATGCGCCGAGCGGCGAATGTACGGAAGAACTGCGCAAATGCAGCCATCGCTGTTTCTGCACGAGATTGATAAAAGCTGTCTGCAGGTTGTAAATATGACCTGGAACGAAAAACATGATGGTTTAATAAAGATACCGCGAAGAACCTTTAATCCGCTGAATACGCAAAATATGATTACACCGAGCAGCGCTGTTAACAAAGAACTAGAAAAACGCGCAGGCTGGCGCAGAGGGCAGCGGCTTTTTCACGAAGATTACGGATACGGCGCAGTCATGGAAATAAATGGCAGCGACGATGGTCCTGTTGTCCGCGTTCGTTTTGACTCAGGAAAAGATTCGCGTTTTTTAAGCGAAATACAGGGCAGAGCCTATGAAAAAGTTGAGGACAGCTAATATAATGAATAATATGAGAAATATACCTGATGTATTGCGCGCAAGAGGTTACCGTCTCTATCTGGCGGACGGAAGACGTTTGGTCGATCTTTGGCTAAATGGCGGCGCGGCAATTCTGGGGCACACCCCGCAGAACTTGTTACGCGAATTAAAAAATACAGCGTCCCGCGGGTTGTACGCTCCTTTTCCGCATTTTACAGAAGGACGTTATTTAAAATCACTTTTAAAACTTTTTCCCGGGTTTAGCTTCCGTTTCTATGCCGCGCCGCCGCAGGAACTTACAGCATTATTTAATTCCGGCGCAGTAAAACTTTGGCGGCCTTATGAGAATCCGGAAAAACCTTTGTCTGTTAATGACTCTCCCTTTTTTATACCAATTCTGCCTGGTGTCCAAACATGGCGCGATGGACTGCCATTGGGTTTGTGCGTAGTCGCTGCAAAAACAGGATCAGCGCAGGAAAAAGATTTACTTGCGCAGCTACCGCAAAACGATGCGCTTTCGCCAATCCTTTTTGCCGTTGCTGCCCGCGGAGTGTACGATATTCTCGCTGCAAAGGAACGCGCAAATCCAAAGCTGCCGCAAGTCGCAAAAACGTTGAAAAACACCTCATCAATATGGCAAAGGCAGGGGATATACCTGTCATTAAAAAAGAAAACCTCATCGCAGGAATGGGAAACGCTTTTTAATCAGTTTCTGGAAGCAGGCTTTTTGCTGCCGCCAACCCAGAACTACCCATTAATCCTGCCTGGTGAACTTTCCGATGGGGAAGAAGCGAAATTACTAGAATGTATATGTTAATGATGTGAGGTTTGGGTGTGGAAATTGACCCCCTTAGGCGAGTATATTCCCGAGCATAAGGGGGCAAGTTTACACACCCAAACCAGATATTAATGTATAGTTGTTTACTTGAATTTCTCTTATAAATTCACCATACTTATACTACATGAACAAGTTTATTTTCGTCTCAGGCGGCGTTTGTTCCAGTTTAGGTAAAGGTGTTGCAGCCTCTTCCATCGGCGCTCTGCTGGAAAGCAGGGGGCTTAATGTCCGGATGGTTAAATGCGACCCCTATATTAATGTGAATGCAGGAACAATGAGCCCGTTTCAGCATGGCGAGATTTATGTGACAGACGATGGGGCGGAAACTGACCTTGATTTGGGTAATTATGCCCGGTTTACAAAAGGGCGCTTAAGCCAGGCAAATTCAATAACCACAGGGCAGGTTTATGAATCTGTAATTCGCAAAGAACGCGAAGGACAATACCAGGGCAGGTGCGTTCAGGTTATACCTCATATAACTGACGAAATAAAAAGCAGAATTATAGCCGTAGCCAAAGAAGAAAACACCACTGATGTTGTAATAATCGAAATCGGCGGAACAGTCGGTGATATCGAATCGATTCCTTTCCTGGAAGCCGCCCGCCAGATGATTCATGAATACGGCAGAACAAATGCTTTGTCCGTACATCTGACCTTGATTCCGGAAGTAGCCGGCGGAGAATTAAAAACCAAACCCACTCAGCATTCGGTTAAATCAATGCAGGAGATGGGGATTCAGCCGGATATACTTATATGCCGTTCTCCAGTAATGCTGGATGAGCCTACCAGCAGAAAAATTGCGCAATTTACAAATGTTGATATTGATGCGGTGTTAACTTCACCTAACATTGATACAACAATTTATCAGATACCGCTCGTCTTTTCTGATCAAAAACTGGATCAGGTGCTTCTAAGAAAAATGGGCGTAGAAATCCGCCACACCGACATGAGTCCATGGCATTCGGTAATGAAACTTTTTTCCGCAAGAAAGAACTTGATACGAATAGGCATTGTCGGAAATTACATGGAAACGCATGATACATACACCTCGCTTTTGGAAGCGCTGTTCCATGCAAGTCTTGAATGCGGTGTAGAAACAGAACTTGTAAAAATAGATTCTTCCGCTCTGGAAACAGGAGATATAAACGCAATTTTCGGAGACAAAGCAGCCGGAGGCAGCGTAGACGGAATACTTGTATCCGGCGGCATGGTTTGCAATGCAGACATGAGCGAAGGCGGAATCAACAGCATGGTAAAAGCAGCAGCATGGGCAAGAACAAACAAAAAACCGTACCTTGGTATCTGCCTTGGAATGCATGCAATGATAGTTGATTGGGCGCGCAGCGCTTTAAACTGGAACGATGCCGATTCTGCGGAATTTTCTCCCAATACTAAACGCGCTGTTGTAAGTTCGGAAACTATACGGCTTGGAGCAATTGAATCGGTGAACGAAGACGGTACGCATATTATGGCAGCTTACGGAGAAAAGAAAATTATAGAACGACACCGTCATCGCTATGCATTTTCAAATCAGTACCGTGATGAAATGGTAAAATCAGGTTTAAAACTGGCGGCTCTAACTCCTAACGCCGAAACGGCGGGCGGCACTTTGGTTGACTGCGTTGAGTGGCCAAATGAAATTCACCCGTGGGGTGTCGGCGTTCAATTTCATCCGGAATTTAAATCCAAACCAACTGCGGCAGCTCCCCTATTTAAAGGTTTTATCACCGCAATTAAGAAGAAGAAATGAAAAGAAAAATAAGTCCCGTTTTTGGGACAGCGCTGATATTGGTTTTTCTCGTTACAATGTCTTGTACGTTTGATTACGGGGAAACCGGATCTTCAGAAAGAGAACTGCCGGATCTGGTAATGGAAAACGTTGAATACGTTCGGGTAAGGTCGGCAGATCCGATAGCGCGGTTTCAGGCAGAGCGCGCAGAACGTTACGAAAAACAAGGGCTTATGAAGCTGCAAAATTTTATTTTTGAGCAGTACGGAGAACGCGGCGAAGAAGTAAATGTTACAGGAAAAGCAGGAAATGCATCGGTAGATATAGAAACCGGCGATATTGTGATGACAGTCGGGGTCAGCCTGGAAGTTGAATCTGAAGATATTATTATAGAAACAGAACTGCTTGATTGGAGAGATGATCCGCGAATTCTTTCTACAGGAACAGAAGACGAAGTTAATGTATTAAGAGAAAACGGCACAAGTTTTACAGGTGTTGGCCTTAGAGCAGATGCACGCAGACGCACCTTTGAATTTTCCGGCGTTGTCAGCGGAACATTTATACATGACGACGATGAAAGCACCGCGTTAAGCGGTGAGGATGAATAAAAGCAACGCGTCGTGGCGCACGTAAAGTGTAGTAGGATGGAGAAAGCGCGAAGGCTTTAGCCTGAGTAGCGCGCCCAGGAAGCAGCGAATAAAGTAAATACGGAGGATAATTAGTATTAAAAAGCAAATTATTTTAATCTCAATTTTTCTCTTTTTAATTTCTTCGTTAGCCGCAGAAGTTTTTACTTTCAAAGCAGACAGAATGTCCGGCTCCAGAGCGCTGGGACGGGAATCGACAATATTAATCGGAAACGCAGAAGTAAGATCCGACAATCTGCTTCTTCGCGCAGACAGAATTGAAATTCAGGGAGACGATAACCAATTTATAAATTGCGTAGGTAATGTCTGGGGACATGAAGAAGGCAAAGATATTTTATTCTATACAGACAGACTCCAGTACGACCGCAAATTAAAAATTGCGCGCCTTGAAGGCAACTCAACTCTCGAAGACAGAGAAAACGAGATTGTAGCAAGAGGGCGGTTTATCGAATATGATGATATAAATGAAATTACAGTTTTTCAAATTTCCGTACGCTTGTTCAAAGACGACATGGTCTGCCGTTCAGAATACGCAATTTATCACCGTCAGGAAAAACTTCTGGATTTATCGGGATTCCCGGTAGTTTATAAAAGTGATGATGAGTTTCGCGCAGACAGAATACGCGTAGATTTGGACACTGATGACGTCATCATGGAAGGTTCCGTATCAGGAACAATAATGAATTAATCGTATGGAAGAAAACTTAAGTCTTTCAAAGCAAAAAACCACAGAAACAGAAATCGCAGGAGATGTATTATCAGCTATCCTGACCGCTTCATTAACAAAATACCAGTTCGATCTTGACGAAGCAGATGCCGAGAAAAAATCTGCAGAACTGGAAGCTTCAAAAAAAACAGAGAGGGTACATGAAGAACATACACTTGGCGTATCCAATCTATATAAAAGTTTCGGAAAAAAATCAGTTGTAAAAGGCGTAAGCTTTTCGATGAAAAACGGCGAAGTAGCAGGTTTATTGGGTCCCAATGGAGCAGGTAAAACAACGATCTTTTACATGATTGTAGGTTTTTATCAGCCTACCAATGGAATTGTCACAATGGACGATATCGATATAACAAATAAACCGATGTACCGCCGTGCAAGAATGGGTATAGCTTATCTTCCGCAGGAAGCGTCAATTTTTAGAAAACTAACAGTTGAGCAGAATATCTGGGCAATTTTGGAAAGCCGGCAGGACATCGATTTGGACCAAAAAAAGGAAAGACTGGAAAGCCTGCTGGAAGAGTTTGGCATAGGGCGAATACGCTCGCAATTTGGCTATACCCTTTCCGGCGGAGAACGCCGCCGTACAGAAATTGCCCGCGCTCTTGCCACTGAGCCAAAGTTCCTGCTTCTAGACGAGCCCTTTGCGGGAATTGACCCAATAGCCGTCTATGAAAT
>Ga0123356_10007283_pt1 | contig 11044 bp, 9 predicted proteins | sample TergutEmb28metaG_2_FD_92546 | JGI IMG/M metagenome (GOLD analysis project Ga0123356, IMG submission 92546) | Embiratermes neotenicus P3 segment gut microbial communities from Petit-Saut dam, French Guiana - Emb289 P3 | ecosystem: Host-associated > Arthropoda: Insects > Digestive system > Gut ... | reverse complement strand
GCCGGCAGTGGCATCGTCTTTGAAATACTGCACCAGGGTGCCTGGCTCCGGCCCCTCGAATAGGACCTTGGCTTTGCCTTCGTAGAGCTGGCGGCGGCGGGCCATCACTGTTCCCCTTGACGAAACCCGGCCTGGTGGCAGGGACGTGGTGTTGCGCCGTGGCAGAGGCCGGGCGGCACCGAGGATATAGCAACACGCGGGCCATCCCGCCACGGCATCGGCTGGTCGCGATAGCCTCCCGCCAGGACGGCTCAGTTTCGGGTCGCGATTTTCACCGGCCGGACGATTTGACGGTCAATCAGTCAGGCGTCCATCGTCTCATTGAGGCCGCCCGTATTGGAGCCGCCGGACGAATATTCTCGTCTGGTGAGAATAGGATGGCGCCGCACGGCGCCCGGCGGTACGCCGGGGGACGGGTGAGCAGGAACCGCACCCTTTCCGGGTAGCCGGCTCGCGCCCGCCAGGTGGCTACCCACCCCCAATCTTCGGGATCAACACCACTTCGTTCTCCGGCCCGAACCTCGCCGAATAGGCGTCCTGAAATATCTCTCCGTCGATCGCGATCGCCATGCTCTCCTCGACCTGCTTTCCCAGTCCGGGGAAGCGGCTCTCCAATTCCGCCACCAAACGCCGAAAAGTCGTCGCCGTCACCTCGAGCTCGGCCTGCCCGCCCGTGTATCGCTGAGCGGCAGAGCCCGAGAGCAGGACGTTCGGCATGTGGCACCTTTACCCAGCGCCCAAAGCGGGTCGGCCTCTCCCACCAACGGCAGGAGAGGCTTTATCCGGTCTACTCAGCGGCCTTCGGCAGCGTCGCCGCATCCAGCGCCGCCCGCACCTTCGGCGGCGACATCGGCAGATCGTGCAGCCTGAGGCCCGTCGCGTCGCAGATCGCGTTGCCGATCGCAGCCATCGGGGGAATGATCGGCACCTCGCCGACGCCGCGTGCGCCGAATGGATGCCGCGGGTTCGGCACTTCCACCATGACCGCCTCGATCATCGGCATGTCGGAGGCAACCGGCACGCGGTAGTCGAGGAATCCGGCGTTATCCATCTTGCCGTTCTTGTCGTAGATGTATTCCTCGTTCAGCGCCCAGCCGATACCCTGTGCAGCGCCGCCTTGGATCTGGCCTTCCACATAGCTCGGGTGAATCGCCTTCCCCACATCCTGCAACGCGGTATAGCGCAGGATCTTCACTGCACCTGTCTCGGCATCGACCTCGACATCGACGATATGGCAGCCAAAGCCAGGCCCGGCGCCCTGCGCATTGATCGAGACCTCAGATCCGATCGGCCCGCCGGTCCGCCCCGCCTTCAACGCGATCGCCGCAATGTCCAACGGCTCGAACGCGCCGGCGTTGGAACCGGCCGGATACGCCTTGCCGTCCTTCCACTCCACCGCCTCGACCGGGATTTCCCAGATCTGTGCAGCGCGCTTCTTCAGGTCCTCCACAACGCGCTCCGCGGCCTGCGTCGCCGCCATGCCCGTCGCGAAGGTCACGCGCGAGCCGCCGGTCAGGAAGCTGAACCCGATTGACGATGTGTCGGGAATGATTGTGCGGACCTTCTCTGCCGGCACGCCTAGCACCTCCGCCACCATCATGCCGATGGAAGCCCGTGACCCGCCGATGTCCGGATTGCCCGACGTGGCGACCACAGTGCCGTCCTCGGCGATGTGGCAGCCGGCCGATGACTCGCCGCCTATGTTGAACCAGAACCCGCACGCGAGGCCGCGGCCGGTCCCCGGCTTCACCGGCGATTTGTAGTGCGGATGGTTCTTCGCCGCCTCCAGCGTGGCAAGGAACCCGATGTTCTGGTGCGTCGGCCCGTAGTGTGTCTTGGTTCCGTTGCGCGCCCCATTCTGTTCGCGCACGGCGATCGGGTCCTTGCCCAGCTTTCGCGCCAAATCGTCTAACGCACACTCGACCGCCCACGACGAGATCGGGGCCCCCGGCGCGCGATACGCCGCGACTTTCGGCCGGTTGCTCACGACGTCATAGCCGACCACATCGACGTTCGGGATGTCGTACATGGCGAAGCCGCACATGCAGCCGGGGCCAATCGGCGAACCCGGGAAGGCGCCGGCCTGATACTTCAGCACCTGCTGCGCCGCGACGATGGTGCCATCCTTCTTGGCACCCAGCTTCACCGAAACAGCTGCACCCGAGGTCGGCCCGGAGGCGCGGAATACTTCCTCCCGCGTCATCTGCATTTTGACCGGCCGGCCGCTCTTCTTGGACAGCGCGATCGCCACTGGCTCCAGATACACCAGCGTCTTGCCACCGAACCCGCCGCCGATTTCGAGCGGCACTGCGCGGATATTGGAGATGTCGATCCCCAGCAGCTTTGCACAGTAGGCTCGGACCATGAAATGGCCCTGGCTGGAGCTGTAAATCATCACCTGCGCATCAGAGTTGTACGAGCATAGACAGGCGTGCGGCTCGATGTACGCCTGATGCACCGGCTGGGTGGTGTAGTTGCCCTCAACGACAACGTCTGCGTCCTTGAACCCGGCGTCCACATCACCCTTCTTGAACACCACCTTCTTCGCGATGTTCGAGGGCTTCTTGGGCGTCGGCTCCACGCCGGCTGTGAAGAGATCGTCGTGTAACACGGGGGCGTTGTCCGCCATCGCGTCCTCGACGTCGATGACGTAAGGGAGCACCTCGTACTTTATATCGATCAGCGCCAATGCAGCGTCGGCGATCGCCGGCGTCGTGGCCGCGACGGCAGCAATGGCGTGGCCTTCGTATAGCGCCTTGTCCCAGGCCAGGCAGTTGCGCGAGAGGTCGCGGAAATTCATCGGACCCTCGCCGACAAACGCTTCCTCATTGCCGATGTGCGGGAAATCCTTCGAGGTGACGACCGCCTTCACGCCCGGCAGCTTTTCCGCCTTGCTTGTATCGATGGACAGGATCTTCGCGTGCGCATGGGGTGAGCGCAGCACCTTGCCCCAGATCATCCCGGCCATCCGCATGTCTGCACCGAACTGGGCGCGGCCGGTAACCTTGTCGACGCCGTCGGGCCGAATCGGACGTGTGCCGACGACCTTTAGATCGGACGGAACATAATTCATGCGGCCTTCTCCCCTCGCATGACAGCCGCGGCGTCCATGACGGCGCGGATCACCTTGTCATAGCCCGTGCACCGGCACAGGTTGCCGGCCAGCCAGTAGCGCGCTTCCTCCTCGGTCGGACTGGGGTTCTCATCGAGCAGCGCCTTCGACGCAACGATGAGACCCGGGGTGCAGAAGCCGCATTGCAACGCCGCATGCTCCAGGAATTTCTGCTGGATCGGATGCAGCTGCTCGCCCTCTGCGATGCCCTCGATCGTGGTGACGGTCTTGCCGTCCGCCTCACATGCAAGCATCAGGCAGGAACACATGAGCCGCCCGTCGACGATGACGCTGCAGGCGCCGCAGTCGCCCGACGCGCAGCCTTCCTTGCTGCCGGTGAGCCCGATCTCGTCGCGCAGCGCATCGAGAAGAGTCTGCTGGGTCTCGCACAGGAATTCAGTGGGCTCGCCGTTGATGACAGCGGCAACGTGATGCTTTGCCATGGATTGCTTATCCTCGATTCTCAGTGAGTGGCGCGATGGGCGATGCCCATGGCGCGGTCGAATGCGATCGCGGCGACGCGGCGAGCCAGCACGCCCGCGACCTTCGTTCGGTATTCAATGGTGCCGCGCTTGTCGTCGATCGGCTTGCACGCGGCCTGCGCGGCGGCGTCCAACGATTTCAGCGTTGCATCGTCCAGCTTGTGGCCGACCAGCGTCTTGGCGGCGGCATCGACCAGCAGCACGGTCGGCGCCACGGCGCCCAGCGACACGCGCGCAGCCGTGCACACGCCGTTCGCGTCCAGCGTCACGCTGACGCCGCAACCAACCACGGCGATGTCCATTTCGGTTCGCGGAATGAAGCGGAGATAAGCGTCGCTGGACCGGGCCGGGCGGGCGGGCAGCTTGAACTCCAAGATGAACTCGCCCTTTGCAAGATTGGTGCGGCCCGGACCGGCCGGAACCTGTTCCACCGGGACTTCGCGCCGGCCGTTCGGCCCCACGATCACCGCGATTGCGCCGGCAGCATAAAGCGCTGGCACCGAGTCGGCGGCCGGCGAGGCATTGCACAGGTTGCCGGCCAGCGACGCGCGCCCCTGGATCTGCGTCGAACCGATCAGGTCCATCGCCTCGACGACGCCCGGCCAGGCGGCCTTCAGATCCGCATTAGCCTCGATCACCGCGCCAGGTGTCGCTGCGCCAATGACAAAGCTGCCGTCTGCATTCTTCTTGATACCGGAAATACCGGGAAGCTTCTTGGTATCGACGATCAGGTCGGGCTTCAGCCGGCCGGCGCGAAGCTGCACCAGCAGATCAGTCCCGCCTGACAGGACTTTGGCCAAGCCAGACGACCCGGCCAGTAGTTTGACGGCATCGTCCACCGATGTCGGCGCGGCATAATTGAGGGTTGGCATAGTCGCTCCCGATTCCTGCGTTCGCGTATCGCCGCCCGCGAGCGGATGCGCGCGGGCGGCCTCAGCAACGTTATTCGATCGACGCTGGTCGGTCGAGTCAGCGCCCGACCATGCCCGGCCCGGCCAGTCATCCGAGCCTGCTTTAGGTGCAGACGACCAACGCACCGCGCTCCTCACCACAACGGCGGGTGCCGCCATGGGTTTCTGGATCAGCCCAACCACGTAGGATACTTCGGCGCAGCCCCGGCGTATGCCGAGTAAGCATGGTGTCCATCATTGTGCTCGGTCGCATCGACATCGGCAACCGGGAAACGCGCCCATGGCCGGCACGAGGACCGACGCAACCGAGGTAAACGAGGTCTTGGTGCCACGCGTATCCAGCGCCCGCTCGCAGCATCCGTGCCTGATTTGGCTACGCCTTATTTGGCAGGTCCGCTGAGGGTGAGACAACGGTCCGGAATAGGATCGTGCGCAACCAATGTGTCATCCCGCTCCGCGGACACCATCCCACCAGGGACACACGCCCGCCATCCGCTGGTAATTGCCTTCTATCACTTGCACCGGCAAGCGTTGCCCGTCGGACGCCGCCTTCAGCCGCATCGCCCGCGCCTGTGCGCGTTGCTCGTCAGACAGCCACACGCGATCGTGGCCCCAGAGACTCGGGCCGACCGTCACTTCCGACGGTGTCCACGACCCGGGTGTCACCTCCTTCCCACCCCAGCCGCATTCCAGCATGAACCCACCTGGCGACTTCAGATAATAGGATGTCACCGCGTCATTCGGATGCCGGCCAAGTGTGGTCGCGATCCGATCCGGCTCGCCGAGCGCGATATCGTAGCCTTGCCCGACATCGTCGAGCGAGAACAGTTCGACCATCAGATGGTGCAGGTCCTGCCGCCCGGTTTCAATCAATGCCACGCTGTGGTGGCGTGGATTGACATGCAGAAAGAACGCCCGGAATGGGGTCAGAATGTAGTCGCTGATCCCGAAGCCGAGTGTCTCGTGATAGAAACCCATGAGGTCGTCGATGTCCTGTACGTGGAACACCGCATGACCCACGCCCAACGGACCTGTGCGGAACCCGGAAATTGACCGGCCCGGCTTGAACGGATCATCCGCGACTGCGGCACCATAAAACGCTTCCAACCGGTTGCCCGCCGGATCAGAGAAGCTGATCAGTCCGCGGACGCAACGCGCTTCGGCCAGCCCTGATGGCTCGCGCCGCACCGTCACAGCGGCTGCTTCCAGCCGCGCACCGAGGGCATCCAGCGTCGTGGCATCGGCGACTTCCCAGCCAAAATACCGATCGCCATCGGCCAGCGAGCGATCGACGATCAATCGCTGCGCGCGATCGTCCATACGAAATGCGCGCACCGCGTTGCCGCGTTCGACCACCTGCATGCCAAGCCAATTGGTCGCGAAATCCGTCCAGTCCGACAGATCTGATGCGCCGATCCCCACGTAACCGAGTGCCTGGATTTCCATGGCAAGCCCCTCCGCGATGTGCCGTGGACAATACGCCCCCGACGCCAGGGAAGTCATCTATGCCTGCCACCGCGTGCTCGTGCGCCGAGCGGAGCCGTTGGAAAGGTACGCCGCGACACGACTGGCCGAGATCAATCTGATGACCGCGATGGGCAGGCCGTTTGTGCGAGCTGTGGCCGCCCGCTTCGATACCTGGCGCAGCCGCGGTGTGGCACGCCATTGCGCCCGCACACCCACCGCTCTTCGGCACACAACCCGGTGGCGGCTGTTGGTCGGAGGCCGCTTCTGGTGGCAGAATTCCCCCAGCGGTGATGTGAGGCGTCGATGAGCGTAGTTGTGCAAACCATCCGTCCGGGCTTTGTGGCCGAGATCGACGGGCTCGACATCTCCCGACCGATCGACGCTGCCGAAATGGACGCGCTGTGGGACACGGTCGATGAGCATGCGATTCTCGTATTCCGCGGCCAGCACCTGACCGACGCGCGGCAGATCGCCTTCACGGAGAATTTCGGCCGGCCGGAACGCTACGTCTTCTCCTACAGCAAGCAGGTGAATCTACGGCTGCAACGGCCGGAAATGGCGGACGTGTCCAACCTCGACGCGGAAACCGGACGGCCGCAGACCGGCAGTGCACGGCATCGCATGGTCAATCTCGGCAACCGCCTGTGGCACACCGACAGTTCATTCCGCCTGCCACGCGGCGGATTCTCGCTGCTTTTTGCGCATGCGGTGCCACCGGTAGGGCCGCTTGGCGCCGGCGAGACGGAATTCGCTGACACCTGCGCCGCCTATGAGGCACTGGCCCCCGGACGGCAGGCCATGCTGGCAGGACTTCAGGCCGAGCACAGCCTGATGCATTCACGTGCATTGCTCGGCTTCACCGACTTCAAGCCGGAGGAACGCGCCGCGCTGCCGCCCGTGGTACAGCCGCTGGTCAACACGCATCCTCGGACCGGGCGGAAGTCAGTCTACGTTGCGTCGCACGCGTCACACATTCTCGGCATGGACGTGGCGGACGGGCGTCTTTTGTTGATGGAGTTGATAGAGCTCGCGACGCGCGCCGGGACGACGTATCGCCACACCTGGCGGGTTGGCGACCTGGTGATGTGGGACAATCGCCGCTCCTTGCATCGTGGCCTGCCGTTCGATGAACGGTTCCCCCGCGACATGCGCCGCGTCACCACGTCCGACGGGACGGAGCCGGCGCGGGTGCGTCGCGTCGCATAAGCGGCCTTCTCATTGCCAAGCGCGCGCCTCGCAATCGCGACCAGGGAGGAGCAAGGATCGTGCCGCAGGACACCGCCGCGACCGCGGTGGAGTTGCAACTGCAGGAAATCGGCACCGTCGTCCGCATGACACCAATCCGACGTCGTGCCAGGATTCTGATCGCGCTGGGCGAATTCCTCGACGGGTATGATCTGATCTCTATCGTCGGCGCGCTGCTGCTGCTCCATTCGCGCTTCAGCGCGAAACCGGCAGTTGTCATCCTGATCGGCCGCCGCAGCCTGCCTGAGGCCACGTTTGGCTTCCAGGGAATCTTTCTGGCACTAGCAGTCTGTGGCGTCATGCTGGGCGTCTACGCCTTGACGGGCCTGAAGTTCGAACCGCGGGGTCGCGACCTCGACGAACTCGCGCCGGCGATGTACGCGGCCGATGCTCCATGCGCCTTCCGCCGCATAATAGAGCAACAGCAATGACAGATTATCCCAACGTGATGCTGGTCAACCATCCGCTGGTACAGCACAAGCTGACGTTGCTGCGCGATCGCCGCACGCCAACCGCACAGTTCCGCCAGCTCGCGCGCGAGATCAGCCTGCTGCTGGCTTATGAAGTGACCCGTCCACTTCCGCTGGAGATGGTGGAAATCGACACGCCCTTGGAGCGCATGCAGGCACCGCGACTGGCTGGCAAGAAACTGTGCTTCGTGTCGATCCTGCGCGCCGGCAATGGCATCCTTGATGGAATGCTCGACCTAGTGCCGTCGGCGCGCGTCGGGCACATCGGGATGTACCGAGACCACGCGACGCTGCGTCCGGTTCAGTACTATGTGAAGCTGCCTGAGGACGTGCAAGACCGCCTCGTCGTGGTCGTTGATCCGATGCTTGCCACCGGCAACTCCGCCTGTGCGGCGGTGGTGCTACTGAAGAACGCCGGCGTGACGCAAATCCGCTTCGCCTGTCTGATTGCCGCGCCGGAAGGGCTGCGGGTGTTCGGCGCCGGGCATCCCGACGTACCCGTTTTCACCGGCGGGATCGACCGGGGACTGGATGAGCGTGGCTACATTCACCCTGGTCTTGGCGATGCCGGCGACCGGTTGTTTGGTACAAAGTAACAGCGTGCAAAGGAGTTGCGTAATGTCCAACGAGACAGTCCAACTTGCTGAATATGCGGCGAAGTTGCGCTATGAGGACATTCCGCCGCACGTGGTGCAGCGCGCGAAGGACTGTATCACCGACACGGTTGCGGTGATCGTGCTCGGCAACGGCATGCCGTGGAGCCGCATCGTCATCGACTATGCGCAGCGCATCGGCGCAGGCGGCGGCTGCCGTATTCTGGGGTCGGGAGGTCCATCCGTGAAAGCTCCGGCCGCGGCATTGGCCAACGGCACGATGGCACACGCCTTCGAGTCAGATAACCTGACACGGCCTGGGGTCGGTGTGCATCCCGGCGGCACATTACTCCCTGCAGCACTGGCGGTCGCGCAGGAACGCGGCAACTGCGGCGCCGACTTGATCACCGCGATCGTCGCTGGTTACGAAGTCATGTACCGCATCGGCCACGCGACCAAACACAGCAACGAGCATCACGGCTTTCATGCACCGGGCACCACCGGCCCATTCGGCGCCGCTGTCGCGGCGGCGCATTTGTTGCGGCTGGATGCGGCCAAGATGACCAACGCAATCGGCATCGCCGGCTCGCTGGCCGGAGGGCTGATGGAATTCGCTCGTTCCGGTACGGGCGCGATGGTGAAGCGGTTGCATCTGGGCCGAGCGTCGGAAGGTGGCGTACTGGCGGCAAACCTCGCCGAGGGCGGGTTCACCGGGCCGAGCAGCGTTCTGGAAGGCGAAGCCGGTTTCCTGAGGGTGTTCTGTCCAGATCATGACGTGGCGGACCTGACACGTGGGTTGGGCGAGCGCTGGGAAACCATGACGTTGTGCCTGAAGCGCTTTCCCATGCATGCGACCGCGCACACGGCCGTGCAAGCGGTGCTGGAGCTGCGGGCCGAGCACGAATTCACCGGCGGAGACGTCGACCGGATCGACGTGCAGGGCACGGAACGGATGGCGACGGTGAACAACATCCCTAATCCGACCGATATCATGATGGCGCAGTATTCCATTCCATTCTGCGTGGCGTTGGCGACGTATCGCGACCCGCGCGATCCAGTGTCATTCGATGACGGGGTGTTGCGGGACGCCGGCATCCGTTCGCTTTGCGCGCGCGTCAAAGTGCGCGCGGCACAACCGCCCACCAATGTCGCCGGCGCCGCTATTGTCACGATCACGCTCAAGAGTGGCCGGTCGCTGACGCGCGAAGTGGAAGAATTCAACGGCACACCGGCGCGACCGCTCAGCGCGACGGAGTTGCGCGACAAGTTCATGACTTTGACCCGCGGACGCTACGGTGCGGAGGGGGAGACGCTGTTCGATCGACTGCAAAATCTAGAGGCAGAGCAGGATTTGTCGTGGGTAGGCGCGTAAATAGCTCCGCCCACGCGAAGCGCTTCGTCCATGTTGCCATCCCAGCGCCCGCCGCTGAGATCGCACCCGAATGGACCGCGTTCCCGCAACGCGGGCGACGTCGAACGAGGGCTGGGCCATCACCTTGGTCAGCTCGGCGACTGAGCATTGATAGTCATATCTATAACGAAACGATAATCGCAGCGAGGAGTAACGTCAAATGAGCTTTCGCCCGCTCGGTCGTTATCGCCGCTCTCGAGTGACTGCCGTTCAACTGCGACCCGGGCGTGACCTTTGCGGGAAGCGGCTGATCCCATGACATCTGAGAAGACGACGAGCGAGCATGCTCGCCTAAGAGAAGCTCGCGAGGGCACCGCGCCCTGGCGCAAATGGGGCCCCTATCTCAGCGAGCGACAATGGGGTACGGTGCGAGAGGACTATAGTGCCGGCGGCACTGCCTGGGACTACTTCCCGCATGATCATGCGCGTAGCCGCGTCTATCGCTGGGGCGAGGACGGACTTGCAGGCCTTTGTGATGACAAGCAGCGGCTGTGCTTTTCACTCGCGTTGTGGAATGGCGCTGATCCAATCCTTAAGGAGCGTGCCTTCGGCTTAACCAACAGCGAGGGCAATCATGGCGAGGATGTCAAGGAGTACTATTTCTACCTTGACGCAACGCCCACCCATTCCTACGGCAAATACCTCTACAAGTACCCGCAGCGCGCGTTCCCCTACGAGGACTTGGTACGGGTCAACGCAACGCGCTCGCGTCAGGAGCTCGAATATGAGCTGATGGACACTGGTATCTTCGAAGGCGACCGTTATTTCGACGTCTTTGCCGAGCACGCCAAGGCATCGACGGAAGACATTCTGATCCTGCTGACAGTACACAACCGTGGGCCTGAGCCGGCACCCCTGCACCTGCTGCCGACGTTGTGGTTCCGCAACCTCTGGACCGGGCATCCGGACCTCGAGAAACCCGTGCTGGCGGCCGAGGGCAGTGCAATCGCCGCCCGCCATCCGGAACTCGGTATTATGCACCTGGAGTGCGAAGGTGCGCCGGAACTGCTTTTCACCGACAACGAGACCAATAACCGCCGTTTGTTCGGCAGCGAGAACCCAAGCAGCTTCGTCAAAGACGGGATCAATGATTTCTTGTTGCACGGGCGCGCCGACGCCATCAACCCGGCGGCGATCGGCACCAAGGCGGCAGCACACTATCGGTTGGAGATCGCGGCCGGTGGCTCGGCGAGTGTGCGCTTGCGATTGCGTCCCGCCGCAGCAGGGGGCGCGGCCTTCGACGACAGCTTCATCCGGACGTTCGCCCGACGCCGGGCCGAGGCTGATGCCTTCTACGCCGCGCTCTTCCCGGCCGATCTCGACGAGGACGGGCGTCGCATCTTCCGCCAGGCT
>Ga0123356_10007282_pt1 | contig 11046 bp, 7 predicted proteins | sample TergutEmb28metaG_2_FD_92546 | JGI IMG/M metagenome (GOLD analysis project Ga0123356, IMG submission 92546) | Embiratermes neotenicus P3 segment gut microbial communities from Petit-Saut dam, French Guiana - Emb289 P3 | ecosystem: Host-associated > Arthropoda: Insects > Digestive system > Gut ... | reverse complement strand
GGGGGCGCGTGCGCAAGGTGGTGAAGTTCGAACGGATCTAATTACCCTTGCGAGTTCTCCAACGGCCTGTCGGCGGACCTGCGTTGCATCGAATGGTTCGCCTGAGGAGATGACGGATATCACGTGACCGGGCCGTCGGCGCCCGATTCCGCATCAGGTGGTTCAGATCAACTTCGCGCCGGACCTGTGACCGGCCGTGAGTTTCCCAACGCAGCAGGCCTTGACGGGTCGGGCTATCGAGCCGCGAAAACATGGTCCTGGGATCAACCCCTCCGACGCTGACGCTCGCAATGACGCGACGGTTCCGATCTGCTTGCCCGGCACCGCGGCCCGGAATTGATGGCATACCAATACGACAGCCGCCACAGGCGTTCGGCGTCACGGGCGATCGCCGCGGGAAGGATGCGGCCACGTTCGGCCCTCGTCCGGCGGGCGAACGCAAAACCGTAGCAGCGGAACAGGGGTGCCGAGCGGTCATGCGGCAGCCGCAGCAGGTCGGCGATGAGACGGTTATGTCCGGCCTCTGCCAGCCCGGGGTCGAAGGCCGCCTGCAGGCCCCCGATCGGCGATGCGGCCGGCCGCGGCCACGGCGGTGTCTCGCGCCACGATGTCATTGAGACGGCGAATTCTTCGGTCAGCCGGCTCTCGATGGGCCGCTCGCGTTGCCTGTTCGGGCCGGAGAGAATGCCTCGCGGATTTCGTCCGTGATCTTGGCGCGCAGCGAAGCATGGTGCACGCCGACGCGTGCGGCAGTCGGCCGACCGGCAGTGGGGGACACAGTTTCGAACAACGCCATGGCGGGGGTGAGCGGCATTGTATACAACGCGCTGGATACGGGTCCGAGGCAGAGCTGGTCCGAAGCCCGCATCGCATCGCTCAGCCCCTTGTTCGCAACCGGGCGCGTGGCAATCTGCGGCATCATTCCGTCGGAACATCGGAGATCCGCCCCATGCCTGCACCTGCCGCCGCATCCGTCGACGCGGTCCTGCGCCACGTGGATGCCGCATTCGAACGGTCACGAGACAACTTGTTCGACCTCCTGCGGATCCCCTCCATCAGCGCCCAGCCGGCGCATAAGCCGGACATCGAGCGCGCCGCGCGGTGGTGGCGCGATCAACTGGCCGGCCTCGGTTTCCGCGCCGACATCCACCCGACCGCGGGCCATCCCCTGGTGGTGGGGCATCTCGATGGGCCTTCCGACTACCGTGGCCCGCACATCCTCTTTTACGCGCACTACGACGTGCAGCCGGTCGATCCGCTGGCGCTCTGGCACAGCCCGCCGTTCGAGCCGCAGCTCGTCGATGGCCCGCACGGCAAGCGCTTCGTCGCTCGCGGCGCGGTGGATGACAAAGGCCAGTCGCTGATGTTCCTGGAAGCGCTGCGCGCGTGGCGCGAAGTCGGCGGCGGCATTCCCGCGCGTCTTACCGTACTGATCGAGGGCGAGGAGGAAGTCGGCAGCCCTAGCCTCGAGCCTTTTGTGGACGCTAACAAAGATGCACTGAAATCGGATCTCGCGTTGATCAGCGATACCGGCATGTGGGACATCGACACGCCGGCGATTACGACGCGCCTGCGTGGTATGCTGTATGCGGAACTCACGCTGAAAGCGGCCAACCGCGATCTGCACTCCGGCTTGTTCGGCGGCTCGGCGCTGAACCCGATCAATGCACTGACAAAAATTCTGGGCCAACTGAAAGACGACAACGGCCACATCCAGTTGCCCGGCTTCTACGACCCTGTGAAGCCGGTCAGCAACGCGTTGCGCGCACAGTGGGATTCACTTGGTTTCGACGAAGCGGCATTCCTCGACGGTATCGGCCTGTCGGTTCCCGCTGGCGAGCGGGGCTATTCTGCGTTGGAACGTCTATGGGCGCGACCCACCGCCGACATCAACGGCATCTGGGGCGGCTACACCGGCGAGGGCAGCAAGACCGTCATCGCCTCGGAAGCCAGCGCAAAGATTTCGTTCCGCCTTGTGCCCGGCCAGGATCCGGCCGAGGTGCTCGGCCAATTCAAGCGGTTCGTCGCCGAGAGGCTGCCGCAGGATGCAACAGTCACGTACCAGGTGAACTCCGGATCACCGGCGATCGAGGCCAACACCGACACGCCCTGGGTGCGCGCAGCGCAGGCCGCGCTTCGCGAGGAATATGGCCGCGAGCCGCTCTTGATGGGCTCCGGCGGATCAATTCCGGTCGTCAATTCGCTGCATCGCGTGCTGGGCATCGACAGCCTGCTGATCGGCTTCAGCCTGGATGACGACCAGGTGCACAGTCCGAACGAGAAGTTCGAGCAACGATGCTTCCGCCATGGAATCCGAACCCACGCGCGGTTGCTTGCAAAACTGGCAGAATGAACAGAGAATGGAGAAACCCCGTGCCACAGTGCGTCGGATCCGGTGCGCTCGCGTCCGCGTGCACGGCTGCGTCGCGTCCGCGCCCCTTGCACCCGGCAGCGCCATAGGGCAGGGACACCGCAGCGATGAGTTGAGCCCGGCGGCGTCCGTTGTCCGGGATATGGCGGGGCGAGGACGCCCAGGCGGGGGTGGATGCTGCGGATTGTTCTTGCGGCCGGCACGGCTCTTGTGCTGACCGGCTGTACGGTAGGTCCGAACTTTAGCCCGCCAACCTGGGCTTCGCCGGCGTCTTGGTTCTCCGGCCCCAAAGAAGCGGTCACGCCGGTCCGCTCGGTCCCGATCGCTGCGCCGATCGACGCCGAATGGTGGAACCTTTTCCGAGACCCGGAGCTGACCAGGTTGGAAAGGCAGGTCGCCGGGCAAAACCTGGACGTGCGCACCGCCGCGATCCGCGTTGCCGAGTCGCAGGCCCAACTCGGCGTCGCCCAGTCGGCACAGTTTCCCACGCTCAATGCCAACGCGTCCTATACGCACCAGAAGGCCAGCAACTTCGGCGAGTTTGCGACAGCACCCAATCCGCTCGGCGCCAATGGCGCATCCGGCAACACTGCCGGTGGCTTGCACAGTGGCAGTCTGTCGGCGTTCGACGTCTACCAATACGGACTCGGCGCGACCTGGGAAGTCGACTTGTTCGGTTTTGTACGGCGCTCGGTTGAATCGGCTAAGGCGTCCGTGGAGGCGTCGCGCGAGGCTGAGCGCGCCGTGCTGCTCTCGACACTGGCACAGGTGGCGAGGGACTACGTTGATCTGCGCGGCGTGCAGACGCAGCTTCGCATCGCCCGTGACAATCTGCGTACGTCCCAGCAAAGCCTGCAGCTAACGCAGCAGCGCGCGGCGGGCGGTGTGACCAACGATCTCGACGTGGCGAATGCTTCGGCCCAGGTGCGCACCACGGCCGCGCAGATCCCCTCGCTGGAGGCACAAGAAGCAGCGGACATCAACGCACTCAGCCTGCTGCTGGCGCGGGCGCCTAACGCGCTCCGTGCGCAACTGGCCGCGCCGAAGCCCGTGCCACCGGTGCCGCCGCGCGTACCGGTGGGGTTGCCGTCGGAACTGGCGCGGCGCCGCCCGGACATCATGCAGGCCGAGGCCCAATTGCACGCCGCCACCGCCAATATCGGGGTCGCGGTGGCGTCATTTTATCCATCCATAACGCTCAACGGCAGCATCGGCCTGCAGACCATCTTTCCGGCGCAGATGTTCAGTCTGAATTCGCGGCAATTTGCTGCCGGCCCCGGCGTCACCATACCGATCTTTCAGGGTGGCCAGTTGATTTCGACGCTGCATCTGCGCCAGGCGCAGCAGAAGGAGGCGGTGCTCGACTACCAGAAAACCGTACTGCAGGCCTGGCATGACGTGGACAATGCGCTGACGGCCTATCAGACCGAGCAAGCACGGCGCGACCAGCTGATTCAGGCCGAGGCCCAAAACCGCCGTGCGCTCGCACTCGCGCAGACACGGTATCAGGAGGGCGTCGCTGACTTCCTTCAGGTGCTGGTTGCGCAGGGTAACCTGCTATCGACGCAGCAGCAGCTTGCGCAAAGCACAACGAATGTCTCGACGGATCTGGTCGCGCTCTACGAAGCGCTTGGCGGCGGCTGGGAGACCGATCTGCCAGTCCGGGCGCACAAGACGGACCGGCGAAGGATCTGAGTTCTGATCTGTCGCCGGTGGGCGAATATTCGCCATGGCTCTGCGGCCTTGCCACGGTTCACCGTGCACCGGACGCCATTCGCACGCATTTCCGCATCAGCGAGGGCAGCGCCGCATCTCCGAGGCGCTCGATGGGGTGCAGGAAGCCAATCGCTTTGATGCGCCGCACCTGCGCGGCGTAGAGATCAATATGCAGTTCCATGTGAGTGAAGCCGTGCCGCACCTGGCCAGCGTTACGCCAGTCGGCGGGCATCGGAGCGTGGGCGAGCGCTTCCTGACGCGGCCACGGCGCAATGCGCCACGGCGTTCCAGGCAACTCCGCCATACCGCCCAACAGGCCGTGCTCGGCACGTCGGCGGAGGAGCACACGACCGTCGGCGTCCTCCAGCCAGAAATGCACGCCGAGGCGCAGCGGTCGGTCTTTCTTCACCGCACGTCGCGGCAGCTCCGTGGTGATGCCCTGTTGGCGGGCCACGCAAGCTTGCATCCAGGGACAGATGGCGCACGCAGGCGTTGCCGGGGTGCAGACCGTGGCGCCGAGATCGAACAACGCCTGGGCGAAGTCGCTCGGCCGGGCGACGGCAACGGGATCGGCACCCAGCCGCTCGGCCAGCTTGCGTAGCGCGGGCTTGGCGGAGGGCAGCGGGTCGCCGACCCCGAACAGCCGACAGATCACGCGCTCGACGTTGCCATCCACTGGGACGCCGGGCGTGTCGAAGGCGATCGCGCCGATGGCGGTGGCGGTATAGGCGCCGATGCCGGGTAGCGCGCGCAGGCCTGCCGGATCGCGTGGGAAGCCGCCGGCCGCGACGACGGCGCGCGCGCAGGCGTGCAGGTTGCGGGCGCGCGCGTAGTAGCCAAGGCCGGCCCACAACGACAGCACGTCGTCGAGTGATGCGCCGGCCAGCGCCTCGATCCTCGGGAACCGCCTGACGAAGCGGTCATAGTAAGGGATGACGGCCGCCACCGTGGTTTGCTGCAACATGATCTCGCTGAGCCAGACGCGGTACGGGTCGGGCGTGTTGCCGGGCTCGACACGCCAAGGCAGCCGGCGACGGTGCCGGTCGTACCAGCGCAGCAGCGAATCGGCGGGAACGTTCACGGATCGGCGTATGGCACGGCACGCGGCGTGGATGCGAGGCTGTGGAGCCCGTCGGCAACGGAATCCCCATGCCCTCGGGCGGGTAAGCGTCGGCATGAGACGTGACGTTTTGACAGAGCCGCGCCGGCAGGGCGAAACGCGGGCTTGTGCCCGCGGGTCCGACGGCGCAGATCACCGGTCCGGCAGACAGGGCATTTCGGAATGGCGAGGGAGCAGCCGAAACCTGACCAGATGGAGCGTCGGCGTTACGGTCCGCGCCCGCTGGGCACTTTGGTGCCAAGGTTGACCCGACCGGTGTTCCGCCGCATCAGTCCTGCGGCCGCCCAGGTCATGGCCGACTGGGCGGGGATCGTGGGTCCGCTGCTGGCATCGGTCAGCACGCCGCGGCGCCTGGCGGGGAGCACTCTCACGATTACGTGCTCCGGTCCGGTCGCGATCGAGCTGCAACACTACGCCAGCCAATTGATCGAGCGCATCAACATCCACCTCGGAAGTCCGACCGTCCAAGCGCTGCGGTTCGTGCAGACCGGTTTGCCAGTGCCCCGCCCTGCGGCGCCACCAGCCCCGGTGTCGCCCGCCGTCGCTGCGGCCGCCGAATCTGCTGTTTCCGCCCTGCCCGAGGGCGCGTTGCGCGAGGCCCTTGCCGCCTTGGGACGTGCGGTGCTCGCGGGCGATCCGCCGCGCGGGAAGGCCTCGATAGCCTGACCGAGCCAACCCTACATTACCAGATATAGAGGTTAAGATGCTCCTGACCCGCCGGATCCTGTTGTGCACCGCGACTGCGGGCGCGCTGGCGCCGTGCCTTGCCCTGGCCGCGGCGAACCCGCAGCAGACCGACCGCAGCGTCGGACAGCATGACGCCAAGGTCACGGTGCAGGAGTTCTTCTCGCTGACCTGCACGCATTGTGCGGACTTCGCAAACCAGACGTTCCCGCAGGTGAGAAAGCAGCTGATCGACAGCGGTAAAGTGTTCTGGGTATTCCGCGACTTTCCGCTCGACCAGGTGGCTCTGCTGGCGGCTCAGGTCGCGCGGTACCTGCCGCCCGAACGCTACGAACCGTTCGTTCTCGCGCTCTTTGCCAACCAGGATCGCTGGGCGTTCGCCGAGGGAGTCAACTCGAAGGACGAGTTGTGGAAAACTGCGGCGCTCGCGGGGATGAGCCGGGCGACGTTCGACAAGGCGGTCGCCGATACTGGCCTGCGCGACTGGATCCTGCAGCAACGTTCGGATGCGCAGAAACAGTGGAGCATCGACTCGACTCCGAGCTTCGTGATCAACGGGCAGAAATATGCGGGGGAGATGCCGTTCAGTGCGTTCGTGAAGCTGATCCCCGACGCGCAAGGGAGATAAGGACCGTGCATTTCGCTGCTCACCGGCGCCGTAACGTTCGACGCCCTGTCCCGCTTCGCGGACCGGGCGTGTAGCCGCCATGCCGGTCAGTTTCCGCCGCCTGCGCATTGCCGGTTTCAAGAGCTTTGCCGAACCGGTCAGCGTCGAGATCATGTCCGGCCTGACCGGAATCGTCGGCCCGAACGGCTGCGGCAAGTCGAATGTGGTGGAGGCGCTGCGTTGGGCGATGGGCGAGGCGAGCGCCCGTAGCCTGCGTGGGGGTGAGATGGATGACGTCATCTTCGCTGGCACCGTCGGGCGCACCGCACGCCGTATCGCCGAGGTCACGCTGTTCCTCGACGACACCGCCGGTGCCGTGCCGCCGCCGTTTCACGAGCAAGCGGAGCTGCAGATCAGCCGGCAGATCGAACGCGGCTCCGGAAGTACCTACCGCGTGAACGGAGCCGAGGTTCGTGCCCGTGACGTGCAGACCTTGTTCGCGGACCTGGCGTCGGGCGCACGCGCTTCAGGCATCATCAGCCAGGGCCGGGTCGGCGCGCTCGTCGGTGCGCGGCCGGACGAGCGCCGGGCCGTGCTCGAGGAAGCTGCCGGCATCACCGGCCTGCACGCCCGGCGACATGAGGCGGAGCTCAAACTGCGTGCCGCCGAGGCGAACCTCGCACGCGCCGAGGATCTGCGCGGGCAATTGGAGACGCAGCTCGGGGCGCTGAAACGTCAGGCACGCCAGGCCAGCCGTTACCGCAACATCTCTGGAGCGGTTCGCGCTGCCGAATCGGAGCTGCTGGCGCTTCAGCGTGCCCGGGTCGAGGCGGCGCGTGCCGAGGCGCAGGCGGCGCTGCACGCCGCGGGCATCGCCGCAGCCGAGGCGACTGCGGCGGCAACGGCAGCGACCACGACGGCGACGGAGGCCGCGGCCGGATTGCCGGCGTTGCGCACGAGCGAAGGAGAGGCCCGCACAGCGCTCGAACGCCATCGGGTGGCCCAGGAGCAAATTGTAGCAGAAGAAGAGCGGGCGCGAACGGCTCTGGCCGAAGCCGTTCGTCGACTGGAGCAGCTGCGCCGGGATCTGGCGCATGCCGAGCAGCTCCGCCACGATGCTCTGGCAGCCGAAGAACGGCTCCGCGGGGAAGAGACAGCCCTGTTGGAAGCGGAATCGGTGCATCCAGAACATGCCGCTGCAACTGAGTCGGCTGTGCAGAGAGCAGCTGAAGCGGCGCGTACCGCGGAGACGGAGGCCAATCGCGCGACGGAAGCAGCCGCAGACGCGAGCGCCCGTACGCAGTCCGTGTCACAACTGTTGCTGCAAGCCGAGCAGCGCGCGCGCCGGCTGGCCGAGCAGGCGGGTCTGTTGGCCGAGGAACGCGAACGCATCGCAGCGCAGCAGGTGGACCGCGTTCGGCTGGATTCGGCCCAGGCCGAACTGGATTCAGCCGAATCGACGGTGACCGGCTTCCGCGGCAGGCTCGAGGAGATAGAGCATGTGCGGGCCGCGGCAGCATCGACGCTGGCAAGTGCTCGGCAGACCGAAGCGGAGGCCGAATCGGCGCGTGCGCGGCTGACGGCCGAGGCGCAGGCGCTCGCGGACGTGCTCGCGGTCAAGGACGGCGAGCGTTGGCCGCCTATGGTGGACGCGCTGGACGTTCCGGATGGGTTGGAGACGGCGCTGGGTGCGGCGTTGGGCGAGGAGCTGACCTCGGCGCTAGACCCCAGTGCAGCACGATACTGGCGGGAGCTCGCGCCGTTCGATCCAGTCCCTGCGCTGCCCGATGGTGCCGTGCCGTTGGCCGAGTGCGTGCGCGGGCCGGCTGCACTTGCGCGTGCTCTGTCGCAAATCGGGCTGGTCCAGGACGATGCGGCGGGCGACGCACGGCAGGCCGCGTTGGCGCCGGGCCAGACCCTGGTGTCGCGCGCCGGCGCGGTGTGGCGCTGGGACGGTTATGCGATGCGTGCCGGCACGCCCACTGCGGCGGCGGTGCGGCTGCAGCAGCGCAATCGGCTGGTGGCGTTGCGCTCTCAGTTGATGGCGGCTGAGGCGGATGCGGCGGCTACCCGGGCAGCACGAGCCGAGGCGGAAACCGCGGCAGCGGAGGCCACGGCGGCAGAACAGCAATGCCGGCTGGCGCGGGGCGAGGCGGAGGCGCGCCTCGAACGTGCCCGGGCGACGCTGGCGGGGTTGCGCGGCCAGGCGACCTCGGTGGCGGCGCGGCTGGCTGCGTTGGATGAACAGGTCGCCCGTCATGCTGCGGAGCACGTGGAGGCCGAAGCGGGTCTGGAGCGGGCGCATGCGGCGCATGCAGCGTTGCCCGACCTCAACGTGCTGCGGGCGGCTGTGGATGAGAGACGGACGGCGCTGACGGCGGCGCGCGCGGAGGAACATGCGGCGCGGACGGCGCACGAGACGCTGCTGCGCGAGCATGCACTGCGGACCGCACGGCGGCAGCGGGTCGCAACGGAACGTGTGGACTGGTCGGCGCGCGCCGCCGACGCGGCAGCGCGGGTGGCGGACCTCGAGACACGGTTGGCGGCGGCTGTTGATGAGCACGCGGCTTTAGAAAGGGCGCCGGCGGCCGTGGCGGCACGGCGGGTGGACGCTTTGGACCAGCTGGAGGCGGCAGAGGTGGCACATCGGCGCGTGGCCGATGCCTTGGCTGCCGCGGAGCGCCACGCGGCGGCAGCTAACCGCGACGCCCGGGCCGCGGAGGCCGCGCTGGCGGCCGCGCGCGAGGGAGTATTGCGTGCCGAAGCCGCCGCTGCACAGGCGGATCAGGTGTCTGGCACGGTTGCCGAGCGAATCGCCGAACGGCTCGGGGCTGATGCAGCACTGCCGGATCCGCCGGCCGTGTTGACGCCCGAGGTGGAGGACAAGGCGCGGCGGCGTCTCGAACGACTGTTGAAAGAGCGCGAGGAAATGGGACCGGTAAACCTGCGCGCCGACGTAGAAGCCGAGGAGGTGGAGAAGCAGATGGCGGTCATCGTCGCTGAGCGCGACGAAATCACCACGGCGATCGCCAAGCTGCGCGGCTCGATCGGACACCTCAACCGCGAGGGACGCGAGCGGTTGCATGTCGTATTCCAGGATGTCGACCGCAACTTTCAGGCGTTGTTCGCCCGCATGTTTGACGGAGGGCGGGCGCATCTGGCCCTGGTCGGATCGGACGATCCGTTGGAGGCGGGGCTCGAGATTTATGCACAACCACCCGGGAAGAAGCTCGCGACCCTGTCCTTGCTGTCAGGCGGCGAACAGGCGCTGACCGCGCTATCGTTGATCTTCGCTGTGTTCCGCTGCAACCCGGCGCCCGTGTGCGTGCTGGACGAGGTCGATGCGCCGTTGGACGACGCGAACGTGGCGCGGTTCTGCACGTTGCTGGAGGACATGGTGCGGGAGATCGGAACGCGGTTCCTGGTGGTGACGCACCATCCGCTGACGATGGCGCGGATGGATCGCTTGTATGGCGTGACGATGCAGGAGCGAGGTGTGTCCCGAATGCTGTCAGTCGACCTGGCGCGAGCGGCCGAAATCGCGGAGCGTCCGCGAATGGCGGCGGAGTAGCAGCTCCGCTGGAAGGCCCGCATTTGCGGGCTGCAGCCGCCGACCGCTTGATGAGCTGGTTACAACCGAGAATCCCAGCAGACCTCAGCTGAGCAGCGCAACGATGACTGCGCCCCAGAGTGCGAGAAGCACATTGCCGACGGCATAGGAAATTCCGTAGCCGAGAGTCGGGACCGAACTTTTGGCGGATTCCTGAATGGCGGCGAGTGCGGGTGTCGCAGTGCCGGCGCCGGCACAAACGCCGAGAAGAAGTCCGGGATGCATCTTGAAGCCGTAATAACCAACAAGCACGCCGACCAGATGGGGCACCAGGACCACGACGATGCCGGCAATGATCAATGAGACACCACTGGCCTGTATGCCGCGCACGAAATCAGGGCCAGCGGCGATACCAACGACCGCGACGAAGCCCGTCAGGCCCAGGGACTCAAAAATCCACAATGTCTGTGTGGGAACACGGCCGATCGTCGGACGAATGGAATGAAACCACCCCCAGAGCAGGCCTCCGAGCAGGACACCCACGCTGAGGGAAAGTCCCAATTCCAGCTTTCCAACCGCCACATAGGGCAGTCCGACGAATGCGCCGATCACAATGCCGGCGGCCACGAACACCATATCGGTCGCCTCTACCTGACGGTCGGGTACGCCGATAGCACGGACTGCATCCTCGATATGGCGCTCGCTGCCGGTAATGGTGACCACATCGCCACGCAAAATCTCGGTATTCCTCAGCACCGGGATGCTGACCAAGTGGCGGGTGATAGCCCGAAGATAGATGCCACGCGCAAAAGGCTTGTCTGCCCACTCGTCGGTGATTTGCTGGACGGTCTTACCCGCTATTTCCTTGTTGGTGACAAACACGTCCAGCTGTTCGATCGGAAAGTGGAGCAGCGTGGAGTCCTCGACCTCCATCACCACCGCCTCGACCTTTTCAACCAGCAGCCTGCGCCGGCCGGAGATCGCTACGATATCACCCG
>Ga0123356_10007281_pt1 | contig 11046 bp, 5 predicted proteins | sample TergutEmb28metaG_2_FD_92546 | JGI IMG/M metagenome (GOLD analysis project Ga0123356, IMG submission 92546) | Embiratermes neotenicus P3 segment gut microbial communities from Petit-Saut dam, French Guiana - Emb289 P3 | ecosystem: Host-associated > Arthropoda: Insects > Digestive system > Gut ... | reverse complement strand
TGCAAAATTCCGGAATTTTCAAATAATGCTTTGAGAGCATTGGCATTACTGTTATCAGTGGAGGCAGAAGTAGCCTGTCTGTAATTATCTCCGGTAGAGGATGTTGATTCTATAATACAGTTTTCAAATGTCCAACTGCTTGAGCCGGCAGCATAATAATTTCCAAACAGTGTTGAGTTATAGAATTTAAGATTCCTGCCTGCTGTTCCGGTATTATTTAATAAGATAATTTCATTTGCATTTCTGACTCCGTTAGCTCTTCCGTTATCGACAAAAGTGGAATTATATACTTCAAATGTAACTCCCCTGTTTTCATCCTGAAACAAAACTCCATTACCGTTATTGCCGCTTTTATTATCACTTATGGTAGAGTTGTAAATCTTAACCACAGAAGGCGTATTGTTGCCTTGCATTCTGATTAATGAGCCTCTTGGCGTATTGCCCGAAATAACCGAATTGCGGATTGTCAATTCCAAAGAAGCCCCTCCCTGACAATAGCCCAACAAATAATCAGCGCTCGCAGTGAAGTTGTGTATGTAGCAATATTCAAATTCAAAACTTGCTGTTCCTATGTTATTCGACATATCAATAAACGGCGTGTTAGAGTAAGTAACGCCCGGCGCTCCGGCAAATTCGATACCCTTGAGTTTTACATTTTGCACAGCAGGTGATGATGTTGTGTTTTCCATCTTTCGGAAGATTCTGTTGCCTGCCGCCGAAGGTCTTATTATGGTGTTGTCGGGAGTGAATCCGGGGTTTGCCGGCGATGTAGGATCCCATTTTTCGGTAGCAGAGGTTACATTTGCAGCATATCCGCCCTGTATGGTTATATCGCTTCTGAGTATTAGCGCATTAACCTCATAAAGACCTCCTGCTACATAAACAATCCCTACGCCAGGCGCTAATCCGTTGATGCCTTCCTGAATAGTTTTTACGGCTGTCTCCCATGTTTTTCCATCGCCGGAGGAGGCTACAGACCCTTTTACATACGTTGCATTACAGCTTTTCGGCGTTATCGCAACAATATTTGAAATAACCGGTACGCCGTCACATCCGGTAATTTTTACCGAAACATTTGTCTTGTCGGAAAAGCCTGAATTGACGGTGACAGTATTCTGAGAGGACGACAAATGAACCATAAGAGGGACTTCCTCTACCCCGTCAATAATCCACGTCACACTATAATCGCTTTCCTCTATTACCGACTGTGCCGAAGTTAACGTAGCGGTAAAAGTGACCGGAGTGCCGGCACAAGGCTCGTCATCGCTCACTGTCAATTCAATTTCAGCGTCAGGCGGCAATAAGTGGCGTGCAACCACCGTCGCCGGCTCGGATATAGAACTCTTCACGCCGGTAATGGTCACACGATAAGAATCTCCCGCCTTGTTTGCCGGAACTGTGATTGTTTGCAAACCATTGCCCGAAAGTACCGCGCTCCATGCAGAGCCTGAGCCTTCCTCCCACAGATAGGTGTAACTGCCTGCCGGTAGAGGATTTGCCGTCAGAACAGTCGTTCCGGCAACGCCGCATACATGAAGCTCTCCGGTAATGGATACCGACTGACAGACAAAAACATCGGTCATCTTTGCAGCCGTTGTCTTATTAGAACCTGTCACTGTGACGCGATAGACAACATCGCCTACTATATCTCCAGCCTGAATAATATAGTTTTGAACCGTACCTGCCGGCGCGGGTATATCTGCAAATCCGCCGTTTCCTGTTTTTTTAGCCCACTGGTATTTCGCTCCGGCAAGGTTATAGCCGCTGGTGGCTACAACATTCAATGTGGTTGGCGTTGTACAATAGTCATGGGAAGCTGTTTCAAGTTCGGATACTGTCGGGGTGATTTTGAATGTTGGGGGACAGAGTTTGGTCAGGGTGATATTGTCGAAGGCAATACAAGTAGTGCCGCCGTTATTATTTACCTTTACCGTAACCCCGGCAGACGATTTTAAATCAACCCCGCTCAATGGCGTGGAGAGAGTAGCCGTCTTCCAGCTTCTATCATTAGTACCGGATTTATAAAGTGTCCAAATATCATTCCCAACATGAATCGCTGTGATATTGTCATAAGCTGTATTATTATTTACATCTGCATATTGAAAAGTTAAAACATAAATACCGTCAAGATCGGCGTCAGTATACTTTATTGCGAAAACATCTACCAAAACGTTGTCGCCGGCGCCATTTCCCCAATAACAGAAATAACCGTCCGGCGAGCTGCCCGGAGCAGTTCCGGTATTATTACCAAAACGAGTGTTTCCGTTGACTATATCGTAACGTCCTTGGGGATCGCCAGCCCATTGTGTGGTATAGGGAGCGGCAAAGGGATGAATATATTTACATCCGGCACACGTATTTTCGTCAATCGGCACAGTTGAAGCAGATACTTCAAAACCAATCCTGACAACTTCTTCATCCTCGCAGAATTGGCACTCATCAGGGTCTTCCTCCGCTATGTTGACGGTGTTTGAGAAATTACTTTTATTGCCGCAGACATCGACCGCTTTTGCTTTAATAGCCGTAGCGACGGTAAAGTTGAACGAGTAAGACGATTCGTTTTCATCCTGAACGAGAAAATCATCTTTATACCATTCGTAAGTAACTCCTGCTAAAGGAGAGATTACGGAAACGTCCATATTTTTGTCGGCGCAAGATATTGCAGGAGCGGTTATTGCAGGAGCGGCAGGTGGTGCGTCGATGTAATTTATTGTTATGTTTATTACTTTCGTATCTGTTCCGGCAGTACAGGTAACAGTACCCGATATTGAGGTTGTGCCGGAATAAAATATAGATATTGTTGAGCCATTCGTACTCTCGGCATTGGCTTTAGGAACAGAGACAGGCGGTGTTCCGGGCGCGCTGTTGTCATAAGAGATAGTGAGATTGGGAATGTTTGTCGAAATCTTAATACCATCAGTAGCGTCTATTGCTGTTCCTTTTATAACAAATGACCCTATTGCGGCGGAAACTCCCTGACATTTTATGAGGGTGAGATTATCCGGCATAAGTTCTTTGTCGACGATGGTAGGGGTATTGGCAGCGTTGACTATTCCCGAAATGCCGCAATCGGTTCTAGTTGTGCTTTCTTTCTCCGTGCCTCCGCTTGCGGCGGTCAATGCAGTAGCTTTCAGATTTGTAGTTACGCCTGATACAACTGCTCCCGCTTTTAATTGAACAGTTACCGTTGTTGCAGCCAGATTCGAGGCTGAAACAGGTATATCTATCGAATTACCGCAATTCCCTCCGTAACAAACCTCAAAATTGGTCGTATTAGTTGGTTCAACCCTGACCACAGCGACGTTATTATCGGAAAGATTGCTCCCTGATACGGTAAAAGCAGCGCCAACAGGGCTGCCGACTGTTGTCAGAAATGGTAATGATGATGGACTTGGACAAGTGATTGCGAGAGAAATCGGAGGAATACATCGCTCAAGTTTAAGATTAAAAAGTGTGGGGTTTCCAATAGCGGTATATTTTACCCCAACTCTGTAAGCAGTTGCAGTCTGAATTGTAAATTCATGTACAGTCTGACCATTAAAACCCGCAGGCGTAGAGGTGACGCCTACTCCGGCAACGGCAGTGCCATTACTGTTTCTCACATAAGACTCCAAAACATGGTTACTTGTTCCCCAGCCTGAATTACAGGTTGATATAGTCAATCTGTAATTACCCGCGTCCAAGTTTAGCGTTTTGAAGAATGTTGGTCCGTTACCATCTAATTGCACGCCACATCCCTGATGTTGCGCCCAACTGACATTTTCTCTGGAAAAAATACCGGAATTAAGAATATCCGATATACCATGGTCGTAAGAATTATAAGTATTGCACGTCTGTGCATTCACATTCAAACTCCCCATAAAAAACAGACAAGATAAAACCAACCCAATCTTCCACCACAGGATTTTAATAAACATTTTTGCTTCCATAAACTAATTCATTTAGATTAAATTACACAATAACAAATAAATACTCACTAAAACAAAGTGCAATTGTAGTGAGACTTTTTTGAGAAAACACTGTTTTTGCCATTAAAAAAACAAAAGCAATCGCTAAATAATTCTATTTTTAAGGAGTGTAAAAATTAAAATTTAAAAATAAAAACATATTCGAATCTTTGAGAAAAATCAATATGTTTGCAACCAAAACAAAAAATTCCCAAGTCACGAAAACGTGTCGGAGGGGTTAAAAAAGGGATAATATTAAATAAAATTATATGTGTATTTTTTTTTTCAATATTGAAATAATTCCACTAACTTTGTCAAAGTTTTAAAAAATATCATGCTATTTAAAGAAATATACGGACAAGACCCACTAAAACAGACTTTCACCCGCTCAGTGCAGGGAAGTCGCGTTCCTCATGCGCTGTTGATTTCCGGACCGGAGGGGTCGGGGAAGTTGCCGCTTGCGATTGCATACTCACGGTATGTGTGTTGTGAAAAAAGGAGTGAAACGGACGCTTGCGGAGTGTGCCCGTCGTGTATAAAATTTGATAAACTGATTCATCCCGACCTCCATTTCGTTTTTCCTATTACAAATTCTAAAGCGACATGCGACCATTACCTGGCGTCGTGGCGCGAAATGTTCCTGCAACAGCCATATTTCAGTCTCGACCAATGGCTGGCGAAGATAGGAGCGGAGAACGAGCAAGGATTGATTTATACAAATGAAAGCGACGAAATTATCCGCAAACTCAACAAAAAATCATACGAAGCCGATTACAAGATAATGATTGTGTGGTTGCCCGAAAAAATGCACCACGGTCAGAACGTCAGCGCCAACAAGCTGCTCAAAATATTGGAGGAGCCGCCCGAAAAGACCCTTTTCCTGTTAGTGACAGAGAATGTGGAGAGGCTTCTACCCACGATTATTTCCCGCACACAACGAATAGCTGTCCCTCCGTTAGAAAGTGAGGTTATACGAAAAGCAATTGCCGCACGCTACCAGATGGAGGAGACGGAGATAAACAATGTTGCACATATCGCCAACGGCAACTGGATACGGGCGGAGGAGATTATTCGTACTTCAAACGAAAGTCGCGAATATTTTGACCTCTTTATACAGGTTATGAGGGCTTCTTACAGCCGGAATGTCATGGAGATGAAACGCTGGACGGAGGCAATGGCACGTTTGGGCAGGAAACGCCAAACAACGTTTTTGCAATACTCTCAGCGAATGATTCGTGAAAATTTTATCCATAACCTGAAAAATACCGATTTGAATTATATGACGGGATATGAGAATGATTTTTCAGCCCGTTTCGCCCCATTTGTCAATGAGAGGAATATATACGGACTGCTGTCGGAGCTGGAAAGCGCCGAGCGTCATGTTGAACAAAATGTGCAGGCAAAACTGATATTTTTCGACTTGGCGCTGAAATTGATTATGCTTTTGAAGAATTGACTATTTGGTGTAATAATTTTTTTTAATTGTTTTATATGAAGGTTTGCTAAATCCCGACACGTAACAACAACACTACACTATTCCCCATTCTCCCCCCCCCGCCATTCCGTCGGCGTACTCCCATAAACCTGCTTAAACATCTTACTAAAAGTATTCGCATTTTTGAATCCGCAGAGTTTAGAAATATTTTTCAGGGGAAGATGATGATAGTGGGGATTTTCCAGCATTTCAACCGATTTTTCCAACCGATACTTGTTAATCAGCTGGTAGAAAGTAGTGTTCATATCCTGATTAATAACCTGCGAAAGATAGGTGCGGTTTATGCCAAGCATTTCACAAACCATTTCGCGGTCGAGGTCGGGATCTTTAAATATCTCTTCTTTTTCGAGCAACACGAGCAAATCTTTTTCCCATTTTTTGCGCATTTTTTCGGATGGCGACTCGACAGGTTCCAAATCAGCAACCAACTCCTCTTTCGAGGGCTGGCGGTACAAATCCTTTTGACGCAATATCCAAACCGTTGTCAAAATGGCTTCTACGGAAAGAATAATTGCAGTAATAGCCTTGATTATCCGTCCTTCAAACGTTATGCCTATAATACCAAAACTGCCTCTGAGCAAAAACATATAAATAGTCCAGCGTACCCATTTGAGCGAAATGCCTTCGGTATAAGAAAAATCGGATGGAATGTTGGCGATATGCTGCCGTTGCATACGGAAACCTGTTAGCGACAAAATAGTTAATTCCCCTGCAAACATCAACAGCAGCGACAAACGCAGCCAAAGCTCAGGCTCGCCGATAAACGCCATAACTTGCGAATAATCCGAAATAGCAGGCAAACGCCCATGCGCCAAAATCAACACTATATAAAGTAACCCAAACGCAACCGGCGGAATAAACGTAGCAAGCCAATACCGACGGTGAACGCTTTCGGGACGCATAAGGCTGAATATGTAGGCAAATTGCAAAGGAAACGTAAGCAACGGAAGAAACAGATGTATCGGATTAAACAAAACCGCCCCGTAATACGGCATATTGTAATTTTGAATAAAATTAAAAAGAAATACGCCGGAAGAGAACAAACGGGCAATCGCCATAAATATTACCGGTCGCGTAGCGCCGCGTAAAATCAAGAGAAAAAGACCGCATATAAAAAATACGAGGATAAAACTAAAACCTACTATTTGAGCAATACTGATTGACATTTTTTATCTATAAAATTTTTGGAGTGCAAAAGTAACACTTTTTTTGGTAATTGTAGTCTCTGAATGACTTTCAATATTATTCAAACAAACATTTACAATGACCGAAAAAAAGATATTGCATAAAGCGGAAAAACGTTGATTTTATCGTATTTTCCAAAATTTTCGAGCGAAGTGCGAATACCGTATCCGGATTGTTTTTCTTTTATAAATTCCCACATACTTTGCATTTTGCCGCTTTTGCCCGATTTTACTTCAACAGGCACAATGATTTCGCCGCACTGAACGACAAAATCTACCTGTGCATTGGCATTTTTCTTCTCTTTTACCCAGCAGTAAAGCTCTTCGTCGGAATAACACGAGGCGCTCTTTTTCAGTTCGCAACCCACAAATATCTCTGCAACAGCGCCTTTATTGATTGTGTCAAAATCGTTTGAAAGTAAAATATTCGAAATATCCAGGTTTAAAATTCGTTGGTAAATTCCTGTGTCAAATGGAATTATGCGGCGATATTTTGGATTTATTTTTGCTCCGAGCGGTACGCCGTCTGCCGAAGAGTGCGTAACCGGATAACATAAACCCGCCATCAGTAACAGCTCCAACGACTTTTTAACCTGTTCGTTATTGAGGTTTGGAGAGACGTGTTCATAAATAAATTTCCCATCTACCTGCTGTGCTACCGAACTGAAAACTTCGTTTATTCTCGCACCCGGAATGCGGTTTTTGTATTTGGCAAAATCGTTGCGGAACGATACCAACAAATTGTTCAAAACCCTTTGGCAACGCAAAAAATCGTGCGTTTCTACAAACTCGGCAACCACTTCGGGCATTCCGCCGATAATCAAAAAATTTTTAAGCTGTTCCACTATTTTCCCGTGAATTGCTTCCGAAACAGGTTTTTCGGGCGTTGCTTCCTCAATAATTTTTACCCACATTTCATACCCGTTAGCAGATAAAAACTCGCTAAATGAAAATGGATACATAAACATGGATTCAATCCTGCCAACGCCAAATGAAGGAATCTCTTCAAGGGCAAATTCAAGCAGCGAGCCTGCTGCAATAACATGCAGTTCGGGCATTTTTTCGTAAAAATAACGCAAGGCGGCAATAGCATCCGTACAACTTTGAATTTCGTCGAGAAACAGTAATGTTTCGCCTGCCACAATCGGCTTGCCAAACAAAACGGCAAGTTCGCCGCATATTATCTTCGGATCGGAATGTTGTGCAAAAACAGTTTTGGCTGCAACGTGGTCTTTGTTTTCAAAATTTATCTCTACAAAATGTTGGAATTTTTTTCCTAAATTATGAACAGCCGTAGTTTTGCCTATCTGACGCGCACCACGAAGCATTAATGGTTTGCGGCGTTTCTCGTTGCTCCATTGTAATAAATCGTGGTCTATTTTTCTTTTAAAATAATTCATAATATTTTATTTCAGTAAAAATCTGGGGCAAAGATAAGGATTTTTTCGTAAAAATACTACCCGAAATGTGTTTTTTTATCTGTTTTGATAAATATCTAAAGATGAGCATGTTGAAATTTCTTTCCGTGAAAATAGTACCCGATGAATAGCATTAAACATGAAAAATACTACCCGTATGAATAACGGGGGAGCTGGAGGTCTGAATTTGCTAAAATAAAAAAGATTGCCACAATTTTGGTTCCGGTTCAAGGGGTTTAAGTTTTGTTGTCAATTTTCCTGTTCCTTTCAGTAAGAGGCTTGTCAGTTGGTTGTGGTGACAACTTAGCGTAATCAGCCTTCGGCACCCATTTATATTCAGGCTGTTTAGCGTATTGTTTGCACAGGCGAGCGTTTCAAGCGCCGGACACTCGCTCACGTCGAGCGTGGTTAACAGGTTGCTGTAACAACCCAGCCATGTCAGAGATGTGCAATCTTTGAGTGTCAGAGCAGTTAACTCATTTTTGGAACATCCCAAAACGGTAATGCCATTGCCGGTAATGGTAATGGTGAAGCTGACAAGGCGAGGAAGCCTGCCAACTTCATAACTGTGTTTGCACTGGGTAACAGTTGTATTTGAGAGCGTGTAATTCTCAATATTATTATCGCCCCAGTTGATACTCGCACTGCCTGTGCCCATCATCGTAATAATTACATCTTTCTTTGATGTACTTAAAGTAATTGTTGCCATTGTGTTTAATTTTTTAAGTTAATAAATTATTGGTTAAATATTTAATTCTCAATTCATTTAGTCCACAAGGTTTATCACCTGCGTAAAAGTTATCCAACCAACCGTGATGGTGAGTGTAACCTGTTTGAACACGCTGGCAGAAGTGCGTGTCAGTACATACGTATTGCCGTCTGCATTTTTCGTTACTGTTATATCGGGGTCGGGCGAGGTTATTGTATAGTTGTCTGTGCCTATTTTGGTAAGGTATGTGTCCAAGGCAACACTGTTAGAACGCGCCCACTCCGTTTCATTGGCTCCGTAGTATGCGCGGACGTAGCGCGAAGAGCCGCCTCTCGCCCAACTGTATGAAGCATTCCTGTTAAAATCATTGCTGTATGTTTCAGAAATGGCGGTGGCTAATGGTAAGTCGCAGATTGGTGTACGTGCCGCTTTCTGTTGTAGCGCTACCCACTATATTCAAATAACCGATGCCACCGGAGATGACTACTTCGTTATATTGCACTGATACGCCTGCCGGCAGATTTGTTACCGTTGCCGGATAAGCTCCGTCAGCTATGTTTGTAGTATTAACTTGGAAATCAGCCCAGCCCAAAACATCGCCCGCCGCTATCTCGCGAAGTTGTTCGCCTACCGCTACGGCTTGTCCTCTTATGTCCAGTGTAAACGACGCTGAAGTTATTCCATCAATGCCAATTGTCAGGTTGGTGTACTTACCGACTACTGTGGTAGCGCTACCCAGTAGAGTCAACGTACCGAAGCCGTTGGTGATGGTAATGTTGGTATTTTGCAGGCTTACACCTGTTGGCAAGTTGGTTGCTGTTATCGGATAAGTTCCGTTAGCTATGCCGTATGATACAACGTCGTAATTTGCCGAAGATGATATCTTCCCCGCTTCCAGAAATGAGTAAAGTCGCCCATATACTCCTACACCTTTGGAATCAATATAGGCTTCCGGTAATATTTGAAGTACAAACGGATATGAACTCTCCCCGCCAATGGAGAGTATCAGGTTGGTGAATGTGCCGAATCCTGTGGTAGCGCTACCCTGTAGTGTCAATGTACCGTAGTTGTCGGTAATGGAGATATTGGCAGATTGCAGGCTTACTCCTTGCGGCAGGTACCCCACTGATACAGGATAAGTTCCGTTGGTCATACCTGTGGTAACAATTTTGTAACTTGTCAAACCATAGGCATCAGTTGATGAATGCCCAACCGCCAATGGGCGATGTATTCCATATACCACAACGGTTCTGGGTTCAGTTATATATTCTGTTATTCTCAGCGTAAACGGCGCAGAAATTTTACCGTCAATGGTGAGTATCAGGTTGGTGTAGGTGCCGACTACTGTGGTAGCGCTACCCTGTAGTGTCAATGTACCGGAGCCGTAACCGTCGTCGAAGGCGTAGATGTTGATATTGGAACTTTGCAGGGTTACACCTGTCGGCAAGTTTGCCACCGTTATCGGGTAAGTTCCGGTAACAATGTTTTTCGTGCCAAAGGTGAACGTTACATTGATTTCCGAGCCTTCACGCATGTCGGAGTCCTGTCTGCCTATTACTGCAACTGTCGGCGTCAGGTCAAGGGGAAAGACCGGCGTCAGCGTTTCGCCCAGCGTAACTGTTTCAAGTTTCGTTGAGTTTTCGTAGAAATTGAGTTTGTTTTCATCTTCAACCTTAAATTTGTAGGTTTTGCTATCCTCCAGCGGAATGGTTTTTCCGTTCATCAGAATGCCGCGATTGCTTTGGGCAAGGATTGTTGTTGCTCCAAGCAGAATAAATGCTAAAATATGGGTTATCTTCTTCATGATTTTTTATTATTTAATTATTAATTGACGATTAATGCCTGATTGCACGATATACACACCGCGAGGGGCGGAATAGAGGTTGATTTGCATCTGCTTGTCGCTCGTTTTCTGCGAGGCTACAAGAGCGCCGGTCGTGGTATAGACGTTTACCTGCAGGAGCGGCTGTGCGGCTTCTATGTGCAGCATTCCTGCGTCGTCCATGTATGCGCGAAAGGCAATGTAGCATGCACCCTTGTCAGAGTCGATTGAGGAGGTTGTGCGCAATCCGAATTCAAAACTCGTAATCCGGTCGAACTCGAACGTTCGGTTTTTTGCCGGCTGGGTAGCGTAGACAATGCTTACTGCATTGCCTTCAATTAACACTTCTGCGCCAGTGAGCGAAAACTCCTCCGTTGCCGGGACATTGGTCGAGAGCTTCATAAAGGCTTCGTTTGCTCCATGCGCATTTACACTTGCCCCCGCGAGTATACCCGCAAAGGCTAACATTTT
>Ga0123356_10007280_pt1 | contig 11047 bp, 14 predicted proteins | sample TergutEmb28metaG_2_FD_92546 | JGI IMG/M metagenome (GOLD analysis project Ga0123356, IMG submission 92546) | Embiratermes neotenicus P3 segment gut microbial communities from Petit-Saut dam, French Guiana - Emb289 P3 | ecosystem: Host-associated > Arthropoda: Insects > Digestive system > Gut ... | reverse complement strand
TTATATTCATGTTGCTCACCAGTTAGAATTTAGCGATGTTTCCATCCCACTCACTAGGAGTGGTATCCATTCACAGTTATTGTATTCTTCGGTTTCCTGCTATCTTTCGATTATAATGGCATTTGCTTCCTCTAACATCCTCTATCCACTGAAGAATTAGGCCTTATTTACACTTAGCTTACCTAAATACTTTGTTTTAGGACTTCATTGGACTTATCAGGTTAATCTCTTATCAGATACGAATTGACTTAGGCTTAATCTCTACACCGGCAAATCTGTGGGTTGTGAACTAATAAGTATGACACCAGTACTTATTTCCTATTTGCTAGACAGTAGTAACTAATTTCTTAGTATCTGTATCCCACCTACTGCTTTTATTAACGATGCTTACGATTATTCATTTGCATTAGCCATATCATCCTTTCTCTAGCCCTGTACTATATGGATACTATATAGTCCATTAGGCATTTAACCATCCTGCAACCCCCTGAGCAATTACTTGATCAGGGGTTTTTGGCGAGAAAATCCAACACAACTTGGATTGAAATAATTGATTCAATTATTTTCACTGATTATTTAATTTGAATACATAAGAGACCCTATCCTGTCGCACAGTGTCCAGTAAATATGTTTAATTTCAAAAATCTTAAAGAAACTGTATATTATTATATATGATATAGAATTTTCCATATATTTCCTTACACATCTAAATCAAAATATGAATTATCGGACACTCCCATAAGAAATTTTTATAAATAATAATAAAAAATAAATCAATTAAAATAGTTTAAATTATTTATATTTTATTTATAGTTATTTAAATTCTAAATATTTATTTAAAATAATTTTAATAAAGATTAAAATAGTAAAATAGAATAAATAACATATAAGAAGTAAAATAATTAATTATGAAAATAAACAGGATTGTAAAATAAGTTAAAATTGAAAAATAATAAAAAACTTAATGAATGAATCTGAGAGTATGAAAAAATAGGTTTTATTATCCAATATACCTTAAATCATCTTCCCCAGAACCAATATTTCTATTAGTCATTTCTTGTTCCATTTTTTGAGCTTTCAAAATCATTTTACGTGTTTCTTCAGCTCTTTCATCAAGTTTATCAGTATTTATTTCAATATTTAAAAGAGTAGCTAATTTTTCTAAAAGAGATTCTGCAGCTTCGGCATCTATGAAATATCCAGGTGTTTCACCCATCAAACAAGCCCCTTCTACATTTTCAAGTTTGCCTAACCCTAACAACAGCCCAGAAGCTCCGACAATTCCACCATCAGCAGATCTTATCTCAATTCCAACTTCTCTCAATGTTTCAATGAATTCAAGACTAGTAGCCGCTCCAAAAACACGAGATTCTTCAATAGGATGGCCAACAGCTAGCCCCCCTAATGTGTACATCTCTTTAACCCCATATTCTTTAACAAAATCAAGTATAGCCCCACACAATTCATATTGACCTTCAGGAGACAGACCTTGTGTATTACCAACCAATAGTATGTAGTCTCTTTCATTTTCCCCTTGAGACTTAAGATAATGAAACTCATTTACCATATTTTCAACAATTCCATTTTCATCCACAAAAACTTGTGGGGGAAAATATGGGGAATAAATTTCTGCAAATTTTGTAGCTCCTAATTCATCAATCATATGATCAGCAGCTAATTTACCTACATGACCAATACCTGGAAGTGCTTCAATAAATATTGGGTTATCTAAAGAAATATCTTTTAATACATTAATTTGAGTACCTTTCATTTGAATATCCTTCTATAAATGAGATTCTACACTAAATAGAAAATAGCTATTAATCTAAAATTAAATAAAATTATAATTATCTATAAAAATTCTTTATTTTTATAAAGTTAGAAATCTTTGATTTTTTATTATTTATAAACTTTATTAAAACAAAATCTATTAAAAAATAATTTATTCAATAATAAATATTTATAGCTCATTTATTATTATAATTACTATTTTTAAGCATTTCTTCTTTTAATTTACGACGATATTTTCCATATTTATCTTCAATAGAATACTTAGGAGGATAAACAACTTTTATTTTACCTCCACAATGAGGACAAGTTTGGCTAATAGTATATTCATTACAAGAACAACACTTGTGCATCTTCATTTTCATTCTAATTCACGTAAAAATATTCCATTACCATTAGAATCTTCAATTATTTTAATACATCGCTCAGCTGCTTTTTTAAGTTCTTTTTCAGCTTGAATATAATCTGGAGATTTAACAGTTATCCTATAGCGAGGAGCCCCTACACATTGAACTTCAACATCCTCATCTTCAGCTGCCTTAAGAGCTTTTTTAATAATTTCCACTCCCTCGGATTCATAAGTTTGTATATCAACATAACCGGTGATTTGAACTTCTGGAGGAGTGATATTCTTTTTAGCTACTTCAGTTATTGTTTTAGCCCATTCTTCATCGATTCCTTCTTCAATAAGAACTGATTCTCCTTCTTCTGCTGATATTTCGAATGCACCATAGATATCTCCAAATCTATCCATAAGATTATAGCCGACTTCTTCGTATGCAGTGTCTAAATCTTTATCCAATGTTTTTGCAGTTAATTCTAAAAATTTTTCTGCTTTTTGTTCAACCTTCCATTGTTGGATCTTTTTAGTTCTTTGATCTTCTCTTATTCTTTTTAAAGAAGCATCTACATGCCCTTTTTTTGGATTAACTCTTAAAACCCGAGTAACAATCTTTTGATTTTCTCTCACATGGTCACGAATATTTTTAACCCAACCAGAAGAAACTTCAGAAATGTGAATAAAAGCTTCTTTACCAGAATATTCTTCTAGATGTGCAAAAGCACCATAGTTAAGAACTTTATAAACCGTAGCTACAATAAGTTCTCCTTCATCTGGCCATTCTTGATTTTTTCTTACCATTAAAACACCTGAAATGAATAAAAATAGTTAAAGAGAAATCTCTTTAAAAACTTTTAATTATATAACAATAACCAATTCTATACTAAAAATAGTAAATATGAGATTATAAATAGCTAATAACAAAAATAAATGAATAAATAGCTGTTAATCGATGATTTTATACTTAAAACTTCCAATTTTTAGCTATAATTAACTTTGAAAATTATTTTAAGACTTCATTAATATTAGCATATATATTGGACTTTCCACCTGAAGGCTTTACTAAAGTCTTCCCACAAATAATACATTGAACAATAGACGCTGCACGATCAAAAATAATTTGCTCATTATCGCAGTCTAAACATTTAACTCTTAAAAAGTTTCCTCTTCCTTGAATTGACATTAAATCACCTATTTAGCTACAAATTCAGGTTTACCAGTTCTAAAAGATTTTTTTATATGAGATTTACCACACTCTTTACATTTATAACGTAAATCTAATTTTTTTACTGGTTTGTTTCCACTAGGTAGTGGTCTTGGATATCCCCTATAACCACTTGTAACCCTTCTAAATTGTCTTTGTCCCCATTTTAGTTCACTGGCCTTACGTCTTTTTGATTCAAATACTTCATGAACAGTGTGTTTCATGCATTTTGGACAATATGTTCTTCTTTCTTTAGGAATCTTCACATAATCACCTATATTTTAGAAAATCCATATCTCCATATATGGATTAATAATAGCTATAATATATTATAGCAATGAATTAATTAATATTGATTTTCTCACTTTTAATTTAATTAATATATTAAACTTTAATATAATGTAATAAAAATAATATTTAAATATTAATATCTTAATTAGTTAAAAAATATATAAAAATTTCTTTGATTAGTATTTTAATAAAAATTAATAAAATAGAAATTTTTAATAATAAAAAGATATATCAACTATTTATGTTTTTCATCTATATTTAAATTTAATGGAAATCTCTTAAAAAAATTATTTTTCACTCATGTTAAATTTTCAGTCCATTATTTTAATATAGTTTTTAACATTTTTAACAATCATCATATTTCTTAATTTATTTTGTATTGTTTTAATAAGATATTTCCCAATGATTTCTCTTTTAATATTCCTCTAAATACCGTGGTGTAGAAATTTTACATCTTATAAGTTATTGTTAATGACAATAATACTCTAAATTTTCAAGTTTAACAATATGAAACATTATTAAAATCTTTTGAATTAAATTTAGAAAATCAAGGATTTTCCAGTGTTAGAAAATAATAATTGTAGTAGCTATTTATCCTAATAAAATTTCCCCTACTAAATACAATTTAGCTTGTCCACTTATTTCAACCCTGTTGCCCGAAAATTTACATTGCAAGTATCCTTTCCTTTCGGACATTTGTAAAGAGGATAATTCAGTTTTATTCAGTTTTTCAGCCCAATAAGGAGTCAAAGTTGTGTATGCAGAACCAGTTACAGGATCTTCAATTATTCCTGATTGTGGAGCAAAAAATCTTGAAACAAAATCAACATTTTCACTTTTTGCAGTGATAATAAGTCCACGGGCATTCAGTCTTGAAATATTTTCAAATTGAGGATGAATATCTAGTATATCAGATTCTTTTTCAAATACCAACATGTAATCTGTCTTCCCTTTATATGCTTCAAGTGGTTTTTTATCAAAACAGCTTACAAGTTCATCAGTAATATCTATATTTTGAAATTCATCAGCAGGAAAATCCAATACAATCCAATTTGATTTTTTAATTACTTTTAATTCCCCACTTCTAGGAGAATAAAAGTTTATGCAATCATTTGAGTACCCTTCTTGGTTGAATAATACAAACGCAGTAGCTAAAGTCGCATGCCCACAAAGGTCAACTTCAACTTTCGGGGTAAACCACCTTATCTCATAGTTATCATCTCGTTTGACATAAAATGCAGTTTCTGCAAGGTTATTTTCCATTGCAATTTTTTGCAAAAGATCATCATCCAACCATTCATTGAGTGGACAGATTGCAGCAGGGTTTCCTCCAAATAGCTTTTCAGTAAACGTATCAACTTGATATAATTTGTATTTCATTACAATCATTTCATTTTTAATTATATAGTATTCAGATTTTATAATCTAATTTTAAATAATAATATACTGAAACTAGGAGATATAATCTATATTCTAACTAATCTTCCTTTTTTATTTTTAATTATTATATCTCCATTAACATTTGGCATTACAACAATATCTTGAGGATAAAAAGGACCATATACTTTTTCATCCACTCCTACAATTGCACCAACTTTTCTGAATATTAAAATTGTTTCATTAATAATTTTACTATCTTTAGATAAACTTATTGATCTATCAAAGCCCAAATCATGATCAATATTTTCCTCATTTAATTCAACAAATTGACCATTTTCATCTTTCAAAGCATTATCTAAACCAGCATCTATACTTTTAATAGTTTTTTCAGATTTTATCTTATTAAAATCAATTTCAGGAGATTCTACATTTTTATAAGCTGTATTTTCCTTAAAACCAGTTGATTTAGATTTTATACCTTGTGATTTTTTTAAATTGTCTATTTGTTGGTTTACGTCTGCATATTTTTCATCTTTAATTATTTTAGCTTTTTTAATTTCATTTAATCTATCTAATACTTTATCACTAGAATAATTACCACCAGACCCATCATCCATCAATGCCTTTTCATCAGAATAATTACCATCAGATCCATCATCTGTTTTAATTTTAGTATGTTCAATATCCTGTTCTTTATTATTTAAAATATTATTATCCTTAACAATATCATCAGCTATTCCTTCTTTAGATATATCTAAATCTTGAGAATTGGCATTAAAAACATTTTTCAATTTGATTGTTTTTTTAGATTCCTCTTCCAATCCCTCAGTTAATTTATCTAATGAAATACTTTGTCTATGATTTTTTAATGTGTCTATAAGGGAGAAATATAGCTTTTCTTCTTCATTAGTAAGATTAAGTGGAGTTGTATCAAGAAGATCAAACTTAGGTTTTCCCTTGAATAAATGATAAGAACGATGAATATTCATAACTGCAGCAGCAGTTATTTTATGCTCACGTCTTTCACATATTTCAGTAGCTATTCTTTGAATATCTTTTAAAAGATAATATTCATTAGAAAAAGGATCATTTCCAATATTAGCTTTTAGTTTATCGAGATATTTATAAGTTCTTTTATAAAAATCATCTCCAACTCTAGCTAATGAACTATTTGCACGTTCTTTTTTCTGTATTTCGCGTAGATCCTTGAAAAATTGATCCAAAGTCAATCCTCTCTCTAAAATCAATATTTTAATTAAAACTTTAATTAAAAATAGCTTTTATGTGTAATATATTAATAAAATATAGGTTTTTCGAGCTTAAAAAATCAAAGTATATAGTCTAATAAAATATAGATTTGCAGATTTTCTGAGCTTAAAAAAACAAATATGTTATGAGATAAATTTAAAAGGATGTAAAAAATAGAAGTATGTTGAAAAAATGATTACTCTTCAGTTTCTATCCTTGGAGCAAGTAAAAAGCTAAGTTCTCCCTCATCAGAAATCATTTTAAGTTTAAGATTTAAAGGCATGTCATCTCCAAGTTTGATTGCAGCCACATCAGAAAATTTATCTGCCTTAAGCATTTCCCTAATTTTTTCCAAAGAAAAAACAGATTTTGCTTCAGTGTCTATTTTTTCACCATGTAAGTATTCAATATTAGCATCTCCAAACTCTCCTTCTGCTGCCACCTTAAATTTATCAGCATCAACCATAAGAGATACCTTATCAGAAAAGATATCAATATCTTGTATAGAATCCTTTAAAAGTGAAAAAGGAACTTCAAAATTCGTTGAGTATTCTAATTCTGGAGGAGATGTTTCTTCATATTCAAGGTCAATTAGTCTAATTTTAAAAGTTCTTTTTGCTTCTCCTTCAAAAGTTATTATAAAATTTCCTTCATCAAGAGACATTAGAACTCTATCATCACTTTTAGAACGTTTTAAAACTTTTACTAGCTCATCAGTGTCAATATTAATTTTTTCTGGTTCATCACAGACAAATTCATCGAATAGCTTTGCTTTCAATTCTAAGTGTACAAATGTAATATGACTACGGTCTAAGGCATCCAATCTAATGCCTTCACTATCAGTTTGTATTTGCACTTCATCAACAATGGAAGAAATAGCATCAAAACTTGTTTTTAATATATTAGGATTACTTAATTCAGCTTTAAACATTTTAAATCATCTCGTCCTCTTGAATCCAAGAATTAGATTAATTTATCCAGAATAGTTATTTTCAACGAAATATAATAGAAAACAACAGATATAGCTAGATATTTAGATTGTTAAAACATGATATAATATGTATTTATGAAATAGTTTTTCATCATATTTATATATTATATAAATAAGGAAAATTTAGAAAAACTTGAAAATAAGTTTTAATTAACAGGGAAGAAGGAAAATTTAGAAAAACTTGAAAATAAGTTTTAATTAGCAGTTAAAATTTGTAAATAAAATATTACCCCCTAAGTCTATTATTTCAGTGAAATAATTATTATTTATTGTTTTTTGACTTATTTTGTGATTTAAAATCATTATCTTCAAAAAAATCTATGTCGACTTCTTTAACTATCAAGTCTTCTTCCTGAGACTTAGGATTAGTTTCATCATTCCATCTCATCATTGTCCTCATTGATTTCAGATTCAAAATCTTTAATTATATGAAAAACACTCCCAAAAACTTTTTTTTGGGAAAATATGTCTAATAAAGTCAAAGTAATGAATACCACACCTATAAAAGTAATCAAAACTGATAATGCCCCAGTTTCTCCTGAGATGACATTGTCCACTATTTTATCAGAATTTCCTAAAAATATCAAAATTCCAGTGGTGATTAAAAATATACCAATAGCTAATCCTAAAATGGACAAAACAGGAAATTCTCTTTTTGAGTCTTTAGAGATAATTTCTTTAATTTCTGAAGATAGTGGTAAATTTTCATTCACAGTTTCATTTTCTTCAAAAGGTAAAATTTCATTTTCTTCAGAATGTAACAATTCTTGATCAAAATCTCCATTTAATAATTCAAAATCAATATTTCCATTATTATCAGGATTATCTTTAAAAATAAAATCATCTTCATCCTTCAATTCATTCATCATTTCTTCATGACCATCCAAAATAAAACCATTTTCATTATTAAATCTATTTATCGTTTCTTCTTGGTCAACTAAGTCTTTATTACCCATATCTAAATTATGAATATTATCTTTACTATATTTATTATCATGTGACTTTTCATCAAAATCTGATTTTTCAATTCCAAAATCTTCTAGATTTATTTTAAAACGTTTAAAAAGATTTTTATTTTTAGAATTTTTTTTATTTTCTATTTCAGGAACTTCTCTTGAATCCGCCATAAGAAATCCTCATTAAAATCAGTCATACTCTCTCCAAGTATGTTTACATTCCAAACATCTTAAAAATCGTGTTTCAGCTTCATCTGCTCTACGTGTTTGTTGTAGCCACCAAGAAGCTTTTTCATTCCCACATTTAGGACAAATAACCCTAGTTGTTGGAAGTGTATTAATATCTTCTCCTTTCATTATTACAGTATCATTAGCTTCTATTTTTTCAGAAACTTCATATTTACCAGCTTCATTTTTTGATAAGTTTTTAGTGTTACCACATTTGCACTTTAGTTTATCACCTTGTGGGAGCACCATTGCTCCACATTTTGAACAAAACTCCATTATATACCTCCAAATAAACATAGGTGAATTATCTTAATTATATAGTTAATGTAATTATATTTAAAATTTTTATTGCTTGACAACTTTTTCTAAAATATCATTTAATATCTTTTCATGATCAAAAGCTATTCTTAAAGAAGATAGCTCTTCAAAAGAACACAATCGTGCATCTTTAGCATCACTACCAGCTTTCATATCATCAATATTTCCAGTAGCTAAATAAACAATTGTAATTGTATGGCCTCTTGGGTCCCTATCAGACTTTGAATAAACGTTGAATAACCTTCCTAATTCAATATCAATTCCAGTTTCTTCTTTAGCTTCCCTAATGACTGTATTTTCTATAGTTTCACCATATTCAACAAATCCTCCAGGTATAGCCCATTGATCTTTGAATGGATCATTTTTACGTTTTATTAGAATGAATTCTTTATTTTCATCAGAAGATCCATCGAATATGACAATATCAACTGTGATAGATGGTCTTTTATAGTTTGACAAAATTAAAATACTCCAAAACTTATTAATTACAATTAATATACATATTTATTGCAAAATAAATTATATTGTTTAATAAGATATTTAAAAATCTTAATTAAAATAAATAAAAGTGTATTTAGATATGATAAAACATGTTAAAAATAGTTAATCTTTTAATCATTAATTGATTCTATTAATTTCTTAAATTCTTCACACTGTTCTTTTAATCTAGTAGAAGCATTTGAAAGAGATTTTTTAGGGTTTTTAGTTCTTTTAGATTTAATACTTATAATTGGCTCACCAACAATAGGGTGGTCAATTCCATAAACAGCATAATCAACATCTTCATCTTCCATAAGAAGTTTTCGCAGTGCATTGCATACAGAATGGCTTTCACCATGAGCTATAATTTCAAGTTCTAATTTTTTATTAGTTATAATTTCTATATCATCCATATTATATCTTCCATTAGGATATTGAATTAAGTTAAATTTTTTTTAATAATTACAACAATTGAATTTGATAATAAATTCTTTTAATAATTACAAAGTTGAGTTTGATAAATAAAAAATATGATTAAAATTTCAATTGTTCCTTTATTAATGAAGTCCAAAATAGCTATAACAGAACAAATTTATTCAAATTATAGTATTATTATAATAATCATAGCTATACAACATATCAAAGTATTAATTTTGTTTAATAATCATAGTTATAAGAAACTTTTCTTCTTTCTTTTCTGTTACAAACTTTGCAATAAAGTTCATTTTTTCTATCAGTAAGTTTCATAAAAGCACGGCACCTTGTGCACATAGCTTTTATAACTCCTCCTTCTTTATCAATTGTGTTTAGATCTAAATTATCTCCCATTATTTTAGTTATTTTAGCTTCAATAATATCTCCAATTCTAAAAGCATCATGTAATTTTTCTAAATAGCCATTTTTAACCTGAGAAATATGTATTGCTCCCATATAAGAAAGAGCAAGTTGCCTATCACAATTTTTCATTCCTTGAATATCAATTACTGCTCTTTGACCACGGATATCTGATATTTGACCATATATAGTATCTCCAATTTTCAATAATGCAGGTTTTCCTGACTTAGGAATAATAGAAATCATTTTTTTCTTATTGTCTATTGAAACATTCCCCAAAATAGCTGCTTTAATACAACCTCCATCATCATATGTCCATTCATCAGGTAAAAACTGCTCACTAACACCAAGCACATCTCCTGGCATTACAAAATCTCCAGATTTGATTTTCATTTTTACACCTCTAAAAATAAGAATGTAGAATAGTGATTTATAATAATTAATAAAAATAGCTTTTATATATTGTGAAATATTGTAGAGCGAAGCTTATTTAAATATCTAGTCTGTTATTTTAGCTTGTTAAGCATTTAAAAAAATTTAATTATCATACATTACTAAAAAACTTATCAAAATCATAAATGATATAATCATTACTAAAATTATTGATTAAAGAATAACTATAAATCTTATCCTATATATCATTTTGGAATTTTAATTTTAAAGGGTTGTGAAGTAGCTATTGATATGAAATTTTGTAGCTATTTGTATTAAATATAAATTTAAGAAAGTGTTTATAATTTTTTTGAAAGATATGGATAATAAATATAAAAATTAATAATTTATAAAATATTTTACTAATAAATGATAATTATAATGAACAAATAATATTTTAAAATTTAATTAAGTATAAAAAAAATTTTTTATTATGGGAGTGTCCGATAATTCATATTTTGATTTAGATGTGTAAGGAAATATATGGAAAATTCTATATCATATATAATAATATACAGTTTCTTTAAGATTTTTGAAATGAAGAATATTTATTGGAC
>Ga0123356_10007279_pt1 | contig 11048 bp, 6 predicted proteins | sample TergutEmb28metaG_2_FD_92546 | JGI IMG/M metagenome (GOLD analysis project Ga0123356, IMG submission 92546) | Embiratermes neotenicus P3 segment gut microbial communities from Petit-Saut dam, French Guiana - Emb289 P3 | ecosystem: Host-associated > Arthropoda: Insects > Digestive system > Gut ... | reverse complement strand
TGTGTAGCGGATGGCTCGGGGCTCGGGGTTCGGGATTCGGGGTTCGGGGTTCGGGGCTCGGGGTTCGGGGCTCGTAATTCGCATTTGAGGCTTGACAAACGCCCCCGTCCCCATTTGTTATTCGTTGACTTATCACGTCAAATGCGGCCTTCGCGGCCTCGGCGGATTGAAGCAATTGCGGCAAAAAGAGTCGGCCGGCCTCGAATTCCGCGCCCACGTGGTTCAGCGCGGGGATAATCTCGCTTTCAATAATTTTGAGCGGCTCAATGTCGGAGGGGAGCGCCGCGGCCGCCGATTTGGCCGCATCGCGCCTGCCGGAAACGATAAGCGACGATAGGTTTCGGGATTCGGGGCTCGAGGCTCGGGGCTCGGGATGGTTACAAACATTTCCGTAGGGGTCGATGTCCACATCGACCCGCCTACCGTCGTGCGATGAAAAAGCCGTGCCGGGGGGAGGTGTCAGGGGGACGGGGACGTCGATTTCGGAAAGCAAGTTTCCGAAACCCCTGCGGGGCACTTCGCTGCGCTCCGTGTCGCCGTAAACCCGTCCCCGGGCAGAGCCGAAACCACAGATTACCGCACTCCCCGTAGGGGTTGCAAGCTTCCCGAGCGACCCGCCGGAACAAATATCCGTATTTGTAATTTGCTTTATATAATCCGCCGCGCCGCTATCCTTTCCGCCCAGCAGATTAATACACCTCAGCGCCGCACTTACCTGTTCGCACAGCGGGTTTACAATCGCCGCGTCAAGCCAGGCGCCGAATGCGGCGGTCAAAAACGCGGCGTTGAGATAAGGGCGGGAAGGCAGCCCGTGGGAAATGTTGCTGACGCCCAGCACCGTTTTTACCTTGAGCTTCTCTTTTACGAGCCGGATGGCCGGCAGCGTTTCGGCGGCTTGTTCGCCTTGGGCGGCGGCGGTTAAGGTCAAACAATCGATGATAATATCATGGCGCTTTATGCCGAATTTTTCCGCCGTTTTCACAATCCTTTCGGCGATTTTTAAGCGTTCGCGGGCGGTTGAGGGTATCCCTCGCTCGTCCAACGTTAAACCGACGACCGCCGCTCCGTATTTTTTTGCAATCGGAAAAATCCGTTCCATGCTTTGCTTTTCGCCGCTGACCGAGTTAATGAGCGGCTTTCCGTTGTAGATTCGGACGGCACGTTCGACGGCCTGCGGACTTGCGCTGTCGATTTGCAAGGGCACGGCGAGGACGCTTTGCAATTCCTCTACGATGCGGACGGTTACGGCGGGCTCGTCAATATCGGGCAGGCCGCAGTTTACGTCTATGATTTGTGCCCCCGCCGACACCTGAGAAAGCGCCTCGTTGACAACAAACCCGATGTCGCCGCTCTTTAGCGCTTCTTTAAGCTTAGGCTTGCCGGTCGGGTTGATACGCTCGCCGATGGTTGTCAGGGGGACGGACCCATTGACCACGCCTCTGTGGTCAATGGGTCCGTCCCCCTGACAGTCCCCCTGACACTGACAGTCCCCCTGACACTGACAACCAATAATTACGGTTTTTGTTCCCGAGGTAACCGAGGTGATTTCGGCGATTTTTCTTTTAACGGGCTTCTTTCCACCCAATGCTTTCTTTAAAGCGGCGATGTGGGCGGGGGTCGTTCCGCAGCAACCGCCAAAAAGCGCCGCGCCTTTTTTGTAGTAACCTTTAAGCGCCGCGGCATACGCTTTCGGAGTTACCTTGTAAGAAGTATTTCCGTCACCCGAAATCACCGGTAGGCCCGCGTTGGGCATCACCAAAACGGGCGCGTCACTGTAACGCAAAAATGTATCGACCACGGGGGCGATGTCGAAAGGATTTTGCGAGCAGTTTATGCCGATGGCGTCCACGCCGATGGCGTTTAAAAATACGGCGGCGGTCAACGCGTCGCAGCCCATAAAGGTGCGCCCGCTTGATTCAAAGGTTAAAGAGGCGATAACCTGCAAATCGCAAGACTCTTTTGCGGCTAAAGTGGCGGCCTTTAGCTCGTAGAGGTCGGACATCGTTTCTATCAGCACCAAATCCGCGCCGCATTTTGCGCCCGCCGCGATTTGCTCTTTAAAGAGATTAACGGCAGTTTCAAACTCAAGGGTTCCGGCGGGCTTTAAAAGCTGTCCGAGCGGACCCACATCCAACGCGACAAGCCCCGCGCCGGACGCCTTCGCGTTTTTTAAGGCGGCCGCGACCACCTCGTTCACGCCGTATCCGCTCCCCTTTAATTTAAGTGCGTTTGCGCCGAACGTATTGGCCGAAACAACATCGCTGCCCGCCAGCACGTATTCCCGGTGGATTTGCACTATACGCTCCGGGCGCGTGATATTTAGAATTTCCGGCGGCTCCCCCGCCGACAAGGCATCCTCGAGCATCGTGCCCATGGCGCCGTCGAAGAGGATGAGGGAGGAATTGAGCATATCGGCAAACTTTGTCTTCATAGCGTTCCTTCATAAATGCAATAATGCAGTAATGCAATAATGCAATAATTATTGTTGTTATCTTTTGTTCTGTGCAAGTGACGCAAATACATATCCGACATTATTGCATTACTGCATTATTTAATTATTGCGTTGCCTCGCAGGCCGATTACCGCCGTGACCGATTTTTGCGGCAGCATAAGCCCGTTTTCGGATAAAACGATACCAAGCTCTTTGGATGCGCCCGACAGTTTGAGTATAGCGGGTTGGTGAGCGAGTGAAAAATCACCGTAGCCGGGGGAAAAGCGCGCCGTCGTCGAAAAGCCGCGCATGCCGGCGGATTCCGCGATTTGCTTTTGAGCCTCGTCACAAACCTGCTCCATGAGCGCGTTGGCCGCCGCATCGTACAAAAGCGCATCCGCCATATCCGCGTATTGCAGCCGTCGCAGGGCTTGGTCTACTCCGTGCCCGAGCGTCGCCGCCAAAACGGCGCAGCGGACACAGCCGCTTAAGTGATTGACGATTGAATTGCCCGTAAAAACAATGCCGCCGGCAAAATGCACGCCGTCGGGTTTTACCTGCACCGCGTATTCCTTATGGGTAAATTTCGGCGCGGCATCGGTTTTTAGTTGTTTGTTAATACCATCCATCGTTTTTCGTTTTTCGTTTTTCGCTTTTCGTTATTCATGATTCGTTCACAGCCGCTCCACACAATACTTTGCAATAAAGGGCTTATTCATCGTGTAAATGTGGATGCCGTCGACGCCGTAGGCATAAAGGCCTTGCATTTGTGCGCAGGAATACTCAAGCCCCGCCTTAACCAGGCTATCGCCCTCGTCGCCGTAGCGGTTAATCATTTTAATAATCGGCGACGGGAGCGACGCGCCGCACATAAATATCATGCGCTCGATTTGGGATTTTGATAAAATCGGCATAACGCCGGCACAAATCGGGCGCGTCACCCCGGCGGCGCGGGCGCGGTCTAAAAACCTATAAAATATGTCGTTGGAGAAAAATAATTGCGTGATGAAAAAATCCGCGCCGGCGTCTTGCTTTTGTTTTAGATGCGCGATGTCGTCAATTTCCGAATCGCAGGAAATGTGCCCCTCGGGATAGCCGGCGGCGCCCAAACAAAATCCGTGCTTTTTTAGGGCAACAATTAAATCCTTGGCGTACCGGAAACCCCCGCCGAAAAAAACATCCTTATTCCCTGACCCCTGGCCCCTGAGCCCTGGCCCCTCGGCTTCATCCGCACTTTTTACTTTTTCCTTTTTACTTTTTACTTCTCCCCCGTCGCCCCTTAGCGCCAACACGTTCTCTATCCCTCGCCGTTTTAAATCTGCGGCGACGGTTTCAACTTCCCCGGCGCTCATATCGGCACAAGTAACGTGGGCAAGAGCCTCCGTGCCGCATTCTTTAATAATATGCTCCGCAATTTCCGCCGTCGCACCCGCTCCGCCCGCACTGCCGCCCGCGCCGCACGTAACGCTGATAAAGCCGGGCTTTAAAGCGCATAATTCATCTAACGCATAATACAGGCTTTGGGCGCCGATTTCCTTTTTGGGCGGAAAAATCTCAAACGATATGACGGTTTTACCGGGTTTGTATTGGTCTGCGATTCTCATGGGTACATCATATGGCATTGCATGGCGTTTGTCAAGCCAATTCACAAATTACAGCGCAAAAATCATATAAAACTGGCCATTTTTCATAAAATCCCGCAAAAAGGGATAAAGTTCTATCGTAAGTATTTTGTTTTTGGCTAAAAATCAGGTATAATGAGAGCACACAACGGTTTTGGAGGTTTTAGCTCTATGGGAAGAGATTTCGGAAATTTTTTATACGAGCTACGCAAAGAAAAAGGCTGGTCGCAGGCGGAGCTTGCGGAGAAGCTTGGGCGGGCCAACCGCGCGGTTTCTAAATGGGAAACGGGCGAAACGATGCCCGGAACGGAGCTTTTGGCGCCCTTGGCGGAATTGTTCGGCGTGAGCGTAGACGAGCTTTTAAAGGGTCGGCGGAGCGATGCGGGGCGCGATACTACAACCGCGCCGCCGGGCGGGGCGCCCGATGGGTCGCTTTGCGGGGCGCCCGACTCATCGGGCGCCCCGCAAAGCGACCCATCGGGCGCCCCGCGCACATCCACGACACACGGGGGCAGCCCCCATGTGTCACATGTGTCATCTCCGGCCAAGCGAAAAAAGCTTTTTATTCTAATCGGCGCGGCGGCGGGCGCTGTGGCCGTCGTTGCTATCGCGCTGACCATCGTTTTAATCGCGTTGAACGGTTCAAGCGGGAAAAAGCCGTCGGATACGGCGGTTTATACCATCACCTATGAAAATCTCAACTACGCGGGCACCGAAAACCCGAACGCCTTTACGGTTTTCACCTACACCAGCGATACGATCAACTTTGCCCCGCCGACACGCCCGGGCTATACGGGTACATGGGACATTGCAAGTATCCCGAAAGGCAGCACGGGGCACAAAACGGTTACGGCGGTGTGGACGGCCGACATCTACCCTATCGCGTATTTGAACTTGCTGGACGGTGTAAATCCAAACGCCGGGACGACTTCTTACACGATAGAATCCGACACGATTACGCTGACTACCCCGTCGCGTACGGGCTATACGGGCGCCTGGAGCGCCTCATCCATCCCGAAAGGCTCGACGGGTGCGGTAACGGCAAACGCCCTCTGGACGCCTATCGTCTACACGATAAGCTACCAAGGTTTAGAGGGCGCCATAAACCCGAACGCCGGAAGAACTACTTATACGATAGAAACCGAGACGTTTGCCTTTGCCGTCACGACCCGCGCCGGATACACGGGGACGTGGGATATCCCGTCCGTCGAAAAAGGCAGCACCGGCAACAAAACCGTTTCGGCGGTATGGACGGCAAACACCTATGGCTTAACTTTCAATTATGACGGCGCAACCGGCGAAAATGTCATTACAAGCAAAGCGGTTGCCTACGATTCCGCCGTCGGAGAACTGCCCGCGCCCACCAAAGCAAATTATGATTTTGCGGGCTGGTTTACCCAAACAGACGGCGGCGGCATACAGATTTCGGCCGCTTATGTTTATAGGTTTACCTCCGACACGGCCGTGTATGCAAAATGGGCCGTCCGGCCGGCAACGGTCAGCTTTAATTATCAGGGCGCGACGGGCGGCGACGGCACGGGGAGCAAGCAGGCCGTTTTCGGGGATCCGATAGGGGCGCTGCCCGCCCCGCAAAAAACCGGGCATTCTTTCGCGGGCTGGTTCACCGCCGGGGAGGGCGGCACGCGGATGGCGGCGGACACGGTCGTGACAATCGAAGGCGACTTTACGCTGTATGCGCAGTGGCTCCCCTTTACCGATTTGTCGAATTTCAGGTTTACCTCTATCACCTTGAACACGGCGTACGCTATCGCCGTGGCAAGCGGCGTTACGCTCTCGGGCGAGGTGGTGCTGCCGGACGAATACGACGGCAAGCCCGTAACGATGGTCTCGCAAAACGGCTTTTACGACAATTACACGACAAACGGCTACGCCCGCACCTTTGGCATTACCTCCGTCATTATTCCCCCGTCGATAACGGCTATCAGCTACGATGCGTTTCGGGATTGTACCGGCATAACTTCCATCGTCATTCCACCGTCCGTAACCAATATCTATTCCGGCGCCTTTAGGGGCTGCAGCAAACTCGCCGACATCACGCTCCCGTTTGTCGGCGAAAGCGCATCGGCGACGAAGGCTGCCGCGACATTCGGCGCGATATTCGGCTATGTGTCGCAGACCTCCGGCAGCGCTCCCGCCGGGACTACCCGCCAGTACACCGATTATGACGCCTCACCCACCAGGGATTATTATTATTACATCCCCGCGTCGATGAAGGCCGTAACGCTGACGGGCGGCCATACCTTGGGCAGTTATGCGTTTTACGGCTGTGACTTTTTGACCCGGATGGAACTGCCGTCATCGGTCGTAATCATACGCGATTTTGCGTTTGGTAGTTGCTCCTCACTAACGGAAATCGTTATGCCGAATGTCGTTAACATCCAAAGCAGTGCGTTTACGAGATGCTACTCGTTGACACAAGTCACGATTCCGGCTTCTACGACGGAAATCGCAGGACTGGCGTTTTCCGGCTGCACGTCCATGACGAACATTAACGTCAACCCTCAAAACACGAATTTTACTTCGGTAGACGGGGTGCTGTTCAACAAAAACCGGGCTACGCTGGTGTCCTACCCGCGTGGAAGAGGCGGCGCGTATGAGGTTCCCGCGTCGGTGACGCGCATCGAAACCTTCGCGTTTTATGACTGCATAGGCTTAACCGGCGTCACCCTGCCGGGCGGCTTAGCGCAAATCGGGCAGTCCGCGTTTCGGTATTGCTTTGGGCTTACCGCCATCCGCTTTCCTGCGTCGGTGACGCAAATCGAAGCTTATGCGTTCGAGGGTTGCTCCAACGTTCAAGACATCGTCGTACCCGCGTCGGTAACTACCGTCGGGCAATCGGCGTTCAACCCGGTCAACTCGGGTAAGGGGTACTGGGGCACCGTCTACATCGAAGGAGCGACGTCAAGGCCCTCCGGCTGGAACTCCAGCTGGAATTCGTCCCGCCGCAGCGTTTTTTGGGGCTGCACGTTAAGCGCGGATAAAAGTTACGTGGTTTCGTTTGCCAAAACCGCAACCAGCGTTGTCGCCGAAAGCTACGGCACCACCGCGCCCACAAGAGCGGGCTATACCTTTGGCGGTTGGGCGCTTGCCGCCGGTTCCGACACCGCCGCCTACACTGAGGATAACGTCCACCAGGCTCCCAACGGCATCACACTGTACGCCATTTGGCTAAACTACAGCAGTATTGTGGAAATTGGCGGCGTGCGGTATGGATTAAACGGGCGGCAGGGCTGGCGCGGCGGGGCGAAGGAGGACGCGAGGGTGATAGGGGTGAATCCTGACGCGGCTTCCGTCACGATTTTAAATACGGTAACGTTGGCGGGCGCGAGCAGAAAGGTGGCCGGTATCGCCAGCGCCGTGTTTTATAACCACAAAAAGCTTGTAAACATCTCGATTCCCGCATCGCTTTCGTACATCGAGATGTATGCATTTTTTGGCTGCGAGAACTTAACCGGCATCACGATACCCTCAACCGTTACGACGATTGACGCGTACGCGTTTTCTAACTGCGGCGCGCTGACGATATATGCGGAACCTTCCAGCCGCCCCACAAACTGGGACACCCTTTATTGGAACCCGTCCGGACGGCCCGTCGTGTGGCGCTGCACGTTGGACGCGGAGAAAACGTACGTGGAATCGTTTACAAAGGTCGGCGGCTCCTTCGCTACCAACCTCGTCCTATCCGCGCCGTACCGCGCCGGCTGCCGTTTTGTGGAATGGAATACGGCGGCAGACGGGAACGGGACAGCTTACCCGATGGCTACCGCCGTCGAGTACAACGCGATCCCGAGCACCACCACACTTTACGCCATATGGGCATCGGTATAACCTATGTCAGGGGGACGGACCCATTGACATAGCTATGTCAATGAGTCCGTCCCCCTGACGTAAGCAATAAAAAATCCCTTGCCCGAGCAGACGAGGGATTTTTTATGCAAGGAATTCCTTTGATTCAATCTTAGAGCCTGTCTATACAAACTCTTACTTTCTGACGGCTTTACCGGAAGTGCTCTTACCGGTCGAAGATGAACCCATGCTCTTGGATTTGGACGCGGGGGAACTCTTTGACGCGGGAGCGGCTTTTACGGACGCTGCGGACTTGGTTTGGTAGGATGCGGCGCCCGCCTTGGCGGTGGGGGGAACGCGGTGCCCGGCGGGAACCTTAATCTCGCCCATGGTCTTACCTTTCGAGTCCTTTACGTAAAGCACAATGTCCTCGCCCGCTTCCTGTCCGGGCTTAGCGCTCTTGGTCGGCATAAATATTTACCTCCTTTTTAGTACCGTTAGTATGGTACTTTTGGGGAGGAAATATACCATGCGATTTTGAAAGTAATAGCAAAGTCTGAACACAGATAAAAGATAACAGATAAAAGATAACAGAAAAAGGTTACATCCTTAGTACGGAGCGATATGTATTGATTCAACATACAAATCAATCCGCATTCTTTTATCTTTTATCTGTTATCTTTTATCTTGAAACCGTTCGTCTGTTTATCAACGTTCCCTTGAACTACATCCTCTCCTTAATCTTGGCGGCCTTACCCGAAAGCGCGCGCAGGTAATACAGCTTGGCACGACGGACTTTGCCCTTGCGGATAACTTCGATGCGGTCGATACGCGGCGAATGCAACGGAAAGACGCGCTCGATGCCGACGCCGAACGACATGCGGCGCACCACAAAGGTTTCTCTAACGCTACCGCTGCGGCGCGCAATCACAATCCCCTCAAACGCTTGCAGGCGCTCGCGGTTCCCCTCGACAACCTTTACAAACACCTTGACGGTGTCGCCGACGGAAAATTCGGGAACTTCCTTTTTCATGTACTCTTTTTCGATGGCTTCAATGACGCTGTTCATGGTTACTATGGCCCCCTTGGCCAATTCCCTCTCGTTCACGGCGCGTTTTAATTTGCGACATCGCATGTCGGCCCGGCCGGCGGAACGAAACTGAAGGAGTGACATTTAAAACAAGACTACACGCAAAAAGCACGGCTCCCTTTAGAGTCACTACGACATGATATCATATAGCCCATAAAAAGGCAAGCGATTTATAAAAACATTTTTTCGTTTTTTTGTCCCTCTAATACATTTTAATTTGACATGCGTAGGGTAAAATGGTATGATAAAAACATAAAAATAATCCGCAATTCATCATTTATCATTCATTATTCTACTTTAGGAGCTAAATATGCCGAACGAATCAACCACGGGAATCGAAAGGGCGCCGCGCCGCGCACTATTAAAGGCCTTGGGGCTTAGTTGCGAGGATTTTGCTAAGCCGCTGATCGCCGTCATCAGCGCGCAGAGCGAAATTGTGCCGGGGCACACGCATCTACACAAGGTGGCGGATGCCGTAAAAGCCGGCATCTACGAGAGCGGCGGTATCCCTTTTGTGATTCCGTCCATCGGAATCTGCGACGGGCTCGCCATGGGCAAAGCCGGGATGCGGTATTCACTCCCCTCACGCGAGCTGATTGCCGACTCGGTAGAAAGTATGCTGCTCGCCCACGAATTTGACGGCGTTGCCCTTTTGCCGAACTGCGATAAGGTTGTGCCCGGGATGCTGATGGGCGCGGCGCGGGTAAATATCCCGTCGATTGTTGTTTCGGGCGGGCCTATGCAAAGCGGGCGGCATAAGGGGCAAAAAATCGGGCTTTCCACCGTGTTTGAGGGCGTCGGAAAAGCAAAATCCGGCCAATTAAGCGTTTCGGAGCTTACCGAGATTGAAAACAAGGCGTGCCCGGGGTGCGGGGCGTGCAACGGCATGTATACGGCAAACAGCATGAACTGCATGTGCGAGGCCATCGGGATGGCATTGCCCGGCAACGGCACCATTCCGGCGGCATCGGCGGATAGGGTGAGGCTTGCCAAAGCGTCGGGCAAAGCGCTCGCAAAGCTCGTGTCCAACGCCGTCACGCCGCGCATGATTCTAACCAAGGAAGCGTTTAATAACGCGATTGCGGCCACAATGGCAATCGGCGCGTCTACCAACACCGTATTACATATCCTGGCGCTTTCCGACGAGTGCTCCGTTAAGCTTGATTTAGACGCGATACAAAAAATTGCCGACAAAACGCCGACTTTATGCCGCTTAAGCCCCGCAAGCGACTTTGACATGGAGGACTTTAACGAGGCCGGGGGCATGAGCGCGGTACTGGCGGAATTAGCCAAGCTGCCCGGGCTTATCGACGGCAACAGGCTTACGGTAACCAACCGGCCGCTTTCCGATTCATACCGGGGCGCGGAGGTTTTAGACGAGCGCGTAATCCGCCCCGCGTCCAATCCCCACTCGGCAAAGGGCGGCATCGCCGTTTTATACGGAAGCCTTGCCGAGGACGGCGCAGTAGTAAAACGCGGCGCGGTGGACGATAAGGCGCTGGTTTTTTCGGGGCGCGCGCGCGTATTTAACGACGAGGAAAGCGCGGTAAGGGATATTTTAGACGGGAGAATCAAAAGGGGCGACGCGATGGTTATCCGTTACGAGGGCCCAAAAGGCGGCCCCGGGATGCGCGAGATGCTATCGGCCACCGCAGCCTTATGTGGCATGGGGCTCGATAAGGACGTGGCGCTTATTACCGACGGCCGGTTTTCCGGAGCGACGCGCGGGCTTTGCGTCGGCCATGTGTGCCCCGAGGCCGCGGCGGGCGGTCGGATTGCCTACGTCGAGGACGGCGACCCTATCGTCATAGATATCCCGAAAGGCAAATTAGAGGTTTCGATTAACCCAAAAGACCTTAAAATGCGCGAGAAAAAGTGGAAGCCCAAAGACTGCACCCCATCCGGCGGCTGGCTGTTGCGGTACAGCTATTTGGTGACCGGCGCGGACAAGGGCGCGGTGTTGAAGAAAAAATTCTAATACTATTCCGTTGCTAATTTAAAAATTTTGTGTTATACTTGAGTTATGTTAAGATATACGGTTGAACAAATTGAAGAAGTAAGTGTTGCATTGGCGACTGAGCGCGAGAACGTGGAGATG
>Ga0123356_10007278_pt1 | contig 11048 bp, 12 predicted proteins | sample TergutEmb28metaG_2_FD_92546 | JGI IMG/M metagenome (GOLD analysis project Ga0123356, IMG submission 92546) | Embiratermes neotenicus P3 segment gut microbial communities from Petit-Saut dam, French Guiana - Emb289 P3 | ecosystem: Host-associated > Arthropoda: Insects > Digestive system > Gut ... | reverse complement strand
CGATGAGTGCCTGTTGCTTGCGAGCGCCGAGGGCGACGATCTCCTCGGTCTCCTGATCGCAGCCGATCTCCTGCGCAATGAGTTGGCCGGGCGGATCGTCACCTACGTCGTAAATCGCAACATTAATTTCACCAACATCTGTTTTGTCGGCTGCAAGTTTTGCGCCTTTAGCCGCGGGCCGCGCGAGCCCGACACCTACTTCCTCGCTCCCGAACAGGTCGCGGAAAGGGCGGTAGAGGCCCGGGAGCTGGGCGCCACGGAAGTCTGCATTCAGGGCGGGCTGGCGCGGGGGCTGTCTCCTTTTTATTACCGCGACATTGTTCGCGCGGTGAAGGCCGCGGCTCCGGATATGCACATCCACGCATTTTCTCCGATGGAAATCGTGTATGGAGTCGAGCTGACGGGAATGGCGCTGGCCGATTACTTGCGCATGCTGCGCGACAACGGGCTCGACACGCTGCCCGGTACTGCGGCGGAGATACTCGACGACAAGGTGCGCCACGTGCTTTCGCGCAACAAGCTCTCGACGGCTCAGTGGAAAGAGGTGATCGTGAACGCGCACGCCTGCGCGATCCGCACCACCTCGACATTGATGTATGGGCACCTCGAAACCCCGGAGCACTGGGTGGACCAGCTCTTGCTCCTGCGCGGCATTCAGAACCGGACGGGCGGCTTTACCGAGTTTGTTCCCCTGGGCTTCGTGCACCACAATACGTTGTTATTTCATCAGGGGCTTTCCCGGCCGGGGCCAAGCCTGGCCGAGCACTTGAAGATCCACGCCCTCGCGCGCCTCATGCTCGCGGGCTCCATCAACAATATCCAGGTTTCGTGGGTCAAGCTGAATCGCCGTCTCTCGCAACTCTGCCTGGAGGCGGGAGCAAACGATTACGGCGGGACGTTGATGGAAGAAAACATCTCGCGCGAAGCCGGGGCTACGGCGGGCCAATACACCAGCGCGGAAGAATTTCAGTCGCTGATTCAGGAAATCGGGCGTATTCCCGCCGAGCGCAATACCACCTATTCCCGCATTCGGATTCAGCCGGCTTTCGAGAGCTTCCCTGCCCAGCCGCTGGGCGCAGCGGAGTTCGCGTGACCATCGCTATTGTCGGCGGAACCGGGCCGGAGGGCTCAGGACTCGCGCTGCGCTGGGCCGAAGCCGGCGAGACCATCGTGATCGGCTCGCGCGACCCAAAGCGCGCGGCTCAGAAGGCGGCCGAGATCGCCGACCGCATTGCCCGCGGGGGCGCGGGCCGAGGCCCCGCTATCTCAGGCCAAGAGAATTTCGAGGCCTGTCGCGGCGCGGAAATCGTGGTCCTCGCCATTCCATTTCAGTCTCACGCCGAGATGCTGAAGCAGCTGAAGCCTGTCCTCGGTCCCGGACAAATCCTAGTGGATGCGACCGTGCCTCTGGCCGCCAGCATCGGGGGCCGCTCCACGCGCACGCTCGGGGTCTGGCAGGGCTCGGCTGCCGAACAGGCGGCGGAGCTCGCGGGGGGAGGGGTAGAAGTAGTTGCTGCATTTCACAACCTGCCCGCCGATCTACTGCACCAGGCGGGCCCGGTCGACTGCGATGTGATCGTCGCGAGCGATCACCCGGAGGCGTCAAAGAAGGTTCGCAGTCTGGCGCGCAAGATTCCCGGGGTCCGCGCCATCGATGGCGGCAAACTCGAGAATGCCCGCATCGTTGAGCAGATCACGGCTTTGCTCATTGGGTTGAATATCCGGCACCATGGCCACTCCGGGATTCGCATCACCGGATTGCCTCGCGCGGCGTACGATAGCTGATCGGTGATTTGTGCTTCGCGGGTTGGTCGAGTCTCTGGTCAACCGCTTTTGACCGCAGAGCGAAACCTGCGCGCTGCCCATGCTCACCATTGCCCCTTGACGTTCGCAACCATGCCCGACGCGGTCATCGAATTCCGCGATGTCGCCTACCACCTGGCCAATGGCCGTGAAATCCTGGGGGGATTGAATCTCGACGTCCGCCGGGGCGAGATTCTCGTGCTTCTCGGCCGCAGCGGCTCGGGAAAAACCACTGCCCTCAAACTGGTAAACCGGCTGCTCGAAATTTCCGGCGGCGAGTTGCGGGTGGAAGGCCGGCCGGTCAGCGACTGGAATACCATCGAGCTTCGCCGGCACATCGGATACGCCATCCAGGAAGTGGGGCTGTTCCCGCACTACACCGTCGCCCGCAACATTGAGCTTGTCCCTCGAATTCTGAACTGGCCCGAGGAGAAGATCGCACAACGCACGGACGAGCTTCTGCGTTTAGCCGGACTCAATCCCGAGGTGCGAAAACGGTATCCCCACCAGCTATCCGGAGGCCAGAGGCAGCGGGTCGGAGTGGTGCGTGCGCTGGCCGCCGACCCGCCGATTCTGTTGATGGACGAGCCTTTTGGCGCGCTTGATCCGCTCACGCGGGCGGACCTGCAGCGAGAATTTCTCTCCCTGCAGAAGAAACTCGAGAAAACGGTGGTGTTTGTCACCCATGATCTGCACGAGGCTTTGTTCCTGGGAACGCGAATCGCGCTGGTCGAAGCGGGCAGGCTGGTTGCAGCCAGTACGCCCGAGGAATTTCTTCGCTCGTCCGACCCTCTGGTCATGAAATATGTGGAAGCCTTTGGCGGGTTCGAGCCGATTCGAGGTCAGCGATGAACTTTTGGAATTTTGTTGCCGAGAACCGATCGGAAATCGGCTCCCTCACCCTTGAGCATTTGTGGATGGTCGGCGCCTCCATGCTGCTCGCAATCGCAGTGGGCATTCCGCTTGGCATCCTGATCACTCGCCGGCCCCGGCTGCGCAAGCCCGTCATCGCAGCGGCCAACGTCATTCAGACCATCCCCAGCCTGGCCCTGTTTGGCTTTCTTCTTCCCGCGCCCTGGTTCGGCGAACGGGCCGAACGGCTTGCGGTTTTGGCCCTGATGCTTTATGCGCTCCTGCCGTTGATCCGCAACACCTACGCCGGCATCACCGGGGTGGACCGCGCCGTGATCGAGGCCGCACGCGGCATGGGACTGACCGACTCCCAGCTGCTATTCAAGGTCGAACTGCCGCTTGCGGCCAGCGTGATCCTTGCCGGGGTGCGCGTAGCGGTGGTCATTTCCATTGGTCTGGCTACGATAGCGGCGGCCATCGGCGCCGGTGGTCTCGGCGAGCTCATTTTTCGCGGTCTGGCTATGGTGAACAACTCGGTCATCCTCGCCGGTGCGATTCCGGCCGCGCTGATGGCGCTTGCGGCAGATGTTCTGCTCGGCTTACTGGAGAACCACTTGACACCGCAGCGGGCGGCTTGAGTCGCCTATGGGACTCGTGTCCAGGAAAACAACAGTGGTATGGCGGACCGAATCCTGCCATTCCGGAGCGCCGAGAGCCGCGAGACCGGACGGTGAGGGGGAGGCGGGACTCCTTGCCGAGCCGCTCCCTTAAGTCCTTAGCATGAGTTGGGAATGAGAGCCATTCAGCACAAGCGTCACCAACCGCGTGCCCCGCGCTTCTCTCGCCGTCTCGCGGCGACCGCGGCCGGGAGGCTTGATCTACTGTTGGTTCTGACCGCGATCTTTTTCTTCGCCGGCTGCGCTCCTCACAACCGCATTGTGGTCGGATGCAAAAACTTCACCGAGCAGATCATCCTGGGTGAGCTGATCGCGCAACAGATTGAAAACCACACCCATCTTGCGGTGGAACGCCGCTTTTATCTGGGCGGGACCTACATCGCCCATCAGAGCCTTCTCGCCGGCCGCATCGACATCTATCCCGAATACACCGGCACGGCCCTGACGGCGATTCTTAAGGAGCCTCCTGAGTCGGCTCCGAAAGCCGTCTACGATCGCGTGAAATCCGAATATGAGCAGAGATTCCACCTCACGCTTGGCCCAGCGCTCGGCTTCAACGATACCTTTGCCATCGAGATTCGCGGCGAAGATGCCCGCCGTCTGCATTTAGAAACCATTTCCCAGGCGGCGCCGCACACTCCCGGGTGGCGGGCCGGATTCGGCTACGAATTCATGGAGCGCTCTGACGGCTATCGAGGCCTGGTCGCTACCTACGGCCTGCGCTTCGCCGGGCCGCCGCGCATCATGGACCTCGGCCTGCTCACCCGCGCGCTCAAGGATCGTCAAGTCGATTTGATCGCCGGCAACAGGACGGATGGCCTGATTCCCGCGCTCGATCTATTCGTGCTCGAAGACGACAAGCGCTACTTTGCGCCGTACGAGGCCGTGCCGGTGATTCGCGTACAGACGCTCGCTTCGCACCCGGAAATTGGTGCCGCGCTGGATGCGCTGGGCGGAAAAGTTTCCGATTCGGAAATGCGCCGCCTCAATTACGAAGTCGACGGTCAAAAGCAGGACATCAAACGAGTAGTGAATGATTTCCTGCGCGCAAAGGGACTTTAGCCCGCGTCCCGGAAGGCCCGCGGCGACCGCAAGAGCAATGCGGTTCGACTAATCGGGGCCTTGCGCCTTTTCGAGCGGGTGCTTGCGAGTGATGGCGACATAGGTCACCGTATCCCAGGCGTTATGAATGCCGATGAACAACAGCAGGAGGGCCGCCGCGGCGATCGCAAACAACGAACCCGCAGGATGCCACACCAGCTCCACCCCCGCCGCGAGCAAGAACAGATAGACCGCCAGCGGAAGTACCGCGTACCACAACCAGTCTCCGGCATCGGGGGTGTAGCCGCTTTGCAGCCGCGCATGCCGGATGACGCGGCAGACGTATACCGTCCCTCCGCCTCCGCACAAAGCGAGGCATACTGCCACGCTCACGAGCGCATGCCAGGGCGCGCATACGGTGGCGGAAAGGAGTAAGGCCAGACAAAAGTGCACAATGGTGGGGGTGCCAAAAGCACGAATCTCGAGCAGGCTGCGCGCTGCCTGCGTTTGTGCGACGATCGCGATCACCACGAACTGAAGCCCGGTCAGCGCACCCGCCGACGAGCCTACGACCACATAGAAGTCGGTCCATTCCCGCAACAATAATGGCCCCTCTGGCATATGAGGACCTCTCAGCCGCAATTGAGAACCCTATCACTCGCCGACGAGCAGACGCCGCAGCCTTCACCGAAGCCAGCCTGACCAGTCTTTTTTGATTGGCGAATCATTTCCAGCCGCATTTTAACCGTAAATTCTTACAACCAGTGTTAGGCTAAGCCGACATTTTCATAACCTGGGAGCCAAAGATGACCAAACGCGTTTTACGGGCTATGTTTTTGATGGGCCTGCCACTCAGTCTGATTTCGATTGCATCGTTCGCACAAACCGCAGTTCCTCCTTACAAATTATCGGTGTTTGTCAAAGCGCCGCCCGGATTGAGCGCACCCGACTCGATCGCGGTGCTCGGAGATCATGTTTTCGTCGGATATGGCGATAACCACGCGCCCGATGGCTCGGACGGCCTAAACAGCCAGGTGGTCGACTACAAGATGGACGGAACCCTGGTTCATATTTACATGGTAAAGGGCCACAACGACGGCTTGAAAGTCGATCCCTTGACGCACAAGCTCTGGGCCCTGCAGAACGAAGACGCCAACCCGAACCTGGTCATCATCAACACCGAATCTCGGGAGCAATCAAAGCCTTACACATTCGCGTCACCCACGCTGCACGGTGGAGGTTACGACGACATCGTGTTTCGCGGCTGCGAGGTTTTTCTTAGCGCGTCGAATCCCGCGAGGAACCCGAACACCGGGCCCGCGATCGTGAAGGCTCACCTCGGAGACGGCATGGTCGAAGTTGAGCCCCTGCTCCAGGGCGATGCCAGAGCCATCGACATTCCTACGGACGCGAACATCCGACTGAACCTCATAGATCCCGATTCCATGACGCTCGATATCCTGGGCAACATCGTGCTCGACAGTCAGGCCGATCAGGAATTGATCGTGGTAACCAATCCGGGCACCCCCAGCCAGAGAGCGTTGCGTTTGCCGCTGAGTTTCCGTACCCCCGCAGGGCGAATGCGGGTTGAAACCGACGACACCAACTTCGCGACCTCAAGCCAGGGATTCATTCTCTTTGCGGACAAGAACCTCAACAAGGTTTTTCGCCTGGATAAGAAGGCCTTTGCTCCGGGAGCCGCCTACACCGCAGCTGACGGCGGTCCATTCGTGGGCACCATTGATATGACCAGCGGGGTCGTCACGCCGGTTGTGAGGGGGGTCGTCGGCCCCGGCGGGCTGGTCTTCGTGGACAAGTCAAACCGGGAAGTCGGCCGCGAGAACCGCGGGACGGGCGACAACAGTGAGTGCAACAACAGCATGGATATGCGTTGACATCGGATCCACGTTGAGGGCGCCCCGTCTCTGTGTGTCCCAATCGGGAGACCTGGGACGGGGTTTTACCTGCCGGAGGCTGGCTCATTTGCAGCCCTTTACGAGGTAGGCGGAGGCCGGCCCCTTCTGCCTTTCAAGGGTCGCAATCTTCAGGAACGACGTCTCCAATCAGCCCGGTTTCACCACAGAAGCGCAGAAGCGTGCGTTGGTGCCCTTGCCCATCCCGCTAAGCTCCGGCATAATAATAGATTAATTGTCTTGTTCCCGCCGGTGGTGTCAGAGGAGCTGACCTACTCCATTCGGAAGATCAGGAATAGCGGAAGACTAGGAAAGGAAACCATTCAGTGTTGATGATTCGTCTGGCGCGCGTAGGGGCGCGCAAGCAGCCGCATTACCGTGTGGTGGTGATTGAAAAAGAGCGGGCGCGCAACGGGCGTCCGGTGGAGATTGTGGGGACGTACAATCCCCGCACCACGCCGGCCAGCGTGGAGCTAAAGCGCGAGCGCATTGATTATTGGCGCTCGAAGGGAGCTCAGGTCTCGGCCCGGGTGGGCAAGATTCTGGCCATGCCACAGACTGCGGCATCGACGCCTGCGGCTTCGTAACATTCGCGAATTGAGGAATTTTTCGGATTGCCCCGAATTTGAATTGGTCAATCTGCACGCACTCCCGCTCGCATGAGTGAGACTAACTGCAATCCGGTTGCGTTGATCGAGCACGTTGCCAAGGCGCTGGTGAATGCGCCGGACCAGGTGTTCGTTGAAGAGGTGCCGGAAGAGGGTGAAGTCGTCATTGAGCTCGAAGTGGCGGAAGACGACATGGGCCGCGTGATCGGCAAGTCGGGCAAGGTCGCGCGGGCGATGCGCAATCTGCTCCGCGCGGCGGGCATAAAAGCCGACCAGCGCTACGAATTGGAGATACTGGAGTAGCTGGGAAGCCGCGCGTGATCGAGCGTTGCCCTCGCAAGCTCCCGACGCACCCGCCGCGAGTGCAGGGACGGCACTGCATGAAAGATGCTCCTGCTGCTCCCGAATTTATAACCTTGGCCCGCGTGGTGAAGACCCAGGGCCGACGCGGTGAAGTCGCGGTTGAAGTGCACAGCGACACTCCCGACCGGCTGCACCCGGGGCTGCGAGTTTTTGCTTTAGCGGAAGACAATCGCCGGCGTGAATTGCGAATCGAGGCTAGCTGGCCCCACAAAGATTGGCTGGTTCTCAAATTCGCGGGCGTCGACTCGATCTCGGATGCCGAACCGCTGGTGGGGAGTGAGTTGCAGGTCCCGCTGAGCGAGCGCGCGCAACTCGAAGCGGGCGCGGCGTATGTCAGCGATTTGGTGGGCTGCTTGTTGCTGGACCGCGAACGCGAAGTGGGCGTCGTCAGCGATGTCCGGTTTGGCGCAGGAGAAGCGCCGCTGCTTGTGATCGGTTCAGGCAAGTGGGAGCTTGAGATTCCCTACGCGCAGGAATTCCTGGCACGGGTTGATCTCGGGCATAAGCGGATCGAGATGAATTTACCTCGAGGCCTGCTCGAGGTAAACGCGCCCCTCACCGAGGAAGAGAAGCGTGTGCAGGGTAAGGGCCGCGAGGTAAAAGGCCGAGGTTAGCAAGCTTACCTGCCCCGAAGACATTCTGCGCTCTCGGCGGTGAAACGCGGTTTGATCTCCTTCGTGACGCTTCGCGCCCTTCGAGATGAAACGGGAAGGCCTTCACCACCCAGGACACCGAGACACGCGAAGGATTGCGATGCAGATTGACATCGTCACCATCTTCCCGGACTTTTTTCATGGTCCGCTCGATTACGGAATTATTCGCCGGGCGCGCGACGCCGGGTTGGTGAAGATCGAAACTCACGATCTGCGGACGTTCACCCGCGATCGGCACCGTACGGTGGATGACCGCCCGTTTGGCGGCGGCGAGGGCATGGTGCTCAAGCCGGAACCGATCTTTGAATGCGTGGAATCGCTCGAGGTCGTGCCGGGTGCGGAACGGGATCGGCGAAAGCAGTCGGTGGTGCTGCTCTCGGCGCAGGGCAAGCGCTTTGATCAGAAGGTTGCATGTGAATTGGCGGAGCTGGAGCGGCTGGTTCTGATCTGCGGTCGCTACGAAGGCGTCGATGAACGCGTGGCCATGTTTCTTGCCGATCGCGAGATCTCGATTGGCGATTACGTTCTGAGTGGAGGTGAACTGGGAGCGGCTGTGATCGTGGACACGGTTACACGGCTCGTTCCTGGTGCGGTCGGGAACGAAGCTTCGACGCAGCAAGAGTCGTTTGCGGCGGGGCGCGAATCTGGTGCCGGTCACCGCCCGGACCGCAATGCCGGGACTCTACCGGCGGCGGGGATTCGGGCGGGTAAGAGTGTACGCCCCACCAGCGTCCCGGATTCGACTTGCGGCTCTGGCGGGCTGCTCGATTATCCGCACTACACGCGGCCGGCAGATTTTCGGAGCATGAAAGTTCCGGAAGTGCTTCTCAACGGTAACCACGAGGAAATCCGGCGCTGGCGCCGGCGTTCGGCACTGGCCAAGACGCTGGCCAACCGGCCGGACCTGCTCGATGGCGCCGAGTTGGACGAACAAGACAGAGAGTTAATTCGAGAAATTGAAGCTTCCAGCTACTAGCCACTCGCTTCCCGGCGACCGATTTGCCAGAAGTTGGCGGCTAGCGGCTGAATGCCAGCTTAGAATTCGGGAAAGGGCGGAAGACCATGTCGAACTTAATCATCGAGAAACTTCTCTCCAAAACCAAGCGCACTGACCTGCCGGAGTTTGTTCCGGGAGATACGATTCGTGTGCACGTCAAGATCAAGGAAGGCGACAAGGAGCGCTTGCAGGCGTTTGAGGGCGTCGTCCTCGCACGCACGCGCGGCCCGCAGGCAAGCTTCACCGTGCGCAAGATCAGCTTTGGCCAGGGCGTCGAGCGCATCTTCCCCGAGAGCTCGCGGGTCATCGACAAAGTCGAACTGGTGCGCTCGTCAAAGGTCCGCCGCGCGAAGCTTTATTACCTGCGCAAGCTGCGCGGCAAAGCTGCCCGGCTCAAGGATGTCGACCGCGAGCCGGCGACACGCGCTTCGCGGTAACTCCCTCGAGGACGTTACCGCAGAGACCGCAGACGGACTCTCCAAACCCCGGCGGTCTGTTGGGCGTAACGGCCGGGGGGCGCGGGCGCCGGTCGTGCGCACCCCGTTGCTAGAAGTGGTCCTCCACTGGCCTCGGATACCTGCGCTCACCGGGAATCTGTCCCAGCCCCTGCGCCTGAATCACCCGGTCCCATGGTCCCGCCTCCCAGTTGTCCCTGATGGTATCGTGCCGAATCCACGGTGGCAGTGAAATGTACAGGTTCTTGGCGATTGCCAGGACATAAGGTTCGTACCGCATCCGAATATCATGCAGCTTCTGTTCGGCCTCGGTGCCCTCGTTTAACTTCAATCCTTTGTCTCGCAGTCGCGCGCGAATCTCAGACAGGTCTTCCGGCGTGAGTCTCCCGGTCGCACCGGGGTCGTAATGCGCGTTGACGACTTGCGCCAGATCTACAACCGCATGGCGTGCCATCTTAAAGGTGCGGCGGGCCTGCTCGCTGCTGATACCGTCAATCCCGGCCACCACCAGAGCGGTTGCGTCCAGAATCACCGTCAGCGCACCCAGCCAGGACTGATTGTTGTGCTGGGAGCGGTAAAAGCTGAGCACCGGATACGAAAGGTGGCTTTCGAGGACCTCCGCGGCCCAGTGCTCCCAGTCGAGAAAGAGCCGGTCGAGCGCGCCTCCGCCCATTCCATCCCTTCCACCGGTCGCACGGCAGAGAAGTTCGGTGGCGCTCGGGGGCGAACCGGCGCGTGCATCGAGGAGCGAGATTTCGATTTCGCGTTGAGAAAAAGCCGAGTAAATCGTCGGCAGGTACCCGATGACGACGGCGAGAAAAGCGAATCCCATGCCCGCTTCGAAGACCGAGAGCGTCCGCGAAAGACCGGACGCCGGCGTAATATCACCGTAGCCAAGAGTGAAGAAGGTTTCACCGCTGTGATAGAGAAGGAGGCCGAAGCTAATCGGCTGACCGCCGGCGGTTAGGTGTTCGCCCCCGCCGTACTCAAGCAACGCAAAAGCCAGAATCAGACCGCACGCCCACAGGACAAGCAAAGCAATCAACGATAAAGGGCCAAAATATCCCAGCATGGTTTCGCGCCGGGCCTGCATGCGGATGCAGCGGGCCAGCCTCACGTAAGGCCGCCACGTAAAGTGGTAAAACCAGGTGGTGATGCGAAAATGACGCTGTACGCGGCGCGGCAGGAGAACGTTCTCAAATGCGTCCACCAGCACGACGAACATGATGGCAATTCCTGCGACAGTGGGCAGCGTGTGCATTCGGAATGCGATGAAGCGGAATGGGGGAATGGTAGCAGGATTGGGGTGTTTCGTGAGCTGCGGCGTTCCCCCGGGAGACGGTTTGATCGAAAAACCGCGGGCAAATTAGACCGGCGGGGACTCTGCCTGCCTAAGGTGTCGCATGGGAGTCCCGGACGGCCTCTTGCACGGCGATCAATTCTTTCAGGACACCGCGCAACTGGGTTGATTCAAGCGCGTTGGCGCCGTCCGATTTCGCCTGCTTGGGATTATCGTGGACTTCCATAAACACGCCGTCGACGCCGGCTGCGACCGCGGCCCGTGCCAGCAGGGGGATGAACTCCGGCTGGCCGCCGCTTACGGCGTTCTCGCCATCGGCAGACGAGGAAGGCAGCTGAACCGAATGGGTGGCGTCGAAAACCACAGGAGCAAATTTGTGCATGATG
>Ga0123356_10007277_pt1 | contig 11050 bp, 9 predicted proteins | sample TergutEmb28metaG_2_FD_92546 | JGI IMG/M metagenome (GOLD analysis project Ga0123356, IMG submission 92546) | Embiratermes neotenicus P3 segment gut microbial communities from Petit-Saut dam, French Guiana - Emb289 P3 | ecosystem: Host-associated > Arthropoda: Insects > Digestive system > Gut ... | reverse complement strand
GTGATCGTCACATCACGCGAGTTCATAATGAGAGGTTTGGATACTACGGTTTTAGTATTGAACCGGAGACATCAGATACTTGATTGGAACAAAAAGGACTGGGACAGCAGCTTTTCCCTCCCAAAGCCCCGATATAAAGAGTCCTACTCTCTTTTTCTTGAACGAGTATTGAATCAGTATGCCGGAAGGGTTTCAGCAATTAACCCGGATGTAGTTATTATTACAAAGGACGGGAGCGAATCACACTTTTTACTTCGCGCACATGAGGTTGGATATAAACAGAGAATGTTTGGCTATGTTGTGGAGATCTCCGAGGTAACACCGATATACAATAAAATGCGTTATTTTCAGGAGATTGCACACATTGATACACTTACCGGCTTGCATAACCGAAACGCTTATATTGACTATACGCAACAGGTCATTAGAGATGAAAATATGCCGCTGCTTATACTGGTCGGAGATTTGAATGAACTCAAGCGTATAAACGATGTCTACGGACACTTGCACGGCGATGAGCTTATAATAGCTGTAGCCAAAATAATCGACGAAGCAAAGCCCGAGAATTCTTTTATCGCGCGCGTTGGTGGTGATGAGTTTGTGCTTCTCGTGCCGGGAGGCAATGTAGAGCAGGCAGAGAATTTTATAAGCACATCAAATGCAATGTGCGGAACTGTACGCGCCGGCAAGTCTCATACTCCAAGTGTATCGTGGGGATATTCGCTGATGACTTCTGTTGAGCAGTCGTATAACGACTTATTTGCGAAGGCAGATAAAATGATGTACGATTACAAAAAGAGACGTGTCGAGTTTAGCAGTAGCGGTACCTTACCGAAAGAACAATAACTATTTATCATTAAAAAGCCGCTAACGCGGCTTTTTAAGTTTTCTTCACTTTTTTTAAAGATCAATTTCGTTTCCGGAATTGTCTATCCTCCTTGCGTTCTGCGCAAAAAGTGCGATGAAGTAAGCTGCAATCATTAATGCAAATGCAAAAATAACTGTAACTGCAATGTCTTGTATCTCAGCCCCTGATATTGCATTACTGTGTAATACCGAAGCTGCTATAAGGTTTAATGCAAAAGGATTATACATGTAATCAAGGCTGGTAAAAGCAAATATGTTTGATAATAGTATCGATGCAGCTATACATACTGCAGCACTCATCCCCGCCCTTCCTGTGGCGGTACCTAAAGTAAGATGGAAACAAACATAAAACATCAGACATACTCCTGACAGAATCCCGGCAAGCAACACCCCTGTGAATGTAACATCATTATACTCAAACAATAGGACAGAAGCCCCCCAGGATGCAAACATTGCCGTAACCGCCAAAGCAAAAGCTGATATCGGATATATTACGAATTTCGGAAGAATATATGCCTTGCTTTTTAATCCCGCACTTTTTGGGATTATTATCGCTCGTTTCTTCTGTTCCCCGCCCGCAGCTCTATTTAGTAGGAGCAGCAATACAATCAATCCCGCTCCGGTAATATCCGAAACCGATGATACAACGCCGGTAGACGAGGATGAACTCAATGCCTCTGTCATTATAGAAACATCCATTCCAAAATCCTCGTATATATCACTCATAGCATCCATAAAAGCACCCATCCCGGTGATAACAAGCGGACTGAATATCGACAGTCCAATAATTACAAAGGCAATTATCATAAACCTGTTTGTTCTGAAATACGCCAGAATCTCCCTTTTAAAGCAGGCTTTTATCTGTGTACTCATAGCGTATTCACCTCCGTTTGGAAGTGTGGCATCATATATCCATTATTGACTCCAATATATATTTGCTCCAGTGTTAGTCGTTTAAACCACACAGCTTCGGGAACGATTTGCCTGCTTGCAAGTGTTGTTACAGTCTTGTAGAACAGTTCAGCTTCACTCACTCCGTTTTTTGCATGAACTGATATATCACCGTAATGCTCTGTCTCTGCACGCTCAACAACATCTATTCCGTTTAATACCTCCATGGCATCAGGAACATTATATAGACGGACAGTAACAGCGTTGTCCGCTCCAAACATCTTTTTAACATCCTGCAACGTACCTTCTACTGCCATTACTCCATGGCGGAGTATTCCTATTTTATTTGCCACCCGCTCAACATCGGTTAGAATATGTGTGCAGAGGATAATGGTAGAGCCGGAGGATGCAAGCTCGCTGATTATTGCCATTACCTCAGCTCTTCCCTCCGGATCAAGTGCGGATGTTGGCTCGTCAAGAATCAATAAATCCGGATTTGTGTAAAGTGCTGCGGCTATCCCGATCCTTTGCATCATTCCACGGGAGTATCCGTCGATTTGCCTTTGCGCATCATTGTACATCCCGGTGAGTTGCAGTAACTCGGCTGTTCGTGATTTGATTTCCCCTTCATACTCACAGCACGCACCTATGAAATCAAGATACTCAAAACCGTTCATGTATCCAAAAAGTGCCGGTGATTCCGGCAGATATCCGATTTTTACTCCGTCGTTTTCAAAGGCGATATCTCCGGTATCTTTGGGGATAATGTTGCATATTATGTTCATAGTTGTTGTTTTTCCGCAACCGTTCGTTCCCAAAAACCCATAGACATCACCCTTGTCTATGCTCAGATTTAAGCCCTTTAATACCGGAAAAGTCTTATAACTTTTTGTTAGTCCTGTGATTTTGAGCATTGCACTCTCCCTGTTCTAGCGTAAAAAGAGACCAGCCAGCCAACCTTTTGATAACTCATTAAATGCCAGTACCATCATTATTATAACAGGTGCTGACATAAAAAACCAAGCTGTTTTCTTCCACGCACTTAACTGTGTCCATTTGTTTTCTATAGTATATCTGCGTATTGCAGGGATTTTTGAGATGAAAACAACGATACCTACAACTATCAACACAAGAACCGCCATTAAATAAATAACATTAATCGTGTTTATCATCCTGTTTTCCTCATTTGTAATGTGCATTAGTGTTGACAACAGTAAAGCACCCGCACCAATAAAGTTTACTATCGCATGTAGAATAGTTACTGTAAAAAGCGAACCTGTGGCATACCGTATATAGCCGAGCGCAAGGCCGTATGCCGTTGTGTAAAAAAGCATATAAAGGCTGCCGTGCATGAGGCCGAATAAAAAAGAACTTATTAGGATCGCCATACCGGTACCGTATGGCTTAAGTGCGTCGAACACTATTCCTCTGCATAATAACTCTTCAAATATCGGCGCAATAACAATTAACATAAATACCATAGTAATAACGCTGATAATATCTGTCGAGGGTTCAAAAATAGTCGGTCTTAGTAAATCCTCTATATAGGTTTGCCCGCCTAAATGTCTTGAAATCAAAAATGATATCAATAACGTCAAAAGAGCAATACCATGCCCAAGACCAAATGTAGCCGGAAATGTTCCTAAAGCGCGGGCAAGCCTTTTTGGCTTTTTATATAGGTTGTGGTAATTGCCTTTATAATTTTCAAAACTTTTGAAGATTGTTGCTGTAAATAGCAATGGTAGAACGTAGACCAGTACAATGATAACTCCTGATCGCACCAGGCTTTGGGCAGTATCTCCCATTCCGCTATAAGTATTAAGCAGCGCTGAAACCCATCCCGCAAGGAGTCTGCACACGAAATATACGCACATCGATAATCCAAGCTTTGCGCACACGATTTTATAATCGCGAAGCTTCAACTTCTCGTTTTCTTCAATATTTTCAGTATTTTCATTATTTTCCATGCGAGTGCTCCGTTTTTCTGAAAAAAATCCCCCGCTCTGATTGAACAGGGGAAAATGGATTTCTTGTGATGAGCCGGTTACTTTGGCGGTTCTGTAGCTTTGCCAACTGTTGATATTGCCCATTTGGCAACCTGAACACGCACTCTGTCTTCGCTTGTTTCAAAGGTGATTTTATCTTCGGCAACCGAAACCACCTTGCCATATATGCCACCTATGGTAGTAATCGTATCTCCAACTGTGAGATTACTACGCATTTCCGCGAGTTTCTTTTTCTTCTTATTTTCCGGTCGAATCATGAAAAAGTAGAATATTCCTACCATTACCACGATCATTATTATCATTTCATAACCGCCGCCACCAAACATAATAAACCTCCTGTTCGGTCAAGTTTCTGTAGTCTGTAGCTTCACAGCGCTGTAATTATACTTTAGCTCATGTTAAAAAGCAAGATAAATGTTTACAGCGAGCATCCAATGTTTCATTAACGACACACTTAAAACAAGATACCACATTTCCTATGCTTTGCATAGTCACTTAATCAAGCGTTTCAACGTAGCGAAGCGAAGTTATACCCTACATAGTATTTCATTTGCGGTTAATATGATATATAATGGGTATACTTTGCCTATGGCAGTCAAGGAGATATTCGTGCGTAACAGGTTAAGGTTTTGGAAGTATCCGATATTTATAGTAATGCTGCTTTTGGTAGTTGCGGCATTTACGCTTGTCTATGCATTATCTGATACGGCTGTTGCTCCTTATGAACACGTCGAAACACCGGAGCCTGTAGTAAATGAGACCCCGGAACCCCCTGATACTACTGTAGTATCTGACGCTCCCGATGAACCGGAGGTCGAGCCGGAGGAGGAGGAACCGTTTTTATACCCGGCGGATGTTGGTTATGTCACGATCAACATGGATATTTCTGACATACATCGCGGCTATCTTATACTTGTAAACTATAATCATGAGTATAGTATCCCTGACGATCTTGATTTAGTAAACATTATCGAAGCAAGAACAACATCATTTCGGGTGCAAAGCGAGAGTTTTCGACTGGCTCGATCAATAATGAAACCACTTGATGAAATGATGGACGCCTTTATCTCCACAACTCGCATCAATAGCGTATCCATAATCAGTGCGTTTCGCAATTATGATTACCAACAGAGGGTTTTAAACAATTACATCGCACGCGTCGGGCGCAGGGAAGCACTGCGTTGGGCATCACTTCCCGGACACAGTGAACATCATACCGGTCTGGCGTTCGATTTTGGTATTATATCCGGAGGTGTACGCAGTACATTTACAGGCACGGGTTCTACCTCATGGTTCAGACAAAACTCATATAACTACGGCTTTATACTTCGATTTCCGCAAAACAAAACCCACATAACCCGAACCTCTTACGAGCCGTGGCACTACAGGTTTGTAGGTCTGCCGCATTCATATATAATGTTTCAAAACAACTGGTGTTTTGAGGAATATATTGAGCTTCTGAGGGATTACACTTTTGAAGAGCCATTTGAGGCAGAGTTTGACGACGTACTGTACGAAATCTATTTTTCAGACGATACGGAAATAAAACTTCCTCTTAACAGTGAGTTTGATATCTCCGGCAACAATGTCGACGGGTTCATCATAACGATAGTCCGTCAGGAATATGACCCGTCAGAGGTCATTGACGTTTCCATTTGACACCCTGCGGCGTATCTTCCAGAATAATCCCCATGTCTCCAAGCTTGTCTCTTATTGCGTCCGCCTCCGGCCAGTTTTTATCTTTTCTCGCAACTTGACGTGCTTCGATAAGTGCTTCTACTTCTTCATTAGGCTCATCGTTGTTCGTATCTCCATAAATTAAGCCTAAAACTCCCGTAAGCTCATAAAGTACTATAAGAGTTTCCCGTGCAAACTCTTTTGACGGCTCCGGACCGGCTGCAATGCTGTTACTCTCACGCACCAGTTCGAATACCACCGAAATCGCATCAGCTGTATTAAAATCGTCGTCCATCATCTCAATAAATCGCTCACGATAGCGGGGAAGTGACTCCACAAACTCTACTTCGCTATTCTTTATACTTTCAGAACCGTTTATTTTAATGAATTCCAGACTGCTTATTGCAGTTTTTATTCTTTCCAGAGCATTTTTTGACTGTACAAGAATATCACCGGAATAGTTAAGCGGACTTCTGTAGTGACTCATTAGCATAAACATGCGTATATTTTCATACCCGTATGTTTCGGCTGCTTCCCGCACCGTGAAGAAGTTTCCGAGTGATTTTGACATTTTTTCTTTGTCGATGCTTATAAATCCATTGTGGATCCAATATCGAACAAACTCACGACCGCTTGCTCCTTCTGATTGTGCGATTTCGTTTTCATGATGAGGGAAAATCAAATCCTGTCCGCCGCTGTGAATATCAATCGTCTCACCCAGATATCTGTTCGCCATTGCAGAGCATTCGATGTGCCAGCCCGGCCGTCCTTTTCCCCACGGTGACTCCCAATATGGTTCGTCCGGTTTTGCACCTTTCCATAGTGCAAAATCGACCGGGTTTTCTTTTATCTCCGTTACATCAACACGCGCACCTGCTTGGAGTTCTTCAAGCGGTTGACGCGAAAGCTTGCCGTACTCCGGAAACGCAGCCGTACGATAGTACACATCACTTCCACTTTGATAGGCAAAGCCTTTCTCAATCAATTTCGATATCATAGCAATAATTTCACCGATATTCTCTGTTGCTTTCGGGTGGATTGTTGCCTCACGAACACCAAGACCATTTGCATCAATCCAGTACTCGTCGATATACTTCTTACTGATTTCTTCGCATGCTACACCTTCTTCGTTTGCGCGATTTATAATCTTGTCATCGATATCTGTAAAGTTTTGCACAAAAGTAACCTCATTGCCGCGGTATTCGAGATAACGACGCAGGACATCAAACATTATAAGCGGGCGTGCATTGCCGACGTGGAAATAGTTATACACGGTCGGTCCGCAGGCATACATCTTCACCTTTCCCGGCTCAATCGGTTTAAATTCCTCTTTTTTCATAGTCATTGTGTTGTAAAGTTTCATTATGGTTATGAACCTTTCTGCTTAATCTCTAATAATCATTCATCCAGCTTCAATACAGCCATGAAAGCATCCTGCGGAACGTTTACGCTTCCAAGGCTGCGCATACGTTTCTTGCCTTCCTTCTGCTTTTCAAGCAGCTTTTTTTTGCGTGTGATGTCTCCACCGTAGCACTTTGCAAGAACGTCCTTTCGGAGAGCCCTGATATTCTCTCTTGCTATTATTTTTCCGCCTATAGCAGCCTGAACCGGTACTTCAAATAGCTGGCGGGGAATGTTCTCTTTTAGTTTTTCTACGATTTTTCGTCCTCGTGCATAAGCTTTATCCCTATGGACAATAAACGATAGTGCATCAACTATCTCGTTATTTAAAAGGATATCAAGCCTGACCAGACTGGACGAACGGTAGCCGAGAAAATCATAATCAAGCGATGCGTAACCCCGGCTCCGCGACTTAAGCGCATCAAAAAAATCGTAAATGACTTCATTTAACGGCAGTTCATAGTGAAGTTCCACTCGTGTAGCTTCAAGGTAAACCATTTCCTTATATTCGCCGCGCCTGTCCTGACACAGGTCCATAATGCTTCCTACATAATCAGGCGGGCAGATGATGGATGCCTTAATGAAAGGTTCCTCTGCAAGTTCTATAAGTGAAGGCTCCGGATAATTGAGTGGATTGTCAACATAGATAAGCTGCCCGTCCGATTTTGTTACTCTATATATAACGCTCGGCGCGGTCATTATAAGCTCGAGATTGTATTCACGTTCCAGTCGCTCACCTATTATTTCCAGATGCAGCAGACCAAGAAATCCGCAGCGGAAACCAAAACCAAGCGCAGCGGATGATTCCGGCTCATAAGTAAGTGCAGCATCGTTGAGTTTCAGTTTTTCCAGCGCATCACGCAAGTCGGGATACTTGGCTCCATCGGATGTGTACAATCCTGAATACACCATCGACTGTACTTTTTTATATCCGGGGAGTGGCTCAGATGCCTGTCTCTCGGCATCTGTAACAGTATCTCCGACTGTTGTATCACCAACATTTTTAATACTGGCAGTTATATACCCGACATCACCTGCAGATAAAACCTCGCAAGATTCCATTCCTATTGGACGCATGTGACCAATTTCTACAATACGATACTCTGCTCCGGTTGACATCATCTTTATTTCCATGTCCTGCCGAAGCTGCCCGTCCATTACCCGGATGTACACAATAACTCCCTTATACGGGTCATATTGGCTGTCGAAAACCAACGCTCTGAGTGGTGCGTGCGGATCACCTTTTGGCGCAGGGACATCAGATACAATACGCTCCAAAACGTCATCAATACCTGTTCCACGCTTTGCGGATATTTCAGGCGCATCATCGGCAGGGATACCTATGATATCTTCTATCTCTTTTTTCACACGTTTCGGGTCGGCGTTGACTAGGTCAATCTTGTTTACTACCGGCAGTATCTCAAGATTATGGTCCAGAGCCAGATAGGTGTTTGCAAGCGTTTGTGCCTCAACACCCTGCGCTGCATCGACGACAAGAATTGCTCCCTCACACGCAGCCAGTGAGCGGGAGACTTCATAATTGAAATCGACATGACCGGGAGTGTCTATTAGATTCAAAGTGTAAATCTTCTTGTTTCTTGCGGCATACTCTAATCCTACTGCGCGTGCTTTAATAGTAATTCCGCGTTCACGCTCGAGCTCCATATTATCCAGTATCTGCTCTTCCATGTCATGCTCATCAATTGCTCCGCATCTTTCGAGCAGCCTGTCGGCAAGTGTCGATTTTCCGTGGTCGATATGTGCAATTATGGAAAAGTTTCGTATTCTGTCTTGATCGTTATGCATGTATCTCTATTCCCTTTTTGTTAAAATTCTCAGTTTACTCATAAGCTCTGCTTCTGTTGATTTCAAACCTTCCAGCATGTCAACTATCTCGTTTACCTTGACCGATAGTCTTGCAGTTCCATCTCCGCGCTCCTTTGTCCGTCCGAGAATGTAATCTGTTGTTACCTCATAATAATCGCAAACCTTAACAACAAAATCGAGCTTTGGTTCACGCGCATCATTTTCATAGTGTGACAGCAATGCCTGAGAGATTCCGAGCTCCGTGGCTGCCTGCCGCTGGCTCAGACCCTTTTCTCGTCGTAGTTTACCTAACACTACCGCAAACTCTGATTTCCCGGAAGATTCGTTTTGCATATAATACTCCAATCCCGTTACACGCTTCGATTGTAAATCGGAATGACATACCGTCTTCCGCGCCACATTATGGCAAACACGGCAATAAGACATATCCCGTTGAACATAACAACCACGGCACGAATAGGTATTAAATCCGCCAATGCACCCGCAATAAGTTGCCCTAAGATCATTCCTGAGTTCATTATCATTTGGAAGGTGCCGTTGAATCGTGCTCTTTTTTCATCGGGAATATAGCTTTGTGTGGTGGAAATTCTTATGTTGTAGCTCGTTGCGGTAAGAAGACCGACGATAAAAGCAAGCGATGCCATTACATATATATGAGTGAAAAGGTATCCCATCTCAATAACACAGAAAGAAATGTAAACTATTATAGCCATAAAGAACTTTTTGTTTACCGGCAAGTCAAATTTATACTGTACCAGACTCCCGATAAGCCTTCCCGAGACACCTGCTATCATAACAAATGTATATCTCATTATGCCAAGGTGCGGCGCGTCTCTAAAAAAAGGAAGCAGTAGCGTCTGGCATGATATCGCAAACATCGATACAAAGAAATACGACGTGATAACGATAAGCCCCTTCTCACTTTTTATGTACTCTATACCTTCTATAAAGCTCGTCTTGAACTCCGCGAAACTGTATTTATCCGTTTTATTTCGAAGATGCGTTTCATCTGCACGGATCTGAGTTTCCACACATGCGGCAATAAAGAACGCTGCTGCCGAGTAGAGCAGGATCTGTCCGACTCCGACTTGTTCATACAGATAGGCTGCAACCGGCAGCACTATAGTTGAAAGGGGCATTATCATTGATGAAACAGAGTAAGCCTTACGGTAATTCCCCTCGGATACCAGAACAGGGTACAAACTTTCATAAGCAACAATGTATGTGCTATCAATAGATCCCAAAACAAAAGACATAAATAGAAGAAATATGTAGTTGAAATATCCGCCGCTCAGTATAAAAAAAAGTGATAAGTATAACGCTGCCGATGTGAAATCCAGTACGTAGATTGTCTTTCTTCGGGAAAAACTATCAAGCAGCGGTCCTGCAAGCATCGGCATTAAAAGCTTCGGCAAATTAAATACAACCATGTACAGCACAAAAAGAAAAACAGAATTGCTGTAATCAAGAACCATTAAATTGATTGTAAAGCCTGCAAGTGCGTTCCCAAATATGGAAATAATCGACCCGATAGATAGTATTGAAAAATCGCGTGTCCAGAGTTTGTTCATGATTCTCCTGCATCAGCACACATATCTATTATCGCTTGCGTAAACATCTTTGCGCTTAGTATCAATTGATCGATGCTGATAAACTCGTCCGCACCATGCGCTTTGTTGTCGTCACCCGGCATAACGCAGCCGAAAGCGACGCCGCCCGATATATCGTGTACATATGTCAGACCCCCCATGGAGAGACACTTTCCGGGTTCTCCGGTATATTCTTCGTAGAGATGCAACAATTTTTGAACAAAATCCGTTTCCTCCGGTGTGTGATGACATTCTTTGATCTCATGATATGTGACGTCTATACCTTCACGCTCAAGAGCTGCCTTTGTTATACCTACAAGATCGACTTCATCTGCGCACGCGGGTGTACGGCTGTCAAAATTTCCGGAAAACTCTAACTCGGAAAATCGGAGCACACCAAAATTGACTGTTATTCTGCCGGTTTTTTCGTCGTGCATATCTATACCCAGAGCGGTACCGTGATAATCTCCATGCGGAAACAGGCGGTTTAGCGCACATAAGTTTTTAAAACTCTTGCTCTTTGCAAATGGCATAGCTCCCAACATTTCAATCAGCGCAGTCTGTGCATTGTTGCCTCGCTCCGGTGTGCTTGCGTGTGCCGCTGTGCCTTCTGCAGTTATGGTATGTTCACTTCCATCCGATACTGCCGTAATCGTTAAACCTGTTTTCTCTGAATACTCGCGGCAGAACTCCTCAATTTCTTTTTTTGTGAAGCCTTCAATAGCCGCTTCGGAATGGTTTGGCACAACATTTGGTGTCTTACCTCCTGTAATTGAGAGAATCCTTGGGAGC
>Ga0123356_10007276_pt1 | contig 11051 bp, 7 predicted proteins | sample TergutEmb28metaG_2_FD_92546 | JGI IMG/M metagenome (GOLD analysis project Ga0123356, IMG submission 92546) | Embiratermes neotenicus P3 segment gut microbial communities from Petit-Saut dam, French Guiana - Emb289 P3 | ecosystem: Host-associated > Arthropoda: Insects > Digestive system > Gut ... | reverse complement strand
GTCATCCTGATGGCGACATATACGGAGACTATAGTACCGCTGCCGCCGATCACGCCGGAACCTACCACTCCGGAGCCCACGACGACAACGGAAACGCCGCAAACCGATCCCGGCTCCGACTCCAGCCCCGATGACGACAAAAATGATGAAGAAGAGGATGAAGAAGAGGATGACAATAAAACAGAGACGACAACAGAAGATGAGACCACTACGGAACCGACAATAGACGAAGAAGAACAAGAGCAAGAAGAAGAAGTCGACGACGAAGGTGAAGGCGATGATGAAGAAGAAGGCGATGAAGATATTGAATATGAAGAAGACGAAGCACCGTCGAAAAAACCGGGATTCGGTCCGGGTGAAGAACCGTCCACGGAACCCACAATCGACGAAGTACAAAACGGCGAAGACGGGGCACCGGCGGCAACGGAAGACAAACCGGCCAATGGCCCGACGCTTTCCCAGACGGACGATTCCCTGATGACTTCGGCAATTCCGGTGACGAATTATCCCCCCTACCCTTCCGCTCCGCCGACACCGCCGCCGGCCAACTCGGTGACGATCACAACTCCCGGCGGCGACATTGTGGAATTGGAATACCACGGCCAAATACCGGACTCCGCGACTTTGCTCCCCAACGGCTGGGGTGCGGCGGAGTTGGATGAAGGTATTTGGGAAATATTCGGTGACGACGGAAAAACGATAGGATTTGTCTGGTATGATGGGGAAAATATAAAAAAATGGGAAAACTTTGACGAAATGATACTCATTGAAACATTGCTGCAAACCCAAGAACCCTTCGGCAATCCGGCGGCCGGAAACGAAACAAAAGAAGACAAAGGCAATCCCAATACGGGCGACGTTTTGCCTTTTGCGATTGTTTTGGCCCTTGCGGGAGCTTTGCCGGGCATATTCGCCGTAAAATATAAAAAGAAGAGGAGTTAATTTTATGAAAAAAATCACAATCCCGCTGTTTTTATTGTTTACGCTGTGCTTATCCTCCGCTTTTTTGCCGCTGTTGTCGTGCAATGCGGAAGGCGGCGGGCAGAACTCGGGCGAAGAAACGACGACCGCTTCCGGTGACGCGGCGGCGGAAGAAGGCGCGCAAAACGCCGAATCCGGCACGGACAGGACGGCCGTGCCCGACGATCTGCCGGATTCCGATTTCGGCGATTCCGATTTCAACATATTGTATCTCACATGGGGAACCTATACGGATTATTACTGGGCCGACGGAGAAATAGGCGAGGTGATGAACGACGCCCTCTACCGCAGGCAAAGGGACACGGAACTGCGTTTCAACGTTCAAATCAAAAAGATACCCACCGATTACGGTACCCTTATGAATACGCTGGGGAAATCCGTCAAAGCCGGCTCGCACGATTACGACATGGCGCTCACCCACTGCAGCAACGAGCTGTCGGCCCTGATCACCCAGAATATTATCTCGGACTGGAATACGGTGCCTTATCTCAACTTCGACAAGCCGTGGTGGAGCGAAAAGAACGCGGAAAACGAAGCGTTGTCGTTAAAGGGCAGGATGTATCTCGTGGTTTCGGATTTTGTCATACCCGACCCGAACGTCACATTCTTCAACAAGGACCTGCTCCAGAACCTGGGGCTTGAAGACCCGTACCGGCTGGTGCGCGACGGAAAATGGACATACGACAAAATGCACGAAATGGCCAAAGCCGCGGGCAAAGACTTGGACGGCGACGGCGCGATGACCGACGCGGACCAGTACGGCCTCGTGACGCAGCTCGACTGGTATTTCAATTCGGTGCCGAACTCGGCGGGAGTAAATTACGCGAAATGGGACGAAAACGGCCGCCCCCTCTTCACAGACGCGGTCGACAGGCTCCACAGCGCCTTGGTCGCCGTCGACGCGCTCATCAACGACACAAGCTGCACCTTTATTTTCCCGTACGGCGCGATGGGCGACCAGTATATTTCCGCGCTGCCGCTTTACACGGGGCGCGTGCTGTTTCACTGGGACCCGCTTTTCCGCGCTCTGCAGTACAGATCGATAGAATTCGACTACGGCATCCTTCCGTGGCCCAAATTGGACGAAACCCAGAGCAGGTATTATCACTTTTCCCACAACGGTTTCATGGTGCTTCCGCAGACGACGCCGGATTTGAATAAAACGGGAATAATCGTCGAGGCCCTTTCCGCGCTGTCGTACAAATATTGCATCCCCGCGTACTACGATGTGCTAATGGGGATAAAACTGACAAGGGACCTGGAATCCGTGGAGATGCTCGAATTGGTGTACAAAACATGCATATTCGACCCGGGCAGGAACCTCATAGAGGGGGACCCCATGCAGTACGCCTTTCCGACCCTTTTGAAGAGCAAAAGCACGGATTTTGTTTCATATTATGAAAAAAACGCCGGCAAAACCCAAGCCGCCCTCGATAAATTTTACGACAAAGTTCTGGAATTGGAATAATTTGTATATACCACATTCCCGTTTACGAAAGTCTGCAGAATTTTCCCGTACAGCTCAAATCCGTGAAAGGGGGTGTTGCGCGATTTTGAAAAAGACCCGGTTTTGTCGAATGTGAATCTTTCGTCTGTGTCGAATATCACCAAATCCGCCGCTTTTCCTTCTTCTATCGTTCCCCTGTGCCCGTCGATCCCGATTATCCTCGCGGGGTTGATCGTCATAAGCCTGATCAGCTCGCCGAGCGTGATATGGTTTGGCTTTACGAGATAGGTCAAAGACAGCGCGAACAGGGTCTCAAGCCCGGTTATGCCGTTGATCCCCGATTCTTTTTCCTCGTCCGAATGCGGGGCGTGGTCGCTCGATATACAGTCGATAACTTTTGATTTTAACGCGTGGATTATCCCCTCTTTGTCTTCAGCTGAACGCAAGGGGGGGTTCATCTTCGCGTTCGCGCCGTATTTCGGCGCGTCTTCTTTTGTCAGGGTAAAATAATGCGGGCATGTCTCGGCAGTTATGTCAAGGCCGCTTTGTTTCGCGGCGCTTATATAGCCCGCGCTCTTTTTTGTGCTTATATGGCATACATGCAGCCTTGCCCCGGCTGTGCGCGCCAAATCTATGTCGCGGGCGGTGGCTTTGTTTTCGGATTCGTTGCCCGAAAGGCTCAAATCCTCGCAGTGCGGCATTATGAGCATACCGGTCTCTTTCGCTTTGACCAACGCCTCAAACATCAGATTTTCGCTTTCCACCGGTTTGCCGTCGTCGGACAGCGCGGCGGCTCCCGCTTTTTTGAGCGCCGCGAAATTTGTGAGCTCTTCGCCTTTCAGCGATTTGGTTATCGCCCCCACGGGCAAAACGTTGCAGTGCGCCAATTGGCCCAAAACATACCGCGCCACTTCCGGGCTGTCGATACACGGCTCCGTGTTCGGCATGCAGCAGAGCGTGGTGACGCCGCCTTTCACCGCCGCTTTTGTACCGGAGGCTATATCTTCTTTGTGTGTGAGGCCCGGATCGCGCAGATGCACATGCAGGTCTATAAAGCCGGGGGAGATGTAATTCCCCCGGGCGTCGATTGTCTCCCGCGTTTCCGGCATGTTACCCCCGGACGGGCAAATTTTTTTGATGATCCCGCCGGCAATTGATATGTCCGCCAATTCGCCGCTTTCGGCAAGGCGCGCGTTTTTTATGGTCAGACCGCCGATATTTATCACCCCTTATTCTAAATTGTCATGTAAAACGGTTTTCACCGTACATATCGTTTTATAGCACGCTATTCCCACTTTGTATATGGGTTTGCTGTTTTTGACGCCGGTATAATATTTTTTTCTGTCAATCTGCCGCAGGGCTTCTTCCGCTTTTTTTTCCAATTCGTTTTCGTCGGCGGATTTTTTGAATTCAAGAACGGCGTTGAACGTATTGCCCTCTATCAATAAATCATACCGTCCGAACCCGCTTTCTTTATTCGATGTGCTTTTATATTTGGCGGCCAAACTCATGCCAAACAAAAAAACATGATATATCCGTTCAGGTTCATTTTTATCCGTATCATGATAAGACAACCGGTAATCAATGAAATCTTTAAGCTGACTGCTGAATTCTTTTGTGTCGTGTATATTATCGAATATAGTACGGAAATCGTCGCCCGGCGATTCAACGACAAATTCCAGTATAAAATCACGCCATACGCTTTGCAGTTCCAAATTCGGAATATATACCCTGTAAGTCGGGGAACTGTCTGCCGCCGCTTCTTTTTCTATATCATATGTGAGATACCCTGCCTGAATCGCCAGCGAATAAAACTGGGAATCCGAAAGGTTGGACACAATATTTTTCAAAGACAGCCTGGGTTGTAATTCCGTTAAGATAAAAGCGTTTCGATTTTCGATTATTTCCAAAAGCCCGTCGGCACGGCTTTTGTTCATCAGATTGATCAGCATATCCAAAGTGCCGCTCTTGCCCCAGTAATTATCAAGCTTTCCGTAATAGAGATAGGACACAACCGAATAAATGTTGAACAACCTTTCTTTTCCGACCCTCGTATTGTTATACCAGTCCCTCACTTCATCTAATTCTTCCGGCGTCAGCAGTTCTTGCGCTTCGTCTTCTGTCAGAGAGAAATCCCTGTCATAAACGCCGGTTGTAAAAATATCAAAAACCGCCAGATGATTCAATCCGCTGAACATACTTTCCTTAGATACCCGGGTAACTCCGGTCAATATTCCTTTTTCAAGAGAAGCGTTGTCTTTTAACGCCGATTCAAATACTTCCGTAATCCATCTTCTGAGATTTTCATATTCGTCTGAATATACGTTATCCATCAATATTTTATCGTACTCGTCGATGAAAATATATGGTTTTTTTCCGTAAACAGCATGAAGATTTTCAGTCAGATACAAAAGAGCGCCGGTATCATAATTTTCTTTGTCGTCAAAGTAACATGCCAGCTTGTAATCGATTTCTTCTTTTTGCAAATAATACGACGCATTGTCTTTTATCATAAACTTAAATTGTTCTTTATAGCCCGAGCTTCTTAATAATCTGAAACTCAGGTATATCACGGGATGTTTGTTTATCTGATCGAATACCGGGCTTTTTTCCACATATAACCCGGCAAATAAGTGCGCCGTATTTTGTTTGCAGTCCAGAAATGACGCAAGGGTATCCATATTCAGCGATTTTCCCGTTCTCCGGGGGCGCGAAAACAACAGAACTTTGCTTCTGTCGTTTAGTACGTGTTCTATAAAGGCGGTTTTATCGACGTATAAATTGCCGTTTTCTATGAAATCCGAAAATTTGCTCGACGATATATCTATATAATTTTTGTTTCCTATATGCATGCTTTACAGCCTCCAAAATAATCACGGCATAAAAAATGCCGAAAATCTCGGGAGGTATCGACATTTTGTGGCACGCCAAGAGGGATTCGAACCCCCGACTCTCACCTTAGAAGGGTGATACTCTATCCGGCTGAGTTATTGGCGCGCGTATAAGACTTTTACGCTACCATGATACCATAAAATCAAAACAAAGTCAAGCCCATTTTCATAAAGTAAATAAATTTTTTTCGCGCTTTGAGAGTTTAAGTATTGTAAAAGGCAAAACGATATGATATAATAATTCCTATAGATAAATTTTGAAAGTTTAAAAAACTGTATTATGGATATGGAAAACATGGCAAATGAAGAAGTCGGGCAGATATATTCCGTGAGTTTGGCGTCGCTTGTCAAATTTTTGCGCCTGAAGGAAATATACATGCCTGAAAAAAAAGAGGAAATACAGATAACCCGCAAGGACGTAAACCGCCCGGGCCTTCCGTTCGCCGGTTTTTTCGGGGCGTTTGAAGCCGACAGGATACAGATAATAGGCAAGGCGGAACACAAATACCTGCAGAGCCTCAGCGATGAAAAAAGGGCCGAATGCTTAGAACGCTTCTTTTCGACGGAACCGATCTGCACGGTTTTTACGACCGATTTGTATGTTTTCGAAGAGGCCATGCGTTTCGCGAAAAAATATAACGTGCCCATTGCCGCCACTGCCGAGACCACTTCGGCTTTTATGGCCGCGCTGATAGCGAAACTGAATCTGGAACTCGCGCCCAGAATCGGGCGTCACGGGGTTTTCGTCGAAATATACGGCGAAGGCGTGCTCATACTGGGGGAAAGCGGCATAGGCAAAAGCGAAACCGCCATCGAGCTTGTCAAAAGGGGGCACCGCTTAATCGCCGACGATTTGGTGGAGATAAAAAAAGTTTCGGCCATAGCGCTTGTGGGCACGGCCCCGGAGAATATAAGGCACTATATCGTGCTTCGCGGGATAGGCATAGTCGATGTGAAGCGCATATTCGGGATGGGCGCGGTAAAATTGACCGAAAAAGTGGATCTGATAATCAAACTCGAGGATTGGATCCAGGGAAAATCCTATGAACAGTTCGGCCTCGACCAGGAATACACCGAAATCATGGGGATATCTGTGCCCTCGCTCACCATACCTGTCAAGCCGGGGCGCAATCTCGCCATTATACTCGAAGTGGCCGCCATGAACAACAGGCAGAAAAGGATGGGTTATGACACCGCAATCGAAATGGACAAAAAATTCAAAAATCAGATAAACGCAGAGTAAATATATTATAATGTTAAAGAGAGGTAAAGTTTATGTATAAGTTGGGCATAGATCTTGGCGGGACAAATATCGCAGCGGGGATAGTCGACCAAAACCACAAAATCATATCCAAGGGGAGCGTACCCACGAAAGCCGACAGAGAAGCCGAAGCGATCATCAAAGACATGGGCGCGCTGTGCGGCGATCTGCTTAAAAAAGCCGGGCTTTCCGCCGGGGACATAGAATACGCCGGCATCGCGACCCCGGGGACGGCGAACAGGGATGAAGGCGTGGTCGAATATGCCAACAACCTGCCCTTTGTCAAATTTCCGATAGCCGCCGTTCTGCAAAAATATATCGGCGTCAAAAAGGTGTATATCGAAAACGACGCGAACGCCGCCACGAAAGGCGAGGCTGTCGCGGGCGCGGCGCGGGGCTGCAACCACGCGGTGATGATCACGCTAGGCACGGGGCTGGGCGGCGGCGTGCTGATCGACAAAAAGATATATTCCGGATTCAATTTCGCAGGGGCGGAGCTCGGGCATATGGTCATTTCATACAACGGGCGGCCGTGCACCTGCGGGCGCAGGGGCTGCTGGGAGGCGTACAGTTCCGCCACGGGGCTCATAAACATGACGAAGGACAAAATGGCCGCCGTACAGGATACGATAATGCACAAATTGGCCGCGGAAAACGGGGGGGAACCCAGCGGCAGGACCGCATTCGCCGCCGCAAGGCAAAACGACGCGGCCGGGCTTGAAGTTGTGGCGGAATATATAGAATATCTTATGTGCGGGATTTCCAACATTATAAACATATTCCAGCCGGAAATTCTGTGTATCGGCGGCGGGGTATGCAACGAAGGCGATTATCTGATAAAACCGCTCGCCGAAAAAGTGGACAGGGAACAGTACACGCGGGACAACGCGAAAAAAACCCAGATAAAAGCGGCGTCTCTGGGCAATGACGCGGGAATAATCGGAGCGGCTTGCCTGGCCGAATAGATATAAAATCAATACAAAGATGTAATTTCTTTTATTTCTTTTTCGGTAAGTTTTGTATATTTCATAATTTTAGGTATAGGTTCGCCATTTAAAATCATTTCTTTTGCCATTTTGATTTTTTCTTCTCCTTTTCCTTCTTCTTTACCTTTAATAAAGACCCTTTCGTCATATAAAGTTTTTATCATGTCTCCTACCTCTTCGTTTAACTTAGCATCCGCTCTGTATCTGTCATTCAGATGCTTGAATAATTCCCCTATCGCCGTCGTTATCTTCTCTATATCTTCGTCATTTATTTCACCCAAATCGCCCAATTCGTGTGCTTCGCGCACTATCTTTTCCGCTATGTCTCTGATTTTCATTATCGTCTCGCGCTTGCCTTGCGGCTTCTTTCGCCTTGACATCTTCTCCAATTCCGACCTCAGCATGAACAACTGTAGCGGCAGCAGCGGATACAACTTTTCCTCTATCAGCCTTTTTTCGTCGTACTCCCAGTACCGCAGTACCGGCACCGTGTAATTTATCGCCGTTTCCCAGTTGTCCTCGTTCGTGAATATGATTTTCACGCTGTACCGATCCTTCGGTATCTTCTCGTGTTCCTCAATGTGTATAACAAGGGATTTCGGCATATATAACACTATTTCGCCGTCGTCGTCTGTGTTCTCCTGCCGCTCATTTTCTTTCGCCTTGCCGAATGCATAACCGAACACGCGTATGCCTATCAGCCGGTCGCGGCGCGTCTGAAACTCGATGTGAAAATGATTCGGCTTGCCGCTTGCTTGTGCCCCTATGTCACGGAACCGCAGAAACATATCTCCGCGTATTATCTCCAGCTCGAGCTCCCCGAACTCCGGGTTCGTCTGCACTATCTCGACCGTTTCGGGCTCGAAATTCTCTTTGAACAGGCTGTTCATCATTTTCACGAGCGTCGCTTTCGACACGCTGAACAAATGTTTCATTATCTCGTCGATTTTGGCGCGCTTAGCTCTACTGCTTTTTTGTGGCTTATCCGTTGTTATCGCCCCCCTGTCCGATCACTCAATGTTTATTTCCCTTCCGCAATCATAATTATACCATGGATTTTTGTTTTTTGCAATATGTTTTATATAAATCTATGGCTATACATAAAATGCAGTTGTCGGCGATATAATTCGTCGTCTACTGGTATAATTTTTCTAATTCAAAAAAGTGAAGCTGCGTAATTGAGTATGCAGGGTTTTCTGGGTGATCCGTAGCCCGTACTACGCGGCGATCGGGTGGCCGATGTCGAAGCCGTCACTGAGAACGCTAGGCTGAAGGGTAAGGCCCATTTGCACACCTAGAAATTTTTACACGCTTACGAAATCACTATCAATATCTTTTTGTGAAATTTCAAAATCATCGGCGTAAAATGTAACGATTTCTCTAACCTTGTCTAAATAATCTTCTTGGATCGTAGCTCCCGCTGTGACGTGTTCGTATAGCCACTCAACACCGCCGCGCATATATTGGTGAAACAATTCAAGGTTTGCTTCAAGCAGTTCGGGCTTCTCATCCGCTTTATACGCGCGTTCAATGCGGTCGTCGTCTGATAAATCAGTTGATTTTTCGCTAAGCATTACCAGTCGATAAACGAAATCTAACAACTTTTGACGATTGATTATTGCATCGCCGAATAATGTAAAACTATCCTGACTTTCGGTATCAACTGGTGAACGTAAATTGTATGCCGCTCCGATAAGAGGAGCGATAACATACACATCCACGGCTACGTCAAATATTCCCGCGACTTTCGCTTCTTTATCTAAGCGTTTTGTATAGGCGTTAAGAAAGCGAATGTAAGTCGCGTGTTTGCCTTTGAGCTCGTAAGGTTTAGTAAACAACATTTTATTCTCCCTCCCTAATAATTGAATAGGTTTCGCTACCTTCAATTTTTTCAATTGTATAACATTTACCTATCTTACCTATCAAAGCAGACTTTGCGTATTCCCAATCTTTTTGCATAACAATAAGGACGATTTGTTCGGCAATCCCCGGTATTATCCGGGCAATGTTATTGATATGCACCTCGTCCGCATTAGAAAATGGCGCGTCCATAACGAGCGGATACGCTTCGGTTTTTACGTCAAGCTCGTTTTGCCCCTCGCTCAGCGAATTGCTGTTGTTCATCTTTTTTCGAGCTATTTCAACCAATCCCGCGATAAACGAAAAGTTTTTAACCGCTTCCAATCCGCGACTTTCGTCAATGCTCCTTTGTTGCGCAGCAATCTGCGCTAAAAGAGTAATACGGTATTTGTCGTCAATATCAACGATTCTATGACCGTGATACATCTCGGAGAAAATCCGATTGACACTCTCTAACAAATTTTTTTTTATCTCAACTTCGCGTCCGGAGTACGACTTGTCGAACCACTCGAACAATTTTTCTGCATACAAGATTCTTTTTTGGAGTATCCTGTTTTTATCAGAAGTTGCGGCGAGAGAATCGATCGTTCCTTCTGTATTTTTTATTTCATTCTCAACCGCACCTTTTTGGACAATTAGTTTTTCAAGAAGTATTCGTTTTTCCGAAAGAACGGATTCGTTTTTCTGATAGTCAGATTCTATCTGCGAAACATCAACAGATCCCGAAGCTGTGATTTCATCACTGACATTTTTCAAATCCTTATTCTTTTCGTCAAGTTCGTTGATGTTACGCCTCCACGAGCGATGGTCAGCTTGTATAATCGAAACATAATTTTCCGATTCTGCTCGATATTTTAATAGATTTTCTTTGTGATTGTGGAGAGCCGTTCCTACGATTGCAGGCGGTACAATATCCCGTTCGTGCTGTATGCGCTTTTTTGCGCCTTCGTTTTCGCTAAGGTCGCAACCGCAGATACATTTGCCGCGATGTAAAATGAAATCGAATGCACCCTGTCGCATTTCAGGGATCCCCTCACTGCTTTCCATTGAGTTTTCGATAGCTGATAAAGCCCTGTCAATCAATGGCAATGAAAAAAAACCAATTGCCCCTTTGTTGAAATCTGTGAGTATGCGCCCTGCCGAATCGGTGATATTGCGTTGATATGCCGCAATGTCTTTTTCTAAGTCGGCGCGGCGTTTTTGTAATACCTTTGCACCTGCTTCTTGGACAAGCTTTTCTTTGAGTTCTTCCTTCCTTCGTGAAAAAAACTCTATTTCGTCCTTCGCTTTTATTATGCGCTCGCTGATTTTCGCTAACTCGTCCTGTTTTTCCTTCAATTTCTTTTTTAACCCCGCGCTTTTGGCATCAGTTCCTAAATCAAGCTCGCTCTTCAATTTAGAAGTTATTGAACCAGAGCGTTTCGGGTCTAATCTGTTTCGCGCTTCGCCGATAACATCTAAACCCATCAACCCACGAACAGCCGCGACAACATCGTCGCGATTGTTAATATCTGTAATTCGCTCTCCATCAAAAAAGAAATAATCCGATAATGCCTTCGGCAGTATTTTCTTTATAGTATCCTCACGCTCGACTGCCGATATGTCCCCTTGATTACCGCTTTTTT
>Ga0123356_10007275_pt1 | contig 11053 bp, 10 predicted proteins | sample TergutEmb28metaG_2_FD_92546 | JGI IMG/M metagenome (GOLD analysis project Ga0123356, IMG submission 92546) | Embiratermes neotenicus P3 segment gut microbial communities from Petit-Saut dam, French Guiana - Emb289 P3 | ecosystem: Host-associated > Arthropoda: Insects > Digestive system > Gut ... | reverse complement strand
TTTTCTCTTCCGCCGGTTTTTGTTTTTCCCGGGGTATCCATTTCTCCATGATTTTATTCAGTTCAACGGAGTCTATCGGTTTTGATATAAAATCGCAAAAGCCTTTTTCCATGAACATTCTTCTTGTTCCGGAGACCGCATTTGCGGTGAGTGCAACTATCGGCAAGTCCCGGCAATGCCCGCAGTCGGGCATCTCGTCAGCAAGCTCTCTTATTCTTTCAAATGTTTCCATTCCGTCCATTTCAGGCATCATATGGTCCATAAACACCATGTCGTATTGTGTTTTTCTGACTGCTTCAATTGCATCTTTGCCGCTTATACAGGTGTCTACCTGAACATCATATATATTCAAGAAGCCTTCGGCTACTTTGAGGTTGGTATTTAAGTCATCTACAACCAGAACCCTTGCATCCGGCGCGCTGAACAGCATTGCTTTATGGTCGCCGTCCGTGCTTTCTTTTGCCGATTTACCAGGTGTGCCGTTTAGAACATTCACAACATTTAAGGAGTAAATCGGTGCGGTAAGTATATGTACGTTCTTTTCCGCTATTATTTCTCCAAACTCCGCAATCAACGTAATCCTCACCGTTGTAGAGGACTCTGAGAAAAGGTTTTTTACGGAGCTGTATAACTCATCGGCTATGAATATATCGGAGTAGTTTCCGCTTACCAGTTCATCTCCAAAATCTGATGTGGTTGCTACTATCGTATGCTTTACATTTAAGTCTTTCATAGTTTCTGATATGGATGTACTGTACAGTTTTCGCCGTTCAAATATCAGTACGTTTGTTGATGCCAGGTCATTTACCTGTGCCAGTCTTTCACGGCTTTTAAACTTTTGAGGCAATACTGTCGTAAATGTGGAGCCTTTGCCGTATTCCGACTCGACACTTATTTTTCCACCCATTGCTTTAACCAAATTGTTTGTTATTGCAAGCCCGAGCCCTGTTCCTTCAATGTCTTTATTGCTTTCCATATCAAACTGTGTAAACTCTGAGAACAGTTTTTCGATGTTTTCTTCTTTTATGCCTCTTCCGCTGTCCTCAACACTGATTATGAGATTAATGGTGTCTTGATTAATAATATCTCCTGAAATAGTAAATATAACAAAGCCTTTTTTTGTATATTTCACGGCGTTTGAGAGAATATTCACCATTATCTGACGTATTTTGATGAAATCTCCGTGGAGCTCCGCGGGAATTTCGCTGTCAACATTTACGGTGAAACGCAGCCGCGTATCCAAGACACGCATTTTAATAATGTTTATAACATCGTTTACCAATGAGGCTACATAATAATCTCCGGTTTGCACTTCTATCTGCCCGCTTTCGATTTTTGAGAAGTCCAATATGTCATTAATTATATGAAGAAGGTTTGTGCCCGCCTGCTTTATCGTAATATTATGCTCACGCGCGACATCTGTCATTTCTTCTCTGAGCGCAAGCTCTGACATTCCAAGTATTGCGTTCATAGGTGTCCGCATCTCATGGCTCATTTTGGCAAGAAAATCGGATTTCGCCTGATTGGCTTCCTGCGCGATTATAATCTGTTCTTGAAGTTGTGCTGTGCGCTCGTTTACCATTTCTTCAAGTGAGATGTTCGCACGTTCCGTCATTTTATAACGGTATGAGCTTTTACGCGCTAAAACATATGCCATTCCAAGCATAAAAAACAGGTAGCTGAATTGTGTCAGACCCACATTTGTAAAGAAAAACGCCGCGTCAAGTACATCAAAAACGGCTGTTGACGCGGTTATTAAGACCAGTGCAAAAACATTGCCGGCTTCTGTGTTAATAAGATATTTGCCAAACGCCCGTCCCATTCCGATTTTGTGAGTTGCTTCTTTTTTCTGAATTTTTACATTTTTTATCGTCTGCCATATCAGATCGTACGCAACAAAGTATAAAAGGAATACGAGTGACATCATTTGCCAAACGCGAAGTACTCCGTACGCAAACCAAATCGGGAATAACCATTGAGAAACGGCAAGAATCGTGCATGCTATGCCATATATTACCGTCGGTTTGCGAATTCTCCCGAGGTTGAAGTTTTCTATAAAAGCAGCGGCAAAGAATACCAAAAAGAATAGTGTCGCGTATTCAAAGCGTTGATATATAGCGGAGTTGGTGGTTATACTCATAACTAGTGGCGTCCTGGCAAGATAATATGCCGCGGCAAGTGTCGTAAAGACCGAAAATATAAGGTTATATTTATCTTCCCGGCGTAATATATACATCATCATGTGATATGCTCCGGTAAAGACAAACGCGACTCCCAGTGCCACTGCTGTCAGGCTGTCAAAGTCATTCATTATGCGCGAACTGTCTCCGATATAATGGGGTCCTGTGTAGACAATTCCGGTCCATCTGCTTGAGCGCGCCCCGAGAATGTGGACTATAAGTGAGTTTTCTCCTTCTTTGAGATAGCTTCTGTCGAATTGAACAAAGAAGCCGTGAGTGCTTCGAAATTCGGTTATCCTGCCTTCTTCGTCAAGGTGTATCTGGCGTGCTATCGAGTTTCCGTTAAGGAATATTTCCCAGTTTTCTCCGATGCTGGCAAGGTACAATGCAGGATAAACCGGATTTTTTTCACGACGGATCATCTCAAACCTTTCTTCATCAAGGAAAAACGGCATGAAAATTGTGAACTCTTCAATTTTCCTATCGGCTGTTGAAAGCCGGTTGTACACATGGACTCCTTCGGGGACCGGTAAGTCCGACATTATAAGACGTCCGCTGTGAGGCGGTACTGTGTGATCCCACTCTGTTTGATTGGCGTTGGTAATATCTATGTTTGACGGGTCGAATCCGTTTTTTGCGTAGACTGTAAATGACATTAAATCCAGATGCAGCGGGTCGTGTTGTTCGGCGGCACTTATTCTTGCCACTACTAAAATAACAATAACCGACAGCAGAACTATCGGTGCGATTGACGAAATTTTCCTTAGTATTGTCATTTTATTGTTGTCTCCGTGTTTTTGGAGTTTGCTGCTCTATACTGCTTTATTTTGTGTTTTGGCTGCTTATATAATACAACATATTGAGTATAAAAATCAAGATATAATAAGCAGTATTAAATGATAAATTGCGGGGATGAAGATTGCGGGCAGGAGGTTGCCTGTTTTTATTTTTAATATCTTGAGCATGTTGAGCCCAATGCTCATTATAAGTATTGAGCCGACAAGTGACATTTGCATAATAACTTCCGTGCTGAAAAATGGTGCGAGAAAGACTGCAAGCAGTGTGAGTGTGCCTTGGTAGAGTCCTACGGTGAGTGCCGAAAACAACACGCCGATGCCCATTGTTGACGCGAATATCATTGCGGCGATGCCGTCTATTATAGATTTTGCTACCAGTATGTCACTGTTTTGGTTCATTCCGTCTTCAAGCGAGCCTACTATTGCCATTGAGCCTACGCAAAACACCAGGGTTGCTGTTACGAAGCCCTGTGCGAATGTGGATTCTTCATTTGGTTTTGTCAGCTTTCTTTCGCAGAATGCGCCGAAGGCTCCAAGTCTGTCTTCTATCCTCAGAAGTTCTCCTGTCAGCGCTCCTATTGCAAGGGATAATATCATTATAAGCACATGTTCGCTGACAATGCTTCCGTCTCTGATTGTAAATGCCGCGCTCAATGTGCCGCTTATTCCTATTACTACAACCGCCAGTGATATGCCTTGCATAACTGTTTCGGTTATGCGCTTTGCCAGTACTTTTCTAAATACCAGTCCCAGTGCTCCGCCCGCGATTATAGTGCATATGTTTACTATTGTTCCGAGTCCTGTCATTTTTACCTCGTGTTTGGTTGGGGGTGGTTAGCGCATCCGTGCGCCAAACCGTGCGCTCCACATCCATGCTGCGCTTGACGCAATTGCAATTTCAGTAACCTTATGCGTCAGTTATTATATCGCCTGCAAACCACGCTGATTATATCAAATATACAAAAGAATGCAACCGAACTTTACTGATGCGTTTAGATAATGTACAATAGTTGTCATAGGTAGTACAATCGCACTATGTTATTGGAGGCAGTATGTTATGCAAAAGATTGTTGAATGTATTCCAAATTTCAGTGAGGGGCTTCTTAAGGGGTGTGTTGAGGAGTTGGCTCTTACCGCACGGAGTGTGCCGGGTGTTACTTTGCTTGATTATTCGTCCGATGCCAGTCATAACCGCAGTGTTTTTACTTTAATCGGAGACCCCGGCGGTATTTCAGAGGTCGCTTTTCAGCTTTGCAAAAGGGCTTCGGAGCTTATTGATATGAATAAACAAAGCGGCGAGCATCCGAGGATGGGCGCTACCGATGTTATTCCGTTTGTGCCTATTCGCGGGGTTTCTGTTGATGAGTGTGTTGAGATTTCAAAGCAGGTTGCGCGGCGTATCTGGGAGGAGCTTGGTATTCCGAGTTTTTTGTATGAGTATTCAGCTTCTTCCGAGGGGCGGAGAAATCTTGCGGATGTGCGCAGAGGGCAGTTTGAGGGTATGCCGGATAAGCTTTTACTCGATGAGTGGGCACCGGATTTCGGCGAACGCATGATTCATCCTACAGCGGGTATCACCGCTATCGGTGCGCGTCCTCCGCTTATTGCTTATAATGTAAATCTTGATACTCCGGATTTGGAGATTGCAAACGCAATCGCCAAAGCTGTCCGCGGTAGTTCGGGTGGATTTAAGTATTGTAAGGCGATAGGGATAAAACTTGAGGACAGGAATATTGCTCAGGTTTCGATGAATTTTGTCAACTGTGAAGAAACACCCATTTACAGGGTGTTTGAGGCGATTCGTTTTGAGGCGAAGCGTTGGGGTGTCGGCATTCTGGGCAGCGAGCTCATCGGTCTCGCCCACGCGAAAGCGCTGATTGACTGCGCCGAATACTATCTGCAGATTGAGGATTTTGATTACAATACTCAGGTGTTGGAGAATCATTTATTTTCTTGACTATTCGTACCGAATATGGCAGAATATGTTGAGGTGAACTTTATGGAGAGACGAGTCGTAAAAGTTAATATCAGCTCTGCCGGTGGTACTGCGTCGAATGGTGCAAAAACCCATAAAATTGCATTACCAAACTCCTGGCTGGCTACATTAGGAATCAATGAGGATTCTCGGGAACTGGAGCTTGAGTTTGACGGAAAGCAAATCATTCTATCGCGTTGTATGAGCGGAGAGGAATTTGCCGCATGGGGCTTGGAGCGAAAGCATGATGTACGTTTGTTTAAGTTCTACGACTCCAATACTCTTTGCACTACCATATATGCTAATTTTACAACAAAAAAGCTTGCTGTCGAAAACTATATAGACGACCATGTGAAAACCGCTTTTGGTAATAACGCATTGCCTTCATGGGAAGATTTCCAATTATTTTTGCAAGAGCGCTGTTTGCCGAGTCAACGAGCCGGATTACGTGAGTATTTAGATGCTATTGGTGTAAGTGAGTATGAGCCAATTGAAATTATCGGAAAGACTGCCGGGCATATGGCCGAAGACGACCAATGGCTTGAGATGGAGAAGTTGAAGTGACGGTAAAGTTTGCATCAGACGAAAAAATTGCCGAAACTTCATCAAAAGGCAATCAGGAAAAGTGGTATGACAGCGCCACCAATACATGGTATAAACTTGATCAGTTCGGCTATGAAGGTTTGGCAGAAACAGTGGCATCTAAGTTGCTGGAAAAAAGCAACATTGAATCGGACACTCCTTTTACCTTTGTGCGTTATCAGATGGAAAAAATGCATGTTCATGGTCGGGAGCGAAATGGTTGTTCGAGTCAAAATTTCCTAAAACCAAATCAGTCACTGATAACAATAAATCGTTTATTGAGCAGTCATCTCGGGATGCCTTTAAAGCAAAAGCTTTTGAGGTTCCCAAGTGATAAAAAACGCATCGCGTATTTATCCGATGCAACGGTTGAGCATACAGGACTAACAGAGTTTCCGGGTTACTTAACGTTGCTGTTTGAAGTGGATGCTTTAATCTGTAACGATGACCGGCACCTTAACAATATAGCCGTTATCAGAAATGAGCACGGATATGATTATTGCCCGATTTTTGACAATGGTGCAGGCTTGCTTTCTAATACACAGCTCTCACAAATGAACATTTCTCCAAAAGCTCTGATTGATGTGTTGTATGCCAGACCGTTCAACACAACCTTTAATCGTCAAATAAACACCGCGCGAAATATCTTTGGAAGACAACTCGTTATCCCAAAGATGGGTGCAGGAAAACTTTACAATATGTTGCAGCCACTGGTGAAATATTACGCTGATCGTGACCGGGGCATTATATGCGACCGTATTATTGATTGCATCTTGTTAAGACAAAAGCACTTTTGAGTTTTTTATACTGTAATACACAAGGACACAGGGACGGTTGCTAAAGAACGCATTTGAAGTTGAGGCAACAGGATTTCATCGTGGCTATAGCACAGAGAGATCTTGCAGAAACGTTGAGAAAACCGAGATTTGAATATGAGCACAATAAGCGAGCAATTATATAAATTAGGTATAGAACCCGGGGATGTGGTGCTTATGCACTCATCAATGAAGGCTCTCAGCACCGACCTTACGCCGGAGGGTTTTCTTCACGAGCTGATTGATGCAATCACAGATAGCGGCACACTTCTATTACCCGCACTAACCTATGAAACCGTTACATTGGAGCATCCTTTTTTCGACATAAAAGAAAGCGAGCCGTGTGTAGGTGTTCTCCCAAAGACATTTTTGAAGCTGGACGGCGTTAAACGAAGCATGCACCCTACACACTCCGTCTGCGCTTGGGGCGCAAACGCAAAAGGAATGACACAAGAGCACATAAATGATAACACCCCTGTCGGACCAAACTCACCCTTTATGCTCCTGCCGAAATACAACGGAATAATATTATTCATAGGCGACATCCTCCATTCATGCACATTCATACATGGCATTGAAGAAATAGTAAACGCACCTTATACCATGAATTTAAATATGACAGAATACACACTCACAGATGAAAAAGGAAAAGAAACAAAAAAAAGCTACTACACCCACAACTTCAAAGGCTGGAAACAGGAATACCCGCGAATCCGCAACATACTGACATACCCGGACATCCGAACAGGAACAGTATGCAACGCACCCTGCACCCTGATAAACGCAAATAAGCTAAAAACCGCTGCAACCGAGCGGTTCAAAGATGACATATACGCATTCGTACAAAGGGACGGATGAACCGTCCCCTTGTCTTTCTGCTGTAGGTTTATCTTTTATAACTCTTTGTGGCTTCAGCACAGTAGTCCGCAAGTGCGCTTGCCACACACTGGTTGAGTGTTACCCCATCTTTTGCTGCTTGTATGCTGAGTTGTCTATGTAATGAAGTGTTAATCCTAACATTGAACTGCCCACTATATACTTTTTCTGGTGTCTTGTTATTCCTTTTACATATATCTAAATAATCGTCCACCGCATTATGGTATGCGCACACTAAATCTTCAACATTAGTTGCTTCAAATGTTATCAAGTCATTAATACCATGGATTTTTCCGTGAAATACCAAATCCTCAGAGCTAAACTCCACAGTACCAAGGTATCCCTTATATTCAATATAATTCATAACTCACCGCCTTCTTTCAGCTTGTTTATAACATATTTTATTAAGTATGACTTTAAAATGTTGTTTGGATGCGGCTTATCCAAGCGAATAATATTGGAGTTTGCAGGATTAATAAACGCTACACGCGAACCGGATGTCTTTCCTTTGTTGTCTTTAATATATCCTAATGCTTTTAACAAATTCGACAACTCATCAAAGGTAAAATCTTTAGGTTTTGACAATAATCGTGCAACTTGTTTATCCTTTTTGCTCATCACAACTCCCTGTAACTATATGTTGGTTACATTATATACTCGTTGAGTGGATTTGTCAAGTTGAATCTGTTGGTGTGAACCAGTAGGGGTTGTTGCCGGACAGGGGCCCGGCCCCAATCATTACCGTGTTAGTTTGCTTTTGTAGATGTGGACGGCGAGGGTGAAGGCTATTATTGTCACACCGAGGCACCAGATTATGGCGGTTAGAAACTCTCCGTTTAGGGGTTGACCCAGCATCAGGCTACGCATTGCGTCTATTACGGGTGTCATTGGTTGATTTTCTGCGAAGATACGCAGGGCTGTCGGGAATGAGTCTGACGGTGCGAAAGCCGAGCTTAGAAACACCAATATTTGCAAGAGAAATGTTGTGCCACTGACACTTTCGGCGTCTTTCGCTATTAATCCGAAAATCACTACTACCCATGTCATGGCGATGATGAATAATATAAGTATTGCCGCAATCAGAAGCCAGTCAGTAAAGCTCGCTACCGGACGAAATCCCATCAAAAACGCAACACCTATTATTACTGCCGTTATTATCACACTGCGGATGACCGAGACCCAAACATGTCCCGATATTACAGCGGATTTCGCTATCGACATTGAGCGGAATCTGTCGATTATTCCTGTTGACATATCGTTATGCAGTCCGAGTGCCGTAGATGCCGACGCGTTGGTGACGCATTGGATTATTATTCCCGGGACAATGAAGTTTATATAGTTTATTTCTCCTATATCCACAATGCCGCCGAATACATATCCAAACATTATCATCATAAATATCGGGACTATAATAGCCATCGCCATCGCTTCGGGGCTTCTTTGCGTTTTCAGCAGGCTGCGTTTAAACATTATTAATGAGTCTTTAAATAGCCTTGGTTTTGTCATTGTGAGCGTTGAGTTATTCATTGTTTTCTCCAATCAGTGTTAAGAATGCGTCTTCCAGAGACGGTTGATTTTGTGTGAAGCGTGCTACGGGTACTTCGCCCTCACTTAAGAGGTTTAAAATTTCCGCAAGCTCCGCGACTGTTCCGTCTGTTGATATTTCAATGGTTTTTCTGCCGAGTATTAAGCTGTAGTCTTTTAGAAGTTCTTTTGCTTTTTCCCATTCTGCCGTTCTCGTAAATTCAAGATGAATTTCTCCTATCGGAAGGATTTTTTTTAGTTCTTCCGGTGTGCCCTCGGCTGTTATTACGCCGTCGTGCAGAATCGCTATGTTGTCGGCGAGGTTTTCCGCTTCTTCAAGGTATTGCGTTGTCAGAAGTATTGTTGTGCCGTTTTCGGCGAGATCGGCTATCATGTCCCACATGGCTATTCGGCTTTGCGGGTCGAGTCCTGTGGTCGGTTCGTCGAGAAATATCACTTCCGGATTTCCCATCAGGCTCATCGCTATGTCCAGCCTGCGACGCATTCCTCCTGAGTATGCTGCGACCCTCTTGTCTGCTGCGTCTTCCAAGTCAACTGCGACGAGAAGCTTTTCCGTTTGTAAGCATGAGTCAGGCAGATGCTTCAAATCACCTATAAGTTGTAAGTTCTCACGGCCCGTCAGCACTTCGTCCACCGCCGCATATTGTCCCGTAAGGCTTATCCGGCTGCGCACTTCGTCTGCCTGAGCGAATACATCATATCCGCAAATAGTTGCCTCGCCGCTGTCTGCTTTTGCTAAAGTACTGAGGATTCTGACGCATGTGGTTTTTCCCGCGCCATTGGAGCCTAGTAGGGCAAATATACTTCCCTTTGGGATGCTGAAGTTTACACCTTTTAGCACCTGATGCCTTTTGAAGGATTTTTTAAGATTTGTTACTGTTATAATATTTTCCATGTGTATTCTCCTTATGTTGAGCTACGGACGCAATATATACATCTGCGGTTCGTTTTATTAGTGTGAGGTTAATATAACAGTCGTTATTTTTGCGTACAATACTTTAACGGTATCAGGTAAAAAGCTAATGCTAAGTGGTAGTAAATCGCGGTATAACAAGTATGAAAAATCCCGAATATATGTTATACTCGGGATGAAATATGTTGTCATTTTGTCCGAAACCATTTAAAGGGGCGTTCGTTTTATGAAGCTTGTTGATAATAGTATACGTGAGTTTTGTGAGAAGCTTTGTTCTGACGTACCTGCTCCGGGGGGTGGTTCAACTGCAGCGCTTGCTGGGGTTCTCGGTGCTGCTCTGCTCGTTATGGTTGCTTCGTTAACAGCCGGTCGGGTGAGGTATGCAGAGAGTGAGTCTCTTATGAGAGACGCGATTAAACGTGCGGAAGAACTGCGGCTGAGTATGCTCGATATTATTGACCGTGATATCGATGCTTTTAATACGGTTTCAAAAGTTTATGCCATGCCAAAGGATAATGATAATGAGATTGCAATCAGGGATGCGGCTATGCAGGATGCTTTAAAGGTTTGTTCTTTGATGCCTTTCGAGTTGATGGAGTGTTCATACAAGGCTTTGGAGCTCGCCGATGAGATGGTAGGAAGGTGTAATGTTAATGCGGTAAGCGACCTCGGTGTCGCGGTGCTGAATCTCAAAGCTTCTGCTCAGGGTGCATGGCTGAATGTGCTTGTCAATCTTGACGGGATAAGGGATGAAATTTTTTCGGCAAAATATACAATTTCCGGAAGTGAGCTTATTGAGGTAATTTCCGAGCTTGCCGACAGTATTTATGATGAGATTCTGCAGGTTTTATTTCCGAAATAGTTATGTTTTTGTCCGATTGTTAAGCCGTCCGTTTATCCTGCCAGATACCTTTTGGGAAATTCAACTCTTACTGTTTTCTTCGGGTCAACAAGCTGGCAGATTTTCACATCGGCAACAAGAGATGTCAGCATGACTGCGTCGTGCGGTGATAGACCGTGTTCTTTTGTCAGGCAGCTAATCATGTTTGCTGTTGCTATTTCGGCGGCAGTGTCCAAATCCTCATCGGAAGCTATGGTCATAACATGGCTTTCGTTTATTATTATCGGCAGAGGCATGGTTTTATTCTTTTTCAAATCGATTGTGACAGTTACTTCTCCGGCAACTTCCAGTCCGCTGACGCCAATCTCTCCGTCCGCCATAACCGCATGCAAGTCGCCCATAGCCAATAGCGCTCCCGGTACATTAACCGGTAAGAGCAGCGTGGCGCCCTCGCGGACTTCTTTGCAGTCCATGTTGCCGCCGTGTAAGTCCGGCACACCGGTTGCAATTGCATCACCTTTTGGCGCAA
>Ga0123356_10007274_pt1 | contig 11055 bp, 12 predicted proteins | sample TergutEmb28metaG_2_FD_92546 | JGI IMG/M metagenome (GOLD analysis project Ga0123356, IMG submission 92546) | Embiratermes neotenicus P3 segment gut microbial communities from Petit-Saut dam, French Guiana - Emb289 P3 | ecosystem: Host-associated > Arthropoda: Insects > Digestive system > Gut ... | reverse complement strand
TTCATAAACGGGACTATAGGTATCAATTGATGGTGGAAATGTTTCAATTAAAGTAAACGAATCGGTAGAATCTATGTTGAATGCAATATAATTTTCCCATCGCTGATACAAACTATGTTCACCGAATCTGTAAAATTGAGCCCATACAAGGTTAGGATATTCGGTAATAATAAAATTTCTTCCAGACAACTCAACCGTAGCACTATACTCGTTGTTTGCGTCTCTTTCGTATATGCCATTATGGCTGTTGTCTATAGACTCTGTTTTACTACAAGCGACAAAGACAACACTAACGCATATTAAAACAATGCCAAACGTTTTGTAAAATTTTTTAAAAGTTTTCATTTAAAATCCTCCATGTATAACTTTTTATATTTTCTCTACTTTTAATCTTGGATCTATCGAAATATTAAAATTTATACAATTATCATTTATAAAAAATTCCAATATTTTTTGATCTCCCTGAAATGAACCATCATCATATTTTACAGTAATAAAATGGCTTCCCCCCTCAATGTCAATGGATTTTTCATCTCCATTTAGAAAATCAAACTTTTTTTTGTTATCTACTGATACAATAATAGGTTTCGATGCGCCTCTGTCATTACTAATTCGTTTAATTAAAACTTTCCCGTTTTTTGCATTCTCAGGTGTATCAGAAATAGGTGCAGCTTCATATGGAACATCCTTATTACAAAATTGACATACAATAGCTTCTTTTTTAATTTCGTTTGCACAGAAAGGGCATTTTTTAGTAATGCCTGCTTTTAAGTTTTGTTGCTGTAGTTTTTCTTTATTTTCCCCCATTACTACTAAAATAATAAATCCAACTAAAGGTGAGAGTAACAGACCTATAAAAAAGAACCCCGCTCCTGATCGTCCTTTTTTACTAGCTGCAGAAGCCAAAAGACAAACTAAAACAAACCATAAAATACCAATAATAATACCCATAAAAACCTCCAAAAAGTATAAATTAATATTTAGGAAAAAAAATAATGAATACTTCTAGTAAAATTTTCTAGTTTTCATACAAAATCCTTCGTGTAATGATTATTTCAAAATATACTCCGCTAATAATAACTGTTATTATACACTATTAATAGTAACTTGTCAATCCTAAATTCAACCTTAATATATGATAAACATATTAGAAAATGAAAAAGAAAGTCCTCGAAATTCGTAATATTTTAGCAAAAAACCTGAAAGAACAGCGAAAAAAACTGGGGTACTCTCAAGAAAGATTCGCAGAAGTAACTGGTTTATCAATTCAAACCATCAATGATATAGAGGGCGGACGAAAGTGGGTTAGTGATAAGACAATCACAAAGCTGGCAAAAGCCCTCCATGTAGAATGTTATCAACTGCTTATTCCGGAGTTAGTAATCCAGAATAAAAAAAATGCTGCCCCGACCAAGCACCTGTTAGGATTAATGAAAAATCTGAAAAAGAGTGTTGACTCCCAAATAGACGAGCAATTTACAGATTTTTTAAAGTCAGGAATTATGAAATAGCACTTAAATTTTTATAAGTAGAAATTCAAACTCACATAACCACCCTGTCCCTGTAGTTTAAGTCCTTCCTGATTTTGTATCCGGCTTCTTCCCAGAAGCCGTTCCCTGCTTTGTTGTTTTTATACACAGTCAAAAATATCTTTTGAATGCCTTCTCTTTTCAGGCTTTTTTCTGCCTTTTCCAGAAGCTTTTTTCCGAGTCCTTTTTTTCTGTGTTCAGGTATTACCATTAAATGATAAATATGTCCCCTTCGTCCGTCACTCCCGGCCATTATAGTGCCTATTATTTTTTCGTTATATTTTGCTATAAAACAGGTGTTGGGGTTCTTTTCCAGAAATAATTTTATCGATTTTTTTGAGTCGTCTTTTTTGTTTAACCCCACTCCGGGAGTGTCCTTCCATAAGAGGAAAATCTCAGAGTAGTTCTTAATGTTCATGATTTCAATTCTATACATTTTTATTATACCTTGTTGAGAATAATTCAGCTTAAAACTATATATGCCAGATTTTATTTAATCAATGCAAGAAAATCATGAAGTATAGATTCCCAGTCTTTATGATTTCTTCCGGACTGAAGAACATTAGCATAGAAATTGTTCTTGTCAGAAATAGTGAAAATGCCAAAAACAGAAGACAGCGGCTCAACAGTCCCCTCATAAACGGGCAATCTTTTATCTCTTTTGATGTTTTCCTTTAGTGCAATAAAGAACAAATGACCAAGTTCATGAGCTAGCCGTACACGCAATTCTTTTTCAGGAAGATCGGGTTGATAAAAAATAACAAAACGCCTCCCTGGGTAAAAAGCCGCTCCGCATTTGATTTTATTTTCACTGTGTAAATAGGGGGTGTATCTGATAACAAAAAGCGGGTTTTTCGATATTTCCCTGAAATAGTTTTCCATGACTCTAGTAATATGTGCTAAATACTGTCCTTTGATATTCGCTGTAAGTCTATTGAACTCGGCTTGAACCTGTTCAACATTATCTTTTGTAATATCTATCCCTAGAGCATTGTAAGAAGAAACAATTTTATCAATTTTCTCTGTTGTGATGTCAAACTCAGTATTTCGCAATTAAAACCCCATTTTTTTGTAGAGTTCATTGATCTTCCATTCAGCGGTTAAAAACATAGAAAGAACTGTAGCATAACGAGTCTCGACATCTTCACCACCATCAGAAAAAAAGAGCTCGGGATTTCCCATGGCTTCGACAAGATGATTCGTTTTTGGGGGATAACCGGAAACACCGAAGCGGCTAAAGGTATCTTCCACCAGCTCCTTGGTATCACACTGCTGAAGTGCACCAACCAATCTTTTATTAGTTTCCATTGTCATATCATTCCTCATATTTATAGAAGATAAGGTATATCCCAAAAAAACTCAAGTGAAAAATACAGATTTCCTGAGAAAAGTTTGAGTAATAATTAATTGAGTTTAGCAGAAATTTTTTGTATAATTATGGAGCTTTAGAGGTAAATAAATAAAATGAAAAAGTTTATAAATAAAAAACACCGCGTTTTATTAGCAGTTGTTTTCATTTTTGCAGTTCTAACAATTTCAGTAAATTTCTGGAAAACGGGAAATAATCAAAATTCATATAGTATAAATCAGGAGAATTTACTTAGGGTTTTTGTAGAAAGAGTTGTTGATGGGGACACCATAATAGTAAATGTCCCGGAAAATAACCTGGGGCTTACACAGAGAGAAAGGGTGCGTCTTATTGGCGTTGATACACCGGAGACTGTCCATCCAACCAGAGGAGCGGAGCCTTATGGTATAGAGGCGTCAGATTTTGCAAAGGAAGTCCTGGAAAGACAACATGTGTTTTTGGATTTTGACAGAGAGTTAAGAGACAGATATGGACGTGTTCTGGCTTATGTGTATACGGAAGATGGGGATCATTTTAATGCGCGGCTTGTAAAAGAAGGTTATGGAATAGCGTATTTAAACTATGAGTTTAAATATATGGATGAATTTTCGAGATACGAAAACGAAGCAAAACAAAAAAGACTTGGGTTATGGGGCTTATGAATTTTATGGACAAAACAAAACATAGCAGGATATAATGCCTTATGGCATTAGCAGCGAAATCTCCAGCAGTTGTAACAAAGCTTACAGCAGAACATACAACCGAAAACCCGTCGCCAGAGAGCGCCGCCGGCAGTGTCACCAGCGGTGTCACCGATGGTGTTACAGAGAGCACCTTAACAGAAAAATACCTTATTTTTTCCATAAAAGATAAACTATACGCCATTCCTTCAATGGCAATTAACGAAGTAACCGTGCTGGAAAAGGTGTTCCCGATGCCCCTCGTCCCCGCTTATGTGCATGGCATTATCAACCGATACTCAATTCCCTATGCTCTAATTGATATCGGTTTTATCCTTTACAACGAAATTTCCAATGCACAGAAGGTAATTGTGCTCAAGGAAGAAATTGATAAAATCGCTTTTCTGATTGATGATGTTACGGACATTGTGGATATTTTACCGGAAAATATTTTAAAAATAGAACATGAAGAAAACACATTCGCAGCGTCAATTAACGCTTTTTTTGAATGGAAAGAAAACCATGTCTTTTGTATTGATACAGGAAACCTGATTAATATGATTAAACAGGATTTTGACAGGGAGCTATAATATCCGGTATTTTATCTGTACTTACCAAATGATAAGTTTTGGCATTCCGGCAGAATCCACCGGGCAAATTATTCAACAATCCCGCGTACAGAACACACTCTGCGATACTGAAGGCAGTGATGTTTTTATATCATTATCCGCTATGTTTAAACAAAGTTTTATAACTCCTCATGGGTTGATTTTAAAATCATCTGTTTCTGGAGGCCGAAAAGTTATTCTGCTCACTCCAAAAATAGAGAAAGATATGGAAATACCTGAAGAAAATATTCACAGATTGCCGCAGGTACTATCAGGAATATTTATTTTTTTTAAAGGTGTGTTTTTCAGTAAAGAAAATCCGGTATTCATAATCAATACAGAAAAATTATCCGGATGCATAAAATGATTAACACACTTATTGTTGACGACAGCGCGATGGTAAGGGAAGTTATCAGGAATTTTCTTGAAGCTGATGGAAGTTTTAAAATTATTGGTGAGGCTGCGGACGGGGAAGAAAGCGTTCAGAAAATTCTGTCAATGAATCCAGATCTTGTAACACTGGATATCGAAATGCCGAAGATGAACGGCCTTGAAGTCATAGAAGAGGTAATGAAAAAAACCAATGTTCCCATTGTAGTAATAACAAGCCACGACTCGGCAAAGACCGCGTATGAAGCGACAATCAGAGGTGCGCTGGAATTTTTCCCCAAGGATATTTTTCTTAAGGATTTAAGTCCGGAAAAACATCGGAACATTTGTGATACTTTAAAACGGATTAGCAGCGTCAAAGCGCAGAAGAATCGAAACATCAAAAAGGCGGAAGGACTAAACCCGGATTCGTCAAAAACACAGGATAACCAAAAAATTGAAGCGCTTGTCATTGCATCATCTACAGGCGGACCAAAAGCACTGTCCAGATTTTTTTCACTTTTGCCCGGAGACTTCCCGCTGCCCATAGTAATAGTTCAGCATAACTCACCGGGTTTTGATGATTGTTTCGCCCAATGGCTGGATACATTTACAACGTTGACCGTGAAGGTTGCAGAAGAGGGAGATATCCTGCAGGCGGGCATTGTATATATTGCACAAAATGGCAAGCATCTGGAACTGCGCAAGTTAGACGAATCGTCGTCAGCTTCGCAGGCGTTGGTTCTGCGTTACAACGATGATGAGCCGGAGCAAAATCAAAAACCTGCCGCCGATGTGCTTTTTAGAACTGCTGCACAAGCACTTAAGCAATCACTTGTTTCTGTGGTGTTTACCGGCATGGGCAGCGACGGCAGCGACGGAACAAAAAAGGTTAAGGAAATGGGCGGCATTACTCTGGCTCAGGACGAAGAGAGTTCTCTCATATACGGCATGCCGAAAGCGGCGGCAGAAACAGGGTGTGTTGATTACGTACTGCCTCTGGATAAAATCTCCGAAGAGCTTGTCCGGATTATAAATCCGAGGATTGCAAATCCGAGTATTACAGACCCAGGGCTGGAAAAATGACGGACTTAATTTGCCGCATGGCAGAAGAACGGTTTGGTATCAAGGCAGATCCCGATAATGCAAAAAGACTGGAGGAATATATTCTGAAAAAAAGCGGGACGGATCGTCTAAAGTTTCTGGAAGAATCCTTCTCTTCCGGCGCTGCTGCAGAGTTCCTTACAGTAAACGAAACATACTTTTTCCGGGAGCCCATTCATTTTTCTCTTCTAATGGAACTGCTTACGGAAACTGCTTTTGAAAACCAGACTATACGTATATGTTCAGCCGCGACTGCTGCCGGCTGCGAAGCATACAGTATTGCCATGTTAATGGAAGCATTTAACAAGAGCACGGAAAAACCTGTCAGGTATCATATTGATGCTTTTGACATTAACACACAGGTGATTGAAGCTGCACGAGAAGGCGTTTATAACGCCCGCACACTCAGGGACGACGGAAACTGTTTCAGGTATATGTCGATTCCCTACCTTAAAGAATTGGATAACAAATACCATGTTCATGATTCACTAAAAAAGAATATCAGTTTTTTTGTACACAATCTTATGGACGAGCTCCATACAGAAAAATATGATATCATTTTTTTCCGAAACGCATTTATCTACTTTCTTCCGCACAAAAGGGAGAAGGTATTATCAAATCTGTCAAATATACTCAAAGAAAACGGTATCCTGATTTTAGGGGTTTCCGAAACCGCCAGTGTGGAGCATACTGAATTTAAACAGATACACCGCCAGCTGCCTGCTTTTGATGATATATTTTACTTTAATAAGAAGAGAGGTTAAAATGATTTTTTCCAGGTTAAAAATTTCTACCAAGCTTATCATTTCGAGCGCCGTCTTTTTGATTCCGATAGGAGTGATGCTTGTATTCATTTGTTCCATGACTATCGGAACGATTCAGAAAAGCGTCGGCGAAAACGAAGGAATAAAAACGATAAGACCGGGTGTCACAATAATGCAGAATTTACCTGCGTACCTAAATGTATTCCTTGGACTTGAACAGGGAGACCTCAGGCAGCTTGATGAACTAATCACCGATGCAGTCAGAACTATAGACAGAGGGATGGAGCGTTTCAGGACAGGAAGCAATTCCCAGCCCGGGTTATTTGCGGAGTGGGATACATTAAAAAGAACCGACAGAGATGATGAAAACCTCGTTCAGTTGTACTTGGACTTTATCTACTTATTAAAGGATACCATCAGCAGAGCCGGAGAAGACTCCGGTTTAATTCTGGTATCGGATATGGAAACTTACTATTATATTGCTCTGGTTACATCAAACATACCGGAAGCGTCAATTCGGCTTATAACTGTCGGGAACTCTCTTCGCCAGAATCTTAAAGATGCGGAAGAACATGTTGAAAGATGGAACAACGATCTTGCCAACGCACAGGCTCTGGGGCGCAGGCTCAACGCAAGACCCTTTGAAGGAGAACCGGGGAGCATTACCATGACCATGCTTGGTTCTTCCGACTCTATGGCAATAAGGAATAGCCGGCTGTTAATCGAATCGGACAAAGACAGAATCAGCAGCAGTATCATGGCGGCGATAGAAGGGCAAAACAACAGAGCAGAAGATTTTGATGAACTGGTATTGATGCTGGACCGTTATATAGAAAGAACTGCAGAATTCAACAGCATTTTAACCGGCAGGGGTATGTCCGCTGCCGCGCTAACGGTAGCAGATATTTTGAACTCTGTGTCTCTCCTGAATAACAGCCTTTGCCAGTTATGGAATGAATCATTTACACATTTAAGCGCACAGATTCAGCGTAATGTCAGGCTTGCTCAAAGACAATTGATCATTTATCTTTTGATAGTTTTTGTTTCACTTGGCCTTGCCATCGGATTTGTAATAATCATTACTTCCAATATAAATAAATCCGTTTTAAACCTTAGAACTTTATTTAAAAGTTTAAATGAAAACGATCTGACTCTCTCGCTGCAGGTAAACACCATGGATGAGTTCGGTGAACTTACAGTTGCCTTTAACGGATTTTTAAATATATTACGTTCGACCTTCGGGAGCTTTAAACAAAGCACTCAGCTTGTTTCCGATTCTGTATTTGACATTTCCACATCATCAAAGGAAATAACCACAACTGCCAATGAGCAGTCAGCAAGTGTTTCAGAAATTGTCAGTACAATGGAAAGCAGCAAAAATCTTTCCGAACAGGTTGCGCTCAAAACTACAGAAGTTGCTAATCTTGCAATGGAAACCCAGGATTTAAGCAGTAAGGGCGCAGATCTCAGAGAAGCCAACCAGACAATGATGGAAGATATAAGGAATCAGAACCAGAAGATAATAAGCGAAATCCGAAATCTTTCGGACATGATCATCCGTATCAGCGAGGCTATCAGGATAATCGACAGTATAGCGGATCAAACAAAACTGATTGCGTTTAATGCGTCCCTGGAAGCGTCATCTTCGGGCGAAGCGGGAGTGCGTTTTGCGGTAGTCGCAGCGGAAATAAGGCGTTTTGCTGATAACGTAGTTGATTCCACTAAGGAGATCAAGCAGAAGATCGAAGAAGTTCAATGCGCGTCGCAGACTTTGATCGCCGAGGCAAACAGCGGTTCAAGGCAAATCGAAATCGGCTATGAGAGAATGAGCGAGCAAAAAATCGTATTCGAAAACATTGTTGAGAACTCTCAAAATGTGGCAACCCGTTCCCAGCAAATCTCCAATCTCAGCAAGCAACAGGAAATGGCATCATCGCAGATTTTTACCGCCCTAAAGGAAATATCGGTAGGCGTAAAGCAATTTGTTATAGCTACTTCTTCCACTTCCAAAATCGCAGACAACCTGAAAGGAATGTCCGAGGAATTAAAGGAAAAAGTGGAAAAATACCGGACTTCCAGTACAGAAAACTAAAGGAGCGTTGTTATGCTTGGAAATATTCTATTTTTTACTGCCGGTTGTTTTCTTACGGCGCTGATATTGTTTCTCGTATTACGCTCTTACAAAAAGCAAATCCGACATCTGGAGACAAAAGTTTTCGAGTCAGAAAGAGGGCATCTGGGTTTTATTGATAAGACAAAAAAACTGACTGTTGCCGTAAGAGAATCCGCTAACACGATTTATCTTTCCGGAGAAACGGGAAGCGTCGCCATGAACGATGCCGGCATGGATAAAATCGAAAGAATACTGAACGAAAACGCAAAAATCGCCGCTGAAGTTGCTGATAAAACTAACAGCGTTGCCGCCATTGCGTCCAAGATGGAAGAAGATGTGTTAAAAGGGCTTTCCGTATTGGGAAAAAACGTAAAAAAAATGGGAGATATAAAAGAAAAGAACTCAGGAGTTATTAACGGCATAATTCTATTGAGCAACAAAGTCAGCAAGATACGTGATATAGTACGGATAATCAACACCATTACGGATCAAACTAAAGTAATTGCTTTTAATGCGGCATTGGAAGCTGCAAGCGCCGGAGAAACGGGGAAACGCTTTGCCGTTGTAGCAGATGAAGTAAACCGTCTAGCAGGCGACATAGACATTCTGACCCGTCAGATCCGTGAACATGTCGAAGAAATTCTAAGTTCGTCAAATTCGCTAATTGTTTACAGTGAAGAAGGCTCGGACCGAATTGCGGAAGGCTACAAACTTATCAAGGATCTGGAAGATGTTTTTATGGAAATCCGGGACGGCGCGGAAATTACTTCCAACCAGGCACAGACAATAACTGTATCTACAAAACAGGAACTTAAATCAACAGAAATGATAAATCATGCAATTGCCGGCGTATCTCAGGAGGTAAAACACTATCTGGAATCTGTCAGAAAAGCGGCTTCGCTGGTAAGCGCTCTTTCTGAACGAACCCGTGAACTGGAGCAGTGGATCGATCATGGTACTTGATAAATCTAAGTACATCGGCAGATTTGCCGATGAGGGATTTGATAATATTTCCATCGTGGAAACTCTTCTCCTTGATGTAAAGAACGGGAGTTCTGTTAAAGATGATATAGTAACGCTGATGCGCGCGCTACATACGCTCAAAGGAGCGGCGCGAATGCTTGATTTTAAAAATATTGAGAACCTCTCTCATGCACTGGAAACAGTGTTCATTTCGCTTAAGGAAGAGCGGATATTTTTAACCGATAAAGCAGTGCGTCTTGCTCTTGCCGCACTGGATGAACTTAAAACCGGAATTAACATAATAAAATCTGCCGGAAGCGATGATATTCAAATTGATTCTTACGTGAACGAACTGACTGCGCTTTCTGCAAACGAGGAATTTTTCCTGCCTTCCGAACTATCAAAAGAAGATGATTCTCTTGAGTTTTCAGGAGATTCAAAACACAACAGGCTGGAAGAAGCCAAATCCGGAACAATCAGGATATCAATAGAGAAAATTAATGAAATTATCCGCGACATGGCGGCGCTTCAATCACTAGAAATATCTGCAAGAAATATTGCAAGAGAAACAGAATCACTTAATGCATCATCGCGCCATGTATCAAAACTTGCAGGGCTTGAGCTGCCCTGGAATTCGCCTGCCCTGCAGGAAATCCGCTCAATGGAAATAATGGTAAGTAAGCTCAACTCCCTAATCAAAAATTATTCATTGGATGTCGGCAGTCACATCAGAAGCGCGTATGACGGCGTAATTTCGCTGCGCATGCTTCCGCTTTCCATAACTCTGGATGCGTACCCAAAACATGTTTTTATGATTGCGTCAGAACTTGGTAAAAAAGTACAGATTAAAATCGAAGGCGCAGAAAACGAAATTGATAAAAACTTAATAGAATCATTGTCTGAAGTTTTTCTCCACATGATAAGGAACTCGATAGATCACGGTATTGAAACTCCGGAAGAACGGCGCGCTGCAGGAAAAGATGAGACGGGCTTGCTGACAATTCACTGTGTCCGCGAAAGCGGAAGCATGAAGGTAACGATAACCGACGACGGAAAAGGCATCGACACGGAAAAAATCCGTAACAAGATAATAGAAAACGGATTGGTTCCCCGCGAAACGGCTTCGGCGCTTACAGAAGAGGAGCTGATAAATTTTATTTTCCAAAGCGGATTTTCCACTACCGAGCACCTTTCCAATGTTTCGGGGCGCGGTGTGGGAATGGACGCAGTCAAGAGCAATATCGAACGCATGAAAGGCAGTATTGCCATTAAAACAAAAACCGGAGAAGGAACAGTTTTTACCATATCCGTTCCATTATCGCTAGCAGCGCTGATGGGATTTCCAATTTCTTCCGGCAATATGAAATTTATAATACCGGCAAACTTTGTTGATACAGTTATGATTGTCGATGTTAAAGATATAATCACTGTAGTAGATCGCCCCAGTATCAAATACAACGGACGAATAATAAAACTTTTTTACCTGAATCATGTGCTCAAAATAAGTACGCCGGAAAAAGACAGGGACAGCAGCTCTCCATTGGAAAGCTCATCGATTTTTGTGGCTATTGTGCATG
>Ga0123356_10007273_pt1 | contig 11055 bp, 12 predicted proteins | sample TergutEmb28metaG_2_FD_92546 | JGI IMG/M metagenome (GOLD analysis project Ga0123356, IMG submission 92546) | Embiratermes neotenicus P3 segment gut microbial communities from Petit-Saut dam, French Guiana - Emb289 P3 | ecosystem: Host-associated > Arthropoda: Insects > Digestive system > Gut ... | reverse complement strand
GCGGAAGGGATAGACCTTCCCGGAGATGAGTTATCGTTCGTGATAATCATAGGCATACCGTATCCGCCGCCCACATTGGAATCGAGAGCGATGGAAGATATGTTTGACAAACGTTACGGTAACGGAATGGGATGGAAGTACGTAAGCGAAGCCCCCGCTGTAAGAAAGATGAAGCAGGCGGTCGGACGTCTCATAAGAACTGAAACGGACAGGGGAATGGCCGTGATACTGGATTCGAGGATGTCCCGCTACGCGAAACATCTTGATGCAAAATTATCTGAAGATCCTGTCAAAGATGTCATAAAATTCTTCAGCGGGTGAATGAATGTCGCCGAAAAAGATCATAACAGATGTAAGATGGTGGATAATATCCGCATTGATCATCGGATTGATGGTGGGGGACACAGGATATGCGCCTCAGATCGCGATGGTAACGCTGATGGTGATGATGTGCGTATCATTGCAGGGATTATCATTCGGTAAGGCGGATATCATTGAGAACAAGAAGGAAGTGATCATCGGCATTCTGATATGCTATCTTGTTGCAGGAGGCGTAACATTAGCGGTCGGTTCATTCTATTCGCACGAATTGTGGATCGGATGGGTGATGATCGCCGCTGTTCCGTGTGCCGTTTCGGTAACATCCGGAACATTGATACTGAAAGGGAATACAAAACTGGCGATGATAACCGCTTCCGCGATATATCTGATAGCGTTGATAGCAACACCGGTAATGACGAAAGTCTTCATCGGCGAAGCGGTGAGTCCGTATGAAGTTCTGAAATATGTTGCTTTATTCATTGCAATACCGTTCATTGTCTCCATTCCGTTAAGAAGAACGGTAATGAACTCTGATGTCAAGGCGGCATCGATAAACATAATGTTCTTTATTCTTGTTTTTATAACATTCGGCGCGAACAAGGAATTCATCTTAGGCGAACCGGATACCGTTCTGCTGGTGATCGCAGGATGTTTGGTACGTATCGTCGCTGTCGCTGCGGTAATGGAGCTGATATTGAAATTTGTGAACGTAAAACGCGATTCACGAATTCCGTTAGTTCTTCTGTCGATATGGAAGAACAGCGCCCTCGCCATGTCGATGACGATGATACTCATTTCAACATCTGAATCGGTTCTCCCGTCGGCGTTATCATTGCCGCTGGAGATGATATGGTTCATGGTGATGATGTGGTATTACTCAAAAAGATGTCCGCCCGATTGTCAGTCATCGGGTTCTTCGTAATAATACGAATGCTCTATACCCTTCATGATCATCTCACGGTCATGTATCCTGTCGGTCAGTGCTTCATTCAGAAGTTCTGTTATCATCATACTGTTTGACGGACTTTTTTTCATTGCAGAAAGGTAATCATGTTTGTTTATTTTTCGCCAATCCACACATTTTTTCAATCTCTTTTTCAGAATAAGGTCCAGCCATATCCTCATGCTTCTGCCGTTACCTTCAAGGAACGGATGTGCAACATTCATCTCAATATATTTGGAAATTATCTCGTCAAATGTGTTCTCTGACATCTTTTCTATTTTTTCGAGGTTTTCGTGCAGATACATCGCGTTAGCGAACTTGAACCCGCCCTTGCTTATGTTCTGCTCGCGTATCATTCCGGCGAATGGATAGAGTCCTCCGAAAAGATATTTGTGGATCTGCCGCAACCCGTTCACAGTTCCTGTCTCGACCTCATTTATTGCACCGGTGTCGAACAGTCGTCCGGCCTTTTGTTTGCTTCGTTCGTCGATCGTATTCTGTTCGTTCTTGGATAGCCATCTTTTGAACGGTTCGGCGCGTTTTGATGGAATGTGCTGAATAAGACAGAATATCTGCATCGTATCGGCAACATCACCGGAACGCATCTTTCCGTCCGGGGCGAGAAGTTTCAACCGGTGACAATTTGTCACCGTTTCATTTCCCTCTCCCTTAAGACGCTGTTTCAATTTGTTCCAATATTTTCTGGCGGTCAACACATCATTCTGTTCAGTCAGAACGGCGATCACATCCACGATCGAATACAGCCATTTTTGCTCAGCCGCATCCCATACCGAACGGACGCGTCCGCCGTCGAATATTGTTGCTGCGTCATCATCGTTCATCTGCATCCTCTGATCCCTGCGAGCAAAAGTTTTTCTCATCCAGGTATGCACATCTTCGTTAAAAACCTTGGCTGATACGAAGAACATTCGACGGTCGGAATTAAATATTGAAACATGTTCCCCAATCAGAAAGCGGAGATAGCTAAGCCTGGACCACGGCGCCGGTCTTGAAAACCGGTGACGGCAACGTCCCGGGAGTTCGAATCTCCCTCTCCGCGCTCTCTTTTATATGTTCATGCAGTTTTTATCATTATGTTCACTGAGATATGCATCTATGAAGCAAAGATCGAAAAACAGGATGAGATCGAGGAACTAATGAAAGAGGTAAGAGAATTCTATCTTCAGTTGCCTGGCGTCATTGATGTCAGATACATCAAACGCACCCATCGCCAAGAGGATTTCAATGCCGTAAAGGAAGGCGCACCTCCGGTGGAATTGACAAGATACGTAGGAAAAGTGACATACGTGCTCATACTGGATGTGGAAGATGAGAATGCTCACGCGAATTTATATAAACCGGCGTTGGAGAGATTCTACAAAAGGTGGACAAGATGTCTGACAACGATGCCGAAGATAATACTCGGAAGGAATGTTGAAGATCTTTGATCGGCTCATTCATCCGTATACAATCGTTTCCTTTCTTCAGGCATCTCTGAAATGGATCTTTCCGCTTCTTCCTTTCTCATAACGATCTTGCTTCCATCCTCATTCTCAACGACAACGCCGCCGTTCTTAAGCGACTCATATCTTTTCTTCCTCACTTCGATATCAGGATGACAAACGAATTGACAATTTGAGCACGTATATTGCATTTCGAAAGGATAAGCAAGCAAAGGATTGTAGCATATTGCGCCACGTCTCTTTCTTTGTAGATACCGCTGAACATATTTTCTTGATATTGTTCGGTATTCCTCATCCTCATCCGGCAGCGGGAACCGTCCTGGTGACCATGTGCTCCATTCTCCGCTTTTATGCAATCCTGTTATACCGCCGCACGGATATGCGCATCTTGCCGCCAATCTGCAGTTTCCTGCCCTTATTGTTTCATTCCCAAGAGATATCGTCACCGGTTCATTGTTTATGTGGTCCGCTACGCACGATCTTTTGCACATTCCGCATCTGTCGCAGTAGTTCTCATTCTCTTGTAACGGCGGAGTAGGTTCAAGTTCCGCATCTGTCACCACTCCGCCCAATGAGAACGCTGCTCCGTGTTCTTTTGTTATCAGAAGACCTGATTGTCCTATGTGTCCGATGCCGCATGCTCTTGCCAATAATTTCAGCGATATTGGAGGTACGCGATCAAAAATACCGTTCTCGGTATCCGTTCTGAACGCAAAGTTCGGCGCGATCGGATACGCTTTGTATCCCAATGAAGTAAGAACTGTGGCGATCTCAAAAGATATTCCTCCTGCAAAAGTGGTCGTTCTCATCTTGTGTTCGCTTAATTTGAAATCCTTTTTTCCGAGATACGGTTCAATGAGCTCCTGATCGAACGGAACACAAAATACTATCGCAGACCTTGCTCCCTCCAATACGTATTCAATATCTGCCGTATACGGACCTTTGAGCGTTTCTTTAGTTGCTATACCTGATATCGAAGCACCCAAGTTCAAAGGCATCTTCAACGCCAGTTCTTTTGTCAGTCCGGCCATGAAGATATCAAAAGATCGTTCTTTATAAACATTGCTGAATGATCGACGATATGCTCTGCGTTGAATAGCCGTTCAGAAGAGATATCATATCTCTGTTGAAGATAAGATTAATTAGCGTACATGTGTTCACACGAGTTGTGACATTACCGAAAGAAACGTTCATCTCATGCGTTGAGAACAAGGATCATGAGTACGTACCGATGTTCCTTCGTGATCTGACGTTAGGAATGGATGTTCTTAATGTAAGGACAACAGATGTGTTCACGAAGGATTACGATCATGAACTTTCCGCAAAAGCGGTGAAAGCGTTCCAAAAATTTTGCGGACAGGATGCCGTTGTCGGATGTATTCATTCTTTGGCATTCAACGTCGAAGCGTTCGGCGGTACTGTAAAATATCCGGAGTACGGGATACCTACGCCGATCGTTCATCCGTACGAGAATTTCACGGACATACCTTCGTTGTCCTTAGAACCGTCAGGCAAGGCGCTCGGCGCCTTACGTTCTTATTCTTCCGTAAGAAAGATGTTACCGGATGTTGCCGTCGTAGCGAACATTGAAGGTCCTTTGACAAAGACGGGAACGATAACCGGAATTGATACGCTGATAATGTACATGGAATCGGAAAAAGAACTTTTGAATGATATGATATCCTTATGTCTGGATCATTCTTATTCGTTCGTAGAACATCTTGATGCCGATTCTTCGATAGATTGTGTATTCCTCGCATCCGCTACCGACAATCCGGATATGTTCGGATGCGATATTTACAGCGAATTCTCACTAAAATGGGTGAAGAGGATGACCGAAAAGATACACAAATTCGGATATCCTGTGATATTCCACCCGCACGGAATGTTCACAACGCCTTCAACTGAAAAGATATTCGACGAAACGATAAGAACGGGAATAAACGGATTCCAATTCGCTGAGGACAACGATCCGAAAAAGATAATATCGATGATATCCGGAAGATGCTCCGTGTTAGGCGGAACGGATGTCGTACCGACGTTACTTAACGGAACTGATGAAAAGATAAGAGATGAGACATTAAATTATCTTAACATCTGCAATGACGTTAACTACACATTCATGTGCTCATGCTCACTTCACAGAGCAACTCCCTTGAATAGCATAAGGACAATGTCGGATACCGTCCACAGATACAACGGAAGATATCATGAATGAATTGAATGTTAATGATAAAGCGCAGGATTTCACCGCACATTGCGTAAGATGTAATGAGTTCAAACTATCTTCAAAAGTGAAAGAGAATCCCGTTCTTTTGTATTTTTATCCTGTCAATTACGGAGTAACGTGCACAAGATACATAGAAATGATGAACGAAACTTACGACAAATTCGAGAAACTCGGAATAAAGGTGTTCCATATCAACCCCGGTCCTTTGGAGGATCACGAGAAATGGATGGATCGTACGGATTCAAAATATGATCATATATCCGATAAAGAACAAAAGATAAGCAGAACATACGGCATGATAGTTACACATCCGGAACATCCTAAGGTGCTGGGTTTCACGAACAGAGGATTCGTTCTTGTTGATAAAGATATGAATATACGTTACTTATGGAGAGCGAACAGGCCTAATGATACAGTGGATCTTGAATTGCTGGTCGAGGATATTAAAAATATCCTTTTATCTTCAGACCCTTAATCCTTTTCCCTTCTCTAATTTGATGAACGCCGGTGTCGGCAGATCAGCGGCATCCATTACAACACTTATCAGATCGGTAAGATCATTTCGCGGTATGCGTTCTGTTATCTTATCGCCTGTCGGAAGATCCCCTTTCCGTTCCTGACCCGCTTTGTTTATCAGTTTGGCGGCAGTTTCCAGCGCTTTGATGTCTTTGTCAACGATGTCGATACCCCAGATACTTCTTCCGAATACCGTTTTCTGCTGTTCAACGGTCCAATTTCTTCCGTAAACGTCTATTATCAGTTTGGCGGCATTCTCAGGATCGCTGTATATGAGGTCACACGCTCTCTGAAGTCCCTTCAGAACTTTCACTATCGCGTCGGCCTTGGCCGCCATTGCGTTACCTGAGGCCATCAGAAATATCGATGCAAGTTTTTGATCCGGATCCGATATCATGAAATGAGAACCTGACATCTCAAGCGCAAGTTCTGTATTTGGAGAACCTCCGGAAATTATGTCGACCTGTTTTTCCGTTAACGCGGCCACCTGTACGTTAAAATCCAACGGTACTATGGTGACGTCATCCGCTGTGAGTTCTATGTTATCCAGAAATCCCAGGAACCAAGACCAGTATGCGGTACCGACCTGCATCCCGACCTTTGCGCCTTTTACCGCTTTATTGAGATATTCTCTCAATTTCTTATCGTTCCCTGATGATTCGGCATCAGCCAATTGTTTTTGATATTCGCTTAATGATATCTTACCTCCGTTGCCGCCGTCCCTTGCAACGAACTCACTGTTACTGTATCCCGTCTGATATCTGCATACGATGGATGAACCGCTGTCATCCCTTAACATTCTGAGCAACGGATCAGCGCCCATCCCTCCTATGTCAGCGTTCCCCGACAGTATGGATGCGGCGACCTCAGAACCGTTGTTCAGTATCACACCGTTAACTTTGACACCTTCATCGACCCAATAGCCTAACGCATCGGCTATCCAGAACGGTTCGTAACAATCCTTATTGGCCCACGCTATTGTAATGTCATGGTCGTCATCATTTATCACGAGATACGCGGACACGGAAACGCTTATCAGAACACTTGCAACGATCACCGATGTCAAAGGAGATAACGTTACCATGGTATCACTCTATGGTTATCACAGAACGCACCGCACACGGACAAAGGTGCAATGTATCGATAATATCCTTCCTCAATCTTACCATTCTTTCGGATGTCATTTCGCGGTCATCGCCCAAACTCCATTCTTTTATTACCTGTCCGGGCGCAGCCGATAACATTATTATGCGCGTTCCCAGAAGTAAGGCCTCATCTACGTTGTGTGTCACGAAAATTACTGTTCTTTTGTTATGCTTCCATATCTCCAGTATCTCACGATCGAGTTTTCCTCTTGTCTGTTCGTCCAACGCGGAGAACGGTTCATCCATGAGCAATACGTCAGGCTCCATTGCAAGCGTTCTTGCTATCGCCACACGCTGTTTCATACCCCCGGAAAGAAGATTCGGACGATGATCTGCAAAATCGGAAAGACCGACCATCGAGAGATATCTTTCCGCTGTCGCTTTTCTCTTTTCTTTGTCCTTTTCCTTTCCTTCCAATCCGAACTCGACGTTACCGAGAACGTTCATCCACGGCAAAAGACTGTATTCCTGAAATACAACGCCTCTTTCGTATGACGGTTCGATTATCTCCTGCCCGCGGTATGATATCTTTCCCGACACCGGTCTTTCAAATCCTGCGATCATATTGAGTAACGTAGTTTTACCACATCCTGACGGCCCGATGAGACAGACGAACTCATTTTCGTTGATATCAATATTAACATCCCTCAGGACGATCTTTGCATTCTTTCCTTTACGGTCGGCATAGGCCATCGATACGTTCTCAACGCTGATAACGGTCATTCGTTCACCTCTGTCCTCAATCTTTCTTTGGCAAATGATTCAATACGTGCGAATACCACTTTATCAATGAACAGACCTATTATGCATATTATTATGATGCACACGAAAGAAGTAACGTAATCTAACATATAGACTGACTGGCTTATTGTGTATCCGAGACCTACGGCAACGCCTACGACCATTTCCGCAGCAATTAACATTCTCCATGCGTTCGCCATCCCCACTCTCAATCCGGTGACGATATCGACCGCAGCATACGGAAGAAGAACACGATCGAACATCTGCATCTTTGACAGTCCGACCATCTGTGCAGTTCTTATGTTCACTCGGGGCACACGTCTTATGCCGGCGGCGACGTTCATCGCTATCGGTGATATCGCCGACACTGCAATAATGAATATTGCTGTATTGTTACCTAATCCGAACAGTAAGAACGCTACGGGTATCCATGCCAATCCAGGTATCATTTGAAGTATGTTTACGGGAACCATTCCTATCTGATATGCTCTCTCGGATGTTGCCAGTGTCATACCTATGAATATCCCGATGACCGCTGCTATGACATAACCTATGATCCATCTTTCTATCGTAGCGAAAAGATGTGTAAAGATAGAGAATCTGAGCATACTTTCGCCGCCGAGATATGAGAACATCTGTCTGAACGTCTCAACAGGTTCCGGAAATGAGAGCGTATGTCTTTGGAATGTGTTGTAATACCACGCGACGATGAACCATACGGCAAAGACGATCAGTATCCCTACAAGAAAGATAATGACATTCCTTGCGATGCGTTCCGGTGTATCGTCCTTAAGAACAACGGAATCGGAGTTCTTTGGTGTTTCGCTTACAAGTTTACCGATATCGGTCCTCTTTTTCTCGGAATTCGAAAGTATTTGCATCCGCAGATATATGAGACTACTTTATTTTAAACTTTACCATTAAATTTTAAAAACATTCGTGTTCGAAATGTCTGCGGAAAAATATGAGTAACACATTCGTGTTATCAGAGTAACACTAATTTACGAAACGTAATACTATAAATATCAAAAGTATATATGGACATCTGAGTGGTACTGAAATGGCATTCTATAAAGTGACGTACAACGCCAAACACGATTTTGCGACCGTCCACAACTACGGCTGCACGTTCAGATGTCCCATATGTTCGTACAAACTCGTAAGCGGTGCGAACGGAACGCCGGGTCTTGTATCTCCGCGTCCCGAACACTTTCTTACTGATGACGAGATAAAGGATGCTTTGCTTTCGGTATCACCGAAAAGAGTGAATTTCATGGGCGGTGAGCCCACGGTAGCGAAAACGTTACCGGAAATGCTTGAATTCGCAAAAAAGGAACTGAATGCAAGAACAACGCTCGGACACACGAACGGAAGCGATCTGAATTTAAGATATTTGGACGCGGCGAACGTCGGACTGAAAGCGTGGAACGACGACGTTCATAAAAAGATCACCGGAATTGAAAAAAGAAAGATATACGGCAACTTCGAAACGGCCGCGAAGAAAGGGATGGAACTTTCGGCGAACATCATATACATCCCGGGACTTGTGGACATAGACCAGATAGAGGCTGTCGCCGAATTCATATCATCGTTTGAGAATATCTCATTTCACATAATGGGATATATACCCGTTCCGGGTCAGCCGTACAGGATGCCCACTGCAGAAGAGATGGAAAATGCAAAGGCAAAGGCGCAGATACATATCGCCGACGTAAAATATTCTCATTTATCGCCGGAGCAGGTACTTTCCATGGAAAAGAATGATGACAGATTTGATGTGAAGGTGATAGCAGGTCACGGACCTGCAAGAACACTTTCCGCAGCATCGAACGCAACCTCGTGAGCAAAAGAATAAAACATATTATAACGAAGAACGCATAATCGTCATCCGATGACAGTATTACGTCAGAAAGATGCATGGAACGAATTGTACAGTTCCCAATTCAGACCGTGGAGAGGTGTTATTACGATAGATACACCTTTGCCGTTCGCCGAAGGAAATAAGATAATCGACATCGGGTGCGGCACCGGAAAGACGTCCTTCGCGTTGATGGAAGCGAAATTCAATGTAACAGGAATAGATACATCGGATGTTGCCGTCGGAATATGCGAGAAATTATACGGCGACAGGATGCAAACTATCGTTGCATCAGCATCCAAGATCCCGACGGAGGATGAGACCTTCGACGGTGCGGTCATGGTCCATGTGCTGGAGCACATGGAAGATGACGAATCGGAAAAAGCGATGAAAGAATTATATCGCATACTGAAACATGACGCAAAGATATTCGTAAGAGTTTTTCACAGGGATGATATGCGCTCTGACAAAGGCGAAGTGATAGGAGAAGGTACCGTTCTCCGCGGGAACGGGATAATGTACCATTATTTCACGGAAGCGGAACTGAAAAGGCTTTTCAAAGATTTTAATCTTGTATCGTTACAGAAGGTGGACGAAAGAACGAAGTTCGCAGGGAAGAGATCACGTATTGACGCAGTATTTCAGAAGACCGACTGAATGTTATTTTTCATAACGGAACGTCACCGCTCTCCGTAATTTTTTATTCTATTAGTTTCATTCCATGTTCATGAGGATCGCACAGGTAACAGGTTTCTTGGGCTCCGGTAAAACATCGTTCTTAACGAAGTTGGCAGCAGAGATAACATCAATGGGGTACAAGGTCGCCGTCATTGTCAATGACGTCGGACATATAAACGTGGATCAGAAAATAATGAGTTCGCACGGTCTTACGGTAAAGGAAGTTGCCGGCGGATGTATATGCTGCGAAGTTCAAGGCACTTTTACGACGACGATAACAAATCTTTACTTAAGCTGCAAACCCGATATCGTGTTGGTGGAACCGTCAGGCGTCGCGATACCGTGGGGTTTAAAACAGGCAGTCGCGGAAGCGTCGAAGAACAGCGGTATCGAGATCGTTCATTCGCCGATAGTCACTTTTGTGGATTCAACGGCAATGGAAGAGCAGATGATATTTGTAGGACGGTTAATAGCGACACAGATACGCGAAGCGGATGCTGTGATGATAAACAAAACAGATCTGTGCACTCCGGAAGAAATTAAAAAATGTGAAGAGATGGTAAAGAACATAGATCCGGATGCAAATATAATGTTTGGATCAGCTTTGACCTCGCTCGGAATAAAGGAGATGGCATCTCTCGTCGTTAATGAGAGATCAAAGAAATACGACGAAGCGATGGAAGAAGGACGTTTCAAAGAACAGTACGGGAAGGTGGGAGTATGAAAGACGTTGAATTGGATATGCACCGTTCCATAGATGAACTGGGAAAATTCTCCGTTACGTTAAAGATCGACACGAAACGTGACATCCCGTCAGCAGATCTGTGTGAATTATTAAAGGAAATGATGATGAACGTTACGAATGCCTGTTTTGAGAAAGGTGCCGATATGATCGGCCACGTGAAGTCATGCGCACACAACGCGGACGACGAGATAAGCATCTGTACCGCAAACCTTACATCATTCAGAACAGGCGTCAAAACGAATGATATGATGTCCGGAAAGAAATTCAACAACGGTTACATAATGCTCCATGTGATAGTTCACGGATTGTGGGACCCGCAGGTAAGGGAGATATCATTATCTGCAATAGAAAAATTGATGTCGTCCCGTAAACTCGAGTACCGTGTGATGAGGGATTTCTTCGAAACGGAGAAACG
>Ga0123356_10007272_pt1 | contig 11057 bp, 7 predicted proteins | sample TergutEmb28metaG_2_FD_92546 | JGI IMG/M metagenome (GOLD analysis project Ga0123356, IMG submission 92546) | Embiratermes neotenicus P3 segment gut microbial communities from Petit-Saut dam, French Guiana - Emb289 P3 | ecosystem: Host-associated > Arthropoda: Insects > Digestive system > Gut ... | reverse complement strand
ATTGCTGCATGTGTATCTTTTGTAACCTGCGGAAGCTTGTCGAATCCACCGAACATTCTGGCGACTTCATCAAAGCCTTTTTGTACCGCTGCACGCATTTTTTCTATTTGCGCTTCACTTGCGCCTTCACCGACAAGTGCTTTTGCGAAATCCATGATACGTTCTGTTGTCTTTTTGACACCGAAGAAACCGTCTTCGCTGATCATTTCCTGCGCTTGAGCTCTGTCGGCTTCACTGAGTTTGATACCTTTTGCTCTGACAGCCCAGAAACCCTGGCCCGATGCATCGTCTTTGCCGAGAGCAGATGCTATGAGTTTTCTGACAGCGTCGCCTGCATGGTTTGTATCCCTCCAAAGCTGGTCGAGCTTTGCAGGGTCTGCAGCGCCTTTTACAAATTGAGACGGGGTGAATGTGTCTACCGGTGATTTAAAAAGATCTTGTGTGCCTTTTGATTGGTTTTTTCCGACATTTGCCGTATTTTGGTAATTGTTGTACGGGTTTGTGCCTCCTACGTTTCCTGTTTTCATTTTCGGATCCCTCCATTTTTATTTAATGCAGATAGCGCGGATTCCATACGGAAAAGTGATTCCTTCACATTGTGCGCTCGGCATCATTACTTTTTTATAAGTGTACAAAGTACGCCTTATATCATTTATCGGAATATATCAGGCGGACTTTAGCGAATTTAGAAAAATTTAGAAAAATTTTTGGAAAATTTGAAAAAAAGTTAAAATCAATCGTCATTTTGGAAAAAATCAAATAAACCCGAAAATAAATCGTCAAGTCTGTCGCTGACGGTTTCGTTGAGAAAATCACCGAAGTTGACGAGTATTTCACTTAGATTATCCAGCATCAGATTTTCCAGAATACTGCCAAAAGCATCACTAAGCTGCCCGCCGAACAGGTCAAACAGTGTGTCAAGAATACCGGTACCGCTTATGTCAAGATAGTCGGTGATATATGAGCCAAGCCGGTCACCGAGGACAAATGAAACCACCAGATCATATATAGGCTCTCCAAACATTTCCATTAATATTTGATCCTGCTGAAGTACCTCCCAGACGATCATAAAAAGCGGGAGAAACTTAAATATCTCTATATCGGCGACATTTTTAGCATCGGCCGTTATATCATTTATTTCCGATGCTGCAATGCCGTACGAAAAGCCGATATCTCCGTAGAGATTTAATGACCCGTGCCTGACAGATTCTATATTTAAATTGTGCAGGGTCAGACTTATCAGTTCATCATTTGCATTTAATAAACCGCTTGCATCCAGCACGACCGGACCGGCTTGTATTGTAAAAGAAAGCGATTCATCTTTACGGATCTCGGAACTCAGCTGAACATCGCCAATATCAAAACCTGTGATTATTGTTGTATCTGTAAACACTCCGTCAACAGGAACATGCTGTCCCTTGCTCTCAATTGTATATGTGTGGCTGATGCTGTTATTTATGATGCTTACATCGACAATAATATGATCCAGCATGTTCTCTTCTCCGGCCAGCTGCACTGTTAAAACTGTTTCGAAAGCCGGATCTGCGGAAGCCGGATCTGCGGAAGCAGACAGGCGGACAGCTTGAATAGTATGGTCGTCTTTAATGAAAACGGCAAGATCAAAATCAACGAAGTTAAAATGATCAAAACGACGTTGCAGCTCACTTGCTCTGTCGGAATTTTCGAAATAACTTTCGATCATATCACCGATGAACTTTTGAAACTCAGCGCCATCGATATTCGCTGTCATCACAACTGCGGTGGAGTCGGTGATGTGTTCAGTGTTTCTGTCTCTGCCAAACTTTAGTGACTTAAAAAAATCCGCGACGATTTGATGTGTTTTTTCTTTGGCTTCATCACTTATTATGTCGGGAAAAAGAAACCCGAGGTCAAGCTCCAAATCTTCATCGACGGGCAATCCCATTTTTGCAAGGTCTCTGCCGATTGATTCAGCATCAACAGCCCAGGATGTCCCATCGTTTACTCCAAGTGCGATCTGCTGAACATTGGTAAATATTGTCAAAAGAAACGAGCTGCCGTCCCATCCGGTGCGCAGGTCAAGCGAAGCCTGTTTTCCCGCCCTGTCATACAGCAAATCAATTCCGATATCGAGTTTAGCTAAGTTTATATGAGGTGAACTGAAGCCTCCGTAATTGATACTTGCAGATATATCACTTAAATCAACAGCCAAATGTTTTATATCATCATCGGACAGCTCGGGAAATTCAAAAAAATCATTTATCCCGGACAGCTCGGTACTTATAACCTTATGTGTTTCATTTAAAGCATACCGTGTATATAAAGTCGGACTGATACCCCTGAGGATAGCCGGAAAAAAGAGCCATATCAATATGCCGGAAATTAAAACCGTACATGCTGATATGGCAATAATGATTATTGTTTTTTTCTTTAATACGGGCATTTCCGACCTCCTGTTTACCCGTTATCCCTGATTCTTGACAAATGCTGCGACGATTTCGGGGTGGTGCCACTCCGGGACCTGACGGTGCATGAGACCAAATGCCTCGTTGGTTGTAGTTGCCCTGATGCCGTTATCCCACCATATGCAGGGAATGCCGACAGAAGCGGCAACAGATGTATAATAATCTGCCCAGGCAACACGGTCTGCTATATTTTCTTCTTTGTTTAGCATCCCTGTTTCACCCATCACAACTGCTGTCCCTCGTGAAATAAAACGCGTGTACAACCGGTCGAACAACGCGTCGATGTCTCTTGTATCGTTGGAGTTGTTCGGGTCGAAGGTATTGCGGCTGCTTCTGGTATTTAATACCAGATCGTATGGTGTATAGGCATGTACCGAAACCATCACTCTGTGGTCGTTTCGTGGTACCCACATGTCATTTATCGGATTCGGGTCGGCACTTGCCGCGTGAGTGGGTATAAGCAGAAAGCGGTTTTCGTTGTTATAACCTGTTGCCCGGACGGTGTTAATGAAGGCATAGTTCCATCCGTTAATAACGCCTCGTGCTTCGGGTGTGCCGCCGGTCCATTCCTGACTTGTACCAAATAATCTTGGTTCGTTCATGTTTTCCAAAATCAGCTTTTCCGAATAACCGGCAAAACGTGAAGCCACCTGATGCCACAATGATGTTAGAATCCTTACGGCTGCTGTATTATCTGCCGACGGGAAGTTCCAGCGTTCATGGTGAGTGTTGACGATGACATACATGTCAAATTCAAATGCCCAGTCAACGATCTCCTGTACACGGTCAAGTAAGGCTGTGTTCAGGATATAATCGGGGGGAGGACCGATAAAACGCTCCCATGTAACCGGTATACGCAGAGTGTTAAAACCTGAGTCCTTAAGCAACCCGATCATTTCACGTGATGTTATGGGATTACCCCAGGCTGTTTCCTGTATTGAAACAGAAACCGCAGAGGTTGCTCCGAGCACTGCGTCAAGTGTGTTTCCCATATTCCAGCCGGCACCCATGTCTATTGCAAGCTCCATCGCGGTGATTTCTTCGTTAAAAGACATCAAAACCGCAGGTGCCGGAACAGGTGCCAGTACCGGTTCCGGATCTTCATCCGGAGGTGGTGTAATATTCACCGGAGGCGGTGAATCGGGTGTTTCCGGTTCGCCGGGATCGGGAGATTCTTCGGGTGGTTGTTCCGTAACCGTACCGGGAACGGTTTGTTCACCTCCGTCAGACGACGGAGGTGAACAAGCAGAAAGTCCTGTTAAAACCATTGCTGCGACTAAAAGTAATGAGATAAGTCTTGCCATTGATTGTGTTACTCCTTGATTGCGAAATAGAATTCCTTTTAATTACCGAAATAATTATCAAGTGCGTCCTGATATACCTGTCTGAATGTTTCCGCATACTGTGCGGGGGTGAATTCGGCAGGTCCGTTAATGCTTTCAATCATACGGTCTACCGAAGGTCCGAACCCCAGATTGTCAAACAGGTCAAAACTCACACGTCCCGAAACACTCATGTACATGTCTATATTTCTCTGCGAAAACATCAGGTTCTCCCACCACTCTATATCATCACGGTATTCGAGATCGCCATCGTACCAGTTTAAAAGGTCATACATTACATTAAAGACCTCGTCGGCATCTTTTATATAACGCGGAATAAAATACCAGTTACCGGATACGTTATTTGTTGCCATTGTTTCATGATTGCCCTGCGGACCAACCGGGAACGGCACCATACCGATGTCAAATGTTCTGTTATCGCCTGTGAACTCATCATTTATCCAGAATGCCGAAATCCAGAAACCTGACTTGCCTTCGGCAAAAAGACTGTTGTTGATAACCCAGTCATCGGGATTCCACGGGCGTGCCGTTTTATCCACATTATAGAGTTCATGGATAAAGTTTAAGACCTCCAGTGTTTTCGGAGAATCAACAGTTTGTGTCGGTCCGGCTGCAAATGCCGTATCATTTGTGAAAAGCATATTTTGCACAAAGTTGGTCCAGTATCCGCTCCAGCCGTAAATATCCTGTGCCGGATCGGTGATTATACGGCAATATTCACGGAAGACATCCCATGTCCACTCACCCTTGTCCCAAAGATCCTGAGGATCCTCAAGGTTGTGACTTTGCAGCATATCACGGTTATATCCCATCATATACATACTTTCATCAAACCCCGCCGACTTAAAGAAATATGTTTCATCCTGTCCGGGGATCTTAAAGCTTTGCATTACGATGTTTTGTCCCGGTGCCGCAAAAACATCGTGATTTGCAGGGATTCCCATGCTTTCAAGCGATGTCGCCATATTGTTCAGTACTGCAGGAATACCAAATTGAAAGCTGCTCAGATAAACATCGGCATCAGGAATTCCGGTCATTATTGAAAGCGGTATATTCTCTACGATCCCGTCCCATGTCATATTGACATATTCAATATAGACGTTGTATTTTTCCTCGATACGACGTAAGTTGTCAAGTCTCATTTGCCCGGCTTCGGGGTCCAGGTCATTGGGATCAATGGTGGTTGCCGATGAATCATAGTACTCATCCCACCATAAAGCGATTCTTATAAGCCGTTTTCCATCGGCGGTGTAACGTATTACGTCCGCTTCTTTATCGGGCATTACATAGTCCGGAGCTACAAATGTCGGAGGTCCTTCTTCTACATATTCATCATCATCGTCTCCGCTGCCGGGGTTAACATTAACGGTACCCGGGTCACCGGGTCCGGGATTGACTGTACCCTCGTTGTCGGCACAGGCGGTGATCATAACAAACAGGAATGTAATACAAAGTAATATTGCTAAAATTCTTTTCATAATTTACTCCTTATCCTAAATCAACTGAATCTTCGTCGTACAAGAGATAGATCGCGTCAATGGGTGCTTCATTCCAGTTGCCCATAGCGAGTTTCGCTCCATTATCATCTTCTGTTATAAGAAACGCGTCAAATCCGATATCACTCCACATAACAGTGATCTTACCATCGGCCCAAAAATCTACTACATTGACCTGTGTCCATCCCCAGCCGTTAAAGGAGCCGAAGTAAACGAACTCAAAACTATCCGGCTGATCCATTTCAAATACGATACCATATGATGCGGCAAGAACCTGCCAAGGCATGTGGTCATCATCGATATTATCCACACCGGGTGTATGCCATGTCTGCCAGCCGCCCGGATTACCCATGTCCGGTGGGTTCGGAAGTACCCATCCGCCAAGGATTACAAGCTCTCCGTATCCATCGGGAGCGTCCCAGCCTCCGCCGGTGTTGATTTCTATCGCGGTGTTGCTTGCATCAAAGAAGGTTATACCTGTTATGTATATATCTGCCGGTGTTTCTCCTCTTTCGGCAGGTCCGTTGGTGGTGCAGGAAAATTCTATAATGTTCGGACCGGCGGCAAAACCGTCTTCTCCGATTTCAAATGCGACCTGAACCGGATTTCTTGATGCAAGATAAATTTGCCAGTTTGTTTCTGAAAACGCAAGGTTTTCGCCGCTCATGGCAGCGATCTTTCCGGAAACCGCACTGAAATTTCCGTCGGGATAATCGGCGTAAATATCAAATACGACTATATGGACATCGGAGACACGATTACCGAGAAGCCCGTCAACACCAATACCGAGCCGCAGGGCTCTGCCGTTTGGTGCAGTCAGCCTTAGAGCACTCGCTCCGTTTATGCTTGTGACTTCAAATTCGGAAGCGTTATCTGTTCCGGGTGTACCTGTGTTCAGTGATAAAAACCCGGTTTTTCCGTCAGCAAAGTCGACTACATAAGGAATTGGCGGCGGGGGAGGTGGTTTTGGTGAAGGTGTTGGTGTGTCTTGCACCAGCGGAGGCGGTTCATCGCCTTCTTTTTCACCACCCGGTGGTTCACCGCATGCTGCAAGCACGGACAACAGGAGACAGCAGCACAAGAGTATACAGAGCCATTTTTTCTTATTCATTTTTTCATTCCTTTCAGTTTTAATAATTTTATAGTAATTATAACATAATATTTGCTTTAGGAAACAGAAAATTCATATACGCAATTGAATTTTCCTAACGTCTTTTAGATTTGTAGAATCTAAAAGACAATTTATCCGACGATGCCACTTCTTTCGATTCCCTCTATCAGGTGTTTTTGCATAAATATATATATCAGCAAAAGCGGCAGTATCATCAGCATGACACCTGCATATACATAAAGAGTGCTTATCGACGGGTCTCTGACCTGATCCATATTTGCTATCGTCGCCTGCAGTGTGCTGATCTTGCGGCTGAGAAGGATATCGTCGCTGACATTAAAGAGTCTGGCAAAAAAGTTGTCATTGTATTGCCAAACAATTGAAAAAATTGATACCGTAACGATAGCGGGAGTCGCATTTGGCATCATGACCGTCAGATATGTCCTGATACTGCCGGCTCCGTCAATAAATGCCGCTTCTTCGATTTCTCTTGGAAGTCCTCTGAAAAACTGGTTGAAGATAAATATGTAAAGACCCGATCGAAGACCCACTCCAAAGAGCGTCATGATTATTACAGGCCATGTTGAGCCAAGCAGATTTACACTGTTACCGTTGTTGAACAGTCCCAATATCCCAAGAGGGTTAAAGTTCTGGAACGTTGTATACAGCGGGAACATAATCGTATGTGCAGGGAGGACGATTGTGATTATTACACAGGCAAAAAATATCTTTTTAAGAGGGAAATTAAACCGTGCAAAACCGTATCCCGCCATCGAACAAATCACCAGCTGTAAAATGGTAAGACCTGTAACATAGAGCATCATTCTGCCCAGCACTCTGAAATAATCCATACGGAATATGGTAAGTGCATATCGTTCAAGTGTCGGATTTTGCGGAATAAGGTAGACTACCGGGCTGTAGCTGTCTTCTGTTGAGAAAAATGAACTGGCTAAAATACCGATGAGCGGGCTGATGATCACATAAGATATTCCGAGCACAAGAACAGTGCGGAACAACGCAAACAGCCATGATCTTAGTGTTCTTTCCGCATGCCCGCGCTTACTGGACAGCGTCGGGTCATTTTTGAGTTTCTGTAGTTTTTCTTTCAGGCTCATTTATCTCTCCTACGTATGATAAAACGTTCTCTTACTTAATAACCAGGATACAATAACCAGTACCAGACAGACAGCAAGGGAACTGATAAGACTGAACACCGAACCGAGGCCGTAATTATAGTCCGTAAATATCGTGCTGTAAGAAAGCGTGACTGCAGTACTGATAGTGAATGAATCAATGATCGTATATACAACATTTGTAAGTATCAAAGGAGAAACCATGGGGAAGGTAATCAGCCAGAATGTTTCATACGATGTTGCGCCTTCTATTTTTGCAGCCTCGTACACGGACGGGGGGATCGACTGCAGCGCTGCAAGGAATATAACTATTTGAACACCCGATGATATTATAATACTGTTTATCCTGTTGACTGCGCCGATAATATACCCCAGGAGATTTGTCGGGATAGCAATGTCACCGAGTAAATATAAAATGTAGTTGACATCGACATTTATGTTTGCCGTAAGTGACGCCATAACCTCCGGAGATGCCGGGCTGACCCCGCCCACCATCATGGCACGTGCCGATACAAGAGCATTGGCGATAGCCGGGGCACCTAATATAACAGGCAGGAAGAAAATCGCGCGAACTATGGTACGCCCTCGAAACTTCTGGTTGATCAGCAATGCCATAAAAAGCGAAAAGAAGATTATCAGCGGAACATCGATTATAATATTAAGAATAGAGGTACCAAGCACTTCGGGAAAGGTTGGATGTACGGTAAAAGCGTAGATGTAATTTTCAAAATTGTTCCAAACAAGTTCAACTCCGGAGGTGGCACCGGCGAGTATAACATCGGAAAAACTCATACGGACTGTCGTAATTATCCCGTATGCGATAAACACAGTAAAACCGATAAGAAACGGCATCACAAAAAGTAATCCCACAATGGATTTTCTATTGGACAATGACAGTTTCAACAGCTTACCTCCATGTATCTGCAATAACATATCCGACAGCCGGAATTGTTATTCCGTCGAAAGATCGTTCCTGCTGTGAGCGGTTGATGATCAATTTTACCCCGTTACTGTATGTAACTATACGTAATCCGCCGGAAATAATCTCATGCGATTGCATTTCAGCCCCGGATACCGGTCCGAGAGCGTCATTGACCGCATGATAAATCTCAACAGCCGTTGCACTCCAGTGTTCATACCGGGTACTGTACATCCAGTTTGCTCCGGTGTATTTCATTTCGTTTGCACTTTCATATGTAAAAGCAAAATGCGGAGAGGCTCCGTATTCAATAAGACGAATGATAAGATCGTCTTTATCAAAGTCGGATGAAAGGTTTATCGGCATTCCCGTATAGTCCACACGTCCGTGAATGATCATTTGGTAAAATGGAATTTCTTCATCGACAACAAATAATGCATTATGTGTAAGCGGCATATTGATAAGGTCGCTTGAATAACGAAGTGCATACATATTACCGCCTGTGATCATAAGAGGTTTGCCTTCTTCATAAAGCTTTTCCATGTTATGTACAGTAACATATTTTGCCTGTTCACGGTGGATCACTCCGGTACGTCTGCGGTCGGATGCGAGGAAATTACCCATATCACGCAGTGAAGTCCCCGTTAGATCATATTTGGCAAAAGCTTTGATATAGTCATCGGTGTACCGTGACAAAAACCGGGGGCTCACGGCATTATACATGACCTCCAGATAACCAAGTGAAAAAGTATTGTACATGGTGATGGGGTTAACAAGACCAAAACCTCCGACCATTCCTCCGCCATAGTATCTGGTGGATTCAAGATCATAGCGGTATCTGCGCGAGCTCCACGGTGAAGTCAGCAGGTTCGTATCGGAATAAAGCTTGCCGTTTTCCGCTTCCAGAATCCTTGCAAGGCTTTCAAGTTCACTGACTCTTCCCAGCCGGCGTACGGGTCTGATCCTGTCTGCGACATCATGGTAATAACCGCGGTTGTACCAACCTTGATAATTAACCACCTGACGAGTTATACCGCTTGATCTGAGATCATCGCTGATTTCGGCTGCCTGAGCATATGTCGTCATAGGTATCTGTCCCATGTAGCGTATACCGGCAAAAAATTTCTGCCCTATCACACTGCCTACAAGATCCATATAAAACGGAATATTGTCCTGCGGCAGAAGGTCGGCACTAAGCGATCCTTCCTCTATCAGCAGTTTACGGGCACGCTCTGCCATGCTTGAATACCCGTCCTCTTCCAGAAGTGTATATCTAACGGTCAGATCGATTTCCGGCATATCACGCTCTACAACAGGCAGTGTCGATTCGTTGCCTGTCATACCGAACATGGCAAGCGACAGACTTCCTCTGAGAATAAAGCCCGGGTAAATATAATTGTAAGAGTTAAGTTTTCCGGAGATGCCGGCTGTCAGATAAGCCTGGGCATCGCCGGACTCAATACGGCCCAGAATGGTGTGGTCTTCAGCCTGGACACCAAAAAACGGTATACGTATGTCTTCTATATTTCCGAGAGTGACATACTCTCTTAGCATCGGATCCTGCCCGTATATATACTGCATATATTCATCGGCATATGTCTTTTGGTTATTAAAATATATTAGTGAGCCGGAACCGTTTGGTACAACAAGATAACCGTCTTCTTCCGTTCCACCCGCACCAAATCCGCGCATCAGCTGGATTTCATCTATCCGCCCGCCTGCATACTCGCGGATGCCCGATGTATTTACACTTACGATAAGGCTGTCCCTGTCCAGCCTGAAATCAAGCGGTATTACAAAATGGAGAGGTATTGCTTCCTCAAGTCCCGAGCCTGCCATATCGAAAGCAAAATCCTCAGCTGTGTATCCGACCGATTCAAAGACTTCATTCATCTCCCTGATAGTTGCGGGACCTGTCCGTGCAGCGGGGATAAGCTCCAAATGCCCCGGAACCGTTTCGGACTCCACATACCGCATGAAATTTCTATTATAAGCACGTGTGCCTTCAAGCGGTGCCAGAAATTGAAGCAGCCGCTCCTGTGTGATATATAACGGTACGATCCCTGTAGGGCTGGAGATATCACCGACTGTATAGATCACACGAAGTCCGTTATCTATAGATTCCAGTCTGAACTGCTCTGTTGCTACCGCATGGTCAAAACTGTTAAACCGCCCGGGAACTCTTCCCGAAGTAAAATAATTTATTGTTACTTGTGATTTCAGCAGGCTTTTGTTTAAATCCGATGCAAGCGGGTCATCATCTACATCGGGAGGCACAGCATAAACTGTGTTACTGTTTCTTTTGTCATAAACTGCCGTATTACCTGTTTCCGTATCAACGTATAAACGCAGAGTATCACTTTCGGCGGCAAGCTTCATCCCCGGTACATCGGCTGCCGTATCATCAAGAACGGTAAACTCCCACCCTTCTTCCGGAGGTTTATGTTCGTTGATTATATCCAAATGTCCGTTATGAAGCCTGTAACGCAGTGTAAGATAACCCTGATACACACCAACGATCAAGACTACGACGGTAACTATACATAATAGCATTTTTGTTGTAAATTTCATGAATTGTATCCTAAACCCTGAAAATCAGTTCCGTATATAT
>Ga0123356_10007271_pt1 | contig 11058 bp, 14 predicted proteins | sample TergutEmb28metaG_2_FD_92546 | JGI IMG/M metagenome (GOLD analysis project Ga0123356, IMG submission 92546) | Embiratermes neotenicus P3 segment gut microbial communities from Petit-Saut dam, French Guiana - Emb289 P3 | ecosystem: Host-associated > Arthropoda: Insects > Digestive system > Gut ... | reverse complement strand
TATAACATTAACATATGATGATGCACACTTACCGAAGAACCGTAAGGCGGCGGATAAAATATTAGCAAAATTTTTAAGACAGCTCCGGACATCAAGAAAAGTGTCCGGAGATAACCTTAAGTATATAAGATGCACCCATGAGCTTGCCGGTGATGATGGGAGACGGCTTCACCATCATATAGTAATTAATGCCGGGGAAACACAGCGTGATTATGAAATGATTCGTTCATTATGGGTCTGGGGTAACAATATAGAAATAACCGGGATAAATAACAGCGACCATTATATGCACGACGACTTTTTAGAGCTCGCTATGTATTTAACAAGAGAGCGCAACCCGGAAGCTGCGCCGACATCGGTAGGCGCACGCAGTTGGTCAAAGTCAAAAAACCTTATAGCACCTGAACGGAAATCTGAGCCGGTAGACGATAATTATACAGTAGATGCACCGCCCGGTTCTTTTGTGCTTGAAACAGATGAACGGCGCAATGAGTACGGTACATTTAAATATATAAAATATCTATTGCCTGATAAAAAAACTATAAATAAACCGTCACACCGCAGACGAGAGTAGCAGTTAACATAAAACTAAACATAGAGTATACATATAAAATATTGACTAGGGGTTGTGTATATCAATAGAACATCCCTGTAGAAAAGATGGAAAAAGACTGTACTTGGAATCATTTTATTTTATGATGATGGGTAACAACGCAATCTTTTTACAAAGGGTGATGTATATGGATTCCGGTAAAAGTGTTAATTACATTGCAAAAGCAGAATCGCTTTTAGCAAATTACAGCAACCTTGTTATTTCATTGAGCAATTTGCGAAGTCGCCAAGTACAGCTTACCAGACAAAGGAATCTTCCTAAAGCTACTACAGTTGATTTAACCCGACCAATTAGCAGCTCAAGTTTTTCAGCTAATGCATTGGCTGAGTTCTCTGCTATAGCTGAAGAGCTGTCAGTTGTTACAGATTTAATTTCCGAAACACGTGCAGCGGTAAAAGCAATTGATTCAGTATTGCGGCAGCTTACTAAGAGAGAATCAAAGTTACTCCGGCTCTGGTATATTGCTAAGAAAAGTAAAAATGATATAGTTTCTGAAATGGGTTACAGTGAGAAAAAATCAATATATAATCTCAGGAGTGTTGCAATAAATAATTTTTCCGTGTTATATTATGGATTACCCGCAGTCATAGAGTCGCAAGGTGTTGAATAGGTTTTATAAAAATGCAAAATTACACAAAGAGTACACTGACAAGTTCGGTTTTATGTGTTATACTGTTAGTGTCTAAAAAAGTGAACAGCGACCGAAAGGTCGTTTTTTATATTCAAAAAAATATAAGCAGCGCTTAAATATCTGCCGGGCAAAATAATTTCATGAGTGAATAAATTATGACTGACAGAGAGCAGGCGGCGATTGAATTAATTAAAGCCGACACCAAAAAGTTTTATAACTCTCGGATATGGCGACGACGTGCACGGTCGATACTCAGACGGGACAAGTACGAGTGTCAGGACTGTAAGAACCGGGGCAGGTATCGTCGGGCAGAGTGTGTGCATCATATTCTCGAAATTGACAAGCAACCTTCACAGGCATTCACGGAAGCTAACTTGATTTCATTATGCAAACGGTGTCACAACCAACGGCATGACAGGGGAAGTAACTGGAAAAAGGGTGAGCCGAAGTTTACGACACCCGAACGGTGGTAGCAGACACCCCCCGGTCATAACTTTTGGTTTGTAAAGGGAAAACGTACGCCGTGAAAGGGATTTTGACAAAAGGTAAACGTCGCGCAATGCGCACAGCGGTGCGCGTATACACGCGCACACGTGAGGGAACTGACATGAAAAACAAGAAAATTGTTAATATCGAACTTACTGCTGAATTTAAAAAAGTACGTGATTCGATGCTGAAGCAACTCAAAGACAAAAATATTCAAGAAGAGTTTTATATTAATCTAGTGAAGACCTACATGAAGTTTTGGGTTGATGTAAAACACTTAGAAAAAGACATTCAAGAGCGGGGTATAAACATAACTGTCAACGGGCGGTATGGTGATGAAATAAAGAAGAATGACAGCCTTGGAGAAAAAATCCGAGTAAGTGCACAAATGCTACGCATTTTAGATTCACTGGGATTAAAGCAAAAAGATTTTCTAAAAGAAACACCCAAGGATGATGAAAATGAAGATGACTGCTAATCTTCCGCCGGAAATAACAGATTATCTTGATATCGTAGAGCGGGATATAGTCCCGGCATGTAAAGAGCAGAAATTACTCGCCAAAATGGTGCGGCGGGTATTTTTAACGGAAAATATTTATGTCGATACGGAACAGCTGACCAAATATATGAATTTACAAAAATACTTCCCATTCAAGCTGTTTGCATGGGAAAAGTTTTTGTTCACGCTGCATAACTGCACATATATCACCGAAACTGCCGAACTGCGCTTTCCCAATATGCTCATGTTGGTCGGGCGCGGTTCTGGTAAAAACGGTTATCTGTCATTCGAGAACTTTTGCCTTATGACTGTTATAAACGGTGTGAAGAATTATCACATCGACATTTGCGCTACCAGTGAAAGTCAAGCAAAAATATCTTTTGATGAAATCCGGGAAGATGTTTTAGAAGAACATGCCGACTATATGCATAAGCGTTTTTACTGGACAAAAGAAACTATACAGCACCTTAAAACAGGTTCAAGACTGCGATTTCGTACAAACAACTCAAAAACAAAAGATGGTGAAAGAGCGGGAAAGGTTGATTTTGATGAATTTCATCAATATGAAGATTACAAGAATGTTAATGTATTTATGGGGGGATTGGGAAAAAAGAAACACCCTCGTATTACATATCTGACGACCGACGGATATATCCGTGGCGGTCCACTTGATGAATTGAAAGCAACGGCACTGGATATTCTTGAAAACGAGCAGAATGATAAAGGTCTACTTCCCTTCATATGCAGGCTCGATGATGAAAAAGAAGTTGAAAACCCCGATTTGTGGGTAAAAGCAAATCCATCATTGGTGCATTTTCCTTATTTAAAAACACAAATGTTGTCTGAATGGGAAAATTGCAAAACAAATCCAAGCTTATACTCTGCATTTTTAACAAAGCGCATGAACATTCCAATCGGGAACAAAGACACGGAAATAACAGACTGGGCGAATATTCTGGTTACAAATAGAGAAATACCGGATTTAACCGGACATTCATGTGTTGCCGGAATTGACTATATGAGAACAAATGACTTTTTGGCAGTTGGTCTGCTGTTCAAAGACAATGATACAAGATACTGGTTAACACATTCCTTTGTATGTCGTCAATCTGTAGATTTACCAAGAATCAAAGCACCCATTAATGAGTGGGAGCGGATGGGGCTGCTTACATTTATTGATGATGTAAATATACATCCTGATATTCCTGCAAATTGGTTATGGAGCATGGCCGTTGATTATGATATCAAGTGGGTCGGAGTTGACGGGTTTAGATATGCACTTTTAAGCTCAGCTCTGGAAAAAGTAGGGTTTAATGCAAAGGGTGATTATAAAAACATAAAACTTGTTAGACCAAGTAACCAGGAATACATTGAGCCTGTTATAAACAGTATGTTTTTAGATGAAAATATAATATGGGGTGATAATCCCCTGATGCGTTGGTATACCGGGAACGTAAAAAAAGTGATATCGCTGCACGGTAATTTCCGATATGAAAAAATTGAACCAAAATCACGAAAAACAGATGGATTTATGGCACTGGTAAATGCAATGTCATGTGAAGATATGCTTGAAGCAAAAAAAGACCCTCCGCCGATAATGCCCCCGGTTATATTTGATTAAGTTAAGAGGTCATGTTAATGAGCATAAAAAGCTTTTTTACCGGAATGTTTGGACCAAGGACAAGATTTACATTAGACGGTAATGAATTTAAAGAATTAAACTGCGCAGTGACAGAAACTGCCGTGAGAGAACTTGCTTTAAATATCGCAATTAACATGATAGCAAAAACTGTTGCAAAGTGTGAAGTGAAGCAGTTCAAATCAGACCAAGAATACAAAGGCCTTGAATATTACTTATGGAACGTTAAGCCTAATGTAAATGAAAATGCATTTGATTTTTTCAAAAAGCTTATTTACAGGCTTTGTATGCAGGGTGAAGCACTGATAATATTTGAAAATCCCATGCATGAAGATAGAGTGCAAGCATTTGTTGCAGATTATTTTTATTTAAAAACAGATAGAACATTATACTCTAAAGTTTATAGCGGTGTAATTGTTGGGGAGTTGGAATACAATAAAGATTTCTATTCAGAGGAAGTTTTATATTTTAAGTATGAAAACGAAGACATAAAACGACTGATAGATTTGTTCTATAACAGTTACAGGCAACTTCTTGATATGTCAATAAAATCCTTTAAGCGCTCACGGGGTGAACGTGGTGTTTTAACAACCGGAGCACAAGCCGGAAATACAGAGTACACAGAAAAAGTTACAGAACTTATTAATAATCACATGTCAAAGTTTATAAATAGTATAAACGGTGTTTTACCTCTTGCAGAGGGTCAAAAGTATGAACGTGTAAATGGAACAGGACAGCGTGAATTAACAGAAGCTACAGATATAAGGAAACTTATAAACGATGTCTTTGATGTAACAGCAATGGCATTTGGTATTCCCCCGGCATTAATGCGCGGTGAAATGGCTGACTCAAGCCAACTTATGAATAATTACCTTACATTTTGCATTGACCCGATATGTGACATGATATCAACAGAGATAAATGCAAAACGCTTCAGCAAAGACGACTTCAGAGACGGCAATTATATCGAAATTAATACATCGAGAATTAAACACATAGACAGATTTAGCATAGCAGCTGCTGTTGATAAGTTAATTTCTTCCGGGACCATGACAATAAATGAAATCAGAAAAGAGTTGCGCTTGCCAAAATCAAACAGCAAAATCGCTGATACTCACATAATTACAAAAAACTATACTTTAATTGAAGATATTGTCAATGAAATATTAAATGAGTAACACCTGCCCGGAGCGGGACATAAGAAAACAAAAAGAGAGGAAAATTCAATGAACCATAAATTCTATAATCTTGTTGAAAGTCAAGACAAAAGTGAAGCCCACCTTTATATTTTCGGTGATATTCTTGAATACGAATGGGTTGAATCAGACGTAACACCTGCCTGTATCGTTACAGAGCTTGAAAAACTTGATGTTTCTCATATTATCTGTCACATAAACAGTTACGGCGGTCATGTAAGCGCGGGTCTTGCTATTTATAATGCGCTAAAAAGCCACAAGGCAAAAATTACAACAATTGTCGATGGTTTTGCCTGCAGCATAGCATCGGCTATATTTATGGCAGGTGAAGAACGAATAATGAACTCGGCATCGATGCTGATGATACATAATGTGTGGAATTACACATGTGGTAATGCAAATGAACTGCGAAAGACTGCAGATGATTTAGAAAAAATGACAGATGTTGTATGCAATACTTATCGTGAAGCCGGGCTAACCATATCAGATGAAGAATTAAAAAATATGCTCGATGCAGAATCATGGTTAACACCATCAGAAGCATTAGACAGCGGTTTTGCAACATCAATACAAAAAGCAACTGAAAGCGATAAGGCGGCAGCTAATGTGCGTGATTGCATAATGACACTAATAATGGCAGGGTTAACTGCAAAATTTGGTGAAAAGGATGCAAAAGTTGCAAAAGCCGCAGAACTTCAAATAAGCATCGATGCTATTAATGAATTAAGTGACAGGCTTAAAGCAATGGAAAATGAAATGCGGGAATTAAAAGGTGCAAATGAAGCCGGACAACTCCCGCAAGACCAAAATGAAACAGTGCCGAATAGTGCAGTCAATAAATCGGCTGCACTGATACGAGCTGTAAATAACCACATAAACAAAAATTAGGAGGATAATCACGTGAAAAACTTAGATACTCTAAACGCAGAGAAAATCGAAGTCTTAACAAATCTCGGAAACGCAATGACAAGCGAAGATGAAAACGAAGTAGTTAAAGCAATGTCAGCATTTGCAGAGCATGTGCAAAACAGTGTACTTGCTGAAGCAAGGGGGCTGCAATCAGCATCAGACACTTCAATACTCGCCGGTCGCGGTACAAACCAACTCACAAGCGAAGAAAATCAATATTACACAAAGCTAATTGCAGCTATGAAATCAAGCAACCCGAAAATGGAGCTTGAAAATATTGATGCTGTTCTACCAAAAACAACAATTGAACGTGTTTTTGAAGACCTTACAGTTTCGCATCCGCTGCTTAATGCAATTCAATTCCATAACACAACTGTGTTAAATGAATGGATTGAACATGACCATGAAACCCAGCTTGCAGCATGGGGTGATTTAACGGATAAAATTATTGCAAAAATCACATCCGCTTTCACAAAAATTGACATGAAAATGTTTAAACTCTCGGCATTTATGGTTATATCACAGGCAATGCTTGACCTCGGCCCGCAATGGATTGACCGCTATGTCCGTGTAATTCTTGCTGAAGCAGTTGCATTAGCAATCGAAGAATCATCCATAAACGGCACGGGTAATAAAATGCCGATTGGAATGAACCGGCAGGTAGGAAAAGACGTAACAATCACTTCCGGAGAATATCCATTACGTGACAAGGTAAAACTTGACAGTTTTGACCCTGTAAGTTATGGCAAATTTGTTGCAGAGCATCTTGCGACAACGGCAAAGGGTAATCCGAGAATCATCACGGAGATGATATGCATTGTAAACCCAATTGATTATCTTGAAAAAATCATGCCGGCAACAACGGTAAGAACACCGCTCGGAACGTATGTAAATAATGTATTTCCGCTCCCCACAAATGTAATTCAATCTGTACGGATGCCAAAAGGGGAAGCAATTATCGGATTCGGTGAGCGTTATTTCATTGGAATCGGAGCGGGAACAGACGGCGGCAGGATTGAGTACAGCGACGAATACAAGTTTTTGGAAGACCAAAGAGTGTACAGAGTTAAAATGTACGGTAACGGAACACCACTTGACAATACTTCATTTGCTCTCGTGGATATATCGGGGTTGCTGCCGATGGTGCAGCAAGTGTTCGTGACGAACATAGGCGATGCCAACTTTCCGGTCATATAGATTATATGACGTAGAGGGTTATGCCCTTATTGATGTTAACGGTTACAAGTTATATGTAAGAAAGTGATTATTATGGATAAAAACAAAGCGAAATCATTATTATCGGATGTTAGAAATTATCTTGATATAACTTGGGAAGATGAAGCCGGTGACGAAAAACTGATAGGAATAATACAAAGAGGCTCTGCCTACCTGCAAAGATATGCGAGTAGGCAGCTCCCCTTTGACGAAGGAACACATGAGCGCAGTCTGTTACTCGATTATTGCAGATATGCCCGTTCGGGTGCATTGGATGAATTTGCAAAAAATTATCAGACAGATTTATTAACTTTTCGCAATGATGAAGCTGTGAGGGATGTTAACGATGGAAAAGAGTAAAACACTTTCCGCATCGGCGGAACAAATTGAAGAAGCGGTAAATGATGTTAAATCCGGACAATTTGCTCGTAAGGATAAACAAAATATGTTTTTAGAACCGGTACGGGTTGCAAAAACTACAATGGCAAATGACCGCGCCGAGTTGCGAGATGATGCACTTCAGCTCATGTCACAAAACGGTGGATTTACTTACGGTACGCATCGAATACAATATGCAGGCTCAGGCGGTGCTGCACAAATAAGTGTTGCAAATGCTCAATTGCAAATAAATGCACCTAATGGGTTATCAATAAATGGTAATCCAATTGAAGGCGGTTTACAGCAAATTGGACCTTTTATACTTGGCACAAGCGAAGCTGAACTGTGGGAAAATTTATGGCTTATTTGCGACGAACTCGAACAGAGAAATGTGCGTCCTAGTGACATTTCTTTTATGCGGCTTCGTTGCAATGAAGAATGGTTTTCACATAATCCGGGTGGTGTTTTGCGTGTTATAAGATTTACTAGTGCTCCTACAGACACACCTTGGGACTGGAATCCAGTAACAGAAATAGCAGTTTATGAAACAGAACCTTGGTTTCAGCTAATGGCTAATGGCGGACATGCGGATTTTATTATTAAAAATGAACAGATGGAAAACAATTGGGGTGATATGTTTAACCAACATGGGTGGTTTAATGGTTTTCCAACTTGGGTGTCAAAAAATAAAATAGACCCATGTTGGTGGCAATTATCAATATCGCCAAACCATAGACTATATCTTTATCCCGAATATTCAAAAGTACAAGGAGCGAGTAACGACCAAATCGGCATCCCGTACCAAATGCGGGAACCGTTACCGTTTGTGCCGATACAAGGGTTAACACTTGAGTTTTGGTTGCACAACCAGAAGTGAGGATGTAAAAAATGAAAATAATAAAAACAGGCAAACTACCAAAATCTGAGTCAGTCAGCATTGAACAACCTTTTTCCGAATTGGCATTTCTTTGTGAAAAATGTAAAAGCGAATGGATTGCAGAACCTATAGATTGTAATCGCTATGACTGGGGATTAAAAATTATAGCGCATTGTATATGCCCTGTTTGCGGTCGTAATAGTTTTGCAGAATTTGAAACAAACGGGCAAAAAAAAGCACGTGAGTTTTCAAGTAGACAGAAAAACAGATTGGCACAGACAAGCACCACCAGTGCAGGTGCTGTTATTACTGATGATACTTTTCTAAAAAGTAATGCCGGTGCACATCTTACAAGAGGTGCGCTCCGGAACATGAATAAGGATGCACTTGAATCATTGGCAAAAAAACGCAATGTTGATGTATCCGGATGTTCAACTAACAAACAGCGTGCAAATATTATTTTTGATGCAATTAACAGCTTGGGATAGTTATGAAAAGAAAAATAACAATTCAAACATTTAACGATGGTGTTATAAGTGTTTATTCAATCGAATCTGTTGATAACGGTTCTGAAACACTAGAGCTTAAACAAAAGAATTTACGTTTTAATGAGCGCACGGTTGGTATAAACCGTTATTATCGTGCAAAACAAGATAATGTTGAAATAACAAAAGTTATACGCACACCAAGGTTGCAGAAAATATCAACTCAAGATGTTGTGAGATTTTTAAACGGTGAGCAATATTATATAAGGCGAATTGTTCCACCTGAAAATGTGACACCGCCATGTTGGGATTTAAGCCTTGAAAGGGTTGTTCATGATTATAACATTAACTAAGCTTGAAGATTTATTAAAAGAAATAACCACATCTGTATTTCACAATGAAGCATTTAAAGCTTCTGCACCATACATTGTTTATTCGGAGTACCGAAAACGCAATAAATTTGCAGACAACAGACCATTGGTCGGCGCATGGCGAGTACAAGTTGATTATTACACAAAGCTTCATATTGATATTAATTCATGCAGAATTGAAGAGCTGTTATATGAAAATGAAATACCATTTAAACATAACAAGGTGTTTGATGCAGAATTAAAGCTTAACAGACATATATTTGATTTGGACGGGGTTCACGATGGCTAAGTTTGAATTTGATATCAAGCAACTAGAAAATAATATTGTCGGCCGAATTGGAAAAATCCAAAATGTTAGCGGCAATCCTGCATATGGCAGTATTTTACAAAGAGCGGGAGCACGTCTTGCGGAATATTTTAAAGGAACTTTAATCAGCCTTGGAAAAGACGACACCGGACAACTTATTGACAGCATAAAACCTACCGATGTAAAAATTACCGGAAACAATGAAAAAAGCATTGATGTTTATCCGCACGGTATGCGAAAACCAACAGCCAGGCAACGAGGGGTAAGAAACGCTATGGTCGGTTTTGTGCATGAGTATGGGTCAAGTAAAGTAAAAGCTTCACACTGGATGTCAAATACCGTTGATGATGTGGGTGATGAAATCGCTCAGATGGTAGCCGATGGTGTTTCACAAATAATTGAAAACCAATTGAAAGGAAAATAAAGAAATGTTAGGAAACAAAAAAAGGGTAGACAAAAACCCAAAAATAGGCGTGGATATGTTCCACTTCGCAAAACTTAAAGAAGACCCCGATAAAGGCAATCCTTCGTATGAAGAGCCGGAACAGATTCCGGGTACTGTTAATGTAGGATTTAATCAAAACGCATCAACAGCACCCTTTTATGCAGACAACAAGGTATTCAGAACATCTGCACAGCGTGGAAACTTGGTTGCCACCATAGGATTGGCAGACATTCCCCCGGATATTCTTTCCGAGTGGTTCGGACAGGCTTACAAAGAGGGTATTCTTGAAGAAGGTCAAATTAATCCGATAGATATGGCTTTTGGATATCGTGTAAAAAAAGCAAATGGAGCATATCGTTATTTTTGGTTCTTAAAGGCAAAGGCAGCACCGCCGGATGAAAGCACGGAAACACAAGGCGAGTCATTAAACTATCAAACTGATAGCGTTGAACTAAACTGTGCATATCTTGCATCATTGGGTATTTTCCGCAGAAGAGCTGACAGTGATGACCCAAATCTTTCTGATGAATTAAAAAAAGATTTGGAGTCAAAGTGGTTTTCAAACCCACTTTGGGGTCGCAAAGAAATTGGTGACGATACAGGCAGTGACGATACAGGCAGTGGTGATACTGGCAGCGGTGATACCGGTACTGACCCGATAATTTAACAAAACTTATTAAACTGAGAGGAATTATTATTATGAAAATAGTAAATATAAAAAGGTACAGAGACCGTGAAACAAATGAAATTCAAGAAATCGGCACAGAGCGGGATGTTTCCGAAGAACGTGCAGTAGAGATAATCGAAGCCGGGTATGCTGAAGAAATTAAAAATTCCAACGACGACAATGCCGGCAATCCCGACGACAATACCGAAAATCCCGACGACAATGCCGGCAATCCCGACGACAATACCGAAAATCCCGACGACAATACCGAAAATCCCGACGACAATACCGAAAATCCCGACGACAATACCGAAAATCCCGACGACAATACCGAAAATCC
>Ga0123356_10007270_pt1 | contig 11059 bp, 8 predicted proteins | sample TergutEmb28metaG_2_FD_92546 | JGI IMG/M metagenome (GOLD analysis project Ga0123356, IMG submission 92546) | Embiratermes neotenicus P3 segment gut microbial communities from Petit-Saut dam, French Guiana - Emb289 P3 | ecosystem: Host-associated > Arthropoda: Insects > Digestive system > Gut ... | reverse complement strand
CTTATAACCGACGGGTTATTGGATGGGCTAAAATTTTCTTATGATTTATTTGATACGGCTTATATGGCGTTTGACGTAAATCTTTTTTATACAGGATTTTTTTATAAAAAAACTGCAAACATACTTATAAGCAGAGAAGATGTTGTTGATTATTTTTATAACGATAATAACTGGTTTTCTCCCAGGCGGTTTGTCAGTTCTATGGATATAAGATTTGGCAGTTACAGTAACCACCTGCTGTTGGGCGGTCTTGGACAATTTGATATGCGGGACGATCCAATGGGCGTTAATACTCTTTATGCATTGGGAAAATTTCGTGTTTCCAACAGTTATGCTGGATTCGAAGCGGGGGGAACGGCAAGCTTTTTAAAAACCAAAGAAAATCCCTATAAGACAGGCGTTGCCGCTTTTGCCGATCTTTCTTTCTGGAGAAATGCCGAAGCTGAATTTCATATGGGCGTGTGGTGGTTTTCCGGCGATATGAACGATAGCATAACGCCCTTTGTCCCGATAATGTGGAGCCATAATTTTAACAAATGGCTATGGATTACTGATTACAAATATGACGGCACAACGGATTTTTCTGTTTATCATCCGTCATTTTTGGCGCCGCGGCTTGACTTTAACGTTCATTTAAACGAAATTGTTTCAGTAAGCCTTAAGGGATGGTATTTTTTCTGGGAAGATGCGGATATAAATAATGATCATGACTGGATGGTTGATATTGGCGTTACCTTCAAGCCGGGATATCCTTCCAGGTTATCTTCAAAGCCAAAGTCAAAGTTTTCACGTTCCGGGAAAGTTGACTTCCACATTCCAATTTCCCCAGGTGTCTATTTTCAGGGATGGGGGCAGAACTGGTTCTCGATTGGTTTCCCGTTGCAGCTTGGGCTTGAAATCGACTTTGGCAATTATTTTAGCATAGCGGCGCTTGGCGATTTTGGCGGCGGTGTCGGTTACCCTGCATTGCTTGAATATAATTACGGCTTTATGGGCGAACTGTACTTTGCGGACAAATATATAGGTTATGGTTATGGTATGGGCGTTTATGGGAATGCCATGAATATTGATGATGGATCCGGCAGCGGCTCTAATTATATGCGTTTTGCCATTATTGTCAGGCCAAATGAAAGGAAAAAGGTTACACTTGCCGCAAATAGATATGACAACGGTAAATGGGGCGGCAGTATGCTGATTGGCTGGAATTTTTACCCATTCTTCTAGATAGTGTTCTATAATAATATACATATATAAGACAGGGTGCCAGGGCGGCAGTTACTATTTTTTAAGTTCTCTGCTATAATTGGCCCATGAATAAATTAAAGATACTAATCCCCAAAGGGCGGATTTTTGAAAATGTGTCGCGCCTGTTTACGGAAGCCGGTTTTTCTGTCACTCTGGCGGACAGAACATACCGGCCAGCGCTTGGCGCTGACTGGCTGGATGCAAAAATTATGAAACCGCAGAATGTGGGGGAACTTCTGGAACTTGGGAGCCACGATGCGGGCTTTACCGGTATAGACTGGATTCGCGAAAGCGGAGCGGATGTTGAGGAAATAATGGATCTTGGTTTTGACAAGGTTCGTATTGTTGCGGCTGTCCCGCACGATTATGACGAAGCGCTGCTGCGGTCCAAAAAGCTTGTGGTTGCCACCGAATATGTAAACCTTGCCGAAGCATGGCTTAAATCTGCCGGTTATCAATATTGCATTTTACGCACTTACGGCGCTACCGAAGTTTTTCCGCCGGACGATGCGGATATGATTATCGACAATACTTCTTCCGGCCAAACGCTGCGCGATAACGGCCTTAAAATAATCGGAACCCTGCTTGAATCGTCCACTCGTTTTGTCGCTTCGCGCGGAGCGCTTGCCGTAAAAGAAAAGCGCCGCCGCATTGAAGAACTTGCGATGCTTTTCCGCGCTGTTCTTGACGGGCGTGATCGCGTAATGCTTGAAATGAACATCCCCAAAGACCGCTTCGAGGCGGCTGTTAACGGGCTGCCTGCAATGCGGAGCCCAACGGTCGCGGCGCTTTACGGGGATGCCGGTTTTGCGGTCAAAATCGCCGTTAAAAAACATGAAGTTCCCGAAATTATTCCCAAATTGCAGGAAATGGGGGCGCTCGACATTGTAGAGTACGATTTACGCAAAGTACTCATTTAGTTTCAGCCAGGAGTGTAGAATGAGCAGAACTGCGGAGATTGAAAGAAAAACAAAAGAGACAGAAATCTTTATCAAATTTAATCTGGACGGGAAAGGCGATGCAAAGCTGGATTACCCTGTCGGGTTTATGTCCCACATGCTCAACACGTTTGCGCGTCACGGGCTGTTCGATCTGGAAATTTACGCCAAAGGCGATCTGGAGGTGGATCAGCACCACCTTGTTGAAGATACGGGGATAGTGCTTGGGCAGTGTTTTGCGAAAGCCCTTGGAGACAAGAAGGGTATCAGGCGGAACGGAAGCTGCCTTTTCCCGATGGATGAATGTTTGGCAAGAGCCGCTGTTGATGTTTCCGGCAGGCCGTTTTTGTATTTCGACGGGCAGCTTTCCGCCTCGCCGCTGATTTCCATGCCGGTTAACGCGCAGGAAGGAACATCCCGCGATTTTCAAACCGATGTAATCGAAGATTTCTGGCAGGGCTTTGCAAATGCCGCCGGATGCAATCTGCATCTGGAAATTTTGCGCGGCAGAAGCGATCATCATAAAATCGAAGCGCTTTTTAAGGCAGCGTCAAGAGCGTTACGTGCAGCTTGCGAATATGACAGCCGCGCAAGAGATATTATCCCTTCGACAAAAGGCATATTGCCGGGGTTTGGCGCTCCTGGAGTGTTGGTCTGATTATATGATAGGCGTTATTGACTATGGCGCGGGAAACCTGGGCTCTGTAATGAATGCGCTGAACCGGCTTTCGGTTCCGTGCCGTTTTGCCAAAGGGCCGGAAGAATTGTCCGCCGCAAATTCTCCGTTCGATAAAATTATTTTCCCCGGAGACGGGCATTTTGAAACAGCGATGGCTTTGCTTAACAAATCCGGTTATGCGCAGGCGATAAAGGAATGGATAGCGGCGGACAAACCGTTTTTGGGAATATGTATCGGATTGCAGTTGTTATTCGAAACTTCCGAAGAAGCGCCGCCGGGAGTAAAAGGGCTTTCTGTAATTCCGGGGACGGTGCGCAGGTTCCCCTGCCGCAAGGTGCCGCAAATCGGCTGGAATCAGACAACGGCTCGGGATTCCTCAAAAATTTTCAAAGGCATCCCTGTTAACAGTTTTTTTTATTATATTCATTCATACTATGCTGCGCCGGAAGATGCGGCAATCTGCACCGCCGAAACCGAATATTCTGTCCGCTACTGCTGCGCAGCAGAACGCGGCGCATTGGCGGCGGTGCAGTTTCACCCGGAAAAGTCCGGCGCGGCAGGAATCGCGCTTTTAAAAAATTGGACAGAAACCAATTAGTGTTCATGTTAGAGTTGTTCGGAAAACTCAGTCTCTGAACAATTTAATATAAAAAATTATTATTTGAATTGGAGGAAAAAATGCAGGCAAAAAGAATTATTCCCTGTCTGGATGTAGACGACGGCAAGGTAGTAAAAGGGGTCAAGTTTGAAGGTATAAAGGATGTCGGCGATCCTGTGGAACTGGCGCGGCGTTACAATGCCGATGGCGCGGATGAACTCGCGTTTCTCGACATTGGCGCTTCCTACAAAAGCCGCGCAACGTTACTCGAAGTGGTTCAAAAAGTAGCCGCCGAAGTTTTCATTCCGCTCTGTGTTGGCGGCGGCATACGCACCGTGGACGATATGCGCGCTGCAATGAACGCCGGCGCGGATAAGGTTTCTGTCTGTACTTCCGCCCTGAACCGCCCTGAACTGTTACGCGAAATGGCAAATGCTTACGGCAGTCAGTGTGTCGTGCTGTCTATCGACGCAAAACGTGTTAAGTGCGAAAATGGCCTGCGCTGGAACGCCTTTTCCAACGGCGGCAGAAACGACACGGGGATTGACGCGGTGGAATGGGCGGTGCGGGCGGCTGAACTTGGCGCGGGAGAAATTCTTCTCAACTCAATTGATGCGGACGGAACTGGCGCAGGTTACGATTTGGAATTAACCCGCCGCATACTAAACGCTGTAAATGTTCCGGTAATTGCCTCAGGCGGCGCAGGGACACTTGAGCAAATAGCCGGAGTCTTGTTAAGCACAGCGTCGCCGGAGATGGACAGTTCGGTTTCACCTGACGAAGCGCCGGGCGCCGATGCCGCCCTTGTAGCGTCGCTCCTGCATTTTGGAAAGACTACGATTCAGGAGATAAAAAAATATGCGCAGTCTAAAGGCGTATGCGTAAGGTGATAAATATGAAAAACAGGAATAAGTATCGTTCGTTTTTTGCAATTTTTTTTATTCTGTTATTTAGCGCAGCTTTTTTGTGCTGCAAGAAACAGGATAAAGCCCGGGAGCAGGATATTTCCCAGGATGATTTTGAGTCATCTTACGGTATTATGGAACATGTGCCGGTATTAAACACATGGAGTGCAGAAAATATACAATTTTCTTTTGACACCGGTGCTCACGAAAAATATCTTAACGACCCTCTGGAATTTTACGATCTTCCCGATGGCGGCGTTCCTTCCGGTTCAACTGCGGTTGTAGGAAGCGATGTCTGTCTTTTTTATCCCATTAATAATGTTCCGGAAGACGATAACCTGGAAAAGCTCCCTGCCGGTGAATTAATTCCATTTGCCGAAATAATTCCTTTGCTGGACAAATTTAAAAGCAAGAATCCCGAAATGGAAGAGCTTTTTTCTTTTCAGGATAATTACAACTTTTTTTACAAAACTGTCTGGAACGGAAAACAGGGCATTGTTTTTGGGGCGGATCTTTACGGTATTGGAGCATCCAACGAAGAAAACAGGATAAATGCCTTATTGTATAAAGGTAACGGATTTTTTGATACTTTTTACCCTTTTGCCGGTTATGAGCAAATAAGGGATGATATTCTTGACGAACTTGAAACAAATGGCCTGGTTTTTCAGGAAGTAAAACAAAATGAATATAGACTAACCGATGAAAAACCGGACGATATGATAAGCCTTTATACGGATTTATTAAAAAAACCGGCAACGCCTATTTTTGTTACTACAGATTTGGCTGCCCATGCAAACCATCTGGTATTTGACAGAATGCTTCAATATATCGAAGAAGAATTCTTTTTTCCGCAAGTGGTTAAATTAACAAATTTATATATAAAAGAAATAGAACAGAAAAAAGGGCAAATACCGGAAGATGTATATAATACGGCCATTCTTTATTTTCAAACGGCTCAGGCATTGCTGGCTATGGCTCCAGGAAGAATCAAAGACGAGGATTATAGAAACAGAATTACATACAATAATGTTGATGCCGCGCAGGTTTTAAAAGATTATCCGGCGCAGATAGTATCGGAAATTGAAAAAATGACCGCCGCAGAAGGAATGGGGCAATCGTCAGTTTTTGATTTCGTTAAAGAAGATTATTCGCAATACAAAGTAAGAGGGCATTATACAAAAAACGGGGTTCTTGGCGCATATTTCCGCGCTCTTATGTGGTACGGCAGAATAAATTTCAATCTTGGCGGCGAGCATGACCCTGCAAAACAAAATGCGCTTAAGCTGGCTCCTGTAGCTTTATTGATTACAGATATAACAGAAAATTATCCGGAAATAAAAAAAATCTGGCAGTCGCTTTTTGATCCCATAACAGAACTTATCGGCATGTCGGATGATATAAGTTTTAATGAACTTATCCCTCTCTGGAATAAAGTTAAAGGCGCAGGTTTTAACCAATGGTACAACGATCCTGCCAAACTGGAAAGTTTTGTTACACAGGAATATAAGGAATTGCGCCCTCCGTCAATTTCCGGCTTTTCCCTGCAGGATGGCGCTTTTGCAGGCGGGTCTGCTCTGGCAAATCGCCTTCCCCCAACAGGATGGCGCTTATTCGGGCAGCGTTATACGCTGGACAGCGAAATCCATAGCCATGTGTCGCCTCCAAAATTTCGGTCTGACCCTGCCCGTAACATGGTTCGGGGATTGGATATTATGAAAGTTTTTGGTTCAAAAACAGCAGACTGGCTGTTAAAGGAGAGTGATTATAAAAAATATAACGGTCTTGAAGGTGCTTTAAATTCGATACAGAGCAGTCTGGAAAATTTAAAAAACGATTACTGGTTTTCTGCATATTATACAAATATATTGTATCAGATAAAAACTCTTGCGCAATTCGAGAACGGAACTGGTTTTTATTTTACAGAAAAACCAGGATGGAATTTAAAGGCAATGAACTCATCTCACGGAGTCTGGGCGGAACTGCGCCATGATACAATCCTTTACGTTAAACAACAATATGGTGAAATGGGAGGAGGGGGGTTCATGGAACCTACTTTCAGGACTAAACCTCTTCCTGCGCCTGTGCATTATCTTGAGCCAAATGTGCCGTTTTGGAATACCTCCGCTGCGGCATTTCAGAAAATGTATGAAATACTTGGAAAATACGGCTATCTGGACGATGTAACAAAAATGGTTTTAGGCAGTATGCAGCAGCTTTTTGTTAAAGCTGCGGAAATCTCTGTTTTGGAAGCTGAAGACAAAGAAGTATCCAGAAATGATTTAACATGGATCAGCCGGATATCAAGGGAGTTAGCCTATATAGTACTGGAGCATTTAGGCGGCAATATTGTAGATGATGTAGATTCCATGAAGATGGCTCTTGTTGCGGATGTGTATACTAACGCAGAAACTGGAATGGTTCTGGAAACTGCTGTGGGTATTCCATACCGGCTTTATGTCCCGTTGAATGACGGGCAGGGCGGCAAGCGCATTGCGGTTGGTTATGGTTTTAGTTATTATGAGTTTAACCAGCCCATGTCGAACAGGCTTAACAACGAAGAATGGAAAAGTATTGTTTATAAAAACGATTCAGATATGAAGAAATATCTTCCTTCCTGGATGAAGGGGATGGTTCATCCGGCAAAATAAGGTTATTCATGAAAAAAACTTTTTTTCTGCTGTGTGGGATTATCATTATTTTACTGATATTTTCATGCAGCAGGAATGTGCCGCATGGCGCAGAGCCTGGCGTAAAGTTTGGCGTAACGGACGAAATACTTGTGTATCATACATGGCTTTCCCTTAAGGAAATGGAATACAGAGAGCCGCTTTCCCCAAAACTTTTGAACAATAGTGCGGCAGGGCTATCCGGTAAGGCCAACATTCCGCAGGATTTTTTTCCATGGGCAGGCATAACAAGCCACCATATTCTGGCTCATGATTATCTTGACGCATGGTTTTCTCAGCTTGCGCAGATTAGAAACCCGCAAAGATTTTATATCATAAGCCCGGATCATTACGGCATTTCTTTGGAACCCTATTCATTGACAATAGGCTGCTGGAAAAGCGGTTTTGGCATTGTGGAATCTGACAGGGAAAAAGTTTTCGAACTTGCTCAATCGCTCGGCGTGGAACTTGACATGGGAGTGTTTGCGCCGGAACATGGCATATCCGCTCTTATGCCTTATATAAAAAAATATTTTCCGCAGGCAAAGGTTATTGCAATTGTTCACAGAAGCGAGCCTGCGGTGAATACTTTTTTAAGCGGGGGCCTTGCAGGCATTCTTGAAAATGAATTTGACGAAGCAGGCAAGCAGGAAAATTTTTTAATAATTTCTTCCGATTTTTCTCATGGCGGCAACATGCAGGAAACCTGCAATTATGATTTTAATTCGCAGCGGTATTTAAAGGACAGCCGGAATGTATCATGGAATTCAGTATGCTGCGATAATCGCGCCGGAATATATATTCTTGACCGTCTTGGAAAAAACAATCTGGAATCCTGTATTCTTTACCATACTAATTCCTGGGAAATTTCAAATCAGGGAAAGGATGATATTACAAGTTACTTTTTTGTTTATTTTGCTGACTTATACACTCATTGATTATTAATCAATTTTTAACATATAATAAACCATGATTATAGCTTCGATAGATATTCAAAACGGCAAAGTCGTCCAGCTAAAGCAGGGCGAAGAACTTGTTTTACAGCGCGAAAATGCTCTGGAACTGGCGGCGGAATTCGACCGTTACGGAGAAGTTGCGGTCATAGATCTTGACGCGGCGATGGGGAAGGGGTCTAACCTTGAAATGATTAAGCCTCTTTTGCGGAAAGCAGAGTGCAGGGTAGGGGGCGGAATCAGAACGCCGGAACAGGCGAAAGAGCTGGTAAGCCTTGGGGCGCGGAAAATTATCGTTGGTTCCAGCTGCTTCCGCGATCCTGCAAAGAAAGGAGCAGACATTGCCGGCGGCGAGTTTGCAGTAAATGTTTCTTTTCTTGAAGCAATGTCCAAAAAAATAGGGCGTGAACGGTTAATCGTTGCGGTAGATGCCCGCAATGGCGAAATAGTAGTAGACGGCTGGAAGACATCCACCGGTCTTGATTTAATTGCAGCGGCAAAGGCTGTTGAGCCGTTTGCGGGGGAGCTGCTTTTTACCTGCGTAGAACGCGAAGGCACCATGACCGGCATCGATCCTGCGCCGGTGCGTAAACTGCGCGAATCTGTCTCCTGCCAAATTACCGTTGCAGGCGGCGTAACTACGCTGGATGAAGTTAAAGAAATTGCCGCTCTTGGCTGTGATGTGCAATTGGGCATGGCTCTTTATACGGGGAAAATAAATCTTGCCGATGCATTTATTGCGTCTTTAAACTGGAAAAAAAGCAGGGCAACTTTTTCGCTCCCCGTCCCCGGCTCAGTTCCCTCCGTTCAAAGTTCCCCGCTTGATGCCCCCCGCTTAATGCTCCCCATAATTGTCCAATCGCCCGATGGCCAGACAATTATGACTGGTTTTACCGACAGCGAATCGTTGGCGGAAACATTCAAACGCGGCAATGTTTGTTTTCATAGCCGTACCCGTAACAAACTCTGGATGAAAGGTGAAAATTCAGGCAATGTGTTAAAGCTGCTCCGCCTGCGCGCAGACTGCGACCGTGACGCTCTGTTGGCTACGGCGGAACCTGCTGGCCCTGTCTGCCATACCGGCGCATGGTCTTGCTTTGCAGTTAACAGAAATTATACATGGGAATTTTTGCAGGGTATTATCGCCGAACGTTTCCGTAATCCGGCGCCGGGTTCCTATACTGCGACTTTGGACGATGAGCTGGTTCGTGAAAAAGTAATGGAAGAAGCCAAAGAACTTTGCGATGCAAAAAATAAAGATGAGGTTATTTGGGAAGCTGCGGATTTACTCTATTTTGCGACAGTGTTGATGACACGCGCCGGAGTAACTGTAAGCGAAATTCTTGACGAACTTGACAGGCGTCACAAAAAATAAGGTAATAGTAATATATGAGTAAATATTGGAATTGCCGTACAAGAAATATAAAACCCTATGTTCCGGGCGAGCAGCCCAGAGACAAAAAATTTATTAAACTAAATACAAACGAAAACCCGTATCCGCCTTCGCCAAAGGTTATCGAAGTGATTCAAAAAGCCTCAAATGGCGATTTAAAACTTTATCCAGACCCGGAAAGCGTTGCTTTTCGCGAAGCCGCCGCATTGCGTTACGGTGTAAAACCGGAACAAGTATTTGCAGGTAACGGCTCCGATGAAATCCTTGCCTTCGTATTCGGCGCTTTCTTCGAAAGCAGCGCAACGGCAGCCACGATCCTTTTCCCGGACATTACCTACGGTTTTTACCCTATATACGCAGATTTATGGAGCATCCCGTACCGCGCCGTTCCGCTCCGCGATGATTTTTCCATTAATTGCGCCGATTACAATACTCCATGCGGCGGAGCAATTTTTCCCAATCCAAATGCGCCAACCGGCATACCGCTGCCATTGGATGAAATTCTGCAGCTTGCAAAGCAGCTTGAAGCGCAGGGCAGGGTGCTGGTGGTAGATGAAGCGTATGTCACATTCGGCGCCGAAAGCGCAGTCCCCTATATCGAAAAATATCCCAACCTTTTAACAGTGCACACAATGTCAAAGTCGGCATCTCTTGCAGGGCTGCGGTTTGGTTTTGCTATCGGCAATGCAGAATTAATCGAGGGTATTTGCCGTATAAGAGATTCTTTTAATTCTTACCCAATCGACCGTCTTGCCCTTGCCGGAGCGGCTGCAGCAGTTGCAGACACAGTCTATTACGACGGAATTAACCGCAAGGTAGTGAAGACGCGGGAACGGACAGCGAATGAATTGCGCGGCCTTGGTTTTAATGTTCTGCCGTCGGCTGCCAACTTTCTTTTTGTAAAGCCTCCAAATATAAGCGGCGCTGAATTTTTTGCCGCGCTAAGGGAAAAGGGTATTCTGGTGCGTCATTTTGAGAAAAAAAGAATATCAGATTACCTGCGGGTAAGTATAGGAACAGACGAAGAAATGGATACATTTCTGAATGTGTGCCGTGAAACCTTAAAGAACCAATAATACGGAGAATTATAAATGAAAATAATACAAAGCAACGCTTTCGATTTATATTGGAAAGATTATGCAGTACAGGAAGATGATGAAGATGCTGCCGCTGTTGTAAAAGAAATTATTGCTGCCGTAAGGAAAGACGGCGATAAAGCAGTAAAACATTTCGCTTCGCGGTTTGATAAATCTTCTCCGCAGCAGCTTGAAGTTCCAATGACAGAAGTAAAAAACGCTTACAGTAAATTACTCGCAGATGATCCGGCGCTGGCAGAAGCGCTTGAATTTGCAGCGGAAAATATCTACCGCTTTTCCATGAAACAAAGAGAACAATTTGCCGATTTTGAGTTTGAAACACAACCTGGGCTTTTTACCGGTCAGCGTGTAATTCCTGTGCAGCGGGCAGGCGTTTATGTGCCTGGCGGGCGGTTTCCGCTGTTTTCTTCGGTTCTTATGGGGCTTGTTCCGGCATTCAGCGCCGGCGTGCAGGAAATTGCTTTTGCGTCTCCGCCTGGCGAAAACGGATTCCCCGACAGTAAAATACTTGCCGCCGCCGCCATTGCCGCCGCAAAAACTGGAGTGTCAGATAACAGGCTTAGGGTTTTTTCCATGGGAGGGGCG
>Ga0123356_10007268_pt1 | contig 11060 bp, 9 predicted proteins | sample TergutEmb28metaG_2_FD_92546 | JGI IMG/M metagenome (GOLD analysis project Ga0123356, IMG submission 92546) | Embiratermes neotenicus P3 segment gut microbial communities from Petit-Saut dam, French Guiana - Emb289 P3 | ecosystem: Host-associated > Arthropoda: Insects > Digestive system > Gut ... | reverse complement strand
GGGGTCGAGCCGCACGCTACTCCCGCGCTGGCCGCATGTCGATGCGCGGCCATGGCGAGCAGTCGCCGCCAGGGCCGAGCCTGAGCTTCCGCCCTTCAGCGCTGCGGGTCGTCGAGCATGTGGAGATTCCTCGCGAGGAACGCATAGATGTCGGCGCTCTGGCCGATGGCCTGCGTGACCGTCTCGCCACCGCCGTGACCGGAGGCCAGATCCACCGCGAGCAACACCGGCGCTTCACCAGCCTGCGCTGCCTGCAGTGCGGCGGCGAACTTGAACGAGTGCATCGGCATCACGCGCGTGTCGTGATCGCCGGTGATCACCAGTGTGGCGGGATAGTGCGTGCCGCGGTGCACGTTGTGCACCGGCGAATAGCTGTAGAGCGCGCGGAACTGCTGCGGATCCTGCGGCGAGCCGTAGTCTCCCTCCCAGCCTGCGCCCTGGCCGAAGAGATTGAAGCGCAGCATGTCGAGCACGCCCACCTGCACGATCGCTGCCCCGAACAGATCCGGCCGCTGGGTCAGGCACGCGCCCACCAGCAGACCGCCGTTGGAGCGGCCGTGAATCGCGAGGCGCGCTGCGGAAGTGTAGCGCTGCCCGATCAGCCACTCGGCTGCCGCGATGAAGTCATCGAACACTACCTGCTTGTGAGTGCGGATGGCCTGGCGATGCCAGGCCTCGCCATACTCACCGCCGCCGCGGATGTTGGCCATGGCGAACACGCCGCCCATCTCCAGCCAGGCGATGCGGCCGGGGTTGAACGAGGGCAGGCTGGAGAGCCCGAAACCGCCGTAGCCGTACAGCAGGGTCGGATTCGCGCCATCGAGCTTCAGTCCCTTGCGGTAGGCGAGCAGCAGCGGAATGCGCGTGCCGTCCTTGCCCGCGTAGAAAACCTGGCGCTGCTCGAACGCCGCCGGGTCGAACGCGACCCGCGGCGCGTGAAACACCGTGCTGCTGCCCGAGTCGAGGTCGTAGCGGTAGACCGTCGCAGGAGTAATGAGGTCGGTGTACGAATAGAAGGTCTCGCGCTCATCCGCTTCCCCGCCAAAGCCGGATACGGAGCCCGCGCCCGGCAGCGCGACCTCACGATGCGTCGAGCCGTCGAGCGCGTAGGTCATGACGCGGCTGTGCGCGTCATGCATCGTCCGCACGATCAGCCTGTGACCGACCAGCGTGACGCTGCGGCCGCCGAGGTCGATCGCGTCAGCGCCCTCCGGCACCACCTCCCGCCAGTTGGCGCGCGCGGGCCTGGCGGGATCGACCGCCACCACACGTCCGTTGGGCGCATCGAGCGAGGTGAGAAAGAACAGCCGGTCTGCGTCGGCGCCCACGTAGTGGAAGGCGGCTGCAAACCCAACGCTCACGGGTACCGCCTGGGCAGTCGCCGACTGCAGGTCGAGCAGATACAGGTTCTCGCGGCCCTTGTCACCGACCTCGCCCTCTCCGGCGAGCACCACCAGCCAGCGGCCGTCGCGTGTCAGAAAAGGCTCGTACTGCCAGTCCGGATGGGCGCCGTCACCGAACACGCGACGATCGGCCGTGACCGGCGTGCCCAGCGCGTGGTAGTAGAGCGCGTTGCCCAGATCCTGGCTGCTGAGCTCGGCGCCGGCGCGCGGAGCGGGAAAGGCACTGTAGTACAAGCCCTTCCCATCAGGGGTAAACACCGGCGGGTAGTACTTGGTGAAGCGCAGGACGTCCGGCAGGTCCTCTCCCGTGGAGAGGTCGCGGATACGCCACTCGGTCCAGTCCGATCCCGAGTACGACACCCCGTACGCCAGCAGATCTGCGGCGCGGCTCGCGACATATCCGCCCACGACCGGGTGGCCCGCCGACGGCAGCGCGTTCGGGTCGACCGCAACGACCGGTGCCTCGGTGAGTCCCTTTGCGCTCATCAGCACGCTCTGTTCCTGATGCCCGCTGTTACTGGTAAAGAAGTAACGGCCGTGCGCCTTGAACGGGACGCCGGTTCTTTCGAAGTCGTACAGCTGCGCGACGCGCGCGCGGATGCGCGCGCGCTCGGGGATCGCCTCCAGATACGCGTTCGTCAGCTGCGCCTCCGCGTGCACCCAGCCGCGCGTGGCCGGAGAATCGAGATCCTCGAGCCAGCGATACGGATCAGCCACCCGGGTGCCGTGGTATTCGTCCACCACGCCATCGCGCGGGGCGCGCGGGTAGGTGAGGCGCTGCGAGGCGGTTACCACCGGCGCGGGTCCCGAGAGCAGCGCCACGGCCGTGGCCAGACACACTCCCGCAAGCACCCCAACAGTGCGGCTCGATGACATGTACGACCTTTCCTCAGCAACCTTGACCCGATTCTAGGGTGACTCGTAGACGGTCTTGCCGCCGACCACGGTGCGCAGCACGCGCGCGTTGAGAATCTCCCCCGGCGATGACTTGAGCAGATCTCGGTCGAGCACCACGAAGTCGGCGAGCTGCCCGACGACCAGGCGGCCCTTCACCTGCTCCATCCCCTCCGCATAGGCCGAGCCTTGCGTGTACGCGTACAGGGCCTGTGCGAAGCTCAGCCGCTCCTCGGGGAAATACGCCGGCGCCGGAGCACCCACCGCGGCGGGTTCCGGAAGGCGGGTCAGGGCGGCGTACAGGCCGCGCAACGGGGCCACCGACTCCACCGGGTAGTCGGTGCCGAAGGCGAGCGGAATACCGTGATCGAGCATGCTCTTCCGGGCGTAAGAGTAGCGCGCGCGCGTGGCACCTACCCGCGCCTGCGCCCAGCGCATGTCCGTCAGCAGGTGGCTCGGCTGCATCGAGGCGATGACGCGCAGCGCGGCCTGGCGCCCGAGATCCTGGGGCGCGATCAGCTGGTCGTGCTCGATGCGAAAGCGCATGCCCGTGCGCTGCGCGGGCGGCAGCGCCGCTTCAGCCGCGGCGAACGCATGCAGCGCCATCGCCACCGCCCGGTCGCCAATGGCATGAAAGCCGATCTGAAATCCGAGGCGCGCACGTTCGACGGTCATCTCATCGAGGCGCGGCTGCGAGTAGCGCGGGATGCCGCGCTCGTGCGGGTCGTCGCTGTAGGGCTCTTCGAGGGCGGCAGTGCGCGAGCCGAGCGATCCGTCCATGAAACCCTTGAGCATCCCGGTATGCAGCATGGGATCGTCGTGAGGGTGGGCATCGCGCTCGCGAATGAGAACGGCAGGCGCATCGTCGAACGTCAGCCACTCGCTGATGCGCAGCGGCAGCGCCCGCGCGCGCTCCATCTGCTCGTAGACGAGAAAGTCTTCCCACTGCGAGTAGTCCTGTGCCGAGGTCACGCCGTGCCGCACGGCATCGCCAGTGGCGAGCTCGAGCGCGCGCCGGCGCTCCTCAGGGGTGGGAGGTGGAATGCGCCGCTCGTACACACCCTTGGCGGTCTCGCGCAGGATCCCGGTGAGCTCGCCGTTCGCGTCCCGGTCGAGCTTGCCACCGGCGGGATCGGCGGTGGTGCGATCGATCCCCCACGCCTGCAGGGCGGCGCTGTTGACCACGGCGATGTGTCCGTCCACGCGCTCGAGGAACGCCGGGTGACCCCCGGTCACGCGGTCGAGATCAGCGCGCGCACGCAGCCGCCCGCCGCGCACTGCGAGCGCGTTGACGCGCTGCGGCCGCGCGCTCGTGAGCGCCTCCGCGGTGAGGATGTCCCCGTGCAGGAAAACCTGCTCGGCGAAGCCCTCATCAGCCGCCAGCGCCGTTCCTGCCACCAGGCTCATCAGCCCCAGCAGGCTCATCAGCCACGCTGCGCATCGCAAGGCTCGAGGCTCCTTCACGTGTTGGACCCGACGTGATTATGCCCAAGACCACGGCGGCGGCGCGCTAGAATCCGCGCATGCCGCAGCACATCGGAATCGTCGCCTGCTCCGCGGAGGGAGCGGCGCTTTGTTATCGCACCGTGTGCGTGGAAGGCGGCCAGCTGTTCGGAGCGCTCGAGCATCCCGAGGTCTCGATGCATACGCACTCGCTCGCCGCCTACGTGCGCTGCATCGAGCGCGCCGACTGGCCGGGCGTCGCGGAGCTGATGTTGTCCTCGGCACAGAAACTGGCGCGCGCGGGCGCGGATTTTCTCATCTGTCCAGACAACACCATCCACCAGGCGCTGCCGTGGGTCCTCAGACGCTCTCCGCTACCGTGGCTGCACATCGCCGAGGTCGTCGCCGCGCACGCTGTCGAGCGCGGCTATCGGCGCCTGGGCCTCACTGGCACGCGCTACCTGGTCGACAGCGAGGTGTACCCGGAGAAACTGGCAGCACACGGCCGCGAATATCTGCGCCCCAATCCGGCCGAGCGCGCGCAGATCAATCGCATCATTTTCGAGGAGCTGGTCGCGGGTATCTGCACCCCCGCGGCCATCGCCTGCTTTCAACGGGTCATCGCCCGCATGAAGGACGAGGGCTGCGACGCCGTGGTGCTCGCCTGCACCGAGATCCCGCTGATCATGAACGACGACAATTCGCCGCTGCCGACTCTGGACTCCACGCGTCTGCTGGCGCGCGCCGCGCTGCAACGCAGCCGCAGCGGCTAGGGCTTGCCTGCGAACTTGAAAGACACCTTCAGCTTCGCCCGGTAGGCCTTCACCTTGCCGTCCTGCACCTGCATGTCGAGCTGCACCACCTCCGCGATCCGCAGGTCGCGCAGCGACTTTCCCGCCTGATTAACCGCCGCCGCGGCGGCCTTTTCCCAGGACTCGGTGCTCGTTCCGACCAGCTCGATGATCTTGTAGACACTCTCGGCCATGGTCCTCTCCTTACTGCGCACCCCGCGGCTCGCGCGGCAGTCCGAGCGAGCGCTCGGCGATGATGTTTCGCTGTACCTGGTTGGTGCCGCCGTAGATGGTATCGGCGCGCGAGGCGAGGAACAGCCGCGGCAGCAGGTCCCACTCGTAAGCTGCCGCGCCGGCGATCTCCCCCGCGGGCCCGAGCACGTCGAGCGCCAGCACCCCGAGCTTCTTGCGCCAGGTCGCCCAGAAGATCTTGTACGTGTAGGCCTCGTTCGAGAGCTGGCCGGCCTCGGCGGCGGACAGCATGCGCAGTGCGCTGTAGCGCATGAGCTTGAGGCCGATGTGCGCGTGCGCCAGGCGTTGGCGGATATCCGGATCGTGGATCAGTCCATTGGCCTCTGCGGCGGCGAGGATTGCCCGCAGCTCGTTCCTGAAGTTCATCTGCTGTGCGAGCGTCGAAACGCCGCGCTCGAACGCGAGCGTGCCCATCGCGACTTTCCAGCCCTCGCCGGCGACGCCTACGATGTTGGCGGCCGCCGTGCGCGCATCGACGAAGAAGGTCTCGTTGAACTCCGCACTGCCGGTCATCTGGCGAATGGGCCGCACGGTGACCCCAGGCTGACGCATCGGCACCAGCAGGTACGACAGTCCGCGGTGGCCGCGCGAGCCCTCCTCAGTGCGGCACACGACGAACGACCAGTCCGCGAGGTGCGCGAATGAGGTCCAGGTCTTCTGGCCGTTCAGCACCCACTCGCCGCCGTCGGTGCCCTGCTGCAGATGTGCGCGCGTGCGCACGTTGGCCAGGTCCGAGCCGGCGTTGGGCTCGCTGTATCCCTGACACCAGTACTCCTCGCCGCGCGCGATGGGCGGCAGAAAACGCTGCTGCTGCTCGTGAGTACCGAAGGTGAGGATCGTGGGGCCGGCGAGCTCGACGCCCATGTAACCGAGTCGAACCGGTGCGCCCGCACGCGCGTACTCCTCGGCGAAGATCACCTGCTCGGCGAGCGAGGCGTTGCGTCCGCCGTACTCCTCGGGCCAGCCGATGCAGCTCCAGCGCGCGGCGCCGAGCGCCCGTTCCCATTCCTGACGTCGCCGCAGCATGCCGGTGAGGGAGGTCACGCCGCGGATGTCGCGGAAGGGCCCGGACAGCTGCCCCTCGAGCCACCTGGCCGCCTCGCTGCGGAAGCGCTCCTGCTCGGGCGTGAAACCTAACCTCATGCTCGCACCTGCCGCATCGTAGCACCTAGAAAAACGGCGTCGCCGCTTCGCCTGGGGCGAACAGCCGCACCAGCCGCTCGCGCTGCCAGGCGGGACTGCCGAGCAGCATCGCGGTGGCGCGCGCGCGTTTGAAATAAAGGTGTGCCTCGTGCTCCCAGGTGAAGCCGATACCGCCGTGGAGCTGGATGGCGTTGGCCGCGCAGTCGAAGAACGTGTCGCAGCAGTAGCTCTTGGCGATCGCTGCGGCCTCGGCAAGCTCCTCACTGCGCTCCTGCGCGACGCATGCCGCGTACCAGGCAGCGGACTTCGCCGCCTCCACCTCGATCATCATGTCGGCGAGACGATGCTTGACGGCCTGAAAGCTGCCGATCGGCCGCCCGAACTGCACGCGCTGTTTCACGTACGCCGAGGTCATTTCGAGCACCTGCTCCGCGCCCCCGAGCGCCTCCGAGGCGAGCGCAATGCGCGCAAGGTTCAGCGCTCTCTCGAGGGCTGCGCCGGCAGCGCCGTGCTCCCCGAGCAGCCGTCCGGCGCCCACCCTCACAGCGGCGAACTCGACGCGCGACATCGGCCGCGTGACATCGAGCATCACGTGCGGGCGGACCGTGACACCGGCCGAGCGGGCCGGGACCACCACGACGCTGATGCCGCTCGAGCCGCTCGAGCCGCTCGAGCGCGCGAGCACCAGCAACTCATCCGCCGTATCGCCATGAATGACGAAATCGCTCACGCCGTTCAGAGTGAAGCCGTCACCGCTGCTCTCCAGGAGCGCCGTCACCCCCGCGCACGGCGGCCGCCCGTCCGTTCCCGACAGCGAGCAGGCGATGCGCAGCTCGCCGGCCGCAATGGATTGCAGCAGCATCCGGCGCTGCGCCTCGCTGCCGAGAGCGTCGATGATCGGGGCGGCCAGGGCGGCGGTGGCGAAGAATGGCGATGGCACCAGGCGCCGGCCGAGCTCCTCCTGCAGGATGCACAGCTCCACCCAGCCGAGGCCCGCGCCGCCATACGCCTGCGGTATGGCGAGCCCGGTCCAGCCGAGCTCGGCAGATATCTGCCGCCACAGCTGCGCATCGTAGCCGCCCGGCTGCTCCATGGCGGCGCGCAGCTGCGCGGATCCGGCGCGTTCGGCGAGCAAGCTGCGCGCGTTCTCGCGGATGAGCTGTTGTTCCTCGCTGTGCGCGAATTGCATCGGCAGCCTCTGGGGCGTCCTTCAGTACCAGTGATCCTCGAGACCTTCCCAGATGTCGACCTTCGGGACACCGCGATCGGCGGTGAAGTTGCCGAAGCGGCCGGCGTGAAAGGCAAGCGGGGTACCGGGAGCGCCAGCGATCCCGTGCACCTCACCGACGATGATCAGGTGATCGCCCCCGGCGTGCAGCGCGTGCACGCGGCAGTCGAAACGGCACAGGGCGTCCTCGAGATGGGGGGGATGCGCACGGTTGCGCCAATGACGGTCGAGGTCGAACTTGTCGTGCGTGCGACGGGCAAAGTGCACGGCGAGATCGAGCTGGTGGTGCGAGAGGACGTGAACTGCGAACTCCGCGCCGGGTGCGAAAGCGGGCACGCCGCTGCTGCCGCTCGCCAGGCACCACAGCAGCAGCGGTGGAACCAGCGATACCGAGGTGAAGGAGTTCGCGGTGACACCGATCGGTTCGCCCTGCGGACGCACCCCGGTCACGACCGTGACGCCGGTCGCAAACAGACCGAATGCATCTCGCAGCTCGCGCTCCGAGAAGGACGTGCTCGCGCGGGTCACGTCATCCCGGCCGGACGCGCGTGCCGCGCGTGGATTTCACCATGCGCGCATCCTACGTTGGCCGTGCCCTTCAGTACACTTCGAACAGCCCTGCCGCGCCCATGCCGCCTGCGACGCACATGGTGACCACCGCCCAGCGCACGCCGCGCCGGCGGCCCTCGATGAGTGCGTGACCCACGAGCCGCGCTCCGCTCATGCCGTAGGGGTGCCCGATGGCGATGGCGCCGCCATCGACGTTGAATCTCTCGTTGTCGATGCCGAGGCGGTCGCGGCAATACAGCGCCTGTACCGCGAAGGCTTCGTTGAGCTCCCAGAGGCCGATGTCGTCGACCTCCAGGCCGTGGCGCGCCAGGAGCTTCGGCACGGCGAACACCGGGCCGATGCCCATCTCATCGGGCGCGCAGCCGGCGACCGCGATGCCGCGATACGCGCCGAGGGGTTCGAGGTTGCGCTGTTCGGCGAGCTGCGCCTCCATCACCACGCAGGCGGAAGCGCCATCGGAGAGCTGCGAGGCATTGCCCGCGGTTATGAACTCGCCCTGGGCGATGACCTTACCTGCGGACCACACCGGCTCCAGCTGCGCGAGCCCCGCGAGTGTCGTCTCGGGGCGGTAGCCCTCGTCCCGCTGCAGCAGGATGTCTTGCGGATGGCTCTCCCCGCTCACCTTGTCGGTGACGATCTTGCGAGTCTGCAGCGGAACGATCTCGGCCGCGAAGCGTGCGCTTTGATAAGCCGCGGCGACGCGCTGCTGGCTCTGCAAAGCGTACCGGTCCTGCGCCTCGCGCGACACACCGTAGCGACGCGCCACTACTTCCGCGGTCTCGATCATCGGCATGTACATGTGCGGTGAGCGCGCCAGCACCGCTTCCGACTGGCCACGGAAATTGTTGAAGTGCTTGTTCTGCGTGAGACTGATCGACTCCACGCCCCCTGCGACGACCACCGGCATACCGTCCTCGACGACCTGCCTGGCCGCGGTTGCGATCGCCATGAGTCCCGAGGCGCACTTGCGATCGATGCTCATGCCGGCAACGCTCTCGGGAAGTCCCGCCGCAGCGACCGTGAGCCGCGCGATGTTGTAGCCCTGCGGGCCCTGCTGGATGGCACAGCCGAGAATCACATCCTCGACCTCGGCGGGGTCGATGCCGGCACGGCGCACGGCCTCGCGCACCACGTGACCCGAGAGCACCGCAGAGTCAGTGTCGTTGAACGCGCCGCGGTAGGCCTTGCCGATCGGCGTGCGGGCAGTAGAGACGATGACGGCTTCACGCATGGTTACACCTTATCAAGTGGCTATTCAGCGCAGCAACGCCAGCCAGTCGCGATCGTGCGGTCCATAGGCAACGAAGAACGGGTTGAGCAGCTGCGTGCCGCGGTTGTACTGCAACGGCCCGCCATCGAGTCGACTCACCGTTCCCCCGGCGCCGCTCAGCACGGCGTGCGCGGCAGCCGTGTCCCATTCGCTGGTCGGACCCAGGCGCGGGTAGACGTCGGCTGTGCCCTCGGCCACCAGGCAGAACTTCAGCGAGCTGCCGATTACGAGCAGCTCGTGCGCGCCGACACGGGCGAGAAACACCTCCAGCGAGTCGCCGCGGTGCGAGCGGCTGCCCACCACGCGCAGCGGCACGCCCGCCCGCGACGCCACCCGGATCGCCTCAGCCGCCCTCGCAGCGCGCTGCCGCCACGCGCCCACCCCGGGCCATCCGAGGTAGGTGGTATCCGTCAGCGGCACGTGCACCACACCGAGTGCAGGTGTGTGCTGCTCGATGAGCGCGATGTTGACGGTGAACTCCCCGTTGCGCGACAGAAACTCCCGGGTGCCGTCGAGCGGGTCCACCAGCCAGTGACGCGGCCATTGCAGCCGCTCGTGCGCCGGCGTACCCGCGGCTTCCTCGGACAACACCGGCACGTCGGGGCTGAGCTCTGCCAGACGCTGCACGATCAGTCGGTGCGCACGCAGGTCGGCGGCCGTCAGCGGCGATTCGTCCGCCTTCAACGTGGCCGCGACCTCGCCCGAGGCGTAGACCTCGAGGATTTCCCGGCCCGCTGCACGGGCGATGTCGGCGACGCGTTCGAGCAACGCCTGCGTCGCCGCGCTCATGGGCCTGCGGTCACCTTGAGCGACTGCAGGTGCGCGATGATGAGCTCGGCTGCTGCGTCGGCACTCATGGCAGTGGTATCGATGTGGATCTCAGCGTGCTCCGGCGCCTCGTACGGGGAGTCGATACCGGTGAAGTTCTTGAGCTCGCCGCGGCGTGCCTTGCGGTACAGCCCCTTCACGTCGCGGCGTTCAGCCTCGGCGAGCGGCGTATCGATGAAGATCTCGAAGAATTCACCGGCCGCAAACAGCTCGCGCGCCATGCGCCGCTCGGAGCGGAACGGGGAAATGAACGACACCAGTACGATCAGGCCGGCATCGACCATGAGCCGGGCGACCTCGGCGACCCGGCGGATGTTCTCCACGCGGTCCTGCGCGGTGAACCCCAGGTCCTTGTTGAGTCCGTGGCGGACGTTGTCGCCGTCGAGCAGGTAGGTGTGTCGGCCTGCCGCGGTGAGCCGCTGCTCGACCCGGTTGGCGATGGTGGACTTGCCGGCGCCCGACAGTCCGGTGAGCCACAGCACGCAGGCTTGCTGGCCCTTCTGTCGTGAGCGCACCTGCTTGTCGACGTCCAGCGCCTGCCAGTGCACGTTCTCCGAGCGGCGCAAGGCGAAATTGATGAGGCCGGCGCCGACGGTGTCGTTGGTCAGCCGGTCGATGAGGATGAAGCCGCCGAGCGCGCGGCTCGCGGTGTACGGCTCGAACGGGATCGGCCTATCGAGCAGCAGCTCGCACACCCCGATGTCGTTGAGCTCGAGCCGCTCGGCAGCCGTGTGCTCGAGAGTGTTGACGTTGACCAGGTGCTTGAGCGGCGCGATGGTCGCCGAAAGCGTGCGGGTGCCGGCCTTCATCAGATACGCCCGCCCCTGCAGCATCGGCTCCTCGTGCAGCCACACGATGGTCGCCTCGAACTGGCTCGCCACCTGCGGCGGGGCGTCGCCGGCGGCCAGTACGTCGCCGCGGCTGACATCGACCTCGGAATCGAGCGTCAGCGTCACCGACTGTCCGGCGACTGCGGTCTGCAGATCGCCATCTGCGATCACGATGCGCGCGATGCGACTCTCGCGCCCGGACGGCAGCACACGGATGCGATCACCCGTGCGAACGCTGCCGCTGGCGATGAGTCCCGCGAAGCCGCGGAATTCCGCGTTCGGGCGATTCACCCACTGCACCGGCAGACGAAAGGGTCCGTCCGCGCGCGCCGCGTCGACCTCGACCGCTTCGAGGTGCTGCAGGAGCGTCGGTCCCTGGTACCAGGGCATGTTGCTGCCGTGCACGAT